>Ga0315284_10000715_pt1 | contig 45585 bp, 39 predicted proteins | sample YL17G09_16_MG_FD_203696 | JGI IMG/M metagenome (GOLD analysis project Ga0315284, IMG submission 203696) | Sediment microbial communities from Yellowstone Lake, YNP, Wyoming, USA - YL17G09_16 | ecosystem: Environmental > Aquatic > Freshwater > Lake > Sediment | place: USA: Wyoming | collected...
TGAGCCTTGGTCGGTTGCGACGGGCCACCCCTACGGACCCTGAAACCGATCAGCCACTCTCAACCCGATTTTCCGCTGTTCAAAATCACATACTCGCAAACCGCACTTGCGACCGGATCACGCCGCTCGCATAACGACAAAATCAGACGTCGTCAACAGGCTGTTATCTGACAGGGTATGGCAATTGATTCACAGTAGTTGCATCGGCACCAGCCAACAGATCAGAGGGGGGGGGCGTTCATCGACTCGGTGCAGTAACAAGAGAGTGCAGGCGAGGAAGACCATCGTTACAAATTCATGGCGTTCGAAAGCACGTCCCGCGAGGAGTACCACGGGAAAAATCAATAACAGGCCTTCCAACCATCCGGGGAGATTCGTTCCCTCAGTCTTCCAACGAATCGCTGCGGCCAGCGTAGAGGCGGCGGCCTTATAGAGAATGATCAGGTCCGCCCCTCCCACGTGATACAGACATGCAATTAGGAGCCGAAAGCCTCCGTGTAGGTCAATCCGCCCTGAAGGAATCGAAAGTCTAGCGTCTAGGTGTGGCCGAGAGGCGCCCCGTAGAAAGGAAAAGGCAAACCGCCGGGGAATCGAGTATTAAAAAGAATCAACAACAACTTTAGTCAGCGACAGAATTTTTAAGGTTCCTCTACTTGTTATTGAGCGGCTGAGACTCTGATATTTTACTGCCACAGGCAGCTCATTGCTAAATCAATTGCGAGGCTGCGTTTATTTACCTTTTACGACTCAAATCGACTCTGTTTCTTGCCAAGAAATGCTAGGCGAGTCGGAGCAAATCGCTTGTCAGCCGAATGCTGTTCTTGGCCGCCGGCCGTGGGCGTAACAGTCATCACCTTTCTCGCTTATCCGCTTTACCGTCTGGTTCTACCGCGGCGGCCTCCCCAACAGTCCACCCTAGCTGGCTCGATCATCGGAGAAACTCGACCGTAAGACCTGACGAAACTTGTTCGATCCACCCATGATTGCCAACGCCGCTCAGTGGAATTGCCTGTCCGTCCGTCAGCGATTGCCGTTCCTGTGGACTGCTGCATTGACCTGACTAGGTGCTGCGGAATTCGGATCACTCCTCCTGCATGCCCTACGTCTCCGTTTGGCTCCCGTCCAGCGTGTGTTCTTCGCAGGCGGCCGACCGTGTGATCCCCGAAAACAATACGGATCAACAGGACTCGCGTCCGCTCTATTCCAATGGTCGCGTCCGCCGGATGCCATTATATCACCGAACCATTTTTATTTTGCCTAGGACTCGGGGCGAGTCGCATCAAAAAGACTTCGACTTAGTCGAATATCAGCTCGACAAATCGTAAACAGAAGTTTTCAGCAGGCTCACATGGTGCGTCTGCTTGACAACGTCGGCCAATGTTTCCGTTCGGGGGCACCGATCCTCCTGCTTCTTGACCCGATTTTCGATCGTCGATACGATTTCCATCCTGTGTGACGATCGATGCCGTATGGTAAAATGCCATATCTTCAAATCTCCCATGAACGCCGATCTCTTGCAAGCGGTCGTCCGACGCGATCCCTAGGTGAATGTTTAGGTTTGCAAACGGATTTTGCATGAAATGCCATAGTTCGCACCAAGGATGTCCCACCGTTTTTTTGCGGTGATCAAGGGTCGGTAATTCTTCATGAGTTGTGCTCTCTCATCGCATGCATCGAGTCGTTCGACATACCGAAGGATGACCGGTTTCAAATCCATTCGGTTCATCCGTTGCCGCAACAGCCCTTTTTCCTGATCGATCCCCAATGCCCGACACAATTACGATTTTTGATACCACGTTGCGTGATGGCGAACAGTCTCCGGGTTGCAGCATGACGATCTCTGAGAAGCTCAAGATCGCCGAGGCCCTTGTCGAACTGGGGGTGGACGTAATTGAAGCGGGATTCCCGATTGCGTCACCCGATGATTTTGAATCGGTGCGAGCCATCGCACGAAAGTTTGGCGACCGAACCACGATCTGCGGTCTAGCTCGATGTCGAACAGAGGACATTGAGCGTGTGGCGGAAGCGATTCAGGGAATTACCAAACCGAGAATTCACGTCTTCCTTGCAACGAGCCCGATTCACCGTCAGTTCAAATTAAAAATGGCTGAGCAGGAAATTGTGAAAGCTGCTGTCGAACACGTGGAATTTGCCAAATCGTTTTGCGACAACATCGAATTTTCGCCCGAAGATGCGGCCCGGACGGAACTTGATTTTCTCTGCGAAGTTGTGGAAAAGTCGATTGCCGCGGGAGCGACCACCGTAAACATTCCCGACACCGTCGGATATGCCACACCCACGCATTATTTTAAAGTGATCTCGTACCTCAAACAAAATGTCTCAAATATCAACAAAGCGATTATCAGCACTCACTGCCACGACGATTTGGGCCTCGCTGTCGCCAACAGCTTGGCAGCCGTTGAAGCTGGAGCTCGACAGGTTGAGTGCACAATCAACGGTCTCGGGGAGCGCGCCGGAAACGCTGCGTTGGAAGAAATCGTGATGGCGATTAAGACACGGCAGGACTATTACGGTGTCGCGTCGAGGATCAACACTTCCAAGCTGTGCAGTACGAGTCGCTTGGTTTCAAATATTACAGGGATGCTGGTTCAGCGCAACAAAGCGATTGTTGGTCAGAACGCGTTTGCTCACGAAGCCGGCATTCATCAACACGGCATGCTGCAAAATAGAGCGACCTACGAGATCATGAAGTCCGAGGATGTGGGATTCATTGGCGAGACCATGGTGCTCGGCAAACACAGCGGACGGCATGCCTTTCGGGCTCGAGTGATCGAACTGGGATACTCACTGGATGACGCGCAACTTCAACACGTCTTTGACAACTTCATTGCTCTGGCCGACAAGAAAAAAAAAGTCTACGACGCGGACATCGTGGCGTTGATCGACAATCAGTCGAATGTGTCGGTAGATCGATGGAAGCTGATTCAATTCCATATTTCTGCGGGTACGGGAACCATTCCAACTGCCACAGTGGAACTACGCGACGAATCGGATCTCAACAAGCCACGCACGGTGCGTGATGCGGCGATCGGTGCCGGCCCGATTGATGCCGTTTGTAAAGCCATGGAACGAATCGTCGGCGTCACCGCGGAACTGAAAGACTACCAGGTTCGAGCAGTCTCCGGAGGTGAGGATGCGCAGGGCGAAGCCAACGTTGAAATCAATCATCTAGGTCAACGATACCACGGCAAAGCCGTGAGTACCGACATTATCGAGGCGAGCGCACTGGCCTACCTGAAGGCACTCAATAAAGCGGTGTCAAAAAACACGCTCCAAGACCCACTGGAAAAAGAGTGAATCGCGAATCAAGTTGAGGCAATTGCGAGTTGCTGAGCAAACTGTGATAGCAGGTTTGGCTTGGGCGATAATTGACAACCTATTACGGTCTTGACCGGTTTCAATGGGCCAGACTATCTTCGACTCTTGACTTGTGTTTTGGAAGGAGCTGAAGATGTCTGATCACGTGGAAGACGCTGACTCACAGGCCAATTCTGCTGACGGGGAACAAGAGTCGTTGCTGGATGCGGCGGACTGGTCCGGTGACGAACTGGAACAAGCTTATTTACGCGCCATCGAAGTTCTTGAAGCTTCGGAAAGAACATTGCCAGAGGGAATCGTTGTCCATTCGAATTCCGAATTAGACCCACTTGAACCCTTGGTGCATTCCGCAGAATTCACCAGCTCTCTTCGGGAGAATACGGGGCTTAATCTGACCGCCGGTCCCCGAGTCGATGTCGCCGTCCAACTCGAAGAACTTGCGTTAAGTCGAATGAAAAATCCGTCCGCAGCCCCTGCGGCCATTCTGCCCCGACAAATCGTGGAAGCCTGTCTTTTCGTCGGCGGTGAACCGTTCACCGCAAAGAAATTGAGCAGCGTATTTCGGGGCGAATTCTCCGTCGAGTACATCGAGCGAGAACTGGACGACTTAAATTCGCTCTACCGTGCGGAAAGCCGCCCCTATGAAATTCGGCTCGGAGATGGGGGATACCGCCTGTCACTACAGCCCGAGTATGAACGGATCCGCAACAAGGCCTATGGACTCGGGCCAAAGGAAGTTCGATTATCTCAAGAAGCACTGGAAGTCCTCGCAGTTGTGGCTTATCAACAACCAATTTCGGCGAAGGAGATCGAGCATCTGGGCAAACCGGGGAGCGGGGCGATCCTCAGGCAGTTGCTCCGACGCGAGTTAATTGCTCTCAAACGCCGAACAGATGGTCCCCACGATGTTGAATACGTCACAACCTCACGATTTCTATCTCTGTTCAGTATTCGCAGTCTTGACGAGCTGCCACGACACGACCAAGTTGGCTACAAATGACGATTGGGACTGTCTCGCGAAGGCCATTATCCGTGTACCTTTCGAGAAACATACCATCAATGACCCGACCGCCACCGTCGCCTTTCAGTAGCCCTTTTTTCTGAGGGATGCGCATGTGTCAATAACAGCCTCTTAGAAATGACAACGTTCATTATCATGGCCCGATGATTTTCAGTTCCGGCAGGGCCTTTTGAAGCGACGCTTTCGCATCTCTGGTAATCAAAGTGCAAAAATTGATGGACAAATTTTTCAGTTTTTGGAGTTCGCGGACATCGTCCAAGGCCGCCGGAGAAATTTCGGTCTGACTGAGATTCAGATCTTCCAATTCCGACAACGAACGTAAAAGCGTCACACCGTCATCGTTAATGCGAGATTCCGACAGATTCAATTTTTTCAACTTACTCAGTCCGGCGATGGTGCGTAGTCCCGCGTTGCTGATCGGAACCTTCCACAGATTGAGTTCTTCAATATTTATCAGTCCGGCAAGATGCCTAACTCCATCGTCACCAAAATTTCCCTCACTCAAATCCAGTTTTTTCATTTTGCTGAGATTGGCAATACTTTCCAAACCGGCATCCGTAACCCGGGTGTCTCGCAATTGCAAAACGCGCAACTCTTTCATCTCCTGAAGAGCAATCAGTCCGGCGTTGGAGACATGCGTTCGGACGAGTGACAATTCCCTCAATTTGACAAGCCCACGCAATTTGAGAAGCCCGTCATCTTTTATCTTCGTATCATCCATTTCCAACACTTGGAGGTTGGTCATCTTCGCGATCGAATTGGCCGACTGACTTGTGATGAGTTCTCCCCACACATTGAGCTTCACCAAATTTTTCAGCTCGGAGAGTTTCTCGAGCCCTGCGTCGCCAACCTTTGAGGCTTCGAGCAGCAGCACACGCATCTTCGAGAACTTCGCCACAGAGGCCATACCGGCACTGGTGACATTGGTGAACCGCAGGTCAAGTCGTTGCAGGTTTTGCAGAGGAACCAGTTTTTCCAATCCCAGATCCGTCATGTTAGCTCGTCGCAGGTACAGGGTTTCCATATTTATGAGCCCCGTCAGGTGTTCGATACCGGCATCGCTGATATTGCTGTTGATCAATTCCAGTTCGCGTAATTCGATCAGGATGCTGAGCTTCGCAATTTGAGAATCACGCAACTCCGGTCCAAATAGTTGCAGCCTCCGCAGAGTTTTTAGACCTGCCAGAAGATTGACGATTTGATTTGCGTCGTCGACTTTATCCAGCGATTTTTCCGACAAATCGACATCGACTACTCGCTTGAGATCATCAAACGAAATCTTGGCCCCGAACTTTTCAAGTTCCTTGACTGTCGCCGGATCGGTGCCGTGTTGATCTTCGCTCACCGTTGCGGGCGCCGATTGAGGAGCATCCACGCGGTGGAATTCCGTTGGCGAATCTTTCTCGCCAACGCACCCCACCAAAAATACCAGGGCAGACAGAATCCCCAGACGAATCGAAGAAAACATCAGCAAACTTTCAGACTCTCGCAACACGGAAACCGCGAAAATGTCGACTGCCAGAATATCTCTGATGAAAGAGCAACGCAAACCCGGAGGGGCTTCGGTCTGTGCTAATACCGATCACAAACAAAAACTCGGCATTGGGTTTTGTAACTACGTTCTTCCGTTGCTGAAGGCTTCAATCGCTGGTGTTCCAAACGCCACTGAGCATTGCTGAAACTCGACCTCAGCGATGCAATACTTCTCGAGATCCACAAGAGAACAGAGATAGACCCTCGCGCGGTGCCTTAGATCACGGAATTTCGCAGCAGCAGTTGATTGAGAAATTAGACAACGGCGATGAACGGGATTGACGTCGCTTCAGGTTGACCGCATGGACGATGCCGCTCACGATCACTCCCCGCAAATCAGGAAAGTCTATTCTCAACCGTGATACCGTTCTCGGTTCCATCATCAGTGTCTTCAAAAAACCATTGCATTTCGATGTTTTGAAACGGCTCACTTCCGATTTAGAGCATTGAAAATGATCATATCGTGATCTTGGTTCCAAGCAGCGTCGCCACGCTGCAACGTGGACAGAGAGTTATGAACCCCGCTTGAACAGAACGGAGCATTAAAAAACACGCCCGGCCGGGGACTTGTTTGCGACACTTTAAAACACGTTTCGGAATGCTGCAGCGGTCCCGATACAAACAGCGGTTTTCGAGAGGTGGACTTGTTTGAATGTGATTCCGAAGGGACTGTCCAGATTTCCGGTGATTCGGAACCTGCAACATCGACCTTGAACGACACGCTTATTGTGCAGCGTTGCAGGCGTTTCCTCGACGTCCCGTGATCCCCTGTGATCTTGCTGATCGAGTTATGAACGTGGCTTGCACGTCAGACGAATATCGTCCATCCACAGTTTTCCGGTGCCGCCATTAAGCCCAATTCGAATGATCATCTCGCGAGTTTTTGCTGGCACGTTGATTGTTTTTGTAGCCATGTTCCAACCCGCCGTTGTTCCCAACCAAGGACCGAAGACAACATCTTCGATGGCGCGACGGCTTTCGTCATAAAAATGGATGAGCAGCGCCGGTTGCTCATGACTTTCTGCTCCTATTTTTGTCTGTTGGATCTTGTATTTCAGACTCATCTGCAGCGAGCCAATTTTTCGGCCGTCGATCGCTGATGCCTGCAACCCCTGCGCCATACGGCCCGGCGTGGCATTTTCAAAAAACAGACAACTCAGACCTTCCTCAGCACCCTCCGTCAATAAACGTGATGACCGCTGATAGTGCCAGTGATCGGCATATCCATCGTGATCTGAGTCGTCTTCAAAGTTGCCGTTGAGAATTTTTGGGTGGAGCGGATCCGGCTTAACCTGACGCTGGTCCTCTGACTTGCCGGTCATCGGAACGAACAACGTTGAAATTAGCTTCGATGAGACCAACGCTCCGGATTTCTTTTCGTAAAGATAGAAGACTTGTTGATACCGCTCGCCAAGTGGAATAAGCAGTTTGCCACCTTCCTTCAGTTGGTCCACAAGTGGTTGCGGCACACTTTCAGGCGAGCAGGTGACGATAATTTTGTCGAACGGGGCGGCGTCAGGCCAGCCAAGATATCCGTCTCCGATCTTGGTCGTCACGTTGTCATATTTCAACCTTTTCAATCGGTCTGCCGCCTGCCTTCCGAGCGGCTCAACAATTTCGATCGAATAAACATGTGTCACTAAGTTCGAGAGCACCGCAGCTTGGTAGCCACTCCCGGTCCCTATTTCAAGCACGCGGTCGTTTGGCTGTGGATCAAGCGTTTCGGTCATGTAGGCCACCACAAACGGCGGCGAGATCGTTTGTTTATGACCAATCGGCTGCGAGCAGTCGTAGTAGGCAAGCGACCGTTGAGCACGGTCCACAAACTCGTGACGCGGCACCTGCCGCAATGAATCCAAGACACGAGCGTTTGTGATCCCCTCTCGCTCAATATGCTCAGAAACCATTTTGTAGCGAGCGTCTTTCAGCAGATCTACCTTTTGAGCAACAGACGCTTCAGGCGCAAGCAACTGCCCCCCAAGCATGACGGACGCAGTCCAGATTAACCCGCGATTCACCATGACCTGACTCCCGATCAATCCCGAGCACTGAATCCAAGTCGATGATAGCCCCTCCTGCCCAAGCTAGGAAGTGGGATTGCGATTGGATCGAGATACGACTGGGCGAAAGGAGACGTTTTCATTCCTGCGATGTGATGCGAAAGCAGATCGAGCGAGCGAACTTCGACAGGGATTAGGCAAGGGTCGCACCACCCATGGAATGTCAACCTGTGATGGAGTGATTCACAATTTATTCGGTCAAGGAGTGACAAATTATTCGTCATCGATAAACTCAGGGTCGATCACAATTCCATGAGCATGACCGTTGCGAGGGTCATCGACTGCATGGATCCTTGCACCGCTGAACGTCAGCGGACGACTGTGACGTGCAGTCTTCCAGACTGTTTTTCACCATTGCTGGCGACTGTCCATGGCTGTCTGGATTCATTGTTTTGTCGGAATTATGGTCGGAATTATGTTGAGCGTCTGGCTCGAGATCCTGAGCCTCTCAGAGCGTTCGGCATTGCGGATGCAATCTGTTTCGAGGTCTGTCAGGTGGCAACGTACGGTGGTCTTAGTCATTTTGACGTCCGTGTTGTTTGTTTGCCTGAGCGGGGCAGAACAGGTCGCGAGAGTCCTCGAAACCCCGGAAGTTCAACCGTCGGAATGGGGTCGCGCATGTCGGCTGTATTATCATCTGCTGTTGCTCAGTCTACTGCTTGTGGCAACCGCACTCGACTTCGACTGTTTCGTGATACCTGACCAAATTACCGTTCCGGGGATGGTGCTGGGATTGTTGGGGGCCTTTGTTATTGGCGAATTGCAAATCTGCCATTTGTGGGTTGATTGGTCATTTGCGATTCCTCAACTGCGTGGCCCGTTGATTCCGGAATGGTATGACCAACACCGGCATTGGCATGCGCTGTCGTGGAGCTTTGCAGGCCTGTTCATGGGGGGCGCAGTCACCTGGTGTGCTCGAGAACTGAGTTCACGTGTGTTGGGGCAGGAGGCGATGGGATTTGGCGACGTGACCTTAATGGCGATGATCGGTAGCTTTTTGGGCTGGCAAGCAATTCTGATAGTCTTTCTTCTGGCTCCGATTGCCGGTTTGACCGTGGGAGTCATGATCAAGTTTGTCTCGGGAAAAACATACTTGCCATACGGTCCGTGGCTGAGTATGGCGACTGTTTTTTTGTTGTTTCGTTGGGGCTGGCTTTGGCGGTTGACGCGTGTCATCTTCAGCGACTGGGTCAGCGTCGCGATCCTTGCCGGAATTGGCGGTTTGGGATTTGTCTCGCTCCTTGGTCTTCTGTTGCTGTATCGGAAGTTGCCGGTTTACAAAATCACCAAACCTACGGTGGACTCACCAATGGTGTAATGTCAGAGAGCCACACGTTGCGTACTTTAGTTTCGAGGACATTGGATTGAGACGACTTCTTGAGCAACTCCGGTTTGTTCTGATTCCGTTGTTGGTCTTTTTTGTGGGTCGGTTGGTTGTCTTAGCCACTCCCCCGACGAAGATCTCTGATCTCGCTAGCATCGAAGACTTAGTCGACGAAATGAATGCGCTCCGTGCGGAGATCCATGAGATTCTAGAGTCTGAGGAATCGTATACGACCAACCGGAATGCCCTGCATCGGAGTGCTTTGGAGTTGGCACTTTGTGCGCAGGCATTGATTGCGCACGATCACGATTCAAAACTGAAAGAATCGAGTCCTGATGTTCGTAGTGCCGCTCTAACGCTGGCGAGTTCCAAGTCCCACAAAGACGCGACAGAAGCCCTGCAAACACTACAGCGGGTCACGGACGGTACAAACAGCGGCACAGCCGTAAGCGTATTCGAATGGAAAAATCCCTCTTCGCTCGTCTCGGTGATGAGTGCGATGACAAGTCGCAGTCAACTCCTGCGTCAGGCAATCCGGAAACGTGCCAGATCCCCTGAATCGAGTCGCCATGCAATGGTCATTGCGATTCTTACAATGGTCGTGCATAACGATTTACGGGCCATTGAAGACTCTGATGACACGGAACGTTGGCGGAAATTGTCGCTGGAATTACAGCGACACATGACGAATACTGCTCAGGCGATGAAAAACGGAGACGCCTCGGCCACGGACTCTTTTCGATTCGCTATGGAGGTGTGCCACACCTGCCACGAAAACTTCAAACACTGATCCTGTTTCCGATGATCTTGCCCGTCTCACGATTCGTCAGCATCACCGATTGATTCGTCACTGAAAACAACTCTCACTCGACTGGAACGTGCCATGCCCGGAGCCAAGCTCGCGGCCGATTTGTGGATCAGTGAATATCTCACTCCACACGATATCTGGCAGCACGGTGTTGACCGAATTTTGGCACACTGTAAAACGCCGCATCAGGATTTATACGTTGTCGAAAGTGGGGCCTATGGCAAGGCTCTGGTCCTCGACGGTAAATGGCAAACCTGTACGGGTGATGAATTTCTTTACCATGAGCCGCTTGTTCATACGCCGTTTGTGCTGCATGGTCGTCCTCGCCGTGTCCTGATTGCTGGTGGGGCCGACGGTGGAGCTGCAAGAGAAGCCCTCAAATGGCACCACATCGAACAGGTTCTCATCGTGGATATCGACTTCGAAGCGGTCGAGGCCTGCCGGAAATGGCTGCCGGAAATTCATCAAGGGGCCTTCGATGATCCCCGAGTTCGCGTGGAGTACGGCGATGCCTTTGACGTGATCCAGAACACGCACGGGTGGGATGTTATCATCGCGGATCTGACAGATCCGATTGAAAACGGCCCTGCATACAAGCTGTTTACTCGCGAATTTTTCGCAGCGTGCCACGCGGCCCTCACTCCGGACGGAATCTTCGTCAATCAGGCGGGCTCCATGTCTCCCCCCTTCATGAATTTATTGACTCGCACCGTGAATACCATTTCAGCGGTCTTCTGCCACGCCACTGTGATTCAAGCCAATGTTCCGACATATGGATCACCGTGGGGCTTGGCTCTTGCCAGTAAAACGCCCCTCGACATGCAGCCCAACATCAAAGCCACCGACGCGTTGTTAGAGAGCAGTATAAATGGCGATTTGCGGATGTTTGACGGCCAAGCGATGCTAGGAATTCTACAAATCCCCAAGCATGTTCGTACACGCTTAGCCAACGAAACGGCAGTCTATTCACTGGCGGACCCACCCCGTTTTTTTGGTTGTTCATCCGAGACCCACGTTTGAAGAGCTACTCGGCGGAACGTTCATCGGGGTGCCGCGATGCACTCATTTGACCGCACTACGGGTTCAAGGCGGGATGTTTTTGGTGAGCAGTCTTGGTCGATCGGAGACTAGTCAGGTAAGACTGGTGGTGACGTGCTCGGAGAAGTATGACCGCTCAACCCTTCCCGGAGAAAGGCCACCAAATCGGCTTGCTCATCGGCGGTCAACTGCAGGGGTACCATGTCGACGTCAAGTTGCGGATGCGGAGTCCCTCCCTTGTTGTAGTGCGCAACGACCTCTTCTAACGTCACCATGCTCCCATCGTGCATTTAGGGAGCGGAAAGCTTTATGTCGCGTAACGAGGGTGTTTTAAACGCGGCCGTATCCTTGATCTCACCAGTGATAATCGATCGGCCTCGATCATGGGTGGCCAGTCCAATATTGTGAAACTGATCGTTGGTAAAATTCGGCGGTGGATGACACTCCTTGCAATTCGCTTTGAAAAAATACAGTCGCATTCCTCGCATCGCCTCTTTCGACATCCCGTTGTTATCGTCGCCGATCTGATATCGATCAAACGGGGCATCACCGGACAGGAGCGTTCGTTCGTAGGCCGCGATGGCCTTGACCAATCCTTCTGCCGTTGCCCCGGTATTGTAAATTCGACGGAACTGGGCCCGGTATCCCTCAACCGTGTTCAGCCTCGCGACGGCTTGGGTGAGTGGCATATTCATTTCCCCGGGGGCCTGCAAAGGCCAGAGGACTTGTTGTTCGAGGCTCCTCGTTCGCTCATCCCAAAATTGAGTCTTTTGAAAGGCCACATTGATTAGCGTCGGCGTGTGACGTTCGGTTTTCTGGCCATCGACGCCGTCTGAAAAAGCGTCGGCTCCGCCAAATCCTCGCTTCGGATCGTGGCACGTCGCACAAGAAACACGACCATCTGACGAAAGTCACGGGTCGAAAAACAATTGTTCACCGAGTGCGAGTTTTTCAGGAGTCGGCGGATTGTCTTCGGAAAATTTTATCTCGGGGAGCCCAAGAAATTCATCGCAAACGGCCATCGAAGCGAGGCTGACGAATAAGAGAAAACTGATCACGGACAGACACAAAGATCCACCCCCTCGATTGTGTTCGCATTTTGCGAATCCTTTGACCCTATGTATTCGGCAGGCTATTCGAGAACCGTATTTGCAGCAATATCATCAATATTTGGGATTGGCAGTGAGTTGTTTCAGCGGTTCGAGTTTTAGGCATCAAGAGTATGCACGGCGGAGCCTCCCCCCATTGGCGATGGTGAAGCCGTGGTTACTTCAGAAAACGTCCGACGATCATCGTGGATCACGAGTGTTCGCGTCTCACAAGCACTTAAATAGGGAGGGGGATCGGTGTCGCGTCTGACGGACCGACCGTGCACCATCTTGAAGGCCGAGTGTTGGTGAGGGACACAACGTCAAGGAATCCGGCCGCCGATCCGCCGTTTTCATGCCACCTCGGGTTGCCAATCAGGGACGCCATTTCGACTGTGGAGCCGTGGCGGACTGTTCTCATTCGAAAATGACCCGCGGTTCGATGATTTTAACTGCGTATGTCGATTGTTTCGCCAATTCTTCTCCAAGGGTTCGCTCAGCGGATGAGTTGACCAATGCCCCCTCAAATAACGTATCATGGTTTGTCAGAACAACTCGGTCCCCACTCTCCAGTCCACCATCGATCAGAGCCAATCCGTGGAGCGTTCGCCGGATTTTGACCGTGCGTTGTGAAACGATTCCATCACGCTCGACAAAGGCCTTTCCGTTCAGAACGGCATCACGCGGTACCGCCAAGATTTGCTTCAAAATCGGCCCATTCACCCGTGCATGAACAAATGTCCCGGGCAGTAACGGTGTGTCTTGAGTCGAATTGTCGACCAAAACATAGACCGTTGCTGTTCGAGTCTGCTCGTCCGCTTTGGGCGAAACGCGGACGACGTGGCCTGTCCAGCGAGGATTCGCTGTTTCGTTTTCTGCTAGTTCGACTGACGAGTATTGTTGTTCAAACACGTTGGGAAGCAGTTTCGCGTAATCCTCGAGCGTCACGGAAAGAGCGACCTCGACCTGCATGGATGAGGTGATTGTCAATAATGGCTCGCCGACGCGAACATACTGACCTCGCTCAACGTTCACCAAACTGAGAACACCGTCGAATGGAGGCCTGATAAGAGTCTTCGTCAGTTCGAGCAAACTGATTTCCAGGTCGGTGGCATGACTCTCCATGCGTTGCTTCGTTTGCTCACGGCGGAATGGAAACAAGTCGCGTTCATTATTGCTCTGGATTTTGGCCTTTTCATACTGCCTCAATTCCATTTGAGCTCGACGCAGATCGCTGTCGGTCGAAATTTGTTTTTCACGAAGTTGCGCGATCTTTTGATACTCACGAACCGTGTCCTCCCAATCCGCAACTATTTTTTCGTAGACTCGCTTGAGATTTCCCTCTTCCTGCTCAATTTTTCTGAGTTCGGCCTGATCCTCCTCCAAATGGTGACGAGCGGCTTCGACTCGTAGTGTGTATGACCGTGGGTCTATTCTGAGTAACAAGTCGCCATTGCTGCGATTCTCTTCGGCCCCGGCGTCGTGCTTTCTGTCGGACGACACGACATGAATCCCGACCTTCAGATGCGGATGGATCTCCGTGATCTCTCCAGCCAGTTGAGCAGAAACGACAACTTCTTTTTCGGGTTTCGCGGTTCCGAACGCGTGAACGATCTCCTGCAAATCGATGGGCTTCAGTGAAATGATTTCAACGCTGTACTGGCGATTCGAGGGAGTTGCCCGATCCGGCGGTTTGCGCAGGAGCGACAGGCCGTAGCTTGCTGCCGCTCCTGCGGTCAGGACCAGTGCAGAAAGCAAAACCGACATAAAAATTCGGTATTTTTCTTCCGATTTGTTGTACGTCACGAAGCGTCCCTGAATTTGTGTCACCGCTCAAACAAACTATACTTCCGCCAGCGAGCGGAGCAAAGTCCTCAGTCTTGCGGTTGGTTCTAGGATAGCGCATCCAATCGCGACGCGGCAAAAATACGGCAGTGCTCGAGGGTCTTTTCCAATTACGTTCTTTTTGAGGGGGGAATTGGACAAACCGACAGTGGCCCGAACGTATAATACCGGTCAAGTCTATATATTTTCAGAGAAAAAAGACTCAGATTTATTCAACGCTGACGATTCCAACAACCATAACCTTCGGAAGTCGCCTACGGTGATGATAGGGATCACCCTTACCGTTCTCCAATGATTATCTGTTCCAACGTCTGATGTTTATCACAAATATTTCAACGAGACTCCGTTTCGCCGGCTGATGAAAGCGGCCCACAGGGATGGCAAATTTCCCGTTGAGCGGCAATAAACATACGGCCTTCTTGATGTTATCGACTCGGCGCCCCCCCTCCTTTTTGACCCGCGGTGATCGGAAAGCACTCCGAAATAAATTCGAAGTCCCTGGGTGGTGTGTTTGTTGCAGAGAGCGACTGTGCTTTGCGTCTGTGTCGGGTGGTCTCACAGAATTGTGGAAGACTTTGAGGTGGAGTCGATCCGACCGCCTCGAACGATGATGTGTCCGCGACATGGCGAAATGTTGCGGACACATCTGAATTCCAAGGAAATACAAGATTCCATCCCGCTCTCCCTTTTTTCGAGCCGAGTTCGGACTTTGGCCCGTATCGCGTGGCTTATTGATTCTCCCGTTTTACTTTCTAATTCCGTATCATCGTCTGTTGATTCAACAAGGAAGCGGCCTCGTGGTGCTGGCCGTCATTAACGCCAGAGACTCCATTCCGCAGATTCATGCACAGTGTGGTCACTGCCGCCGAACGGTGAAAAGGTGGTTATGTTCTTCCACGGAAAGGCGTCTTGCTCAATATGCCAATTCAAATGTCACCGGAGACACTACCGGCTTTGATTGTGGGATTCCTCTTGGTGGGATTTGGAATCGTCACTGCGAGGCTGCAAATTCGCTATCGTCGCGAATTAACACACGTTAGGGGGCACGACGATCTGACGAGAACTCACGCCGATCGACAACTTCGCCGGCGGTTACAAGTCGCGGTGATGCTTGGAATTGTCGGGATTCTGATCCCTGTGGGCGACCAACTTTCGGAATTCTTTCGGGTGCGACCGCTGCTATTTTTTGTTTACTGGTGCTTTGTTTTGTTCTTAGTGGGTTGGACGGTCCTGATGGCCATGGGTGACTGGATCTCTTCCTCGGCATACCTCGCACTGGCCAACATCGAACTTCGCCTTGAACGCCGTCAGTTAGAAGAGGACGTTCGCCGATACCACAGCAACCAAAATGGCTCTCCCCCTCAGAAATCCGAAGAGGCTTGAGCAGGTTTGCCGCTTTGACGATTTGATCGCGTGACAACGACACAGCCACAAGGACTTCGTCTGCCCGAGGAAACTGAGTTGGCGAAATTCTGAACGCGTTAAACGTGAGTATCGTTCGAGCAAACAATCCTGAGCAGGTGAGAACAAGTGTGCCACTCGGAGAGGAACTCTCCTTTTTTGAGTTGTTCATTGCGACGGCGTTTTTTTGATCCACCGAATAATGTTCGTCTGTGTTCCGTTCAGGTCTTAAACGTCGGGGAACGATGTCGACGAGGTGTCAGCGGCCAACCCACAACCAATCGTGCTGACTTTCAACATTCCTCCTCCCCTGATACGTTGCAGAGATGAAACTCAAAAGCCTTCCCGATGACTTCGAGGTTGAAGAACTCAGTGACTTTCCGTTGCGAGGTGGTTCGTATGCGGTGTACCTGCTCACGAAGAAGTCGCTCGGCACTCCCGAAGCCATCACCGCTGTTGCTGGGCGATGGAATATCCCACGCCGAGCGATCAGCTATGGTGGAATGAAAGACAAGCATGCCATCACACGGCAGTGGGTCACAATTCATCGCGGGCCGAGACACGATCTGAAACAGGAGCATTTTGCTCTGACGTATCAAGGGCAGGCAGATCGGGCGTTCGGCCCACACGATATCAGAGCCAATCGATTCCACATCGTTATGCGGAATCTGACCGCGGAACCCGCCGAACGGATCGTCGCTTTGCGAGACACTCTCGCCCGGGACGGTGTTCCAAACTATTTTGACGATCAGCGTTTTGGCTCACTCGGCGCCTCGGGGGAGTTCATTGCAAAGCCATGGTGCCTGGGAGACTACGAACGTGCCTTGTGGCTCGCATTGGCCGAGCATAATCCTCACGATCGACCCGGTGATCGGGCAGAGAAGGAAACGATCCGCGAACTCTGGGGAAAGTGGATCGAGTGCAAGGCCGCTTTGCCCAAGTCGTCTCGACGGAGTATCGTCACGTATCTGTGTGACCATCCGCTTCGGTTTCGCGAGGCGTTGGCTCTGATGCGCCAAGACATGCGAAGCCTGTGGCTCGCTGCTTTTCAGAGCGACCTATGGAATTTGATTCTTTCCTCTTGGCTGCAACAGCAGATCGATTCCAAGCGACTGATCGGAGTACATCTTGCCACGGCCAACGTTCCCTTTTTTTCCGAGTTGACCGATGCGGAACGAGCCACGCTGACCGAGCCTTTGCTACCACTTCCATCTGCTCGGCTGCACCTTGAGCCAGGTCCATTACTGACACTCTATGAACAAGTTCTTGCCGATGAGGGGTTATCTCTGCGCGAACTGCGCGTGAAATATCCGCGAGATGCCTTTTTTTCCAAGGGTGAACGTTCGGCCCTTCTGCTTCCGCGTGAGTTGCGAATTCATTCCGCCGATGATGATCTGTATTCCGGCCGGCAACGCGTGACGTTACAGTTCGTACTGCCACGAGGATGCTATGCAACAATCTTGGTGAAACGACTGATGGCCGTCGTGAGTGACACGGCAACGCCGTAATCAGTCACGAAAGTAGGTTGACTAATCCTGCCCACAAAGCTTACAGATTACACAGGCCCTCTTCGATCTGACTGTCTCCGACGAGTGGTGCGTGGCATGCTCCCTGCCGGCACACATAGACCGTTGCGAGTCCCTGCTGTCCCGATTTCCCACTCAACATGGAACGAATCGTCGACGGCAACCGATCATCCGTGATGTCACCGTCGCGACAGTGAACCAGCTTGTTGGGAACAAAACGCTGACGCAGTCGAAAGAGGATCGGAGGTGCCTTTGTCCGAGTTTGGAACTCGGCTTCCTGACGACGGGCATCGGGCTGGGAAGCTTGGTTCACGAAAACGATTTCGTGTGTCGGTCCGATCAGAAAATCGAGCGCGATCAGCGCCTGACCTGCTGCGTTGGGAATTCGAGCCAGTTGGCCGGACATCATTTCTAGGGTGGCAACCGCCTTGTCTTCGAGTTCCCTCCGACCGGTCAGCCGTGCCAGCGTGAGGAGCGCGGTTGCTGCCAAGCTGTTGCCCGAAGGCGTTGCGTTATCGTGGATTTCTTTGTTGCGCGCGATCAGAGTCTCATGATCTGCAGAGGTGTAGAAGAAACCTCCTTGAGCATCGTCCCAAAACCGTGAAAGCATTCGCTCGGCAAGGCTCAATGCGGCATCGAGATACGTCGTATCGAATACGGCCTGATACAGATCGCAGAGCCCTGCAATCATGGCAGCGTAGTCATCGAGATACCCGTTAAATCGCGACTGTCCATCCTTGTAACTGTGTAGCAGCCGTCCCTCTGAAGTCTGCATTTCTCGCAGCACAAAGTTCGCTGCGGCACATCCCGTTTCTGCGTATTTCGGCTCACCCAATACCGTGGCACCCATCGCCATGGCGCTTAGCATCAGACCGTTCCAGCTCGCAAGGACCTTTTCGTCTCGGCCTGGCCAAATGCGTTCGGAACGTTGGGCGAACAGCGTCTCGCGACAACGGATCAGAATTGACTCGAGATCCGTCGGGGACAGCATTTCCGCTGCTGCCACGTCATCGTGAGGCCGAGGACAATTAAGAATATTTTTGTGTTCCCAGTTGCCATCCGTCGTGATGTCATAGTATGTGCAAAAGATGCGGGCATCGGCCGGTTGAAGCAATGATTCGACTTCAGCCCTCGACCAGACGAAGAATTTCCCTTCCTCGCCCTCGCTGTCCGCATCTTGCGTCGAATAAAATCCTCCTTGAGGATCTGTCATTTCACGCTGCACGTAGTCCAGAGTTTCACGAGCAACTCGGGCGAAATCCGCTCTGCCCGTGGCCTGATACCCTTCCAAATAGACCGGAATTAGCAAGGCGTTGTCATATAACATTTTTTCAAAATGTGGAGCCAGCCAGCGTTCGTCGGTCGAGTACCGCGCAAAGCCTCCACCGAGCTGATCGTAGATGCCGCCGCGAGCCATCTTATCCAGCGTGAGTGTGACGATATCTAACATCTCATCTGAGTACTGAGAGATCTGTGCGGAGAGCGGCGCATCGGAGGCCCGCCTCTGAGTGTCTGCAGGGATGCTCGCCGGTCCGAGTTCCGACCTCCGAGTGCTTCCAAACCGTTTCCAGCATCTTAAGGCAACACGTAAATCCATCGAATGCGGAAACTTGGGGGCCGTACCGAATCCGCCGTGGACTCGATCCGCCGAACGAATCAAAGTACTCATCGCATTTTTCAGGATCTCCTCGTTCAACGCTGACGGTGAAACGATTGGCGAAGCGACTTGAACGACGTGACCCGTCAATTCCTCTGCCTGAGCAAGTACCGCTTGGCGACGATGCTGCCAAGCCTCGTGAACTCCGGCCAAAATCTCACGGAAGCCAGGTCGGCCCCATCGCGCCGACGGCGGCCAGTACGTTCCGCCGTAGAACGGCTTCAATTCAGGAGTCAAAAACACCGACATCGGCCAACCGCCACCGCCGGTCATTGCCTGTACGGCCGACATGTAAACCTGATCCAGATCGGGTCGTTCCTCACGATCAACCTTGATGCAGACGTACCACTCGTTCATCAAACTGGCAATCTCGGCATTTTCAAAACTCTCGTGCTCCATCACATGGCACCAGTGACACGCACTGTACCCGATGGAGAGAAAGATCGGCCGTTGGTCTCGCCGCGCAGTTTGAATCGCCGGATCACACCACGGCCACCAATCCACAGGATTCCGGGCATGTTGCAGCAGGTATGGGCTAGTTTCGTTGGCGAGTTTGTTGGGCATGGGATGTTGTTGGATTTTGAAGTGGAAGGAAAGTTCGTCGTCTGCGGCTCATTCGGGATTGACGTTCGAGTCGACATGGTGTGACTAGGTCAAGGGCTTATCTTTAAAGGACACGTTCAGAGAAGTGATCGACGCCAACGCTCCAGCAAACGGCTTTCTCTGTTTTGTGACGTCGGTCACGTATCGCACTGCACGGAGATCAGATCGAAGGACTGCGGACCGAAACACGCCAATTCGTCCGAGCACTCATCGCCTTCGATTCGCTCTCGTTAAAATGCGAACTCCCCGGATGTCTCCATTCCGCCTCCTCCTGAGCGGGCCAAGCAGATGCAAACGACCGAGTCTGGGACTAGATCATTGTCTCGACATCGATGAGAGACTGGCGTTGGAATGCCTTGCCTGATCTCCATGACTAAGAGTCCATCGCGATGCGCAGTTCGCCATACAGAAATCCGTTCCTGCTCGTCCGAAGTGTTCTGTCTCTTCTCCAAGTCGCAGCCATCACCACCCCTCGCGTTTTCAGATCCGCCTCTAGCGAATCAAACACTTGGACGCCATTCATCCGAGTGGCATTGGAGGCCGGTTCGAATTCATTCATTTCTGCTCACCCCGCCTGTCACGTGACGACATCACACCCTAGACCGGTCAAACGCGGATTCAAAAACTGCGTCGGAAGCCGGCGCGATCGTGATCCGGCCTAAAAGAATCAAAAGAGACAGCATGCGGGAAAATGAGGTTGCCTCCAAGGTGTGGAGTATCGGCGGCTGATGTTACGTCAACGAGTCGTCTCGATCGAACCAAAAGTGCGTTTCAGACGTGTCAGACCAGATTCTGTGATCTGACTGCCAGTCGCATCAAGACGCTTCAGCGGAAGGAAATTTTCAAACGTCTTTCGGAGTGAGTCGAGTCCCGTGTCGGTGATCTTTGTATCTCGCAAACGCAGCTCGTTGAGCGTGGGGAAGAACCTCAATCCCGAAACCACCCGTTTGAAGGCTGCGTCATCGCACTTCGAACCACTCAGATCGACAATAATGCCAGACTCTCCTTCTGTAACCGTTCCGCCCAATTTTTGGACAGCGGCGACGAGCGAGCGGCGTTGCACACCGGGATATGCGATGTCACAACTGATTGTCGTACAAATCAGCCAGACGGACCATGCCACTCCAAAGCGACGCTTTGTCACCGTGCTCCAGTTGGTCCGTACGATCAGCAGCAGCAACAATGTCGCTCCCGCTGCGAGACCCGAGAGCCAGACGGCGTTCATTTGTGTGCGACCTTCGACAAACTTGACGCCAATCATCGCCATCATCGCGCCGGCTAAGAGCGTCAGGTTCACAAGAGTCACCCACCCCAGTGCATCATCGAACAAATTGCGTCTCGAGCCCGTTTTGGCAGAAGTTCCGGTAAATGTGACCGCGAAGACGACCAAGACACCGACGATCAGTCCTTCGTAGACATCGGCTCCGGTCTTAATGATTTTCGCCACGCCGTCGATCACAACACGTAGAAAGACGGCCCCGAGGAGTGTTCCTGGAATCGTCCCAATCCCTCCTTGCAAGCTGCATCCACCAACCACGGCGGCGGCGATGGCATTCAGTTCGTAGCCGCGTCCCAACGTCTGCGGATCGGCGACACTGAGCTGACTCACATAAAGAATACCGGCCAGCGACGAAAGGACGGCGCTGATGCAATACGCAAGCCACTTCCTGCGATCGGTCTGAATGCCACTCAGTCGAGCGGCCTGCTCATTTCCACCCAAGGCGTAAAGATGCCGACCTGTCACGGTTTTACCGAGCAAAATCCACAACGCGATGGCAATCACACTCACGAGTATCGCAAGATTCCACGCTGTCCCCGAGATCGCTCCTGAAAGCTCGCGAAACATCGGGTCAGAAATATTGATCTGCGTTCTCGCCCCGCCGAGCAACGATTGCGTGATGCTTTCCACAATTGCGCGGCTGAGGCTTCGTAGTCCAACGAGCGTGCCTAGCGTTGCCACAAATGGCGGCAGACCAACCTCCGTGATCAGCCATGCATGAAGACTGCCGATCAACAGGCCTGATATCAACGTTCCGGCAATAGCGAGGGCGATGACACCCGCCCCCAGTGGCTTGGATTGCTCCACCTCCTCCGGTGCAAGAATCAACAACAGTGTCGCACAGATCGTTCCACTGAATGCGATTACCGATCCGGTGGAAAGATCGATTCCACCCGCGATAATCACGACCGCTGCACCGAGAGCAAATAACGCCAGCAACGAGACCTGCCGAGTCAGATCAATCGCACTTAAGTTCCACTGCTTTAAATAGTTGTGGTTTTTGTCTAGAATGCTAGTCAGGATGATCACTGCAAAAACCGCAGCCAGCAAGGCGAACTCATGTCGTCGCCAGAGTCGGTGTGTCGAGGAAGAGAGTTCACTCATTGAGATACACGTCCAAAACCATACGGTCTACTAACACTCAACGACAAACAAGCCAACTCTCACCCGTACGGTAGACAATAGATTGCTTGGCAGCCGGAGCCTTCGCCCCACGCTTCGATTGCCGCTCGAACTCTAAAACACATCAGGCATTGCCCACAGACTTGGAAAGCAGAACGGCCGGAGAGTTGCATAAAAAAACTCCATACTTGCCTTCCCAAAATCGATCACGAGCCGGTCAGGCCATACTTCATCAGCCATTCTTGGAATGAGGGGAGTGCAAGAAACTCGACCGAATTTTTGAATCGGTCGGCATTCAATGGAGAATCGTCGCCTGGAACGACGACTTTGAGGCCGGTATCGAGAATGTCTCCATCCGTCTGACCATAATTGGGTAACATTTCCGCAATGGTAGCCTGGTCATCGACGATCATTGCCCGCATCAATTTGACTCCTTGAAACCCCATGGCAAACGGATTTTGTACGACCATGGCATCGATCTGCCCCTCTTTCATGGCCGCAATCGCGCCCGGTTCAGCATCGAAGACAACGATGGTGAAATCTTTCCGTCGGTTTAATTCTCGCACCACGTCAACAATCGCGGGAGCGTTGTACGACCAGATGCCAACGAGGACATTCAATCCGGCGTGATTGCGGATCGCATTTCGGACATTTTCGCGAGCGAGCGCCTTATCGGTATCGTCGGCCATCTTGCCTCTGTCAACAAAATTCTCGCCCGCTCCCTGGCCAAATCCCTCGATCCGCTCAATCGCATTTTGAGCACCCGTCCGTCCGACAAACGTGACGTATTCCCCGCCGGCCGATCGCAGACCCTTGGCACAGGCTCCTAGCGTTTCACCACCCGCCAAATTGTCTGTCCCCACAAACGCAAAACGCGAATCACGGAACTGAGTACGGTCGAGATCGGAGTCAATCGTCAGAACCTTGATCCCCTTCTTTTGTAGAGATCTCAGTTCGTCAGCCACGGCAACATTATTGGCATCAATGGCCGATACGCCCACCCCTGCAATGTCACCCTGCGTCGCGTATTGTTGAAGTTTGGAAAGCTGACCCTGTGGCGTTCCATCGTTCACATCCAAAACCGCTTTGAGCCCAGAACTCGCCAACTTCAGTTCGCTATTCGCTGCGTTCAATCCCTCACGGCAGGCATCCCAGAACGGTGAATCACCATTGGTCAGAATAATGATCCTCTTCGTGCCAGATCCGGAAATGGATGCCGAACCCGTATCACTCCTCAAGTTTGGATCGCCGTGATCTGTCGTCGATGACTGGGATGGCGGGGATTGGGGAACCGACGTATCACAGCCGACAAACCAACCCGTGACCAACGCAATACAGACACCACGGGACCATCGACGCGAACGAGAGTTCATAGGGGATCCTCGCAAAGGAAAAGCAGAGCGGATGAAAATCGCACGGGAACTCATACAAAGGCTCACGATACAAACCGCCCACGCCACCGGTCAAGCAGTCCGTGGTTCCTGATTTGCAACCCCAAACAACTCTTAAACCAAGCGTCTAATGATGCGGCGACTGAATGCATCGAGTTGCTCGATGTTCGGAATGGAATAGCGAATGCCGTTGGAGTCAGCAATTAAGACCGACGTCGGTCCCAATCTTCGGCAATCGTCATCGCTCTCCAATTGGAAACGGGTCCGACCGCGATTGGTTTCAACGTCCCAAAAGCAGGGGGGATTGGGCGCACTGGTGGCGACGATTCGCTGAATGACTGGGACGAATTCTCGCTCCGCAAGTTCGTACTCCAGAATATCTCGAGCAGCGGACGAGACCGATTCCAAACTCGGGAGATTGAAGATCTCATGACCGTTACCGTCCAGTAACGCAATGGCGTGGGCTCGATCCGACAAAGGGAAACACCGAATCGGCTCGACTCCGAGATGCTGGGTACCGTCCGGCATTACCATGACGAGTTGTCCCCACGCATCGCGATGAAACGTCAAACGAGTCAGATCAGAAGTAGCAACCATCATCGTAGGTGTCCAAAATTTTGAAAGGGCTCATCGAAAACGGAGTCCTACGATGCGAGTCCGTTGAGGTAACTCTAAAAAGTCCTGCTTTGATGGACCTGCGATTCGCAAGATGAACACTTCTACCCGTCCGACAGCATTATTCTTCAAGCAGTGTTCCAAGAGACACAGCGTATTCAGTCAGGGCATAATGTTCAAAGGAGATTAAAATGTCGGAACCGTCGCTTTGGCCTGCTCACGGGAAAACCTGCGAACATTTCCGTGGCATCGATCGTCACCTCTCGAACCAAAACACCGCAAAGAAATAACTCGACAAAAACGACGTTGGCTGATCGAAATCAACGTTCCAAGGCGAGCGTCCCTAATTCAACGGGATTGATAAGCGGCCCAGAAAAATCAACTGTACCAACGATGTGCGGCACTCGGGTTGTTAGTCCGATGGTGATCCACATGAGCGCGTTTCACGAGGCTTTTCCATTCGACAATTCCCCGGATTCAGCAATTCGCATTCTGCCGACCCAACTCACGATGTCCGTGGACCTTCGGCATCAGCATAAAACAAATCACTAGACAGCCGGTGCGACGAAAGAATTCCAGCTAGAAATTCGTTGGTGGAAAAGTGGATCTTACCAATTGTGATTGTCTGCAAACCTGCACATTCCGAACGGGATTGAGACGCATCAACCATCAACGGAATTCTTAGTAGGATACCCGCATTCACGTTGATGAACTCCTTGAACACGGGCTGAAATCGCGACTCTAAAGACTGAAGAGACCTAAAAACCACTGCCGTTAACATGTTTCTAAAATACAGTTTATGTCGTCTGTCGGCGAAACATTATTCGCCAGCGATATAAATATCGTTACAATTCGTAGCATAGAATCGATTGCTGTTGCTGGTTCATTCGATACGACGTTCCAAGTCGAATTGAGATTTCCAACTGCGGCAAGAATTTGCACTATCGCTCTGTCTAAGTAGCGAACAGGATGACGATGCTAACCCTGTCGCGAATTGGTGTGAAATACGGTGATTCGATGCAGCGTCTGACTGCACTGCTCGAGAGAGTGGTGTTCAGAAAGATCGCTGACGAATGACTGAATTTAAGTTGTGATCGAAATTTTCCATCGCTCAACGGTGGTCGTCGATTGCTACGCCTTGCCTTTTTGTGATGTCTATCAAGTTCCAGAGATTCCACAACCACGGATTACCTTCGGCTCGTGAGAACGACCTGCCGAAACGGAAATAAGGAGATCCTCAAATGCTCGTTCTATCCCGTCAACGCGATGAAAGTATTTTCATTGGCGACCATATTAAGATTACCGTTGTCGATATTCGTGGTGACAAAGTGCGATTGGGAATTGAAGCACCGACTGAAATTCCTGTTCATCGACAAGAAGTTTACGAAGCAATTCAACGCGAACATCAACGCGCTGTTGCGGGGTCTATCAAATCTGACGTATCCACGACATGAAGAACTGAATTGGGCATCGTATGATGCCGCGATCAGCGTGTCGCGGTGTCAAAGGTTGCAAATCAAGCTAAGCCAATTCGTTCTGAATTGGTTTTGTCACTCGCCAGCAGCGAGTCCAAGAGACTGAATAGACCTCGCCCCGCTTCGATCGAGCGACGCTAGTCCTTAGTTGACTCTCACACTCCGCTGTCTGTCGGATATGGGACAAGGAATGAGGTCTTTGACAGGACAAAAGGTTGTCCGCAGGAGACTAGGTTCGGCTTGGACAGCGTTGTCGTGACCACGTGGTCGACGCCCCGGCGGGCAGATCACAGCGACCCAGCAAGCCCTCACCAATGCTCTATTATCGAAAAGACGACACGATCTGTGGACCACGTCGTCCACAAATTCGGTGATGATTATCAATCGAACTGTCTTCGATCTTCCATCACGCCACCGCGATGCAAACGCGGAGAATGCCGCCGTCAATGAGCGAGCGATTGCGTTGATCTTCGCCCCGTTGAGTGTCCTTGTGGACCATGAGACTGCACGTGTCGTCACGTTGCCGATTTTCTATCGAAAATATTTGAGTTAACGTGTGAACTCATGTCGCGACTGATGTCCTTCGATTTACGAACAATTCCACCAACTACTGCGAGGCGGCGGGTTCGTGACTGGATCGAGGCGTTGTGTGGGGACTTTTCCGCCGAGCGTGGAAGGTTGTCGATTTCACCGGTGGGACACCAAAGACATCACGCCGCAGCACGAGATTGGCTTGCGATTCCTTGACCATCTTTCGCTCTGAACCTTTTTGCGGTTCGCGTTGACCCCTCAGTCAACCCGATCCGTTCTGTATCGTGCACGAATGACGATTCGTGACGTGCACAGAGATCTGCGAATTCGTGCTGAAGTTCGTCCACGAACCAGGTCTGCTGTCGCGCAATATGATTCGTGTGAATTCGACTTTGGGCGACACCAACGCGACAAGCAACCATGGCGAATGGACCAGATGACGCGGAGGGATTCGGCCATCCACAGCCTTGTCATAAATGGAGGTCCCGCTTTGAACCGGCCGTGCCGACTCATTTCGAACCGAGTCGGTCGAGGACGGGCAGACATTTCGAGAAAGTTGGACGAAGGGGGCGTGTCACGATTTTAAGATCCGGGACGAGTTGGCCGACTTCGACACGCCGCGGCAAAAGTCAGGGACAAAAAACGGGTAAAATGATGCGTCGGGGTCGATGATGAACGTGGTTCCCGCTTCAGACAGTTGAGCGGCAGCGGAGACCGCGTCCGTTGTGTGGCTTGGGGCGCGATCAGACCAAGCCAGATCGCGCGACGTTCCCAAAACTTCAAATCAACAGGGAACACCGCGGTTCATCCAAAACATAAAACCACCATCGAAACGGAAATTACCGGCCTGAGCGATTTCACATGCGACCGACAAGGACTCCACGCGAGAGATTTCATCTGCGCAACCGGCCGTACACCGATTGATGCGGGACAAAGTTCGCAAAGTTTCCTGAAACTCGCGACAAGTCATTGAACGGCAGCGAACGGAACTTATCAGCGAAACTGTGGGATTGATCGTTCTGTCCAGTTCGTCGAATCGCGACGAGGTTGCGATGCGTCAGTGCCCCAATCCGGTGTGGACTCTAGAGGCTCATCCGACCGAGGCTCCGGCGGCGGATCGTTGACATCATCCAACTCAAATAGCGAATGGTTGATCGGTACAACTGTGAGATGGCGGGTGACACCGGCCACCTGCATGATCTGAGTCGCATCAAAAGTTCTACCATTCCCCGTGGCAATCGAGGCTTGCAAAATTAGACGGTCGGACTCCGGAATTGACGGCAATGGCACGGTGAATTGATAGCCCGATCCCATCAAGCCGTGGACCCAACATCGCCTGCACTCGTCTGCCGAAAATTTCCAATGCGCTATCTCCTGTTTTTGTTCTGGAATTGTAGAACCGATGAGTCGCAACTCGACCACTCCGGGAAGGATCACCTCTTGCCCATCGCTGTCGACGAGAGCTAGTTGAGCCACTAACGCATTCTGCCTCGCGATTCCATCCTGGTTGAGAAACCCGGAAAGGAGTGAACGAATCTGCAATTTTACAGCACGCGGGAACCCGTCAGCCCGTTCAGCAATGCGAGTTCCATCGCAGAACTTTGCTAGTTCGGCCCGAAGTTCGTCCGTCTCACGTCGAAGGTCACGCACCTCTAATCGAGTCTGCGTTATCTGTCTTTCGTGTGAAGCAATGCACGTCTGATGTTCGCCAATACGCGTGTGCAGCGGGTCGGTATTGCTCCAGTAGAGACAACAACAAACGAGGATCGCCGACATCCCTGTCAGCATATGTCGCATGGATCCGCTCCTTAACGTGCAGGCCACCACAAATCTTCACACAGGCGGTTTGACCGGCCGCAATCTGCTGTTGGCAAGCCCTTCACGGTCAACCGATCACCGTCGATCCTGTTAGGATAAAAGAAAGCAGAGTATCCGTTGAGCGCGAAGGATACTCCCCATTGTGTCAATCGAGCAACGCCAAATTGGCACAAACTTATTGAGAAGGGGTGAGGTGGCGAGTGCCAACCGCTCGGTCAAGGAAGAATCTGCTTGCCTTAGTGCAAGCAGTCGCAACGCTCGTTTGTGTGCCTGAACCCTGATTTATGTAATTGCCAATCACGCAACATGACACCACCATAAAAAGACAGCGTTCAGGTGCCAACACAAATTGTCAAATAAAAAGGACTCCGCATCAACGGCCCAGAACTGAGATCTCGGATCAGATCGAAACAGACTTCCCCGCTTGCCTGCTGGTATCGAGTTTGCATATTGTGTCGCTGGTTCAGAAACATTTCAGAGAGGGGACCTCTGAAAAATCAGTGTTTTGTGTAAAAATGTACATTTGGAGGCTCGCTTGTGAATTCACCGACTCCTCGTGAAGTGCTGGCCCTTTGTCGCGAGCGTGAAATCCGTGCAGTGGATTTGAGATTCATGGATTTTCCTGGCACACAGAAACACTTCACCATTCCGGTAACGGCATTGACTGAAAAAAGTTTTGAAGATGGATTCGGGTTTGATGGGTCGTCCATTCGCGGTTGGCAAGCCATTAATGAAAGTGACATGCTGGTTGCTCCCGTATCGGGAACCGCTTTCGTCGATCCCTTCATGTCGCAAACCCTCGTTATGACCTGCAACATTCAAGACCCAATCACTCGCGAGGACTATGCCAAAGATCCGCGCAATGTTGCTCGAAAGGCAGAAAACTACCTGAAATCGACCGGGCTTGCCGACACCGTACAATTCGGACCTGCGGTGGAATTTTTCGTCTTCGATGATGTCCGATTTGACCAGAACGAACGGGAAGCCTTCTACCATATCGATAGTATTGAAGCCCAATGGAACCGAGGGCGTTGTGAGCCCCATGGCAACAACGGACATAAGATTCGCTACAAGGAGGGCTATTTCCCATTGCCACCGGTGGATACTTTGCAAGATCTGCGGACAGCGATCATGCTGTTGCTTCAAGACTGTGGCGTTGAGGTGGAGACGCAGCATCACGAGGTCGCCACGGCGGGGCAGTGTGAAATCGAACTACGCCATGCGTCGCTTGTCAAAACCGCAGACAACCTCCTGCTCTGCAAATACATCGTTAAAAATGTCGCGGCCAAACATGGCAAGTCGGCAACGTTCATGCCCAAGCCACTTTGGAATGACAATGGCTCGGGACTTCATCTTCAGCTGTCACTGTGGAAAAAGTCAAACAATCTGTTTGCGGGTTCCGGTTATGCCGGACTGTCCGAGATGGCTCTGTTTGCCATTGGGGGCATCCTGAGCCATGCCTCCGCACTGATGGCTTTTTGTTGTCCGACAACCAATAGCTACAAGCGACTGGTACCCGGCTATGAAGCGCCCGTCAATCTTTCGTACAGCAGTCGCAACCGATCAGCAGCGATTCGAATCCCGGTTCACACACCTCGACCGGAGAACAAGCGAATTGAGTTTCGCTGTCCAGACGCTTCATCCAACGGATACCTGACGATGTCAGCCGTCCTAATGGCTGCAATCGATGGAATTCAGCGTCGCTTGGACCCGGGACGTCCACTCGATAAAGATCTCTATGACTTGGCGCCGGACGAGCTGAAGGATGTTCTCAAGACTCCCTCGTCATTGGAAGAGTCGCTTGCTGCATTACGCAATGACCATCAGTTTCTGCTGCGTGGGGATGTCTTCACCGAGGACGTGATTGATACTTGGATCTGGTACAAAACTGAAAAGGAAGTGGAGGCACTTCGGCAGCGGCCACATCCCTTCGAATTTGCGATGTACTACGATATTTGACTGCTCGCATCTGCAAAAAACAGCCGCAGCGGAAGTGAACGAAATGCCGTAGTCCCGTAGAAAAATTGGACGCGCTACTTCGTACGTCCTCCGTTTTGTAAATTCGCACTTGCAGATCTAGGTGCATCGACGTGGATGCGATTGGATCGCCGTCCGGTAGGCATGCGATGTCTCACAATCTGAAAACTTCACGACAACCCAATTGACTTTTCTCGGACCCTAGCCACTCGCATGAAACCAATGACGATCAAAAAAGACTGACCGTTCGGTTGTCGATAAACAATCGCGTGGCCGTCTGACTCCAACACGGCTCTATTTTCAGCATCCTCGATCCGAAGAAATGACTCGCTTCGGAACTTTCCTGCGGATAGCCGTCGAACAGTTCGCCGTACATCGAGTGGAGAGAAGCGATCCAGATCGAATCGCCCCTCCGATCATTGTGCGAATCGTTGCACCTGCCCTGGGGTCGAATACCAGACGTAAAGCCTCCTGATCGAACACAGGGATCAGAGTTCGCCCAGACACGTTCTCTTGACGCTGTTCACAAAGGATGGTCTTGGTGTCTCCAGAGGTACAGCAGCTTGTGGCATCGGCGGCATCCCTCATCACCGCGGTTCCGTTGGTCACTTCCGCCACCAGTCGGACTTGGCGGTTGAGGCTGGTTCACGAAACCTGCTTTTTAATGATGCCTCGCAAAAGCGACGGGTTTACGTGATCGCTGGGGATCGTACGGAAGATTCGTTTCGTTCCATAACTAACGAGGGCGTTCATTTGAAGTTCGGGCACCTCCGTGAACGAATTTTTCCACAGGACTCCAGCGGAGAGTGCTTCGCTCGAGGCCTCAATCCGATAAGCCAACGTAATACATTCGCAAAGGGAAGGCGTGTCCATGATCAATCCGTCGGCACGGACAAGAGCAGGAATCGTGATACCGACCGTGACAGGGCGAGTTCCTTCGCTGATGATCGTCCTTAACGATCGCTCCGCTCGTACGCCCGTATCAAAGATGTCAACGGAAAGGATGATGTGTGGCGGGCAACGATCGCATCGGATTGCTCCCCCATTGGAACCGTCAGACGTCCCTGTCAATCCAGTGAAACCACCAACGGAAGATCCTACCCGAGAATGGGTCGCACCTCTTTAAGAGAAAAGCTCTCGAGATCGTCTTCGTTTGCGGCTCGGTTTGCCCCGTGTCGCGAAACAAAACAGGGTCGACTTTCCCGGCTACAGTCAGACTGCCCGGAAACTGATGGCCGAGATCGGCAAAAGATTTCCGCCGAAAGAACTCCTCCCGCGGTATTTGTATTCGCATAAAAATTGGGGGGGGGCATCGTCGGAATCAAAAAGGCTCATGACGCCACCGGTTTTTTCAAGGGCTCTGCGGCGGCGCTCCATCATGCCGCCGCGTACAATTTGAAAACCTTCCTACCGGCTTGACGGAAGAGACTTCCTGCTTGCACTCAGCAAGAATCGTTCGAATCCTTCTCAGGCCATTATCTCGTTGATAACTCGCGCCTCTCCAACCCCAGTGAGTCGCTCCTCGAGACCGTTTCGGGAATAGGACAACTGCTTATAGTCGTATCCCAGAAGGGCAAGAATCGTGGCATGCCAGTCGGTGACGCTGACTCTATTCTCCACGGCCGACATTCCGAGATCGTCCGTGGCACCGACAACCGTACCAGCTTTGATTCCCGCCCCGGCAAACCACTGAACCATGGCATTTTTGTTGTGATCACGTCCCGCGGTGCTTTCCTCACCACTGAGTTGAGCGATCGGCAGACGTCCCATTTCACCGCCCCAAAGCACAAGAACACTATCAAACAGTCCTCGTTGCTTGAGATCGTTCAACAGAGCCGCCACGGGTTTGTCTGTCCGTCCGCACACCTGTTTCATTCTGCGTGTGAGGTTGTCATGATGATCCCACACTTGGCCGTTGATATAGAGTTGTACAAAACGAACACCACGCTCAATCAGACGTCTTGCGATGAGGCATCGCCTGCCATACGAATCCGTAATGGGATCATTCACGCCATACATCTGCAACGTCGCCTCTGTTTCCTGATTGAGATCCAATGCGTCAACTGCAGCCAACTGCATCCGCGCCGCGAGTTCATAACTGGCGATTCTCGCATCGAGTTGCGGTTGATGAGGACGACCACCCAGATGCTCCCGATCGAGGACGCTTCTCAGAAGCCTTTCCCTCAAGGTGACCCGATCGGGTTCCTCGAATTCGCGTTTCAGATGCAAGAGCGGCTCGCCACTCGCTCGAAAGCGCGTCCCTTGGTAAACCGGTGGAAGAAACCCCGACTGCCAGTTTTGACCGCGATTCGTTGGAAGTCCTTGGGGATCGTCGAGGACGACATAGGCCGGAATATTTTGGTTTTCCGATCCCAACGCATAGGTGACCCACGCTCCGAGAGCGGGATACCCAGAGAAAGCACGACCGCTGTGCAGTTGAAATAATGCAACCTCATGGGTCAGGTTGACCGTGTGAACCGAGCGGATCATGGCGATGTCGTCAACGCATTGGGCGAGATAGGGCATCACATCCGAGACCCACATGCCACATTGGCCGTGTTGAGCAAACTTAAACGAACTGCGTAATAACTTCCCCGCCGATTCCGGTCGCTCCACCTCACCGGCGATCTTGCTGAAGTAGGATTCGCCATGATGACGATCCAACTCTGGCTTCGGATCGAACAAATCCATCTGACTGGGACCACCGTTCATGAAAAGGTGAATGACGCTATTCGCCTTGGGAACGGATGGAGAAGGCTTGGGGACAAGATCTGGCAGACGCATTGTTTCGTTCGCCGCGACAGAGCTCCCGTTGTTTTGCAGGAGACCGGTGAGTGCGGCACCGCACAACCCCGCTCCGAACCTGTCAAAAAGCCCCCTTCGGGTCAAATGCTCGATTGTTTCGCCACATTTGGAATCGGTCATTGCCTAGTCCTCGCTCCAAAATCTTCCCTATTTGATGTACCGCAGCAGGATCAATCGACCGTCAGAAATTCTGCCGAATTGAAGATTGCATGACACAGGTTGACCAGTGCCTTATCGGCCGCCGTTGGCTGGGCATTGATCTCTCCGTCAATCTTCGGATCTTGTTCCGCCCATTCCTGAGTCAAATCGGACAAGGCGACGGCAGCCAATTGTCGCTCCTTTGGAGTCGGCTGGCGACACAGGGCCAGTCTCCAAACGCACTCGATTTGTTGTTGGGGATCGGATTTTGCAATCTCGCGGACGCGCGTCGCGAACTGTTCAGCCATCTCATACACACTCCGATTGTTCATCAAATGCAAAGCCTGAGTCGCCACTGTGGAAATCGGACGGTCAATACAGTTCGGAGTCATCGGGGGCAGATCAAAATCCTCCAGTATCGTCAGCATTTGGGTTCTTCGTTGGAGAAGATAAATCGTCCGACGGAGACGCGTCGAGGAAACAGAAACAAGGCCTGTTTGAGCATTCATCGTCACACCGTCTGGGACCCCGTAAGCGGACCGATCCAATAAACCAGAAACGGCTAGCAGCGAATCTCGCAAAACCTCCGCTTCGATACGCCGCAGTGGCATGCGAGACAGAAACTTGTTGTCAGGGTCTTTCGTTTCTCGCTCAACCGTCGATTTTGAAGATTGCCGGTAAGTCGAAGACGTCATCATCAGCCGATGTAACTTTTTGACGCTCCAACTACCCGATGTGAATTCTTTCGCCAAAAAGTCCAGAAGTTCCGGGTGCGTGGGAGGATCACCAGTCCTCCCAAAATTATCCAAGGTTCGGACGATTCCCGCACCAAAGTGGTGCCTCCATAACCGATTGACCATCACCCGAGTAGTCAGCGGATGGTCGGGCTGTGTTAGCCAACGTGCGAACGCCAAGCGGCGTCCAGTCTGCGTGGCTCCTGATCGCGGTGGATTCACAACAAACGGGGTTCGTAAGTTAGTCAATACGGAGAGTACCCCCGGTCCGACTTCCCGACCCGGCTTGGTGTGGTCGCCGCGTCTCAAGATGTACGTTGGGGACGGTTGACCACGATCCCACAAGGCATGGATCGCCGGTTTTGGTTGTGCACGGCCATTGAGGTCTTTGATTTGCTGAGTCATCTCATCAAAAAAAATTTTGAAATCCGGGTCCAAGTTTTTGAGTGCATCCAGAGTCACAGACACTTCTGCCTCAAATTTGATCGCGAGAGTTTTTTGAATCTCGTCTCTCTTCTCAACTGGTGTGACTAGCATTTGACGAACATCCTCACGGATTGCTTCGGGCAGTTTTGCGATGCGTTCTTCGAGATGCACACGAGTCCGATCTTCGGTCCGCCTTGTCAGTCGCGTCTTCAGTTCGTCCGTCTTGTCCTTGATCTGCTGCTCCAATACCGACCACGCCTGCTCGTCTTCAGGCAAAGCACGGTCAATCAGTCGAGTTCCCCAAGGGCCTCTCTTATCTTCCTGAAGCGTGACTTTCAGCCAATCGTGCTCGTCATAAGCGCCCTTGAATACTGCGGCAAGACGGTAGTAATCGCGTTGGGGAATGGGGTCTGTTTTATGGGTGTGACAGCGTGCGCATCGTAATGTCAGACCGAGAACAGATGACGACAACACGTTGAGTTCATCGGCGATTACTTCGAGGCGGTCGGATACAAAATTCGTAATATTTGCCGAGGTGCCGTCCGGCGTCATTCGCAGAAATCCAGTGGCCACAAGGTTGTCATAAATTTCAGGCGTTAGGACAGAAGCCGCTTCGAAATCAGACAACTCGTCCCCGGCCAATTGCTCCTGTAGGAATTGGTCGTAAGGTTTATCCAAATTAAAGGCCCGAATAACGTAGTCCCGATAACGCCAGATGTGATCTCGTATCGGATCCGAATTTTGGACACCGTTCGAGTCCGAATATCCGGCGAGATCAAGCCAATATCGCCCCCACCGTTCGCCGTAATGCGGCGATGCCAGCAACCGATCAACGAGATTTTCGTAAGCAATTGGATCAGTATCGCCAAGAAACAGATCCGCTTCTTCAGGAGTCGGAGGAAGGCCGATCAGATCAAAAAAGACCCGTCGCAGAAGGACTGGGCGTGACGCCTGCGGTGAAAATGTCATCTCCCATGGATCCGGTTTTGACAGGATGAAATTGTCAATCGGATTTCGAACGCTGTCGGGATCGATGACGTTTGGAATGTTTGGCCGGCAGGGTGCTTGAAACGACCAGAACTGGCGGTCGGCCTCACTCACAAGCGGGTCAGGATATGAGCTGGCAACGTCTGCCCCCAATGAAGATTCCGGTGCACCTGCGGCAATCCAATTCCGAATGGTTTCAACCTCGGTGGGTTCAATCGGTTTGATACTGACTTCAACGACTCTGCGCAATGGTGGCATTTCTTCGGCCACAATTTTCTTCAGCAGCAGACTCTCTTCCGGCTTGCCTGGGACAATCGACGGCCCTGATTTACCGCCACGAAGTATCGATGCCCTGCTACGCAGATCCAGCCCCCCTTCTGTGACACGCTGACCATGGCAGACAACACACCGCAGCAACAGAATCGGCAAAACATCGTGATGCGAAACCTCCGCCAATTTGGAATCACCAACCACACCAAACAGAGCACCCGCTTCGATCCACCGATAAATTGCGTGGAGGTCTTCTTCCGAAAGAGGTGCCTGATTCGCCTCCTTGGGAGGCATCTCTTTCTCCAAAACTTGCATGTAAAGAGAACTCTCTCTCGGCTTTCCCGCAACGATCACGGGACCAGATTCACTACCCGCAAGGATTCCTTCACGGCTGGATAGATTCAATTCGCCCTTGCGAATCTCGTCAGCGTGACATTGCGCACATCGCTGCTGAAGAATTGGACGAACCGTGGTTTCAAACACGGTCTCGAGCGGAGCCGCAGTCGGATCGGCAGCCTCACCCATCGAAGCAGTCGCGATCAAGGCAACAATTGCGCAGCAGATTCGATCAAACACGAGAAGTTACTCAGGGAGGTGGGGCGAAAAAATGCCGGTCAACGGCGGGACGGAGGTGGGCATGAAGATAAAATTCAACGCGGGATGCCGGACACAAACGCGGAGGCTGAACAGGCCTTGAGCAACCGTCAGGCTCAGTGAAACCTCCTCATGGGGAAAAGCAAAAAAACACAACTCCCACGTCAAACATCGTCGCACGGTTCAAGACGGTTTGTCAATGTCGATCTTTCTGATAACCCGCCGATAAGATTCAAACATTTGTGCCAGACAAGGCCAATTTTATTCAATCCATTCGGCTTGTAAATTCGGGACTGAATCTTATGCCGTCATCGTCACCCAAGCCGCCGCTCGGTCGTAGGCCCTGTCGAAGTCGGCGTGAACAAAGGTTCTCTGCCGGAAATTATTTTTAACGTCGCAATCATTGAAACCGAAGTTTTAACTCGTCGGCACATCGAATTGACCGTGATCTCGCCCAAAAATATCTTTCCGTAGGGTGATTCTCACGAACGAATGTTGCGTCAACAAATCAGCAAAACCGGATTGAAGTAAGTCGGATTCTTGGCCTTTGCGGAGTGTTCTTTCCAACGCACTCCACTCGATGCCGTCTACCGGTCTCGCAAATGTTCGAGCGACAAACGCGGGGTCTTTCAGTGCGCGTTCGGCAGACCCCTCAGATCGGCGAATCTCGCTCTTCGCCATCGGCTGGCCTGTACGAGACGCGAGGTGAACACCGTTGTTCCAAAGTTAGCTGTCTCACAAACCGCACGACGCATCACAGGCTGACACATGGGGCACGGAACCGGATCGACTTACCACACCTGCCCCCCTTGTTTTCGACAGGCGGTGCGGTCAGCCGATCCCGCTTGCTTTCACCGCGAACACCAAGTGATACCTGGCCTTTTTGAGGAACAGGCACACCGCGGTGAGAAGTCCTGCGGCGGCTGTCGAGAGGAAGGCCATCGTCATCCGGGGGGATGATTCGGTTCTGTCGATCGGAAGTGAAGGCAGGCAAATAAGAACGATGCCATCGAGCAGCGAGGAAACCCCAAAGCTGTCGTCTCCCCGCCGACTCACATCTGATTTGCCTCTGATTTGATAACCGTCCGAGAACGAAACATTCCGTATCCGAGGCAAGGCCGTTCCTCGTGGAATGCTGATGAAACGCCGTTTTTTAAATATCCCTCTCGCGATGTTTGGCGATCGACGGCGAGTCCTGAAGCAAAGCCGCCGTCCTCGGATGGCACTCGAGCGGCTCACCGAAATGGAGGCCGGACGAACAACGAAATCGGTTGGATTGTTATTCGCGGGTGATGAACTCATCGAGATTCATCAGAACTCTCGATACGGCCGTCCACGCCGCCACTTCAGGTGCATTTGCTTCGTTCGCAAGCGAGTTGGCCGCGAAGTCAGTGGCTGATTGACTATCCCTTGCGAAATAAAGTCGCTGCTCAACAAGATAGCGACGCAAACGAATCAGTTCCGAAGACGTGGGTTGTCTCGCCAAGCAGAGCTCATATGCGAAAACCAACCGCGGTGTATCGTCGCCCGTCACGACTTCAAGCAGTCGCTGAGCCAGCCCGCGCGCAAACTCGACAAATGTCAGGTCATTGGCGAGTGTCAGGCTTTGCAATGGCGTGTTTGATCGCACTCGTCGTGTGCAGGAAACAGTGGCATCAGGAAAGTCGAACACGGTCATTGCCGGGTAAAGGCTGGAACGCCAAAGTTGCGTGTAGATTGCCTTTTTAAATCGGTCCGAACCCGTTGCAGTCACCCACGGCTTTTTATCTTGGGTGAAGTCAAACACTCCTTCGGGCTGCGGCGGAAAAACCGGAGGCCCTCCCATTTCCATTGTCAATAATCCACTTGCGGAGAGTGCCGTATCACGAATAACCTCTGCATCGAGTCGCAATCGTGTCTGTCTGGAAAGAAGCCTGTTGAGTGGATCCGTCCCAGAAAGCTCAGGGCGATGGATTGACGACTGGCGATACGTTGCTGAGGTCACAACCATCCGATGGAATCGCTTCAGGTCCCATTGTGAGTGGGTAGAATCTCCGTCCATCGCGAACGGGTCTTGTGTTGTCCAATTCGTGGCCCGATTGTCCGTTCCTGCGAACTCGCTGGCGAGGAAATCCAGTAATTCGGGATGCGTTGGAGGGCTTCCCTGTGCTCCGAAGTCGTTCTCCGTCTCAACAAGTCCGCGTCCAAAATATTTTTGCCAGATCCGGTTCACCGTGACTCGGGACGTGAGTGGGTTATCTTTGGAGACCAGCCAACGGGCAAGATCTAGGCGAGTCAAGTGATGTTCGTTGCCGTTGGGTTCTGGTTGCGATGAATCTGATGTTGTCTGTATCGGCTCGCCACGGTCCAAGCCTTGTCGATCAATCCGTCCCAAAACGTCGGGCAGTGCTGCGCGAACCTTCGCCCCTTTTCGCAAAAAGTCGCCACGCAAGTGAATGAACGTTTCACGCGGTTGTGGCATCTCCTGCATGATCATCGTCGACGGGAATTTTGGTTCTGCTGCTCGTAAGCGGGCAATTTCGTCGAGTTGCGGATACTTTTTTCGGGCAATCGGAGTGGTTTTAAAGAACTCATCTAAGTCCCGTTTGTGAGTCGCTGATCGATCGCGGACAGGCAGAGTGACCGCATTGACCACATTGAACGGCATCTTCGTCTTATCTTCTTCCGTAAGAGTCTTTTCCCAATCCGTCAAGTCGGCGGCGACGGACTCGGCAGACGTGCGTAGCTCCTCTTCGAGCTTCGCAATCTCACCACGAAGTGTTTGTTGTCGCGTGAGATCTCCTTGTGCAATCTGCCGCAGTGTTGGTACGTCGATTCGTGGGGAAGTTTGATCACCTCCGGCAAACGCCGAATTATTGAAAAAGGAGAAGAATTGGAAATATTCTCGCTGGCTGAGGGGGTCATACTTATGATCGTGACACTGACAGCAGCCCATGGTTAAACCGAGAAATACGGTCCCCGTCGTATTGACGCGATCGACAATTCCTTCAACCCGAAATTGCTCATGATCGCTTCCTCCCTCTTCATTAATCAGCGTGTTGCGATGAAACCCGGTCGCGATCATCTGATCGATTGTGGCATTGGGGAGCATGTCACCCGCAAGTTGATCGATGACGAATTCATTAAACGGTTGATTGCGATTCAACGCCGCGATCACCCAGTCGCGGTAACACCAAATTGCACGAGGTTGGTCGCGGGTGTATCCGTTGGAGTCCGCATACCTCGCCGCATCGAGCCAATCGCGACCCCAGCGTTCTCCAAAATGAGGCGACGCCAGTAAGCGATCAATCAATCGTTCGAACGCATCGGGTGTGATATCCCCAAGAAATTCGTGCAGATCGCTTGGCGTCGGCGAAATTCCCAATATGTCGAGCGTCGCGCGACGCAGAAGTGTCGAACGAGCGGCCTCCGAAGAGGGTGCGATTCCTTCACTCTCTAAGCGGTTGACGACGAAGTGATCGAGGGGGCCTCGAATCGCTCGAGGGTCAGAGATGGGTGAGGTGATGAGCTGTTTCTTCACCGGTTGAAATGACCAGTGATTGCTCGATTTCGCGATGGCCTCATCGGCCAGTTCGTTCGCCGGAGAAGCGGCTCCGTCATCGATCCATTTTCGAATCAACTGAATTTCTTCGATGCTCAGCCCCCCTCCTTCAGGGGGCATTTTGGAGGCGTTTTCGGTCCCCGTGATTGCGTGAATCAAGAGGCTTTTCAAAGAGTTTCCGGGGACGATCGTGGCGCCGCTATCCCCGCCCTCCCGCAGACCGCCAGCCGTATCCAGACGCAACCCAGCGAGTTGCTTCTGAGGCCCGTGACATTTCGAGCAATTCTTGACGAGGATCGGCTTGATTCCACTCAAATAGCCAGCGGGATCCACAGAACCCTCTCCCGAGGCTCTTGAAAGGGTGAACAGTCCACAGATCAAAAAACAACCGAACCAACGCAGCATCTTCATGCTCCTGACTTTGTTTTGCACACGCATTCGACGGTGTCCAGTAGTATCGCTCCACGGAACAGCATGGTCAACCGGCAGCATCCGACGCTCACGAACTCGGCGGTATTGGGAATTCGGCACGCACACCGGCAGGCCCGTGGCGGGCTGCTGTATCACGCTCAAGCAAATGCCGTTGATGGCACGACACATCACGCCATCAACGGCAGCAAGTCCTAGCATTGCTATCCGGCCTAGCTACAGCCGTTCCAGCAAGTATCAGCAAGGTGTGCGATGAAAGTGAACGTGCTTCCAGATTGCATCGTTTTGCTCCCAAATGCGCGTCTCCATTGCAGCGACGGAAACCGGGGAACCGTTTCCGTCGAGTTTTTGGACAACACGAACATAGGTCACAACAGCCGCTCGACCCATCACCCGAACCCTTGCCGATGCAATCGTGGATTGTCTCGCGGGCTTCGTCGGCGATCCGGGCAACTGGAAATAGAACTGATGAAAAGGCAATCCCTCAACCAAATGGCCTAGTGCTTCGGGCTCAAAGCAGGTGATTGACTCATCACACAAGGCCACATAGGATTTCCAATCTCCGCCGTCGATGCAGGTCAACAACTGGTGGCTTAGCTTGAGTAGTTCTTCTTCAACGGACATCTAGAGCGTTCCTTGTTCTTCGGAGCCATGATTAACTGAAAACAGTAAAAACGGTCGCCAAAATGGCTGGCAGAAAGAACCACCAAGCCGAATCAGTCTATTAAGAATAGTCCGCCAACTCTGCGAAGAGCAACTCAGACGAATTGCGGATAATGGATACGGCTGGAAAATAGATATTGAGACCGTGACGGCGAGACCTCCTCACAAGAGTAACTGGAGGCCGCGAACTGTGTGTCATCCGAATCACTCAGCAGATCCGCAGCGAATTGCCGTCCCGAGGGGAAAAAGAGGCCCTATTGCATCGGCAACGTCCGACAAAAATCATCGCCATCACGTCACGGGACGACCTTCGGGCCGAATCTCGTAAGCTCGCCGAGAATGCTGACGCTGATGAGCATTGGGCTTTCCGCCACTTGACTCATGAGACAAAAGAATCTCTGCAATGGACTCCGGTCGCTCGTCAATCTAACGCCTGAACACAAGGGCGTGTCAGCGATGTATTCGTATGCGTCGCTTTGGTTGACCATCTTTCGTTCGGATTCATACCATACCATGAGGTTTCAACATCCATTTAGAACCGCGAGCACAACTGTGACTACCTCTTCCCAACCTGGTGACGACAATCCCGATGAACTCGACCCACCATTCGACGAAGGGCTTCCTGAGTGGGAACCCCTAACACCAGAAATTATTGAGGACGAAGCAGTTCGAGGCGACTTCGTCATTCGATGGGCGGTGGTCGGTTTGGCTTTGTTGTTCGGATTCTCACAGATTGACGAGACTCGAACTCTGGTCCACATTAAGACTGGGGAATACCAAGCGTACAACGGGCTCTTGCCCCCCGCATTGGATGTTTTTTCTTATACGGCGGTTGAACAGCGATGGGTCAATCTGTCGTGGTTGTTTGATCTCTGTACCGCTGGCATTTATGCCCTCAGCGGAGGGGTCGGACTAACCATTGTTCAAGGACTTCTCGCCGGAACGGCCATCGGGCTTTTGGCACACTGCCATCGGCCTGGGATTCGGACGTGGTGGGGGTCAATCTGTACCGCCTTAACGCTTTTGGCTTGCTACCCCCAATTCACCATGCAACCTGAATTGATCACCTTGGTTGGATTGGCTGGTGTTTCGTACATGGTGTTTTCTGTGGAGGACGGTTTCGCGACAACACGTCTGTGGCGACTTGTCCCATTCATTTGGGTTTGGTCTCAATTTGACAATCGGGCGTTTCTGGGGTGGACAGTGTTAGTCTTCATGGCGGCCGGTGAGTCCCTTCGTGGCTCGATAATGGGGAGTGCTCCGGAAACCAATCAATCTCGCGTCTGGTGGCGAATCGCTGGGGCTTCGATTGCAGCAACTGCGATACATCCATTTCTATGGGAGTCCTGGCTTTCCCCGTGGCGCGTGTACGTCATTGATTATCCCGCATTAAGGCAGTTATTTCCCAGACCTTCCGCAGTCGAAATTCTATTTTATCCGATCAGCTTTCCCGACTTTTGGAATTCCGCAAGCCATGGAACGGTTGCGGCAATCGTCTTGTTCATTTCGACGCTGGTGGTGATGTTTCTAAATCGTGAACGCCTTCATCCCGGCCACGTTTTGGTCGTGATGGCCTTCAACGGGTTGGCGTGTGCCGCCACACACGAACTCGCAGCCGCCAGTTTCGTGAATTGTGCGATTTGCTCTGTGAATGCACAGGTCTGGTATCGACAGCGATTCGGGCAAATCTATGCGGTCGATTGGCGTGAACTTCTTTTCTCACGGGGTGGACGGGCTGCGACGGTCATCAGTTTTTTTGCCCTTGCTTGGCTCGTGATTAGCGGACGGATCGACGGCCCCGATGGCAAACGAACCGGATTCGGGTTCGCACACCGACTCGCAATTCAAATGCATGCATTTGAAAAGATTGCACGCCACAGTTTTGATGATCGTCCGTTTCATTTTGCGGTTCGCCAGGGGGATTTGGCGATCTGGTCTGGGCAAAAATCGTTTCTCGACACTCGCGCATCATTATTCGCCGGAAACGGGGAACGCGATCTCATCGAACTGTATCACAAGACCCGTCGTGCTCTCCAGAAAAAGCGTGAATCGCTGCCGGGAAGCGGAACGACTACGTTTTGGAAAACACTCTTCGACAAGTATCAAATCACACATGCCATGCCTCGTCTGACAGGACCCATGCCGCCTCCTGATTACATGACATTCGGCGACCTTCTCAACTCGACCGATTGGGTGATGACTGATCTGACGGCCGTCACCGCCGTTTTCTACCGAAAAAACGAGAGCCCTGGAGACCTGAAAAGTTACATCGCCGAACATCACCTGAACGTTTTGGTGAATGCGTTCGGGCCGAATGCCTTGAATTTCGAAAACCCAACCATTGAGGCGACTGAGTCCGAGGTGCTGGGGCACGATAACGGAAAATCTGGCCTCACGGCGATGCCGACAGCGCGCGAGTGGGCGCGGCCCGCTTCGAATTATGACAACCTGTTTTCGCTGCGTCGGCCAACGATACCCGCAGAGGTGATGACCGCCGAACATTACCAGCAGATGGCTTCAAGCAGCGGCAAATTACCTGATTCGACTCGTGCTTCGCTAGCCGTCCAGGTTATTCGCCATGCCCTCTTGGGGTTGCACGAGGATCCGAATTCGCCAGAGGGCTACGGCGCATTGGGCCGGGGACAAATGATCTTGGATCAAATCGAATCGTCCCTCATGGCGAGGACGCAAACACCATGGTTCGGAGAATTTCGATACTACGAGGCGGCTGCGGCGTTGAAGCAGGCTGCCATGCTCCGGCGGGATGACATGGATATCCAGTTGCAGTTGTTCGCACTCTACGAACATACCGGACGGATGGATTTGGCACTGGCGTCCGTCCGCCAAATTCTGAAACAGCAGTCGTCCACCATGACCCCAGATCAAACGAAGACGTTGTTAGAATTGGAAGCCTCCGTTGAACGCGTCGAAAACGCTGCTCGCCAGTCGATCGACTCGGGAACGGATCGCCTTCAGGTAGCGTTGACGGCTTGGCGCGCGGGGGGGACTCTGATTGCCCTTCAAATACTGGAAGAAGACGCGGTCTATACCGAACGAAACATGCATGCGAAAGCGATGCTCGGTCTCTGGTGCCTCGAAGTCGGACGGATTCGCGACTCCTCCGAAATTCTGGAGCCTATCGAACAGGTTGCGGCGACGAAAGGAGGGCCTCCCGGATGGCGAGATTCGGTGGCATTTTCAGCAATATCACGCGGCGACTATTCGCTTGCCATTCGATTGTGGCAGGATCAGATTGACGAACTCGAACGGGATGCAACAGAAGCAAAATTCCTGACGCCGCCTTTGTTGACGTTCAATCATCAGTGGAATGATGGGCGGCTGTCCGGCTTTTCTCAATGGGGGTCCGTCATTCAGGCTCTCGAGATTGTTCGAGTGGAAGTGACGGCTTTGCGGTTCCAAATTGCGATGGCGCAACTCGAATCGGGTGACGTCCGAAGGACGGTCAAAACATTAGTCGCCACCGCTCAGAAGGATCCTCATACGTCCATTCGTCCGCTGTTGGATTTTTATCTCCTCTGTACAACCAACGCCGCGTTCGACGATAGCTTACCGATATTGGCACCGATCGAGGAATTTGAATCGCTCACCACGGAGATAGATCCCGCAAGAAGACCCACGAAAGACGGCCCGTGACTCTTGACTAAGAGAGTGCCACCGTAGGTCGAAAATTCATTATTGAGGAACAACCGAGAAAGGCCGATCTTGATGGACACGGCCTGATACTCGACACCGATCAGAATTCGATCTCCATCCGATAACGCGAATTGCTGTACGGGGAATTGCTGTACGGGGAATTGCTGTACGGGGAATTGCTGTACGGGGAATTGCTGTACGGGGAATTGCTCAACCCGACTTCATTCACCGACTTCTTGACCGAAGGATAATCGCATTTGCTGATCCTTCGGCGACTGTTGTAATTCTTTGAACATCAAGCTTGGCTGAATGTCTTGATTATTCTGATATTTCCCGCCGCTGCGGTACTCCGTGATTGCGCCTTGAACCGTGTGGTAGAAGATTTGACAGATGGGCAGATTTGGATAAATGCGAATCGGATGAACGGCGAACAATTCGAGCGTCCAGAATCCGCAAAAACCAACATCGCCAAAACCGGCCGTCACATGGACAAAAAGTCCGAGACGGCCAACTGACGAACGCCCTTCCAGCATCGGTACTAAATTGTGAGTCTCGGTTCTTTCAACCGTTCGACCCAAATAAAGCTGCCCTGGATGTAAAACAAAACCCTCAGGCGGGATGATGTGACGTCGGTATCGGTTCGACCGACGAACATCCAGTACGATTTCCTCGTACACGATCAATTCGTCGTGCAAACGCAAGTTGTAACTGTTGGGATTAAGTTGACTCTCATCGAATGGATCGATGTGAATATTTTTGTTTAACTGCGACTTGATTTCTTCACCGGTGAGAATCATCGGGAAATGTCATTGTCGTGGGGAATGGTAATTCGAACTACTCCGAAGTAGGTCTCTCGACCCTACAAGGTACGCACCACGCCTGCGAGATGCAACTGACAATCTCCACAGCCGTCGCCGACTCCCACCGGAATGCAGTGCCGTTCTGTTGGTTTGTTTGAAGATTTGGACGCTGTTTCACCGTGATGCGGATAATGAGAGGGTTCTTTATTGAATCGGTTGTGCGTGAACAAGAAAATCACGGAGTGTAAGATCGGGTTCCGATGATGTCCCCCACCGCGGAAGTGGACACCACTCAGCCCCGTCGCGTTCTATTTTGTTAGGGTGACGATGGCCCCTGCCGTCCTGCTTGTGAGTCATGACGGCGACTGGTATTTGGTTCACGTTGGGGGAACACGGAAAGACTGTGCGGTTGATGACTCGATAGTTGATACGACTGAGTCAGTCGTCCCTGCGCCATCACTTTTCAAGAGCGAATCGAAATCGTCGACGTCATGACCGGCCGACCTCTGAAATGGAACACCGTCGCGCCAGCGAGATGCGTTTGGAGGCCCCAACAACAGTCGGCGGAACGTCTTTAATCGGGGGGGGGGTACAGTTGCAACGGAGACCGGCGGTTTTTTTGGGGGGGCGAACAGTGAACTGTATCCGTGCGGCAATTCGTCGAGTGGCGATCACCCTTCTTTAATGTGACACCTCTCGTCTGGGATAAACGGCTCCAAGTGGATTAACCCAAATCAATTCTTGATCGATGAATAAAGCCTCAACGCGCGGGCGGTTGAAGATGTTACGTGTGATTGCCCCGCAGGCAACCGTCGAGTGACTGCCATTCTGGAGGCGGCAGCGACGGAGTCCTCTCTGCCGCTAGCCCGCAATTCTCACAGCGTATTCAAACGCAGGAGCCTCCTTTGGCGTCAGTCCTTTTGATGAAAGGAAAAACAATACGCAAACGGAGGCGAAACCGGGCAGACAGATTGTCAATCAAATTCCTATGAATTTCAAGAGTTGGGCCGGCGCGACGTCGTCGCGAGATTTGATGGCGGAGCGATCACTTCGGATGCGGATGAACGACTTCTTCGCGCAGTCGAGAGTCGGC
>Ga0315284_10000716_pt1 | contig 45583 bp, 42 predicted proteins | sample YL17G09_16_MG_FD_203696 | JGI IMG/M metagenome (GOLD analysis project Ga0315284, IMG submission 203696) | Sediment microbial communities from Yellowstone Lake, YNP, Wyoming, USA - YL17G09_16 | ecosystem: Environmental > Aquatic > Freshwater > Lake > Sediment | place: USA: Wyoming | collected...
GATAGACCAGTACATCAAAAAACAAAACCTGCGCATCATCATATCGTATCCTTTTGAATTCTCATGCCTCAGTACGCGATCGACGATATGGGAACACGAAACGGTTTTGGCGTACCAGAGCATGTTCGTACAGTCTCTAGAGCTCATAAGTAAAAAACTTATACTGTACTCATCGAACGTCATTAATACGGCGAGCATCCGTCGGATCACGTACGGCGTGTCTGAAGCAGATGCGACTAATGTTACACAGCAGATGCTAGAGTATGTAGCTGCTCACCCTCTGCTTACAGAGCATTTTGATATGATCCGTGTTTTAGGTGATCCGTATCCGGGCTCTACTAAAGCTCTGTACGTATATACCGATAAGATTTACAAACTTGCAGCGAACAGACCGTACGCCCTTTTTGTTTCAGCGCCAAATACGGCAGACACATATAATTTCAAAAAGGCCGTACGAGCTTGCAGAAAAATTCTGATGAAGCCGTAACTCCATCTATGCGCATACTAGTATGCTAGCATACTAGCATACTTGGCTTCCGCCTCTTGCTCCAATATTTTTCGGCGTCTGTCTCCATCTTCTTCAGCCGGACATAGTAATCTGGGTACTCTAAAATATGCGCCAGAGCTATCTTGCCCGTTAGCAGCAGATCGTTATTAGTGACGTTCGTCAGCTTGTTCTGCTTTCCGTGCTCTATTTCGATATTCATACCGTACCTGAACTCTTCAGGGCTGACCGCTTTAAAATTGATCCCGAGCTTATGGCCGATCTTTTTGGCGTCGGCTAGAGATACGACTTTTTTAGGGATCGGTCTGCTCATGCGTTTGGATTTGGATTTGGATTTTGATTTTGATTTCCGTTTCGGTGTAGACAGAGTTTTGCCAGGTAGACGCGGGCACGCGTTTTTTGATTTTGTTTTAGATCTAACGGTCTTGCTGCGTCTACTAGCCTTACTGAGCCTACTAGACTTTTTAGTCTTACTAGACTTGCTGCGCCGTCTTGGCTTACTTTTGGATGCTTTGCTTTTCGAGCCCATATAATAGGCGCGCCGATAAAAATTGAAACAGCGAATATTTAGCTATACCCATTGAACCGGATGCCATTACACAACTACATCGATCTGATCCGCCAACGATGAGCCTGACGAAAGCATTTTTCCGTGTTAGACCTGTTGTCAGACCTGTTGTCAGACCTGTCGTCAGACCTATTGTTACGTTTTGCCGTCTTGCATCGACCATCAGATCTGACAAAACCGAGAAGCTGCGTAGTTTTGCGTCTACCATTGAGCAAGCTACCCGATCCGAACAATTGAACCGGATCGCCGTTAAACTGCGCGAAGTGACGATCGTAACGGACGATCATCTACCTCCGCTTGTGCTAGTGCCATCTTTGCGCGAGATGATGGTGGATGAACATGGTCAGATGCTAGACAAAGCGACGTGGGATCAGACGGTTACTACTATGGCGGTCTACGCTGCGTGTGGCATCCCTATAGAGCCTTACGATGTTCAGACTTTCAACAGCTGGAAGTTCGAACCGCATCTGATCGCGCTGTTCATGAAGAAGCGTGACGCCGATCAGAAGCTGGTGCGTCTGATCGGTCGTGTCGAGGATGATTAGTTTTTCTATCAAATCCGAAATCGGAATCGGATAAGCCGGAAAAAATTGAAATTTCGAACATATAGCCATGCCATTGAATCGGAAGCCATTACACTACGCCATACAACACATCGCAAATCACATCACCATGAGCCACCTCGAAACGCTTCGTAAGTTCGTGTGGCATCTGCAAAAGGCAGGGTCGACACAGATCCCTCAAAAGCTGCGTACATCGACGATCGTTACAAATCGCTTACCCCCTCTCGTCTACCCCGGTTCGCCGATCTGCGATCTGATGACGGATGCGGATGGCCGAAAGCTCGACCGAATGACAATCGATCAGACCGTCACCAGTCTGGCATATTACCAAGCTCTGTACGAGCCTTTCCGCGAAGAGGATGTGAAGACATTCAACAGCTGGAAGGTGTCGGAAGACAAGGTCATGATGTTCATTGTGAGTTTGGCCCCGAAGCTACAGCTGCTAGATGCGATAGTCGAAGCCAGCAAGGATTCGGATTAGTTTTTTTATAATCAAACGGCTAGCCCAGCCAAACGAGCTTAGTCTGAGCTGTAACCGGTGTCGAAGTCATACGGCTCTATCCCGTTCTCCTTGTAGTCGGCCGGTGAAACCTCCTGACCATCGTAATCATGATCGTCATTACGCGGATGCTGTTTAAATCGCGCAGTCTGAACGAACTCCGTCTTGACAAACTGTTCAGCCTTACCGACCTTGCCGTACTTGCCGTACTTATCGGCCTTGTCGTAACTGTCGGGACGATTCTGCTTCAACAGATCCCACATAGCTTCCATATTGTCTTTGTCTGACAACTCTGGATCAAAAAGAGAGAACCGGATTCCTCGTTTGACTCGTTTGACTTGCTTCCCAGGTTCTCCCGTATTTCTTTGGCTCATGGCCATTTTGGGCAGTGTGATCTGTCTTAATTATTAGGCTGTGCAAGATGTTCGATATTTCAATTTTTATCGATGCCGATTATATATATGTCTGCCAAATCTGCAAAATCGAAACCCTTCTACAATCTGTGCGATTCGTGCAAACCGTGCGACAAGTGCAAGCCCCACGGCTCTCTATGTGAGTGCGGGTTCAATTGTGTAATCCAAACAGAGTACGTGATGAGGTACAATGCTTGTCAGTTTTGCAAATACTCTCCATGCAGATGCGTGTTCTACATCTGTACGTACTGCAAGTCGAATCCGTGTGTCTGTGTTCAGATCGTAGAACTAGATTACGATAGCTGCAGATGCCGGCCATGTGAATGTAAAAATAAAAGTAAATGTGACTGTTCTGACTGTGCAAAAAAGCCGGACATGTTTTTCGCCCATAGCAAGTACTCTAAATCGGATACGTCAAAGTACAAGTTCTGTAATCGTTTTGTTTGTGAGTGCCTGTGTAATAAATCAAACGGTTTTGGATGTCATGCTTAGGCATACGGCTTCGACGAACATGCAAATCTTCTGCCGGTTCTTGGACAAGAATAGATTCATCACATCGATCGCGACAGAGTTAGAACGATTCGAGAAACTGGAACCGTTTGCGAGGAACTGGATAGTTTTGGCCATCAGACCCCACACCCTGATGCGTTTTAGCTGGGCCTTTTGCATTAGAGCGCTGTGATTGTAATTGTGTTCTGGCTCTTTTTCATCTTTCGACGGCTTTGGTGAAGTTTTGGGTGACATCTTATGGCGGGACAAGACGGGCGAGATCTGTGTCTGATCGATCTGGTCAGTCTGGTTAGTTTGGTCAGTCTGGTCAGATCTATCAGTCTGAACATTCTGGGTCTCCCGTACCAAGCCGTACGCAGCTGGTTGAGCGATGGCCGGCACGAAGAACCGAAGGAACAGAAGGCCGGACAGGATGCTAGTAATAGAGTCTGATTTGTCTTGCGCTTTTACCATCTCTGCGACAGACCGTGTCATCCGATCGTCTGCTTCCCCGATATCCACAACTTCTTCGAGCCGCCGTTTCAAGTAAGTCACGACGTATCGAATCATGAAAGGGCATCCATCGACATTATCGAGAATCGCCTTGAAGATCCGGCTCACCCGCCGAACGAATCTGTCTGCGCTCTTGACTAATTTTATCGGAACAACACCCGTACCGTCTGAGCTATCCGAATCGACTTGTGCATGCTCTGCCGGAATCTGGTTAGCGTATTCAGCATGTTCAGTCTGCTCAGCTTTATCAGTCGGCTCAGCTTGCTCTTCCTTACTGGTCTTCATTTTTTTGACGCTGAACTTCCGGGTGAGCATTTTAGACGGTGCGCAGTCTTTGCCTGATCCCGTATGCATATCGGAAAAGATATCCGGGTCGAGCGTATCGATGTCTGACATCACGTAAGATACGGCGTCTTTGAGCGTGGTATACAACCACGGCCCGCCAACAACGAACATAAAGCTCCGGATCCGCTGAGTATGCTCATCGTCTTCTCTGAACAGGATGTTGATAGAGTCGTACAATGTTTTGGATATCTCATGGTCGATGTCTGTCAGAACAGACTGTACGAGTTTGAAATCCGCCGCACTCAGATTAGATGTTTCAGCTGGGTACGTAATACACATATCCCGAAGAAATTCAGCACTTTTAGCGATTCCAGTATCCCCGCTATCCGTGTACGGATTTAGCAGATCTAGGGCCCGCCGATTAATTGTGTTCAGCGCTTCGAGGCGAGCCGCGTACAGTTCGGTTTCCAGGATCGCTGTCTGAAGCCGTTTGTTTTGCTTTTCGAGCTCTCTGTTTGCGCTCAGAGCGTACGACAGCTTCAGGGTATTTGTTTCATTCGAATGAGACAGAGCGGTTTTGAGCTGTGCTATCATACTCTGCATCACATCATCGAGTACGTTATTCAGCGCCGGATCTAGAGCACACGCGTCGGCCGACTCTTTTTTCTGCAGACTGAAATCGTTATCCAATGTCAGAATCAACAAGTCTTTCATCGTCGCGACGTACTGCTTGTCACCGCTAGAGGACATAACTTCATCGATCTTCAGCTGGATCTGGATCGGCTGGCCGTTTTTCACGATGGCTGTGACGGTTCTAGACTGGCCGATTACTTTTTTGACGCCATACTTTTCGTGGTTCCTCATGTACGAGTCGTGTTTTGCCGCCACGAGTTTCGGCATGAATATCGTGTTGTGCTGGCCGATCAGTTCAGACCTTTCGTATTTGAACAGCTTGCACAGAGGCTCATTGACGTCGATAATATTCCCGTCTATGTCTGTGACGCATGCCGGGTCGCTCCACATCTGGATATGCAAGCCTGAATCAATAACACCCGCTACAACCTTATTCGCCCCGATGATCCGCCGAAGATATCTGAGCCATACGTCGAAGGTCTTGGCCGATTCCGCTACGTAAAAAGTGCGCACGGGGTCTGATTTTTTTGGCTTGTGCTTGGATAGCACCAGCACGTCTTTGGTCAGCAAAATGGTATACGGCTCACCTATCATCTTCGAACCGTCTGAAACGGTGTAATTAACAGACTCCGAATTCAGTACGTCTGTGTGCTTCACTTTCGAACTGTCAGAGCTGTCGTACTCCTCAAGCGTCATGTCTGTTAGTTCGAGCCATACAGACTTAGAACTAAAAGTCTTACGCTTCTTGAAAGGTTTGCGGTTCAGACCGATTACGACCTGATCGAAATCGCAGTCGCTGGCTTTGTACAAACCCTCATCGCCTTGCGGAATCAGTAAAAGGCTACTCATGCCGAAGTGTGTAAATAAAACAAAATCAATGGGGTGTGTATGGGTTCCGTTTTTCAATATTTTTACTTTTTGGTGCGGGTCTTGATCACAATCTCATCTGATTCTGAATCTAAATCTGAATCCAAATCACCCAAAGGAACTGTAGACGGTTTGGGGCCTGGCGTATCATCGTTGTCTGGGTTTCGTATAACGCGGTACCTCTTGGGCTCCGGTTTGGGGTTAGCAGACTTGACTGGCTTGACTGACTTGACTGGCTTGACTGACTTGACTGACTTGACAGACTTGACAGACTTGACAGACTTGACAGACTTGACAGACTTCGGTTGTTCAACCAAATCGCTGTCATTCGAATCCGAATCATTACAATCCTCATCATCTTCGTCTTCTGCATTAAAACTTTTGTATCCTTTGATATCGGCGTCTGTGACGAGCTTTATCTGTTTCTGGGTCAGCTCGAAATATTTATGCACATCGGCATCTGTCCATATCCGGTCGAGTTGTACCATCGGGATCCATGAGCATGTTGATTCGCTAATGTGTTGAGATATTTTGCGTAGAGACAGAAGCAAGTTCGGCATCTTGCACCTCATGTACGACACTAGAGACTCGGCTTCATCTTTCGAATCGACATTGAAGGATATGTATGTTTTGCAATGAACCTCGTCTCTCGCTCCGACGAACGTATTACCGAAACCGCTTCCGTGAGAATACGCGGCTTCTGTCGTCAAAACCTTCCACGTATCGTAGTCTTTTGTTATTTCATCCCGATCTATGTACTTCCGGAAGCCTTTTTGCTGCGACACGTAGCATACGATATGATTTGCCGTCTTATTATCAACTAGCCTCTTGTCGTTCGTCTGAATCTTATAATGATCCTGGCTCCTGTAGTTTTTGGTGATCTTTTCATAAGACTCCAACGCATCTATCAGATCGTAGTACTTGCTGTCCACTAGTATATCGTACTTGTTCAACTTGATCCGCGTTCCGTTGAACTCTGTCAGACGACCACGATGCCCTTCGGATTTCAGAAAATAGTTCACGCCTCCTTTGATGTCGACCATCTTGCCGAATATCTTAGTCGCGTCGTCAAACTGCTTTATCAATACGATATCCGATCTACTGAGCATGGCTGAACGAAATTTGTCCAATCCCTTCCCGCCGGCGAACCATCTACTCGGGATGATGAACAGCATGTGTGTACATTTATCGATGTACTTATCGATGAACTGGTTGTACAGCGGTTTTGCGCCTGTCCTCTTGAGCTCCTCGTTATACGGCGGATTTCCGATAATTATGTCGAACTTATCGATCTTCCACACCTTCTGAGTGTCCAAATTTAAAGAGTCGCCCTCGTACAGATTGAGCTTGTACTTCCCGTCTATATTAAAGATCTCGCGACACACGAAAACATTCTTCTTATTGAGCTCGGCCATGTACAGCATGTTTTCCAAGATGTGCCGCTTCCTTGTCTCGTCGTCCGGTATGATCTTCCTCAACGATTCGAATAGCCGAATGTATATCGCGATCGGAAAGTTACCCATCCCGTTCGCCGGATCGAACCATTTCAGATTCTTGTCTAACCACACGGCTTTCGGTAGCTTGTCTAACATCTCGTTGATTATTGACATCGGTGTAAAGACTTCGCCGAACTTGCGCTTCTCCAACTGTTTTGGTTTGAGACAGTCGTCTATCAGCTCTAGAAGCTCGGCCGGTTTGTCGATCAACGATTTAAGAGACATCTTGAACTGGATCGCTATATTATAGGTGTCTGAGTTTTTATGAATGTACTTTTTGACAAGCTTTGCTACAATATCGATGACCTCCGTCTGATTCCACCATATCATGGTCTGGTCTTCAAACACAGCCAACAGCTCCCTATTATTCTGGATCGTACGCAGTATCTCTAGAAAGTCTTTCGTATTATCGCCAATCGTTAGGATGCAAGACAGCGGGATGATGAAAGGCAGTACGTCTTTCGTGAACGATATGTCCGATATGGGTTCTATATCACAATCTGAATCATCGTGTTCCGACTCAAATTCATCAGAATCATCGGAATCCAAATCAGAATCCGAATCATTTAACCGTACGGTCTGGCCTGACCGTATAGTTTGATCTACATCTCGATCCATCTTTAATTTGATCGATTTGTCCGGCGCGTCAGACATGGAAGCCATGAAAATTGTGTTGATCAGAGTCTGGTCCATGCCCTCTAGTTCTATGATATCGCGCTCCACCTTTCGCAGTAGAGTTTTCAGATTGTTGACAGGATCGGATTTCCAAACATCGATCAGCCTGTCTACGATCTTGGATCTGTTTCTCTTCGAATCGAACATATCCGGATCTACATTGATCAGATGATTGATTACGATGTAACTGATCTTTGAATCGACAGACAGCTCTTTACCGGCGCCCGATATATTGTAATCGACAATCGTATTCAGTACGCGTGATATATTGAGATCTATCACGAATCCGATCTTCTTACTCCCGTCAGCCGATTCAGACATACATCTGTACATCATCTGCATTATCACATCGGATGAGAACGTGTTATTCATCAAAAACACGACATCAACAAGAGGTAAAGTGATGCCCAAACTACACTGATTACCGGCTAACAATATCAGACCGTTTTTCTTTTTGTACTTTGCCTTGATCTCGGCATCGTTTATTCGGGCCTTCAGATCTTTTATGCTATCTCGAGTAGTTGAGTTGATAATCATCACACCGAAAGTCTTCAGTATGCTATCGCGCGCCATTTCGGCTTTGAGACATTCACTAACATCGTTAATCTTTTGACCGATGCCAAACGGTAAGAACCACAGCTGCGTCGTAAAGCTGGAACTGTACAAGAGTGTGCGGCTCTTTGTTTTGAGTGATATGTTTTTGATCCGGGCGAAAAAAGATTTGTCACCAGACTTGAAATCAGTCTCCTTTGAACTGCCGCTGATGTAGCGCAAAACATCTTGCACCTCCTTTGGGTATATAAATCGTTTGTCCGATTCCGATACGGCGAACAGAGTCTCTGACGAAAAGCCGTACGCGGTGTCCTTGATCTTTGTTCTGATCTGGTCGTATCGCTCTTTTTCGAACATAGTTGTCAGGATAGTTAGCTCGGGCATCCGATCATAATTCGCCAGTACGGTATGCTTATTCGATTCATCGACAAACTCATCGACATACGGCCCGTGTTTAGCTTTCAGCGCCTTTATATCGCGCTTCTTGCAAAACATCTCGTCCTCGATATCCCAAAACATCCTACACTTCTCTGGTATGCCCCACTCCCTCAGAGGCTTATGGTACGTCGCGGTTAAGAACAGTCTAGCTGTTTTTCGCGATCCGTACGTATCGATGATGCTTTTCGACAAATGGGTTGTGCCGCCGAAATGATTCTCATCGAACACGATGATATTAAGCCCGAGATCTTGAATGTCCTGATTCGCCGCGTCACCGGTATAGTTCTGCAAAAGCTGTTTCGACACGATGATAATGTTTGAGTCTTTGTATTTTATCGATCGCATACTTTCGCCGGATTTTATGTTGAGGATGTTGAGTCCGTCGAAATCATTGTATTCGTAAAACATATCCTCGAACTGAGATGAAGTTTCGGTCGGCGCCGGTGTAATGATCAGCACGTTCAGACTGTCGTGTGTCGCATGTGCTTTTTTGTACGCGCTTGCAATTAATCCACCGACACCAAATGTTTTGCCGGCTCGACACTTCCAACCCCACAACAAGTCTGTATGACCGCTCGTAATCAGCTTCATGGTTTTGGCCACCAACATCTTCTGATGGAAGTACATGTCCAGGTAGCTCTTTGCTGAGCAAAACTTATTATTTATTTCTTTGAACTTCACATCGTGCAGAGTTTTCTTGAGTTTGGCATACCCCTTCTCTAAATCCCGCATGTCTAAGATGTTCTGTTCGCTGATGTGCTTTGTGATGTGTTTGCTCGAACTGTTCGCTTTACCAACCTTCTCTATAACGCCAGTCTTATCCGGAACCATCAGGTATATCACAAATTTTGTGTACAGGTGCCGATTATGACCCACAACCGATACGATGTCTTGTATGTCGTAATCCTTGACATCGTAATATTTGACATCTTTATCATCTTCGTCATCGATATCTGCGCTCGGATACTTGCAAGTTGAGAAGACCCAACTGTTTCGAACCTTATCGTACATTGTGATATCGCTGGCCCCACCGCTCTTTCCGCTGAATAGTTTGCTGTTCTTGATGTATTTCTGTAGATTCGTAACGTTAGATAGGTGACCCGTATTCACGTTCCCTGTCTTATGTGTGTATGTCTTACTTGGAAACCGATCACAGTATCCAAATTTGATGACCATATCGAATAGCCTCTCAAAAACGTACCCTCGCTCTATGCGCGTCTCGAAGCTGTTTATTAGAGACAGCGCTGTCTTGTGCGCTTCGATCATTTGTAAGATGTCTCTCAAACTCCTGGTATCTTTTTCCAAATCCGCACTCATTTTGTTTATATTTGTACGGATCAGAGTGTACAGTACGGATAGCCGCAACATTTCAATTTTTAGGCTCTGCAAAAAGTTGAACAATTCAGCCTCTGTACATACGCACACCATCATAATCCGCATCATATTATCGTAGCCGTAACCATGAACCCGTCTCTAGAGGCCATGACTATTCGATCGATGATCCAAAACCTTCAAGGCAAGGATGAAATTGAAATGTTAGAACTGAATCCGTTATATCAGAGGGGTGTCGTATGGGATGAGCAGATGATGATGAACTTCATTGATTCGGTGATTCGGGGCTACATACCAAACAACATCATCATCAACAAAGGCGAAGCGGGTCTATGGACATGCATCGATGGGAAACAGCGGCTCACGTCTATTCTAAAGTTCTACACAAATCAAATCCCGTACGAAATCGAAAACGATAGTGATGATGATCAAACGGAAAGTACGTACGTCTATTTTAGTCAAGTACCGGACAAGTGTAAGTACAAAAACTTTCGGTCTTTGACGAAAGATGAAAGACAGGAATTATTTTTGGATCGCAGGATACCTGTCGCATTTTATGATAAGCTGACATACGAAGTGCAGGCCGATCTTTTTAATCGGATACAGTACTCTAGACCTCTGACTCCCGGTGAGAAAAACTATTCGAAGTTCTCGAATGAAGCGGCGATCAAAAAATTCAAAGAGCTCTGCACGTCTAGGGTCAAGCTGTTCGACAAGAGCATTCAAGACCGGGATAACCACGTCACGTACATTTTGAATCTGATGTACATGCTTGACAAAGACAAGACTCATATGATGAGTCAAGTAAAACGCGAGACAGCTTTTATGAAAGTGATAGACAACGATGCAAAGATTACGCCGATCATTAAGGAAACCACAGAACTTTTGGATGGCGCGTACACATCAAAGATCATGCGACACAACAAAGTCAAGGCGCTGCCCATGAGAAAGAATTTCCAAATCACCATCACGTATCTGATCAAACCGCTGATCAACAACTTTCAAGACGACGATATAGTCAAGATTATTGTAGGCACATGGAACAGATGGAATAGGAATGAGAACAAAGACTTCGGTAAATCTACAGACGTCGCGCTACAGAAGCTGAAAGAGATATTCGACAAGGAAAAAGCCAAGTACGCCGTAACAAAATCGGAATCCAATGAAGCGGAATCAGATGAAACGGATGAAACGGAAACCGAAGAATCATCAACATCATCAGAAGACGCCGATACTAAGACAGCGAAGACCGCTAAGCCTGTTAGGCCCAGAACACGAACCAGGCCAACGATGAAAGCCAGGCCACAAACTGTCAAGTCTGTCAAGCCAACACCCGTCAAGTCTGTCAAGTCTGTCAAATCAACAAAAGGCGCGCGTGTCACAGTCAACGTCACAGAGACTAGAACGAAAAAAAATTGATAACCTTTTGATCTATATGCTTTGAATTTTAATAAAACAAATCCAAACATCATGCGCATCGCTCTAGTCGGTCTGCCCTCATCCGGTAAGTCATCTATCGTCAACTCTCTCGTAGGCCTGCGGGTCTTACAGACAGGCGTGTGCCGTACGACATCAGAGCCGACTCTGATCGGAAAGGAAAACCCACAATCCTATCCGAATTTCAAAGCGTGTGATCTGATATCGGACGACGGTATACCGTACTCTATCTTGGACTTGCCAGGCATCTGCGATTCGACAGACAAGACATCGACATTTAACAAGATCTGCGATGAGCATATTCTTAGCGCCGACATCGTACTATGGGCGTCACCTGTTAGTTCGGCGTTCATCACAGACCACGAGTTTACCGAGTATCAGCGTATCCTCAAAAGACTTCAGGACGAGTCTGTCAAACGGAATAAGGTGTATCAGATCGGGATCATCTTAACCAAATCGAACGACGACTTCGAAAGCGCGAAGCATTGTAAGGTTCGGCATCTGATGGATATGGAACAGTCAGACACAAATCTTACAAATCTTACAAATCTTACAAATCTTACAAATCTTACAAATCTTACAAACCAAACGAATCTCATAGAGCTTGATGAACCGACATCTGACCCGCAACCGCAGCTAGAAGAGATAACGGGATCCGACGAAGACACAACGATTTTGGATTCGTTGAAAAGAGTACGGGATTTGAATCAAAATACGTACATCATGTACTATAACGCGCACGGCCGGATCGTACATAAATCTGGATCCGATAAGCTGAAAGACACCGTGCTAAAGATCGGCCGCCCGTCTCCGCACAATATTAAGTTCAACATTAAGTATTTCGTCGATGAGCTGCCAAACAAGAGAGACATGCTGAACCGGTATATTTTCAGATCGTACTACAACGAGATGATCGGCAAATTTTTCACGTCTACCCTGCCCAAGAAGAGAAAGATCAATAGTGGCGTGTTCGATTTTGAACAGCTGTTCAACATCACGGTCAAGGATGGTACGACTACGTACAGCCGTCACATGTTCGACAGCTTCATGCAAATGATGTATGATTTGCCTACGTCTATACCAAATAAGCAAAACAGCTCAAGCTCAGCATACGACGATTTTTTCAGAACTAAAACGGGCACAGATGCGCGGGATTCTAACTACAACTCCGATAATCGTTCCGCGATCCAAATGGCAAACACTTTCATATGCTGCATGTTCGGACAGAGTATACACAATAAAGTGAAACAGAATCTGCACTACGGGCTGTACGAGTTTGAAAACATACTGAACGATTCGAGCATATACAGCGCGTTCGACCCAAATGAAGCGGTACGCGTTTCTAAGCTGAGCGAGACAGAGATCGAACAGCTGGATCAGACACAGCGGTTCCGGCTAAATCTGCTGCGTATTACGGAATCGATCGGTTCGTATCGAACTATACACATGCTCTGCACTATGCTGGCAAATCGGACCAAAGATCTACGCAAAACAGAGTACGCGTACTACAATGCGGACGGCGTGTACGTCGCGTACGATTTCTTGGCCGATAAGGTAGATCGAGATACGGATTTAGAACAAGAACCGTACATGTTCAGCTTGGACAGAGCTCTATCCGACGACAAATTCAAAGCGTGCGATCTGAAGTTTCAGCGCGAAGTCATGCTATACCGGAAGAGGCTGTACCCGAATGAGACGATAGACATATCGATGCTGATTAAGCTGCGTCTAGACGGTGAGCTGGATACTCTGTTCGAAAACTTTCAGAATAATGTGTGCGCCATCAAGATCGAAAAGCATGATGTGTACTAATCTCTTTCGATTATCGATAAAACAAAAATTTTCTCTATTAGCGATTTAACGCCTCAGATAAATATTCAGCACGATGGCCAAACTGCTAATCCCGATGATGTGCGAATAGTACTCCTTCAAATACCACGGTACTCTGTAAGATCCGCCGAGCACATTAATATTATACGCCTGAGCCTGAGCATGGGATCCGAATCTAATTCGCAGCTCATCGTCGGTCAAACTCTGGGCGTACGTAAAAGCCTGGTACTGTACGATCGAATCTTCCAACGCGTCGTGAGGCAGAAATTCTCCCGTGACATCCTTGACGATCTTGGCGAAATTAATCAGCCCGTTACACTTTGGATACGCCCGGCCGTTCAGATGGATCCCCATATCCAGCACCTGACTAGCTCCGCCGAACCCGAACGGATTGAGATTACTCGTACTGACAAAGAGATTGTTCAGCAGATCCCAATCGTACGCGCTAGGCCGCATGAGCAGCCTGTTGTCGCCGATCTTCTTGTTCGATTTGAATGAGCCGAATATCATAAACAGAACAGCTGCTACGACCTCCGGGTCTTGGGCGTTTCTGTTAATCGAATCGTACTTCTCCGGATTCTTCGACCAAAACTCATCGATAGTTTTTTGTCCGCCAAAGAAAGCCTGGTCGAACTTCTTCATGTACTCTGCTTTCTGATCGAGCGTCTCAAATACCATCGATCGGCACTCTTCCGTATTAACATTTGACGGCCAAACTGAGCAGCAAAACTTACCGATCAGCTTGTTATTCACGAAGGTCGAGATTCCGATCTGCCGAAGATTCCCGTTGCCCGTCGCCTCGTTATCGTTCGAATGGTGCACGATGTCTGTGCTGCTCAATGTTTCGAGATAAGCCTTGATGATCAAAACTGTTACGATGTACTCATCACCGCTCAGCACCTCTGGCCGATCTACTATGTTGAAGATCAGCTGATCGTCTGGTGTAATAATTGTACTCATACTGTAATATGCTTGTGCTTGTGCTTGTGTTTTGATTATGCTCTATAAACAAAACGTCACAAATAGTTCAATATTCAACTTTTTTATAACTTACTTGCGTAGGGTGTAGCCCCACTGACCTTCCATCGGGTTGAAGCCGTAATATATCTCAGCGTGCGCATGACCGAGCCCGTGGATGCCGGATGCGATAGACAAGAAGAGCAGTAGCATCAACATATTGTACTGCCCGCCATCCATCTGTGAGATGCCGCGAGGCGTTGTTAGAGAGTAGAGCAAAATAACTACAACTACACCGAGCAGCAGACAGCTAAAACCGAAAGCGAAGAAAGACGGATACATTTTATACTATACCGCGGTTTTATTTTCGGCTAGACCTCTTGGATCTCTTTGACTTAGACTTAGACCGCTTAGACCGCTTGGCCTTACTAGACCTCTTAGACTTCTTGACGCGACTAGTACGACTGACTCGCCTAGCCTTACTAGATCGCTTCGATTTAGACTTCGACTTAGACTTCGATCTAACGCTAGACTTGGACTTCCCGTATAGCTTTTTGGCAAATGCGATATCCCGCGCAAGTACTCTCTTGTTCGGCCCTTCTTCAGTGTAGTTCCGGATTAGTACGAGATGACGATACACTTTGAGCGCGTTCTCCTTCTCCATAGCCTCTTTGATAGCGGCCTGTCTCTTCGGCGCAGCGTTATGCAGCTTATAGCCGTACCGCCTGAGCAGCCTGACCTCCCCGATCTCAGGAAGAGTCTTCGGGCCTTTCCCCGGCTTTCCACGATCCTTGACACAAGACGCTCCGACTTTAGCCCGATCGACGTAAGAGCCTCGGACTTTCGAGCCGGACTTCTTGACATAAGCCTTGCGGGCATACCCTTTACGGGCATACGACTTCCGCATAATCTGACCCTTGCCGCATTTGGATTTTGATTTTGATTTGGATTTTGGCATTTCTATATTCTTATAATAGGCGCGCTCAGAATTATTTGCAAAGCTCAAAATAAAGAGAGCCCGTTATATAATCCGATGAGTGAATACAAGCTCAACGAACTCAATGATCTGTACAAATCGAACAAAGCAGCGTATCTCAAGATAAAAGTGAACTATTTACGAGATCATATAATAAATCTAATATCACGAAACATAATAACAAGGTATCAGCCTACGGTACAAAACACAAGTCAGCGGTCTATAATAATTACAGTTCCTCACGCGTACTGTATAGCTGGCGTAGTAGAACGGACATGCGACAGAGTGGCTAATAAGTTTGCGGATATTTTGGAAAGAGAGATCGGGAGAAGCATACAAAGCATACAAAGCATACAAAACATACAAAACATACAAAACAGCTCATCTATCTCCATAACAAAAATCGTATCCGAGCAGAGTAGGTACATCGTGGATGACAATCGGCTAGAGGGTGTAGTATTCAAAACACCTCTATGGGATGCTTTAATTAGAGAGCTTACTAAAACGGATCCATCTTACACTATGCTGTTCGATGTACATTCTTTTCCTGCCGAACAACCACAATCTTTATTAGAGCATACGCAAAAAGACCGGCATACATCTTTTGACAACAGCGACATAGCGATTTTGGCCAATCTGGTGAGTGATCGATACAACAAACAAACAGTAGAGTTGCAGAAGTATCTGGGTCTGCACAAAATATACAACGCAAAGACAGGTTACAACGCCATACTAGACGTGTCTAGTGTGTTCGGTGTGTCTAGTTTTTTGTTAGAAATCAACGAGAGTCTTAGTACTGAAAGGATGCAAGAATACGCCAATCGTATCGTGTATTATATAAAAGCATCTCCTCTGCTGAAATAAAAGGTGCCACTATTTTATAGTTCGATGAAAGATGCGAAAACCATGAAACAGATGAAGCCTATTAGAATCGTAATAATGGGCGGGGGTGGTACAGGCAAATCGTGCATCACCGTTAATTTTGTGCAAAATATGTTCGTAGAGAAGTACGACCCGACGATCGAAGACTCTTACAGAAAGAGCGTCATAATAGACAATGTGATATACCCGATCGAGATACTGGATACGGCCGGTACGGAAGAATTTACATCTATGCGCGATCTGTACATCAAGAACGCCGACGGTATAATACTAGTCTACTCCCTCACATCTGCGCCTAGTGTACACGTGCTGGAAGAGATACATGAAAAAATACAGAGAGTTAGTTCAGATATACCGATCATTATAGCGGCCAATAAGTGCGATATGGAAAAGGAAATCGTAATTACGGGACAGGCTTATCGGGCTATACAAGCCAAGTACGATTGCCAATCTATCCGAACATCGGCCAAAACATCCGAAGGCGTACTAGAGCTATTCAATATGATAATCAGCCTGGCTATCGAGCATAGACAAAATGCGCATGATCAGGCCGTAGCGGACAAACCAAAGAGTAAAAGATGCATCATAATGTAACAAAAATCACCCTCTAACCACTAGCTCTATGCCGAACCTGTTACACATCTCCACAACGGCCTGCCCTTTGTCTGAGACGTACAGACTCCGTTTTATAATAAGTTTCGCCACATCCCGATCCATCCGTAGCTCCCCGTGTATCTGTGCTTCGATGTACTGGTAGCTGGCGTATTCTATGGTCTGACCTTTCGCCACTCTGATCGCGGCGTCTAGTACGGTCGTCGGGATGTAGTTCAAAATATTCGTTAGATATTTCGGCGTCGCTATATGCAGATGATAGCTGATGCCCGACGAATCACCGTATACTAACGTGATGCGGTACTTGACTTCCTGTTTGAGTACGATAAACGCATCGCCGTACGCAACAGTAGACATCACGCCGTCCGGATTCGAGTCTATATTCAGCGATCCGTATTTCACGCGCTCATGCGGCTCCGCATTATCATAAAAGCCGTTGAACATAGTCGTCTCCCAACTGGCTCTGGTCTTCTGGTCTGTGCCGCCTCTGCCCGTATTCACTTCGAACAGATTTTTGATCCGACAGTCCTTATTGAACTCCACATACAGATCCTTGGAAAAGAGCGGCATGAACATTATGACATCTAGGTTCTGCACATACTCCATCAAAATATTATAATCTTCGAGATTGTGCCCGAGTTCGATGATCTTCTCCAACAGGATGTGCGACGTGTTGCGAGACATCAGAGCCGATTTCTTGATAGAGTACTTCAGCGCTTTCTTCTGGTTCGGCGTAAATTGTATGTCTTGCTTGAGACTGAGTTTGAGCTTGAGCTGTTTGGCTTTCACGGCTTGCTCTTCCTTTTGCTGGGCTTCTATCTCCATCTCCTCTCTGATTTTGGCGTCTAACTCTGCCCGGCTAATCGTTTTATTTTGCCCGAATACTTTCGTCGTTTCGCCATATAGGATCCCTAAATACGGTTCGAATGCGATAAGCTGCTCTTCGTAGCAGGACTCTTGGTGCGTACGTATGTTTTCGAGCGTCGGCAGGTGGCAGAACTCACATACGGCTCCGGCCATATTTGTAATAATCTCATATCGATGAGATTGTAGACAGACGTAACATTTTTCAATTTTCTTATCTGTCGTACCCACAGATCGCTGTTTTCCACACCCCATCGGCATATATCATTTCGAACGGCCCGGCACACCCGTATATATTGTCCAACAGCAGCAGATTATCGCACTCCGATTTTGATGCGTGAGGGTTCATAGGCTCTCTATTATGCTTGTACACACCGTGTCTGAATATCCGGCAGTTTATCTGATTCGGGTACACGATAAAATATCCGCCGCAGTTCGGACATGTCAGCTGAAACGATGAGTCTTCTAAAATTTGTACAGTTTGTTCAGCTTGATCAGCTTGATCAGCTTGATCAGCTTGAACAGCTTGAACAGCTTGAACAGCTTGATCAGCTTGAACAGTTTGTATTATCTGATCCGATTCCGCCATCTAGCTATTTATCTAACGCGGCTAAATTAAAAATCCGATCGTATACCATAAGAGCATCAGCGTAATTATAATTCACAAATGCTGAAAGACTTGAACTTTTTCCTCTTTCTGATACTGCTGATCATTATATTTGAAGCTATAGCTCAGTACCATGTGCGGAAGAGCAAGGATCATAATATGGGGTACTACTTTCTAGTTGCGATACTGGCGTATTCTATCGTATGCGTCCTACTACGGCGGTGTTACGATTTCGACGGGATCGGCATGACGAACTTCATCTGGTCTGTCCTCAGCATCATAACGATCATGCTGGTCGGCGCTATCGCATTTGGTGAAAAGATTACGCATAACGATGCGATCGGTATTATCCTAGCCACTGTCGGGCTGTACTTTATTTTCATTATGGATCACGAGAATCCGAATACCGGAGTCTAGTACCTGCACTTCGCACATACTTTTGTTTTGGCGTAACATTTGTTGCACGTCACCATATGTCTGCACTCTAGTAGCCGGCCATTTTTGATCTTTTTGTTGCAGTTATAACAAAAATTACATCGCATTGTGCTAATACACTTATCGTAACTCTCCAACGTCATCATCTTTATGTTGCGGATAAAGCACGGCACCGCATCGTCTATTACGAACTTATATATAGCGTCCGACGTGACATACTGATTGCCGGCATGCAGCTCACCCGAGCCGTACGATCCGAATAGAGAGTTTACGACTATCCACGGTATCCCATCAATTCGCGGGAATCTGCCACGGCCTACCATAATATACGCATCATTCGTATAGCGTATGCGGTCTAACGATTCCTCTAACGGCTCCGTAACAGGAATCGCGGTCGGTATGAGCTGAGTCTCGGTGTATCGTATGGTCCGGTGGAATTTACGTTTGATTGTTTTGGTGTAGACCGTAGACAGGAATATGCGCTTGTCGATGGTTTGAGTATTTGGCATACTGTCGACTCTGATCATCCGATCGTGCCGAATACTGTCAGACCCGATTATTTCGCTAGTACTGGCTCTAGACGCACCATTACTACTGCCATCGCTATTGCCATCAATATTGCCATCGCTACTGCTATCGCTACGCAGCAAAAGAGACCGGATATGTTTAACAGAATACTTGATGCTGGTCAATTTAGGCGGCTCACCAACTAGATCGGCGATGTCGGGCCGAATATAGTAGTCCGTCCACCCCCAAACTGGTATCTCTAGCCGGTCTCTCTTCTCGACAGAGCACACGACGTACGTGGATCCCATTAACAGATCCGCGTAAAATAATTACGGCTATATAAATCTGATCCGGCTAAAAGTTGATATAATTTTTTGCGGGAGTACAGTACATATTTTTCAGCATATCAGTACATCGATCAGTATGCCGTACAAGTATATCGCGCTAATTATCGAAAGGATCGACGGGTTGAGACCGGTTTGCGACGTACTGATGAAAAGAGACCATATTGTTATTTCGATCAAAGGCGACAAAAAACTGTACGACGAACCGCATAACTTATGCAGCATATCCGAACGGCTGCAAAAGGGCGACGTATTTGCAGAACCGGCAGAGTTCGAATTCGATGGTAAGTACGGCCCACCGACTATGCACGCTATGTCTTGGATGAAGTACACGTTCCGATTTGCCGACAACTATCTGCAGATCATCGAATCGTTTTATGATCTGAGTTCTGCCATCGAAGCACAGACATTTAACGATCCAGAATCGGATGCAGATCTGGATCTATCGCACGATACGACTAGCACGGATTCGACTAGCACAAGTACGGACGCAAGATACGTCTCGACCAAAACCAAGACGACGGAGATCTTTATCACGAAGTCTATCCGGCTAGATCTTGAGACATGCGTACGGAAAATCAGCAGCGAATGGGCGTATCAGAGGGATGAGGAGTTCAAGAACGACGACGGGTGTAGTATAATTTGAAAAAAAGTTGAACTATGGCTCGTCTGATCGTGTTAGGGATGTTCATCAAAATCAAGTACATTGATATATCATGTTCCGCTCAATTTTTGGATCCCCATTTAGTTTGTTCAAGCCGGTCGTACAAACCGCTAACACAGAAAACATCAGAGTACTCGGATCGGCCGACATATCCCATCTCAGTATATCCGACATCACACGCTTAGCATCAGACCCGACGATTAGACTGAGTCTAGACTCGAAGGCGATGGACGACGCGTTTGAACAATCGGACATTCCGAAACTGGACTATTTGAACAAAAAGTTCGGTCTGACTCTACGATCGAACGGGGATTATCATGTAGATGTAGCAGTTGAAGAAGGAAAAGAAGATATGGCGAAGTTTTTGATCCAATCTTTTGGGTGCAAGCCTAGCCTGTACGCAAAACAGATGGCGCTAGCAGGTGGTCATTCGAAGCTGTTCTTATGGGTAGATGCTTTCGGGATAGAGCGAAATCACACCGCTCTGCATAACGTACATCTCAAAACAAAAAACAAAGAGCAAGAGTGGGATAAGTGCATACCCGATTTTATGCGATACATCGATGTCCGATCAAAATTATGATCCGATTACGCCGATTACGTCGATTACGCCGATTACGTCGATTACGCCGATTTTGTTTATGATGAATATTATATCGGATCGGAGCTGCTTGTCTAATTCTAGACAGGCCGTACACATCGCCGTAAAATCTGTTACGTACAAATAGTTGTCTGTCAGCCGGATCAGGATGTTTTGCGCCATCTGCCACGCGTATTTCGGCGTATCGAAAAAAGTATCGCCGAACTCTAGCCGGGCTACAAGGATAGCCGGATCCGGTGGTAGGTATTTAGTTTTGTAGAGCTTTGGATCGCCGACCATCTTCAACAGCAATTTCGATCCGCCATCTGGCTCTAATGCTAATAAAATTTGCGGCTCTTCAGATTCGACGTACTTGATGTCTAGTCTCAGCATATGATTTTGCATCTAATGTGTCCAGTCCAATACGCCGCATAGATCAAACGGCATTCGTTTCAATTTTATCCAGCAGAGCCGTAATCGCGTCATATCCGTGTGATTTAGTCTGATCGTACATGGCTCTCGGTACGTTTAGCTTCGTGTTCGGAAATCTGATTTTGTAATGTTTTACAATCAGCTCAGCCATAGAAGTGCGCCCCATTTCACAAGCTAGCTGAAGCAGTTCGATCAGATAGACCCGATTCAATTGAACCGCCGGATGTTTCAAAAAAGCCTTGCATATTCCGACGCTTTTTTCTTTGGCTGCTTTTTTTAGCAGGCTGCATATTATGATTCCGTGCTCTTGGCAATCGATTTTGTCCAGAAGCAGTTTTATGATACGGGGATCTGTGGCCATTTGCAAAATATCTTTCATCCCGCCCCGCATATTTAATCGTTTGTCTTCTACGAGCATCTGCACCATATCGAATCTGTTTCGTATACATGCAGTGAGCAGAGCCCGGTTCTCATCTTTCGACGGATCGGTGGCCGGTATACTTAGTAAAAACTTTACGATCTGCGGATACCCAAATTCACACGCGTTCGCTAGCATAGAGCCGTAATTTGGATCTATGGGTTTGGCAAAAGAATTTGCTAGACTCATGTTCCACAACATAACAACCATCTCGTACGAACCTTCATTACATGCGCTGCGAAATATCTCATCTGGCTGCGTTAAGTGTAGACTTGATGTAATTCTGGAATCCGCCAAAAGCAGCTGCACGACATCGGATCGGTTGTACTGACACGCAAGTCTGAATGCGTCGTTGTTTAGGGCGGTCGGAATAACTCTGCTGTCTTCTAACAGTATTCTAATAATTTCAATATAGCCGCCTTCACACGCGCGCCGGATGGCCAAAATATTGTCGTACGACAAATCAACGCCGTCTATTACGATTAACATTTTCAGAACTTCTAGCTGATTTTTTTGACAAGCTATGATGATGCACTTACTCAGAGCGAATAAGCTGCACGTCTTCTCTAGGTCAGGACTAATCTTGTAGCAGATGTCCAAAATATGTTCGATTATATTAGTGTACCCATTGTCGCTAGCGTAGTACAGTACGCTGCGCAAGACCGCCGAGTCTGCGATACCATTCCGTTCAGCGTATTCAAGCACGTACGACACGACGTTTGACCCTACATGACTAAACGAATACATCGTACACTTAAGGGCGGAATCTATCGTACACTTAAGGGCGGAATCTATTTCGACCCCCATCCGCCCGAGCTTCCAACTGCTGTTACGAGACGGGATATAGTTCTCTAGTATACTACGCACAGCGAAATAGTCCGATTTGTCGAACGCCGTTCGGAACATACAGCAGTATAGAGCCCGATGAAACGCGCCGTCCATCACATCATCGTACGATGCCAAAACACATTGCAGCACTTCGAAACACACAACCTTTTTCTTTTCGATGTATCCGATAATCTTATTACAATCTCTCTGTGTCAAGAGCGCAGAATTCGACTTCAGTACGCTGATCGCCTTTTCATCTAACCCGCGTCTAATGCATTCGATGATCTGCCGGTACATCAGAGCTAAATGTGTTGAATCAGAACCGGGTCATCAGAGTTTGATTAAAACAGGTCACTTCGTACAACAGTCTATCGATATTTCAATTTTTAAAAAGTTGAAATCCTAATAGTCTACACAGCTTATGTTTATGGGCCGATAATTCAAACCATCACATTAGCATAGTCCGAGAATGAGTTCAAGCGCAGACACAGGTCAGAGTACGAGTAACAGCGAAGATTTGATTCCGTTAGAGCAACCTGAAGAGGTTATAGTAATCAAAACCGACAAGGCTGATGTAGATCCAGCAGATCAAGCAGATCAAGCAGATCAAGCAGATTCGGCAGATCAAGCAGATCAAGCAGATCAAGCAGATCAAGCCGATCCGGTAGATCAAGCCGATCCGGTAGATCAAGCAGATCCGGTAGATCAAGCCGATCCGGTAGATCAAGTCGATCGGGCCAAAATCATTTCGCGCATCAAGCAAAATATGTCGTCGATCAAAGACAACCCGACCGACATGGAGTTCGTACTCCCTGCATCGCGTATCACAGAGCCGATAGACCTGTCCCATCTGTCGAACTTCAAGTCCGATAAGTCGAGTGCAGATGAGTGCGACATTTTAGCGCGAGACGATCGGGGCAAGCTGATCAGGTTGAACGATGAGCAGTTGGCGTCTTTGAGGCGCGACGGGACGATAGAAGTTCCAAGCGCCGAATACCCGGATCAGAACCATACGTGGAAGATCAGCAGACTTGTTCAGAAAGGCACGTCAAATATCAAGAACTCATTCTACGGCGAGATGGCTGTTACGCTACGACTGTTCCGATACGTCGTGCCGCATCGAGTGTACGGTGGGAATTACATCACGATGGCGAGCTCTGTCAAGAATTTTATGAAAGGCCTGCTAGACATCCCGGTCACCCTATTCGGCTGGCGGAACCAGAAAAAGAAGTACGACTTTACGCAGATCGAGGAGCGGATGTCATCGTACTACATCCGGGAGTTCATGCGGCGTATCGTGATCAGACCGAATGTAGATGATGATCTAGATCTAGCAGAAGATCGAAATGCAAACCGAGACAAGTACATAGAATCGTTCGAATTGACGAACAACACGAAGCAGTTCTCTCAACAAAAGCTCAGCCGTATGACGGACGCGCTGAAGCAGCCGATCCGGGCTCTAGAAAAGGAGTGGTCTGGTTCTGCTAATACAGAAGAACGGCGTCGTATGATCTGGCTGAAGCTGTATCCAGATGACGAGATTAGCGATTCAGATTCAGATGTCTCTTTTCTTGAAAAGAATTCTACAAAGATGGCAGCCGTACTGAAGAAGGAGCACAAGGCTTACAAAAAGCAGCTGTTCAAAATCATCAGATCTACGCTAGCCGAAGAGGAGGCAGAAGCTTTCGTGTCTATTATCGAAAACTTCGAGCTGTACAGATCGAGGCTGACAGACTACAAAGACCAACGGATGAAAGCCGTACAGGCGTACAGGGATGAGTTGAAGACGCATTCTATCAAGAGCCGGATCCCCGAGTGGGTAGAGTCCAAGATGGCAGCGTTTCAAAAGCGCTACGATCTTGAGCACCCGATCGAGGATATCTACAACAAAGTCAGTACGCGCTTGTATTCGAATGAGAAGTACATCTTCGACATATCGCGCGAGATTTTGGATTCGGACGAGTATTCTAACAAGAAGAAGCGTCTTCAGAAGAAAAAGATCCCGGTCGCCGGCCATACGTACAGCTTCAGAATCTGGAACCCAAAGAGCTGGATCATTACGCAGAACGACAGGTACTGTGAGGTCACTTCCAGCCATAGCTTTGTGATGAAATCCCTGTTCCCCGGCTGGAAGATCGCAAATATTTTTGTCAGATTCGCATCGTACTTCTGGAACGGAAACTTCTATCTGTGGTACGCCATGACGCGCGAGGCTTTTAGTTTGCGGTCTCTGGTCGGTATCGATAACTACTACGCCGGCATCACAGTAGACCGTATGTCTGGCTCTCTGATCCCTGAACACTCTAGATCGACGTGGTTCGGCCGAATCGCAAAACTGTGGTCTAATATCAAGACCTCTAGATCGAGCTTCGAGGCTAAGCCTGACAAAGGAATCATAGGCAAAGGGATCACCCGCATCTTCAACGTTCTGTGGAACTACGGATTCAAAGGTGTTCTAGGAACCCTGATCTGCATGCTGTTCCATCCGATCCTGGCTATCCTATGTATCGTAACATGTTTCACCGGAATCGTAACATCGCCGATCTGGGCCATGCTGTGCGCTGTATTCATGTACCTGTTCGATATTCTGGTGTACGACACGATGAGCGGCAAAGGGTTTCGCAAATCCATCTTCCCGCTACTGGCATCTGTACTGTACAGGATGCTGGTAGCCGGAATCGGGCAGTTTATTCTGTCCATCGTATCCATGTTTGCAGTTTCGATCAGTGGCCTATTCGTACTGCTCTGGAGCTTTGGATCTAACGGCGTACGGTCTGTGTACGATGCATTTACATACTACGCCATTTTGAAGCACCACGCCAAAGTACCGGCAGCCGATGGGTTTTTGCAGAAGAGGATCGGCGGTCCCGGTCTCAGCGGATCGTACTACTTCGAGATTAATCGAAAGCTAGGGCTGCTGGCTATACAGCACACTTTGGAGGAGTTCGAGATGAAAGCGTACGAGGAACGGATGAAGCAGATCATCGAAAAGCCTATGCACGATCTGAATGAGTTCTATTCGAAGTACAAGTTCAAAAAACTCGGCCTGACCGTAGACCGTAATAGGGTGCCGTACAAGAAGTTCGATAATACACGCCGTCTGCTGCTAGACAAGCTGGACCGTCAGATTCAAGCCCACTGGAAGTTGAACGGCCTGCGTATACCGTACAGCCGTAACCTACAGATGGTCAAGATGAGTAGCGCAGAGCTTCAGGCGACGCTAGAGGCCGGTTCTATCTTATGCAGCGAATTCATGCAGAATATAATGGATCAGATGACAGACGATGAGCAGTCGAAATTCTGGTCATCAAAGAATATCAAACAATTCGACTACACAGCTCTTAGCTCGTACTGTTTGGAAAAAGTGTTCGGTCAGCAGATCACCGTATCGATCGAAGCGGCGGATCTGGATACGTCGAAAATAAAGAGGGCCGAGCTGATTATTCAGAACGAGTCCATCGACCGTATAGTTGGTGACCTCTTTAATGGAAAACCATCGGACCTTCTGGACAGCACATACAAGCGATCTGTCATACACCCGCCTAAATCAAAGACCCACATGTGGAAGAAAAACATAGACATAGAATATATGTTTCACGAAATAGACAACTTTGGTGTACCGCACTACGATATGATCGTGTCGGACAAGGCGTACAAGACGTACATCAAGACGACACGCGAATCGAAGCACACAACGTACGGTGCATGCTAATCGCTAATCAATCAAACTGCTTGATTTATTTTTGCTTTCTTATTTTTGTTTTTTCTTTTGGGCTGGGCTGGGCTTTACATTTTGCGCATTCTGAGTATTCAGTTCGATCTGTTTCAGCCGATGTGCTTCTTGTTTTTCCAGGCTGGTTATGATTTTGATATATTTGTCTTGCAATGATGCCGGGATCTCTTTGAGTTTTGTATCGTTCGATCGGTTGTCTAAGACGTACTGTTTGAGGGCGGCATACTTAGCCCGATCCCGCAAATCGTCTTCGTCTTCCTCTCTCCAATCGTAGTACTCTCTACGGAACTCCCGCTCCTCTCGGATCTTGGAATACCGCATCTGGCTGAGCAGATTCCTGTAAGTCGTTTTGTCATAGTAGAACCGCATCTCGATCATAATCTCACCGATCCTCTCTTTCGATATAGAGTTATCTCCATCTATATAATCGTCGCATATCGTAGAGTCTGCTCTCACCCCTTCTAGTCCGATGCTCTTCAGATACGTATCTAACTCTAGACGTCTCGGTCCTCTGATTACGGCTAGTCTAGCTTCTTCAGCGGCGGCTTTTATTCTACGCTCTTCCGCTGCTTTGAGCTCTTTCGCTCTAATAGTTTCACGTCTCTTCGATTTCCGCGCCTCCCTCACAGTCAGAGCATGTATATATCCCTCCTCTGAGAAGTACTTTTCGATAGCAATGTTCCGAACATCCTCATCCAAGAACAGGTAGTACATGGTCCGCGATCCTCCAATTTTTTGCCGAATATTAGACAGATCGGCCTTAGATACCGGGTACTTTGATATGGCGTCCGATTGTGTTAGCAGACAAGACGGTTTGGCGTTGTAGCAGTCTTTGCACAACACTAGGTCTGTACCCTTGGCTTTAGCAAAATCGTAATCGCAGTTGTCACACCGTACAGGCTTAGCAGGCTCGACAGGCTTTACAGGCTCGACAGGCTTTACAGGCTCGACAGGCTTTACAGGCTTAGCTGGCTTGACAGATTTGACAGTTTTTGGAACAGCTTTGATCCTCACGGTATCCGATTCAACCTTCGGGATCTTTGGAACCTTTTGTGTTTTGGTCGATTTAGTTGATTTAGTTGTCTTTGGCACAGCTTTTAGTTCGGCATCTGACTCTGTAACCGGTACAACTTTGGGTTTAGTCTTACGTGCAGCTTTTGGAACAACTTTGACTTTTGGCTCAGCTTCCGGTTCAGCGTTAGCCAGCAAGGCATCTGGTACGGCCTTTGGTTTAGTCTTACGTGTAGCTTTGGGAACAACTTTGACTTTTGGCTCAGCTTCTGGTACAGCATCCAGTACTACATCTGGTACAGCTTTTGCTCTGGTCTTACGTGTAGCTTTTGGAACCGCTTTGACTTTTGGCTCAGCATCTGGTACAGCATCAGCCGGTACAGCTTTTGCTCTGGTCTTACGTGTAGCTTTTGGAACAACTTTGACTTTTGGTGTCTGTTCGGTCATGTTTTGATTTTTAGCGCTAGGGCTCATGGATAGATTCTAAACATCGCGATGTGTTTAGATGCAAAAATAAATACGCAAATATCAAATATGCTAAAACAGATTCACGCTGAAGAACGGCTGATCGCACGCAGTTTGTATAGTTGTGACGTCACCGAATTCGTACTCATTGACCCAACCGATTTGGTTGCCCGACTTCACAGTATTCCGCATATGTGATATGTAGTCCGGCAAGAGTACGGTGATCCGTTCTTTCGCTTCGTCTAATGTCTGATAGAACCCGCCGAGTACGATACTTGGCTTCCCCGTTGTCTGCGTGTAATAGAACACACCGTAGAACATGGAGCTGTATATCCGTATACTTTTATACGGATCTGCACATTTAACAGAGCAAAAAATTGAACCCCGAACTCTTTAATATTCCTACGTCCTGATGCATGTACAAAACCATACACAGCGACAATTTAGATGGATTACGCGAAACATTTCTTCGTTAAGTCCCGAGACGCCTACAACAACTATGCCTGTTCGAATGTACCGTACGAGTTCCGCGCCGAACTAGCGAGATCTCACGGCATGGTGTGCGGGTTAGACTACACGGTTAGTTTTACAGGTGTCATTACAACAGTTACGACGCCGATCTACTTCCACCGGTACAAGTCGAACTTCTACAACAATACAAATACCTCTAGTCCAACAGTGCACCCCGTGATCTGCATCAAGAAGTTCAAGTACAACAGCGAATCGATTAAGATCTACGACGGGTACGTGTACTTTGAGACAGACGAATCGAAGCTGCCGTTGAACTTGTCGAAGTTGAACTTGTCGAAGCTGAACTTCGTAGCGGCCGATGGTATCGATATCAAGCATGCCGGGATGAACTTTGTGGCAGATGGCGAGGCAAGAGCAAATACTGAACCCAAAATAGAAAAAGAGAGCTGGCTGTCGAAGGCCATCGATGCTGTGAAATTTATTTGATTTATTTCAGCAACACTATGACTATGTTACGTCTGTGAATAGCCCAACCCGTTCATCCTGTTCGAGCATCCGTACACAATCATGGTCGCGCTTCGAGCTGAAATATCTGACGGCGTAGTTGTTGAACGTTGCCGGATTGTATTTTGTTCTGAGATCCGGATCTTTGAGCATCATTTCCAGCATCGGGCGGTCGTCCAAGAACCTCGAATAGATCGACGAATCAGTCAAAACATTACTGCCCATCAGACGATGGGCCATGATGAATCTGAACGCTTCGATATCTTGGTTGTAGATGGCGAAGATGCATCCGTGGCAGAGTGCGATATTTGTAATACGGTCTGTATTCATCTGTTCGACGCGGCTGATCAGTAAAACTAAAATATCGGTCCGCTTTTGTTCGACCAGATCACCGATGAGCTCCTTGATGTACGGCACGTTTTTGAGCAGCGTAGCATTCCGTTCGTCTCGCATCATAAGATCTGCCGTATCGTAGTATCCATCCATACACGCGACGTACAATACGGTATCCAATCTGTCGTACGCTATTTCACGATGTTCTTTCAAATAATCCGCATACGGTGTGTCGTAGATTATGGTTTTGACTACAGCATACAGCAGCCGACGGGCATTAATCGCGCGCATCAGAATGTGGTGGTAGTCTTTTTTTGACAGTGCGTGTCTGTGTTTTTTCAACAGTTCTAACGTCAATGTATCTAGACCGCGGGTGATGGATCGCGTGATCTGAGACACAATATTCGTATGTGTATGCGTATATGTGCTCAAACTCATAGCGGATTCATGGATCGAGTGTACGTGTAATTTAAAAGCGCCTGGAGTAATGGGAACCGATTTCAATATTTTTTTATTCGTAGCCTGTATATATGGCGACGATTCATCGGAAATCGCAAGAATCGAACATGAAGCACATCGGCATCAAAGACTACAAAAAAGTTTATTTTGATTATATGATGAGCGATCGTGAGCTGATGGACTTTATAGACGATCGTAATAAAGATCGCGATCGGCGTGTGCCGGATCCGAAAGTAATTCACAAGACGATGTATGTGTACGATGGAAAGAATTATAGCGTGACGGATAAGAAATCTCATAACGGATACGATCTGCTGATAAAACGTAATACACGCGCATGTCTGAATACGAGCATCCATGTTGTAATAAATTCTGTTACGGGCATCGCTTTCATGAAACCGATCGATCAATCGTATGGCAAATCTGCGGTCGGCATTAATATGTTACGATACGAGCATAGTTCGTTTTTGTTAAAAGCGTGCGTACAGTTTTTGCGCGATAATCGAGAAAAGTACGGCGCGAATAGGATCGTGGCTAATAACAGCTGCATTGTTAAGGTCGATAGTCACGACGGGATACCGACTAGAACAATCCATACAGAGATGCTGCATATTTTAATGTACGGAGACACATGGTACGTAGCGCATGGTTTCAAACCGTACGACTACTACAATAATGAGCTATATGCCAAACACGATGAGGCACATGATAGAAATTTAGCAATTACGCACACCCCGATCAAGTATACCGATATACTCAAGTGCATCGAAACATGTGCTGCAACAGGCGACATAGAAGAAAGCGTAGCAGCCCGTATCAAAAAAATATATGCCGAGTGTCAGGATGTTACGGTGATGGAATTCTTTCGGAACGTGCGTGATGAAATATTTCTCAATCCGGAAGCGTATTATTTGTATTACGGATTGTGGATCGACTTGTTCATGGGGCTGATGCTGAGAGATTTTCAACACTATTCGTTTTATCTTGACATATAATTTTTTCAGATCAAAAAAATATCAAAATATAAAACATAGAGCTTTTCGCATGGATTTCCATAAAATTGAACAGCGGAACATGAAACACATCCGGATAAAAAAATATAGAGATGTATTTGCTCAGTATCTGCTCAATTGTCCTGATTTAGTTGTTTTTTTAAATAACCGGAATAGTGCTGCAACACATGTAACAGGCGGTGGCGGTAACAAGACCAAAAAAATAAAATACACATTCGAAAATTATACGTTCACCCTTTACGAGACGAAGGTGACTGGAGGATATGATATCTCAATTAAGCGAAAAAATGATCCTGAAGACCCGCAAACATGTTTGCATATAATGACAAACTCTGAAGCAAAATTAGCATATATACAAAATATCAGCTACTATAAGGATTGTGTCGATACAGGTTTGGAACAACCTGGCGGTGGCAGCATACTATTGAGGCTGTGCATAAAATTTTTGACAGATAACAAGAAAAAATACAAAATAAACAGAATACAATTAACAGATAGGAGTTTAAAAACATGCGATCGTAACGGTGCCAAAATTAATTTTGCCATTATGCATACATTAATGTTCGGCGACACATGGTATGGGAAGTATGGATTCAGACCATACGATCCAGTCAAGAACATTCGATACGAAAAAAATAACGAATCATATAATCGAAACATACGCATAGTGGGAAACACAATCGTCAAGAACACTAATTTGTTTAATTATTTGGAGGCTGTTATCGAAACCGATAAAACAAAATCAAAACGGGAAATCGCAGAAATCGTAAACAAATATTACAAGTTGTATGGTAATTACACGATCCGAAATTTTTTCATGGCTTTTTTGAGTAACTATGATGCAAGCTGTGCAATGTTTTCTGGATTTTATGACAACTATGCTGAAAACCAAAAATTATGGGATCCATTTGGCAGTTCGTTTTATCTTGATATATAACATGTCATTGTTCGACCGCGCAATTCAGCACAACATGGAGCTGATAAAAATAAAAGACCATGAGCAAGTGTATTCCCTCTACAGCGTCAGCGATCCGTATCTGATGAAATTTCTGAACGACCGTCATCAAAATAAAAAACCTGTACATGCGGCGGGTGGTAAAAACCCGAACCGGATAGAGTACGTATTCGAAGGGTACACGTTCATAATATTCGAATTAAAAGTAGAAGATGGGTACGACATAGCCATCCGCCGATCAAACGATCCGGAATCGGCTCAGACCTGCCTGCATATAATGATAAATTCGAGAGATGGCTTGGCGTACGTCAAAAATATTAGCTACTATCCGGAATGCATTAAAGTCGGGCTAGAGCACCCGGCGGAACTAAAGCATCCGGGCGGTGGAAGTGTTTTGCTGAAGCTGTGTCTACAATTCCTCAAACAGAACAAAGCGAAGTACAAAATAAGGAGGATACAGCTTCTGGATAACAGCTTCGTGAGATGCGATGCAAATAAGAAAAATATCAGTCTTAGTTTGATGCACACGCTGATGCTTGGCAATACGTGGTATGGCAAGTACGGGTTCAGACCGTACGATCCGTATCTTGATATAGAAGATGCAGAAGACGCAGAGATGTACGATCTGAATCATAAAATAGTGAAGCGCACCATCGTCAAGAACACGAATCTGTTCAACTATCTGTACAAAGTAATTAGAACACAGAAGAGTAAGACAGATGCCAAGGCGATCGTGGACAAGTACTACGATCTGTACAAAGACTACACGATCGGCCAATTCTTCAGAATGTTTTTGGCAAAGTACGACGACAGCTGTTCTATGTTATCCGCATTCTATAAACGGTACGCATTCAATCAGAATATATGGAATCCTCACAACAGCTCGTTCTATTTGGATATTTAACATACGGCAATCGGCCAAAAAATTGATAAAACAAAATCGCTGATACGAGAACACTAAATCAAACCAACCCTGCATGAGACATGAATAAGCTGTTCTGGATCTTGGTCTTGGCCCGGTGGCTCAGCGAGCTAGGCGACTGGTTCAACTACATGGTGCTACTGACGATCATAGACGACTATAAGTACATCTCGATCATGGTGGCGATCCGTAACATCGTGCCGTTCGTCATATCCCCGATCGTCGGTAATTTTGTGGAGACCCATAACAACATTACGATTATTGTTGTGGTTCAAACTATACTGCTTCTGCTGAACGGGCTGCTGTACTTTGCATTCGCATACCCGGACTACTGGTACGCCAGCTACGGCTACGTGTTTGTGCAGTCTATCTGCATCTGCATCAAAAGCAGCTCGTATCAGTACATCGTACCGCTGATTATCCAATCCGAGATGATAGAAAAAGGAAACAAGATACAAGCGCTGAGTCAGGCGTCTGTATACGTTGTCGGGGTCGGGGCCGGTGGAGTCATATTGAGTCTGGCCGGCGATGTTTCGAATCTGATTATCGATTCAACTGTCTACATCTCATCGATTCTGACTGTTATGTACTTCAGGCGGTTGTACACAATTCAAACAGATTCAGCTGTTCTAGCGATTACTGAGAAAGCTGAACAAGTTGAACAAGTTGAACAAAATACAGACATCGAACCCGTGTCTTTCAAAACGGGTATTCTGTATCTGGTTAGCCATCAGCAGATCGCCATAATTATGACGATAAATGCGATGCTGTACTACACGTTTGGCATAGCGGAGATCATAAATCTCAAGATCGGATTCGAGAAGTACGGCATCCTGATCCTGAGTCTGGTCTTGGGGCTAAGCACGACCGGCACCATCATACTGTACTTCGATAGGGCGGATCGATATCTTTTGAACTACGTCTTTCTGCTAGTCGCGATGCTAGGATACGGCGTAACGGAAGTAATACTGTTTGTGCCTGTGTGGTTCTTCGGCTTGTGGCTCTTCACGTACGTGCATTACGCTTTTCAGATCATGATGGCGACGATGATACAGAAAGACGACCCGAATTACAAAGGCCGGCTCTTCACGTACTACTACGGTTTTACGTCCGTCATGTACGCCCTGGGATCTTTCACCGGTTCGTTCGTGACGTGGTACTGGATCATGATCGGTGTGTCTGTTTTTGTGATAGGCCTACTGGTTGTGCGGTACGCGTTTATCGATGGGGCATACTGTATAGGTGACGGGTACGAGGATGTGGATGGAGAAAGCCGGATAACCGTGTTCGATGTGTAATGATGTAATGTGATGTATATTTTTTATCAGCTCAGCCCATCCTGTAAGTATAGCGGCTTTTTTTAGAAGCACATTATATAATGGATGTGCTAAACAACTCATCGCGCTCGCTGTTCGTCTTGTATCTTATGGTGTCTAGCAACTATCTGGGCAACCTATTTAGCTGCAAGACCCAAGAGGCTTTTCAAACGAATATGCTCATCAAGCATCTGCTGGGTTTCTTAACTCTGTACTTTTTCATCTCGATCGTCGATACGACGCAGAACACACCGGCCTTCAAACTTCTGTCGTCTATCATCATCTACATCTGTTTCATCATTTCGACCAAGATGAACCAAACGATGTGGATCGTCTTCATAACTCTGCTGGCTTTTGTATATATGCTGTACGTGTTCCGCGACTCTATAGAAGGTGAGCAAACCAAGACCAACATCAGCTACATACAGCTCGGTGCCGTCATAACAGCGATGGCCGTACTACTGTCCGGTTTTATTTATTATATGGGCGAAAAGAAAATAGAGTACAAGTCAGACTTCTCTTACGGCACATTTTTATTCGGTACGCCAACATGCAAAGGCTACACGCCTGAGATCCGGAAGTCTGTGACAGACATTATGCTGATCGGTGTAGGTGTTAGTTCGCCATAGGTGTAAGTTCGCCGCGAACCGATGACGTGATATTCATAAAACAAAATTGATAGGCTGTGCAGGCCGATTAGTCTGTTCAGATCTTTCAGATCGTTCAGAACGTAAGACATCCAAATCCAAGTCCAAGTCTAAAGCATCCGACGACACGACAGCCAGATAAAATTTCCGCAGAAAGTCCAAAATCGAATCGTACCGTTCGATATTTTTCTCAAGATCGGCGATTCTATTTTGAGCATCGGTGAGCCTGCCATACGGCGTGAAAGACCTGCACCACGGGGAGTTGAGGGTTTTGATCTCGGTTTTCCCTTCGTATATCGTCAGCTCGTAAAACACGATCGTAGTGTACAGAGCGTTCGCCACATCCTTGAGGAACGCGGAGTTCCGCTCGTTCGTGAAGCTGGATATTATTAAGTCCTGACGAAATTTGAGATCTTGGATATGCGCATCGTCCAATTGTCCCGCCCGCCCAAGATGCCGCAGACCGAGATGCTCGAATTTTGTCTCTGTGAATTTTAGATCGAACAGCAGATCGTCACGAATTGAGTCAAACACATCAGAGTGTACGATATCTAGAACTCTGGATTTGGCCGACTCGAACCGGCTTTGTCTGGCCGCACTTATCTCGCGCTGAATATTCGTAAGCTCAGAGACCTTGTGTCTGATCGTGCTAATGATTCTGGCCTCTTTACCTTTCGGTTCGACAGAAGAGGCGGAAGGCCTGATCCGAAAATCCGGGACCCTGTAAGACATGGTTGTTGTTGTATAACGTTTAACACCGCTCAACAGATAGATCAATATTTCAATTTTTATCTTGATCCGCCAACAAAATATCCAACCGCCCCATATCCTCTGCTGTCAGCACATCCTTCAGCAAGCCATAACATGATCTCAGCGTCTGGCTCGTCAGGTATTTCGACAGATCCGACTCAAACAGTACGAACCTGCACATCTCTGCATTCTGATTATAGCACGCCGCACATAGAGCCCTGTACGCGCATGTTCGGATGTAGTACTCCTTACCCGGATTGTTTAGAATGAACCGAACAAAAGCCCGCACAATATTCATATCATTCTGTCTAATCCACATACACATGCACTTCACGATGATGTCGTAGCTGCATCTCTGCATAACCGGATGACTTAGCATGTACAGCGTTACGTCTTTGTGTTTGGCATGGCACACCGCTTCGAACATCTGGCCGAAGTTGTCAAAGTTCATCCGGCCGAAGTTGTCAAAGTTGTTAAAGTTATGCGTATCTGTAAACTGCAAACAAAACTGTTCGATGAATAGCGTCAGATTAGATCGAACGAAGTCTGTCCGAAGGATCTCGGTGTACGGCATAGACATGTTTTGATAACACACCATCTGATCGTACGCGGCATCCGGTTACGTTTTCAATTTTATAGAACAATCGATATGTGTTTTTCTAAAACTTATGAGACAAAGAGGCCACCGGTCTTGTAATCGGCGTAAGAGAAACGATCTGCATACGCATCGGCTCTGTTACTTTTTTCGTATCCCAAGATATCCGCATCGAGCTCTGAAATGCATAGGGCAAGCGCAGATTTTGCGAAGAATGCGGAAGTCAGTTTGATCGGGATGAAGTCTTGACGCAGCATTTCTTTTTGCTGTGTTAGCTCGGCCATTTTTGATTCGGTCAAACCGCAACCGCACGTAGCACAAGCACAAGCACAAGCACATCGCATTTCGGCGTCGATTTGGGCGATCCGACTCTCGATGTACGCCATCTTTTCACGGGCCGCTGTAACAGTCTTGCTGAGGCCAGATATCGCGGTCTTTGTAATTTTGACAGACATAGTTGAGAAGTTCGAAAAGAACGAATACAATGAATCTACCTTCCGATAGAGCCTGGTCAGTTCGGTTTGGCACTTGATGATGTAGCGCTGCGTCTTGTCCCAATCCAACTCATCATTTGTGTTCGTGTTATCGTTTTTCAGACTCTCGGGCTGTACGACATACTGATTCTGCTGACCCGTGTTGTAGACCAAAGCCAACTCGATTGTGTTGATAGATTTCATGGCCCGACTAAGCTCGTCAAGCTTTGCCATAATTGTGTCGATGATGTATCGCTCGGCGTCCGACAGCTCAATACTCGGCACAAAGTTCCTAGGCCGATTACGCTCGTGTCTATCGTACGGTGATATTCGGCCCGAAATGCTAGTAGCTGAATTCGAATCCGTGTGCTTTGACAGAATGGGCGGCATCGGGTAGATGTAATACTTATATATCCAAAGGGCATCGCAGTCTGTATGCTTTTTCAATTTTTTGTAAAGCCTGTAAAGCCATATACCATACATCTACGCATATATTACAGATGAGTTTCAAAAAAGTCAAAGGCTACGACGTACTAGAACCTGGGGCCGATGCGATAATGGTGTACAAGCTGTACCACACCAAACGCGTTGAGAGTCAAGGGCTATTCGACAACAACTACGTCTACAAAACGCATCTGAAGACTTTCGAATCGAAAGAAGACGCTGAACGGTTTTTGAATCGAATAGTCAGCAGAACAGAAGTGTCGGGCGAAATTGAATCCGTACTCAAAACAGTTATCGGTTCCATCTTAGGACCCGATGACAAACTGAAAAAGAGCGATTTTATTATAGAGCCCGCTTGGAGCACGAACGCAAAGTGAATACGTACGCAAAGTGAATACGTACGCCAAAACATAATAATTTTCATAACTTTACAAACACGGCCCCATAGTGATACGGCGGCAGATCGACAGAGTATTTCAATTCGAAGTCATGAGACAATACGTCTACAACTTCCGATATATCCATCCGCATCTCTGTCTTTGGGCCTCTAGGGATACCCATCACCGTCGTGCGATCTCTATCCATCTTGCGCCAATTGATTACGCAAAACACACCGCCCGGTTTTAGAGCATCGGATACGATTCGTGTTATCGTATTCTTGTCTGGCACGCCGTGAAAAGTATTAGCCATCAGAATGAAATCCGCTCTGTCTCGAACTATCGACCGCAAGTCCATCACATCGCCGCAGATCCATGTACAGTTCTCGATATTTAAATTAGCGGCCTCTGACTGTGCGCGATTCAAAACATCACAATCTATTTCGATGCCGTATATCTGAGCGTTTGGCATGGCTTGAGCTAACGGGATAGTGAAATGCCCGTCGCCGCAACACAGATCGATACCCACCATCGGACTCGCATCAAAAGGTTCAGACGGCTCGTACTGTTTCAGCATTAGCTTTAGCAAGTCTAGCACAACCCGATCGGGGGTCGGCCATAGGGTTTTCCACCAATCGGCGTCTGGCATCGATGTCGCGCCGAACATATATTCTAGACGGCTGTTATATATGGATGTTATTAGCCGCACAGCCCGACATGCTCGACGTGTAATGCGCAGCATCGGAATTCGCAAGACACGTGAGGTGTATAAGCAGTACATGCTAGAGGACCATGATCTGATGAGGTTTATAGAGGACCGGTACAACAACAATACGCAAAAAGGCGGCGGCAAGATCAGAAAAATACACTACGTGTTCGAGAATTATGATTTTGTAATGTATGAGCGAAAGATAGAAGACGGGTACGACATATCTGTAAGACGGAACGACGATATAGAGGATGCGCAGACCTGCCTACATATCATGTGCAACTCTAAGCTGGGTTTGGCCTATCTGCAAAACATCAGCTACTACAAGGATTGTGTAAAAGTAGGTCTGCAGTATCCGGGTGGCGGAAGCGTACTGTTGAAGATGTTTCTCGATTTCATGCGTACGAACAAAGATCGATACAAAATAAAACGGATACAGCTGAAGGACAACAGCATGTACCCTTGCAAGAATTCAAAGATAAAGTTTGCGATAATGCACACTCTAATGTTCGGCAACACGTGGTACGGCAAGTACGGATTCAGACCATACGACCCGTATGAAAATAAACCGGATGAGTACGGCCGTGAGAAATATAATCTGAATAAGTTGATTACTAAAACGACAATGGTGAAAAACACGAAGCTGTTCGATCTACTCAAGGATGCTCTGAAAAAAGCCAAGCCGGACTACACAGATAACAAAATAAAAACATTCGTAGATACGTTCCGACAGAACTACGGCTCTTATAGCGTAAATAGATTCGCTCAGGAGTTTCTGGCCAAGTACGATATGACGTGTGATGTGTTTTACTTATTCTACGAAAGATTCGCTGATAATATCGGGCTGACTAACTTTTTCGATCGGTCTTTTTATCTGGATTTGTAAAAACTTTTGCGATATTATTTTGGGAATAGACAAACCTATGTGCTGTTATTGTCATCATCATCTTTCACGATGTACTTATCGATAATCAGCTCGTGCATCCTATCGTACGCCAAAAGGATAAACATCACATCCCGCTTCTGATAGTTTGGCCGATCTTCTGGATTATGTTCAAACATGCGCATAATTATTTCTGGCTCGCACCGTCTGTTGACCAGCTGCTTGAACACGTAGTACTCTGTTTCTTCTATTTCATGAGCGTACGGACTATTATTCCAGAATCTGTCTAAATTCTCGAACGGGTCTACGAATTCTAGCAGCCTAGTAACAATATCCGTATGATCAGAACTCGCCGCTTCGATCAGAGCATCCATCAGATCGCAGTTTTGCCGCTTGCCTATCTGTATGATCTGTTTGTACTGTTCCGGCGGTTCGAGCAAGAAATCTACACCTTCGTACGACCCGGCCTTTGCGAACAGTACAAGCAGATCGTCGAAATATTCCGACCCAGAGCTGTGTAGCGGATCGGGCTCTAGTACGCTCAAAATGTCTGTATCTCGCATCAGCTGCAAAATAAATTTCAGTCGAATACCACGCATCACGTCTTTGCGCACTTTCGGACCGCTAGCCTTAAAGAACTCGATCAGAACTTTTAGCACGTCTAGCTTTTCTGCTGAAACCGATCTCTCAAAAGCGTACACCTTCAGAGCGCTGCCGTACATGGTGTGCTTGGGATCGACCTTGTGCCACACCTCTAAAAGTAAGAGCGCAATTTCGGCGTACCCCTTTTCACAAACTGTGCTGAGTAGCGATCTGTGATTCTGCAGACCAGATCCGCTAACCTGGCTGATGTCTGACGGCCTAATGATGTACGGCTTGAACCGCGAATCGCCCAACAAGACCCGAACCATATTCGTATACCCTTTCTCACACGCTACGGCCAAGAGCTCCATCGCGCATTCGTTTGACTGATCGTCTGTGATGTATCGGCTGATTGTAGTATTCTGCAAAAACCATAGAGCGCAATTTATATGATTCAGCTCGACGGCTCTCTTAATAAGCTGCTGACCGACACTGAAATCGGATACGATAGACGCAATTTGCGAAATAACAGCCCCATTAGAACAGACCGGCCATATCGCAGCTTTTGATTCTGTGTCCAGCAGCCCAACATCCGCACATCTACAGCTACGTAGAGCCAGATCGTTCAACATTGAGTTCCGTAGATCCGCGTCTTCTAATGCGGACAGTACGCGTATACTTTGGGATACGGATACCGGTAGAGGTTTCGCACTTGCATGCAGATCCATATTTGTACGTGTTTGGTTAGCAGATGATCTAATCACATCATAAAAAACGGAATCAATTTTTCGACGTACGATAAAACTTACGCACTATCTGCATCATCTTGACTATCCTCATCATCATCATCTTTCTCTTTGAGTATTAGCCGATCGACGATCAGTTCGTGCAGTTTTTCGTCCTTCATGAGAAGCAGCAGCACATCTTTCTTGGGATTTTCGTAAGAGTACCCAACCCGGTCGGGTTCCGGTTCTGGTGCCCGTTTAAAAATATTCATGATGATCGACGGATCGCACTTACTGTCCCACGATAGAAGTTTTTTGAACACGTAGTACTTGTCGTCATCATCATCGCAGCTGTACCCGGAATCTAGACAAGCGAACGGATTAGTTCCGCGACTCATGAGCAGACTAATAATATCCTCACGACCACATTCAGCTGCACCGACCAGAGCATTGAGCTGTGCACTATTACCTTTGCCCAATTTAATCAGCGGGTCATCCAAAAGAAATCGCACACCCATGTACTCACCTGCCGATGCAAATCTAATTAACGTATCTCCAAAAAAGCGCGACGCAGATCTCTCATCCGCCATATCCAGCACGTCTCGTATGTTCGACTTGCGGAAAAGTTCAGACAGGGCTTTTGGTTTGATGTATTCCAAATTATTTGTCGATATTTTTGTGCTACTCTGCTTGTACGACTCGACAAACAGATCGACAATCGGCAGGTGCGGAACTTTCAGCGCCTCTTTGAACGCGTGCTCTTTGATGTACTTGACATGCGGTGCATCTGTTCCGACCAAAAGCAATCGTACTATGTCCAGATGCCCCTTTCCACACGCGCTGCTTAGAGGCGACGACTGCACGTAGGTTGAGACGTACTTCTCCGGTTTCGGATACAGATCTATCTTGCTTGCCAAAAGTTTCACCGTATCAGTACTACCGCAATCGGCCGCCAGAGTCAGAAGCCCAGCTATTTCGATGTGTCGGCTTATGACCGGATTCTGCAAAAACAGATCCACGCAGCCAGAATGATTTTTGACAAGAGCGTTCCGAACGACATCTAGCCCTTTGCCAAAGTTAGACACAGCAGACGCGATTTCGATAATGGCCAACGCGTCTGCACACGGTTCGGTAGATGCGCTTTGTGATTTGCACAGAAAGCGGGGAACCGAATCGTTCAGAACGGTGTCCCGTAGAACAGGATCGGGGATGCTCGACAATATGCGTACGCTGTCTATAGAAGCTGATGCGCTTGACATAATGGTTTTTGTTTGATGGTTTTGGTTTGATTTGTTTGGTGTGAAATTAAATCGGTTCACCAAACAATAAGAAAATCAATTTTTTCATCTAGCATCGGCGCAATCAATCGGAATCACATCCATCCGACTTCGACTCATCGTACTTCTCGCAATCGGACATACAGTCGTCTTCCTTTTTGATGATGTACGTCTCGATTATGGCCCGATGCATGTACTCGTGATTCATCAGTATTCGGAGTACTTTTTTTCTCGAATAGCCGCACCCGCCCCGCCCTAATATTTTCAGTACGATCGTAGGGTCGGCTCGTTTACTAGCGAGCTGTTTGAACACGTAGTACTCATTGTGTCTATTCTGATCGTATTTGTGTTCGTAATCCGGGCAGTATGTTTCAAAAGGGTCTACCCCTTCGTCCAGCATCCGGTCTACAATTTTGACGTAGTTCTTCGAAGCCGCTTCAACCAGAGCATATAGGATACCGCCATTATACACCGGCCGGACCTCGGATCTGATAATCGGATCCTGCGACGTGTAAAGTAGATCGACACCCTCGTACGACCCGTTCGATACAAATCTGATCAGTATATTTTCAAAATAACCGTAGCCGTAACCGGATCCGCTTCTCCACGGCCCGTCATCGTTAAAATACTCTGCAATATCTGTATCGAACTTCAGGATAGTCGTAACACCGGGGCAGCGCAGCAGGATGATCAGCGCAGGTATCTGCATGGCATCAATTACGCGCGATTGTATTTTTGTACTAGTTCGTTTGTACGACTCGACTAGTAGAGCTATAACCGCTGAGTCCGGCGCTGCTCGTTCAACTGCGTATATTTTGTACAGTACGTGCATCGGGCGGGCCCCCGGTCTGTCTATCTCTTTCAGCAGCAGCTCCACTATATCGGCGTATCCTTTCTCACACGCGATGCTGAGAGCCGATACCCTAGATCCTGTTGTAGGCCCGTCTATGCGTATGCCGTTTATCATTAAAAGTTTCACCATATCTGTATGGCCGTTCTCACAAGCCGCAGCCAGAATGTAATACTGGTCTGGTCGGCTCAGCTGGTCTATCTTACAATTCCGTAAAAACATATCCATACATCCGATATGGTTTAACTGCGCCGCTTTTTTTAAGATATCGGGCCATTTGCCGAAGCTAGAGCTAGAATCGCTAAATAGGGCGGCTATTTTCATGATCGATGCCGATTTTGTACAAGGATTACACACCCCTTTATCCGGAACCCCGTCGCACAGAAAGTGTAGAGCCATATCGTTCAGAACAGTGTTACGTATACTCTGATCCTGTATCAAAGACAGCACATCGAGATCGGCCGACATACTTGGTTTGTTTTAGTTTGGTGAAATAGAATTAGCTCACCAAACGATAAAAAATCAATTTTTTAACATCAGCACAATCAAACCGCATCATTTAATTCACAGAACCATACACGGATCCCCGTCTACCACACCGCTCGTATTATCGGTATCCGACGACGCGTCTTGAGTACTACTCCCATCTGTCTTATCTGCATCACTCTTCCCGCCCAAATACAGCACCTCTTCCGTGATCCATACTTTGCTCGGTTTCATCAGATACAGATCCTGTATGCCAAACTGAAGCAGACTAAGTTTACCGCCCCCACACGCTTTGGCATTCTTCCGTGCAGTCGCGCAGTCCTCTTGAAATTTACGCTCCGCCTCTTCTGTCTTCTGTTTATCGATGTATCGCCGGAACATCCGTACGCCGTTCCGACCGAAGTACTTCACGATAGACGGATCGACTCCGTTGTTCCACGGATCGTCAAGCGTAATACTCGGCGTCGTACCGATACTCTTAGCGTACGCGCAAACTTTGTCGAATCGCGATCTGCATAGTCTGTCTGCATCCGTTTTATCAGAACCGTCTAATATAGCGCCCAGCGTCACAGTATTTGAAACAGGTGTCAGATACATGTCTACCATATCGGCTTTGGAATCGAATCGATACTTGTCCGGGGCGTATTTTTTGATGCGGCTGTTCAACAGAGCGCTCAGAGACGTAGCATCCGTAATAGACGTGTAGAATAGGTCGAACATGCTGTCCGTAAAATCAAACACGTCTAGCTTTGGCTTGTTGTAGTACGCCGTATCGAATCGTGCGTATTTAGCAGCTAGCCATGGGATGTACGTCGGGTCGGCCTCGTGTATAGCGCTGAACAGAGAGTACGCGTTATTCTGATCCGTTGAGATAAGAGATATCAGAACATCGAACCCCATCTTTTTGCATAGTATCAGATCGTGTAGTACGCCCATCTTATTTATGATAGACTTGTGCCGATCGTACGTGACGGATGAGACATAAAAGCGCATGTCTGATCGGATCAGCAGGCTCGCTAGTCTAGTCATCGGCGTAAAATCGTACTCGACCTTGCTGCACGCCATTACGTTTTTGGCCTCTAGCGTCTCCAGATCTTTAGCAACGCTGTCCAAAAGGATGCAGAACAGATTATCATTCGTCCTGTACGAATGCCGTAACTCTATCCGCGGCTTCCGACTAAACCTATCCGTACTGAACGGCACACCCTTATCGTAAATGCATCGTACTTTCAGATTAGATAGTTCAGTCTGCTCAGTCTGCTCAGTCTGCTCGGTCTGCTCGGTCTGTTCTATTTGTCCGATTACATAGTTCCGCCACACCATGCCATGCCCTTTTGATTTATCATCATCGGCTGCATATGCTGATCGGATGTAGTATTTGTTATGTGTGACGTACATCTTGTTCGAATGTTCTATCTTTTGGGAATCGTATTTGCCCTTCCCCGTCACGAACAGATCATACGATGCCGGAACATTTAAATCTGCGCCGCTGTCCACGATCGACTGAACCAGCTTATTATCGCGGTTTCGTACGGCTTTGTACAGAGGCAGATGAGCGTTAATAGATCCCGCATCAGGTTGTGCGGTTTCCATAATCTTTGTGTAGAACTCCGTGTCGATCGGCTCATTAGTCATACCCAGATGAGGATCGCAGGCCTCCCACTCGTCGATAAGCTTATTCTTTTCGCCGGTATCATCGTCTGAGTCGTACGTGACGTCTGTCTCATCCAGCCTCACGATCCCTTCATATCTCAACGGCCCATCGTTGTGGTACTCCAGGTCTGAGTAGTACTCAAGGGATTTCATTTTCAGCACATGATTAATCACATCCGTCTTGTCTTGATTATTCAGGCATCCGATGAATCGCAAAATCGAATCTGTATCGTTTGATCTGATCAGAGCATTCAGATCGGCTTGATCAGTCAGATCAGATAGATCAGCCAGATTAGTCAGACCGCTGTTGTCGGCTGTGTTAGACATATGGCGTGTTTTATGGATCAGTGTTTAGACTAAACTGAGATACATGGCTCTAGTTCGATGGTGAGGGGTACCGACATCAACCCCCGAGGGTCGGCCGAGCTCAGATACTTTGTTTGTCGGGGGTACGAGTTGTGAGTAATTTTAGAGGTAAACCTGATGATAGGAAGACCAAATCGGGCTTAGTTTGATCGAACCGGCTTTGACGAAACCGATCAGATTTTTACGATGTGAATAGCTGTGAAATCTGACGGAATTTTAATCGGCTTCACAGCTGCGATGAGCTGAAGATCTGAGCCGGTTCCAGAAATTTTTCAAACGTAATGCTTCGGGATGGCGATGTAAGTTGTACGATTTTTACGATGCAGACCATCGTAAAAAGTTTCAGACAGTTGTGAGTTTTTCAGAGCATGACCCTCGTAGATTGTGAATGAGTGTGATCAGGATTTCAGAGCATCGGCTTCATGAATTACGATTAGACATGCTCAAGATTTCAGAGCATCGGCCTCGTGAATTATGATTAGACATGCTCAGGATTTCAGAGCATCAGCTTCAGGAATTACGATTAGACATGCTCAGGATTTCAGAGCATCGGCCTCATGGATTATGGTTAGACATGCTCAGGATTTCAGAGCATCGGCCTCATGGATTATGGTTAGACATGCTCAGGATTTCAGAGCATGACCCTCGTAGATTGTGAATGGGTGTGATCAGGATTTCAGAGCATCGGCTTCATGGATTACTGTCAGACATGCTCAGGAATCTTGAGCATCAGCCTCATGGATTATGGTTAGACATGCTCAGGATTTCAGAGCATCAGCTTCATGAATTACGGTTAGACATGCTCAGGATTTCAGAGCATCAGCCTCATGGATTACGATGATACATGCTCAGGATTTCAGAGCATGACCCTCGTAGATTGTGAATGGGTGTGATCAGGATTTCAGAGCATCAGCTTCATGGATTACTGTTAGACATGCTCAGGATTTCAGAGCATCAGCTTCATGAATTACGATTAGACATGCTCAGGATTTCAGAGCATCAGCTTCATGAATTACGATTAGACATGCTCAGGAATCTAGAGCATCAGCCTCATGGATTATGGTTAGACATGCTCAGGATTTCAGAGCATCAGCCTCATGGATTATGGTATTAGACATGCTCAGGAATCTAGAGCATCGGCTTTATGAATTACGATTAGACATGCTCAAGATTTCAGAGCATCAGCCTCATGGATTACGGTTAGGCATGCTCAAGATTTCAGAGCATCGGCCTCATGAATTACGATTAGACATGCTCAGGATTTCAGAGCATCAGCTTCATGAATTACGATGATACATGCTCAGGATTTCAGAGCATCAGCTTCATGAATTACGATTAGACATGCTCAGGATTTCAGAGCATCAGCTTCATGAATTACGATTA
>Ga0315284_10000717_pt1 | contig 45580 bp, 45 predicted proteins | sample YL17G09_16_MG_FD_203696 | JGI IMG/M metagenome (GOLD analysis project Ga0315284, IMG submission 203696) | Sediment microbial communities from Yellowstone Lake, YNP, Wyoming, USA - YL17G09_16 | ecosystem: Environmental > Aquatic > Freshwater > Lake > Sediment | place: USA: Wyoming | collected...
ATTCAAACCGCGAAGCCGCTCAAGGTTTTGCTCGCGAAGAGCTTCAAATCGCTTGAGAAGTCCGTTTATCGGCAAGCCCTGGTACTTTTGCCTGAAAGCGAAGCGCTCAAATGGGGTGAACCGTTGGCTTTCACCGTGTTGAACAATGATCATCAACCGCGGTATCCAGTCCGTCTCTTCAGCGTGAATCAGATGGCCAACGGCATCAGAAGCGCTGAATGTATCAGGTCCTTCATTTGCGGATAACCAAGGGTCAGAGAGATCCTCCAGGAGCGATCTCAGCATCCGCGGAGTACGCTCGAGAAGCTCTATCGCTTGATCTAGTACCAGATCCATCGTTCAACTCCTATTAGAAAGTTGTGATCGCGGACTAGACACGATTGATGCTGAGCGAGCAGAGAAGGCAATGCTGCACATTCGTGGAATGCGAAGGCACGCCGCACTTAGCCGGGTAATGGATATTCTCTCAACGCATCTCAGTCACCTAACAGTTTAATGAACAACAGGCATTCTCTCCAAGGCGCGTCGCGCTTCCATCTGAACGTTATTTGGTATTTGGATTGCATACCGATGAAACCGCAAGGCGTCCAACGTGCTTTCCAGCGTGATTCGGTTCATATGAGGACAACGGACACTGCAGATTCGTAAAATCTCTTTCTCCCTGAATGACGCCGCAATGTTCTCCCCCAGCGAGCATTCTGTGAGGAGGAGAAAGCGACGGCCCTTCGATTCTCTCACGAAACGGATCATTGCTGATGTGCCGCCTGAAAAGTCCGATCCCTCGACAACCTCAGGTCGGCACTCAGGATGAGCCAGGATCATAATATCCGAGAACTGTCTCCGCGCTTTCTCAATATCTTGGACCGAGAACTTCTCATGCACCTCACAACGAACATTCCAGCTGATAAGCTTAGGTTTCCCATCGGTGCTATCGTGCTCCTCAATCTCTGCTCGCGTCGCAACGATAATCTGCCTGCCGATCTTCATGGCGACATTTCTGGCAAGGTATTCGTCCGGAAGAAAGATCACTGTCTCTGCATCAAGCGACTCGACAACGGAAACCGCATTGCTCGAGGTGCAGCAGATATAAGACTTGGCCTTCACTTCGGCACTCGTATTGATATATGCTACGACGGGAGCACCAGGGAATTCTGCTCTAAGACGGCACACATCTTCGGCCGTGATCCCATCGGCGAGAGAGCATCCTGCAGCCGCCGAGGGAAGTAACACAGTCTTTTCCGGATTCAAGATCTTTGCAGTTTCAGCCATGAACCGAACGCCGCAAAACACGATGATGTCCTTCTCAGCCTGTGAGGCAGCCCGACTCAACTCCAGCGAGTCGCCCGCGATGTCCACGATCGAATGGTAAAGGGCCGGCTCCATGTAGTGATGCCCCAAGACCAGCGCATTCTTCTCCATCTTAAGCCGATTAATCTCATACGCCAGCTCAGCTTTGTAACGCAGCTCGCCATCTGGCGTAACGTCCCCCAGCTTCGCCTTCAACGTCCCGTAGATCGTTTGAGGCGTCATCACATTTTTCTTATCACCAAGGTAGTTCATTTGAGCGTGTCTATATCCTTGCTGGTATGGGGCCGGTCGACCAAGAACGTTATGTCCAACGCTCGGACAGAGTGCGTCAGTGATCCAACAGAAATATAGTCAATACCAGTCGCTGCAACCGCTGCTACGTTGCCCAGAGTGATGTTACCTGATGCCTCCAGTGGCACGCGGCCACCAGCAAGACGAACCGCTTCTGCTAGCTCTTCAAGGCTCATGTTATCCAAGAGGATTCTGTCGACGTTCAGTGTCAATGCCTCCTTGAATTCCCTAATATTTCTTGCCTCAACCTCAATAAGTGGCTTCCCACCGACCATCCCTCGGACTCTGCGGACTGCTTCCGCAATGCCACCAGCGACGACAATATGGTTTTCTTTGATCAATACCATATCATACAAACCCAGTCGATGATTTTCACCGCCACCAATGCGAACGGCCCATTTGTCCAATACACGTAGCCCTGGAGCGGTCTTTCTCGTGTCAAGGATAATCGCTCTCGTCCCACGCACCGCATCGACAAAAACGCGAGTCATCGTGGCGACTCCGGACATACGCTGCAGAAAATTGAGGGCGACTCGTTCAGCAGCGAGCACTCTACGGCCAGGACCCTCCACCGTCGCAATCACCCCACCAGGCTCAGTTTTGTTCCCCTCTTCCACACAAGCGGTAAAACGTATCCGATCATCAACTGCTGCAAATGTCTTGTCGGCGACCTCAAGGCCCGCAACAACTCCTCCTTCCTTCGCGACGATCCGGCCGTTGATAATGGCTTCCGGTGCAACAATCGCTGACGTTGTAATGTCGCACTCTCCAATATCTTCCTCTAATGCACGGCTTATGATGTCTCTGATCCGATCCTGTTCCATAACACACTACCAGTGAGTTCTTTGAGATATGACCTAATGCCGTAAACCTTCCCTACGAAAGTGCCAAATCGATCTCTTTTCCCACTCGAGACGCCCTCAAAAACGGTGCTCGAATGGCAACGTCGCTTCCTCGAATCCGCAATGAAGCGACCCATCATCGACTATCAAAGAGTACCTTCCTGGATTGTTTTGTGATACTCGTATAGTGTGTGCTCGATTTGGCGGGCTGTGGCGTCCGAATCTCTCGCAAAGTAACGAATTTTGACCAAGTATGTGTACCAGTCGCCAACTGAAAAGTCTTTTCCCGCTGGCTTTGTCTTGACGGAGCCATACAGATAAAGTAGTTGCCAAGCTCTGATGTCGATGACACCGTAGTTCTTTGGATCTGTCAGCATCAAGATTGCGGATGCAACGGGAATACTCACACCGTTAAGGCTTGTGAGAAGTTCAACGCGCCGCTTCTCGAATTGTGTTGCGAAAACCTTTTTTGACACGAGACGGATGCGGTCTTCACTATTCGATCTGTAGAGTCTCAGTGGACGAGGGCTCTTCCAGCGGCACATTTGCAGGAACTCTCCCTTGGTGAAGTACCCTTGCCTTCGCACATGGCGAAGTTTTGAGATGAGCAATCTCGTCGGCCCGTGTTCTGCTCGGACCAACTTGTTGCAAATGAGTTCCTCGATGTTCGAATATTCCTTTTTCACAGATCAACTCGGAGAGAATATTGTTTTCACATCACGTGTGTTAACGCACGCTTTCATTCGCGCCCCGAATGAAGGGTTGCTTTCAATTTCAGTGACAGCAGAAACACTTCGGCTACTCATAACGCGCGCGATGGACTATCGTTGCCACTGCCACCAATTCGAGGACATGCAGTGATACGCAGAGAAACGACTATGAATCCACTGCTCCAGAATGTTGTCCGGAAGTCTCTTCTCACGGGTCTTAAAAGAAGAAGTGCAACGCGCTAGTTTCCGATGCAGAGTTTCTTCACAAGTGCTCTAATATGACGATCGTCTGTGCCACAACATCCGCCAAGAATTCTTGATCCCAGACTCAGATGCACCCGCACCATCATATCAGCAAAATCGCCAGGCTCCTCGGTTTCCAATTCCTCAAGACCATCCAGCTCTTCCGGTCTCCGAAGAGAGGTATTGGCCTGTAATCCCAAGACTCTTTCCCTGACAAGATCAGAAGCATTGATTTCGTTAGATATCGCACTTTGAAAAACGGTTGGATGAACGCAGTTCACCATATACCCCAACGGCCTTTGTTCATTCAAAGCGTCTATCGTTGAGATAGCATCATTCAGTGATGTCTCGTCAAGCAGAGTTCCGTTAGGCCGGGCGACGAAACTCAAAATATACGGTGTGCCGGCACTCGCCATTGCCCTGGCAATCCCCATTGCCTCGGTTACCGATGGTAAAGTAGACGCAAAGAGAAAGTCCACTCCAGCATTTGACAGAGATTCAACTTGGCGCTTGTGAAAAACAACAGCGTTACCTTCCGTCAACGCCTCTTCAGGCTTATATGTATCACCCCTACAGCCGACAAGACCACCGATGAAAATGCGTCTTGAATACTCTCCATATTCTTTTCTGATTTCCGAGAGAAAATCAAAACAATCAGCATTGACATCTCTATGGGACAAACCGGCCATTCTGAGACGTTCGATGTTAGCTCGCCAGGTGGGCGTGAAAACAATCATTGGTAAATCATATGGCCGAACCGTGTCTATGTATTGCCCATAAATCTCCTTCAGGAACCTTCTCTTCTCAGCCTCGTACACAAATCCCGCGTGAGCCAGGTGTGGATCCAAGCCAAAAGGAGACTCCCGCCGAATTCGTTCGGATACTGCTCCTTCAGCAACAATGACCGAGCACTCACCTATTACCTCCTTGAAGTACAAGGTGCTCATCTCCTACGTATCGGATTTATCAGAAATTGCATTATATATCACTTAATGTCATATCATGAAAAGGCCCGTGCCATGCTTGTGCCAGGAACAGGCTCTCGCTACCGCAGAACGGAATCAAACAACCTCGCATGATAAATTCCGGTCGTTTGTTTTATAACAATCACAGCAGACATACGCGCAGGTTACCTGTCTGCCGCAGGCAAGCCATGTCATTCTGTGACTACGAGACCGGCGTCGATCTCAATGAAGAGTCTCCCTATCTTCTAGCTGCGACGATTTGTCCCGGCGCTTTTGGCCGGGAAGAGTTTTCCTTATTGTATTCTTTCAATGGAGGATCTGTTAGGCAGGGGCGCACGGTTTATCGCTTATTGCAGCAATTCTCGCACGATTTCTTCTGCCCTGATCACATAGGCGAATCCGAAAGCGAGATTAAGTAAGCTTGCCAGATGCATTTCCTCATTCACGCTGCCTGTGCCATCGGCGAGGAAAAACACTCTGTAGTCTCTCAGATACGCGTCTCTGGCGGTCGATTCGCAACACATGTTGGTCATAATACCAGAGATTACAAGGTCCTTCACTTCAAGACAACGGAGCACTGTTTCCAGATCAGTATTGTAGAAGGCTGAGTACCGATGTTTGAAAACCACCTTCTCGTTCGGGAGCGGGGCAATCTCGCCACGTACTTTACTTCCTGCACTTCCTTCGACACACATTCCCTCCCACCACCATCCCATGATCCCGACATCAATGCGGTCAGGATGATGAACATGACAACTGTAAATTACAGGCCGACGCGCTTCTCGAAATGCTTTGATAAGACCTTTCAAGGTTGGAAGAATTGCGAGCCCGCCGCAGGTAAAAGCTGGTGAAGCAGGATTGAGAAAAAAATCCTGCATATCAATTACGAGAAGTGCGGATTTCCCCTTTTTCATTTGCATCCGGTGGGAGTTGAATGACTTAATTCTCATGAGCCATTCACTTGTCTTTTCTTCAAGTGAATCAACAGTCACGTATGGGTTCATTCAACTCTATCTCCGATCTGTGCTTTTAGCGAACGTAACGGGCATTCGCGAAATCGCTCGTCCCCCGCCGCCAGCCGGGGGCGGGCACGCATTCTGCCCGACCAGCATTAAGAACGATCTATTCTCGATTGGCCCCTGCAAAACGCGCGACAAAGGGCGCTTTGGGCGGAGCATCCGCAGGCCGCGAATGCCGAGTTAGGCGATAAACGCCGGGATTGTCATTTGGTTTTGTATCTGTCCTTTTGGTTGAAGAACGTAATATCAGCGTACCCTGCGTAGATTTTGCCGGAGTGAACCGTATTCTTTGGAATGAAGTAGCGGTCACCCTTAGTAAAGGAGTGTTGTTTTCCGTCAATCACTAGATCGATCTTGCCCTCCAGAACAAACCCCACTTGGTCCTCGTGGGCGTGCTGTGGGAGTTCAACGTCTTCGTCGAATTGCATGAAGAGAACTTGATGATTTGTGCCTTGGGAGAGAAAGCCATGAGCGCCCTTAAGAGGGATATCGGCGCGTGGCAAGTTCAGAATTGGTTCCGGGAACAGAGGTTTCATAAGACGATCTCCTTCGCACAGTACAGGGTAGCAATCGATTCCTGGCGTCTTCGCCTAAGGTCTCGCCACACAACGCAGCACACCGCAACGCTTAGAACGATTGCTCTTTTTCGCGTTGCGGGGCGTTGAGCCATCACTATGGTCAGTCTCTATCATAAAAAGAGAGCGTCATTCTCACGAAGTGGCTCCTTTGGGGTCGGGCGTGTTATTTGGAGTGCCAAGCTAATTGAAATGGAATTGCCTCCCACGGCGGCACTGGACATCCCGATGGATAATTCCACCAATGGCACACTCGTCAGAAAATTTCGTCCCTTCATGATACTCCTGATAACTTGGATTTTACATTACGTTGATTACAAAGCTGCATCTTTCTCCACCGCGCAAGATCGATTCTTCAATTTTTACATCGACAGCTTTCCCCAATATCGTTTCGAATGCCTCTTTATGGAATCCAATTGAACAACTGCAAAAATCTTTTGGCGTAATTAATCTATCAACAAACGGACAAAAGCACGATTCTTGTTTCTTGCCAAAGACCCTTATCGTTTTAGTTTCTTTATGATATTCTGTACGTTCAGCCCATAGTCGTTTCATTTCATCCAAAAAACCTTCGAGATTGTCCTTAAACTTCTTCCATGAATCTGCATTCTCTTTTGCACATGCGCGACCTACGCTTTCTAAAATTTTGTTTTTCGTTTCCCGATCAATCGTCGAGTCCATACTCTCCAATAATTTTGCAAACCGTTTGTGTATGAATTCAAGTCTCCAGTCTGATTCTTTCTTCTTGGTCTCATCAGAATTAGCAGATAGAGTACCACTAGATAAAAAAGAAAAACCTGCACATAAACACATCCCTAATGTACAAGCGGATGTAAAGAATTCCTTTCTTTTCATATCGTTGGATCCTTTTTAAAGAGATTTATGATTTAGAAATATGAATACAGTGGGGAAAACATTCTAATCGAAACCATTGATAATCTCTTGGGCTAATGTCAATAGTTGTGTAAAGATTCTTTGAACCATCGTCGAGTCCCAGCTTCTCTCTCCCGTCTAGAACTTCAAATAACATCGCCTTTCGTCGATGTTCGTGTGTACTCATGAATCCTCCGATCTCTGTGGAATCAGAATCTTTGAGCGCAAATGCCAGCTGCTATCTGCAAAGCCAAGTACGCGGGCCGTGCGGGCAAAGTGATGGATCCAAATTCAGCCTGGTACTCTTCCGACCAGGCTATTCATCGTCATCTCTTGCGATGGACGGAAGCATCTCTCCTCATGTTGAGCTCGTCGTGCCAAATCCTGCTATCCTGAGTGAGTCCCGTAAAGCGGGACGAGTCGAAGGATGGTGGAGGGACTCTGACCTTTCATAAGGTCTTAGACGAAGTGCAACGCCCAGGTGCTACTTCCAAAAAGTCCTAATGTGTTTTGCCTGGGCGGTCACGGACCATTCCGTGACCGATCCAAAGCTAATGGCCCGGTGTACCGACCAGAACGACTTTGCCGGCGATACTCTTTGCCATATTAGTCTCCTTTGTCATCACAGCCTCCCTTGATCATTGATCAGAAAGCAAAATGGTCTTCAGCTAACTGGTGCAAGCGGCAATGCGGGCAGTGCTTGTCGTCGCTGTGGTATCTCCCGGCTAACACTTCGCAAATGGCTAAAAAGAGATATCAACATCAAGGACTGCAAGGGCTAGCAACACGTCTCCGAAGATCCATGCATCCTTCCGGTCGCGAGCTCCATGCACCAGACATCGAAGCGATCGCCAGGCCGAGAAAGGACCATAACACTGGCGCATGCCGCCTGGTTGTTCCTACAAATAAGTCTTGATATTACCTATGCTTCGCTCATGCCAATGTCTTATCTCCAACTGAAGTCGGAACAGAAATAACCAAGAAAACGACATCTCGATTTGAGTCGTTCATAACGTTATGGATGGTATTTTTCTCAATAACAAAGCCTTCCAGCATCTTCACGTCTGTAGTATTGTCATCAACCTCAATAGAGAGTGTGCCTTCCAGAACAAAGAAGAATTGCTTCGCAAATTCATGATAATGCCTAACCTCGCTAGTATTGGGTGGCATTTTTTCTTGAACAATATTAAGATCTGCTGTTTTGTGCAAACACCAACCATGACATTGCCCACCCCATATGTAGTGTTCTGAATTGCTCGAATTTACCAACACTTGGGTTCTCCTATATGATCTCTAGACGAAAATGGCATTGTACCCAACACCTTATGGATCATCTTCAATTCATTTTTCTTTTCCACGAAACATTTGACAAACTCTTCATTGGAGAAGCCGAAAGCGGTACCGACATTTGCTGCAATACCTCACCAGTATCCTATGACCGGAGATCGGCATTATAGAAGCGTTGTCAACTTCGAATCCCGTTCCGGCTTGCCGTTCGACCTGAGCAGATTTCTCATCATTTGACTCCTCTGCCCATCTACTAGCGCCTGCGTTCTTTCATCGCATTGCAGGATCAGCAAGAATTCGCACGATTTCCTTGATCAGCCGTTTGGCGTGCACGCCGTCGACATCGCTCTCTGCATTGAGCTCAGTTATGACCAATCCGCCACACTTTGAGCTCGAAACAAATACTCCCAATGCCTGTGTTGCTTCCTGTAAGCTTAAACCTCCTTCGTGCGGAACGTCACCGACGGGAAGATCCTGATAGTCAACGGCATCAACGTCAAAGTGAACCAGAAACCGGTCCACCTTTTTTTCCAGCACCGACAGAATTTCCGTTGCCATTTGGCTGGCCCGACCTTGAATATTCGCCACAGGATACTGCACGAAGGACGATTGCTGCAGGAATTCAACTTCAGCAAGATCCATCCACCCCGCATCCGGATTGAAACCGAAGAGCACGACGTTCTGCTCAGATACGAGCGGGGAGTGATTGCCAATCCGAGACAACTCCTCGGCCCCTTTACCGATGATATGGGCAAGCCCCATTCCGTCGAAGATGCCCGTGTTGGTGGTCTGTGGAGTGTTCAAATCGACATCTCCGTCAAAATACACCAGACCAAGACTGTCGTGAAAACGTCGCAGACCCTCAAGGACACCAAGCGTGACCGTGCAATCCCCTCCAAGCACAAGCGGAATGGCATGCCGCTGCAATGCGGTCGACACCTTGTCGGCAACCTTATGCGCGACATCGATCACCTTCGCAAGATTCTGAGCTTTCGGATGATTCGTGTCGGGTTCAAACCTCACCGTCGGAATATCACCGCAATCCAGCACCTCCAGACCGGCGGCGCATAGACCTTCATAGATCCCCATCTTTCGGAAAAGTGCGGGAGCACGTTCCTGACCTGGCCCATGAGCCCCAGCACTCGATGCCGCACCAATAAGCGCGATGTTCTTCATAATGCTTCTCCTGTCAATAGACATCATTGTGTGGATTAACCAATGTCACGAAGCGTCATGCGCTTGCTTGATCGAGAAGGCCGTAATCACCAATGTCCACTCCTGGCTTGCCAATGAAGGTGGGAAAACGCGATCACGAAGACGCTTTGCAATACAACATTCGGTGGAAATTTTAGCTTTCTCCTCATGTTCCTGGTGGCTGCCTCTTCTCCCCCCGCGCAACGAAGATGCTGATCCTGGCATACTCTGATCCGCTACTCGATTCGGCACAACAATTTTCCCCCACACAGTCAACAATCACCTTTTCCAAACCGGCGCTCTCGAACCATCCCCTTATGTCCTCTCGCCTGAATCCCATCCATCGATCTTGCTGTTCCTTTCTTAGGAACTCAAAATTGTGCTCATCCAGATCAGTCAGAACGAGCACTCCTCCCTTCTTTAATATGCGCGCAAGTTCCACTATCGATTCGGCTGGATGTTCGAGGTGATGCAAATACATGTTGGCAAACACATAATCGACGGCTCCTCCCTCGATAGGAAGGTTTTCAGCTTCTCCCAGCCGATAATCAATTTCTCCCAGGCCGGAGAACTTCTTACTCATCTCCTTAAGCATTGCTTCAGAATGATCGACTGCAATGACTTTCAGACCTCTCTGGACAAGCCCCTCTGTCAGGAAACCTGTGCCCGCGCCGATGTCGGCAGCCAACTTCCCAGGCTGAATCTGAGCAACAGCGAAGGCCTTCTCTCTTACATTTTCAGAGAAGAAGCTCGACCGCATCGCATCCCACTGTTCCGATACCTTGTCAAAATACTTTTTGTTGTCCATTTGCTGACCTTTCTCTAATATGATTTCATTGATGACATTGCCTGCACCAGAAGGTTTTTGAAAAATCAACTCCCCCCTGCGAAACATTTAGAGGGCTTTAAGGCTTCTTCCAGGCTATTCCCCTTTGAACGCAGCCGTACGCTTCTCCACAAATGCTCTAATTCCCTCCCGGAAATCCATCGAGTCAGACAGAGCCACTTGCGCTAATCGTTCGCATTCAAATTGGTCTTCCAGGCACCTTCCGTATGATCCATGGATCAACTTCTTTGTCTGTGCAACCGCCAAAGTTGGCTTGTGCGCGAGCATCTCCGCAAATGTTTGAACCTCGTTCTCAAGACTGTGATCAGGGACGACTCTGTTCACCAGACCCCAGTCTAGAGCTTGCTCAGACGAGATGAAATCACCAGTGCATGTGAGCTCCATTGCCCTTGCCACTCCGATGATCTTTGGCAAGATAAAGGTAGCGCCAGTGTCCGGGGCCAAGCCTATGTTGACAAATGCTTGATTGAATTTCGTCCCGGAAGCCGCGATACGAAAGTCGCAACAGAGAGCTAAGCTAAAGCCTGCACCCGAAACAAACCCCCTCAAGGACGCGAGAACCGGTTTAGGAGTCCTTGTTATCCTCAGAGCTGCCTCATGAATTGCTCGGAGGGGCCCGCAGAAGAAACCCGACGGATCGCCCGTTTCTTCCGAATATCTTATCATTTCTTGAATGTCTCCTCCGGCGCAGAATGCTCGTCCGGCACCTGTCAGCACCACCACGCGAACGATTGAGTCCTCCTCACACAATTCAATCGCCTTGATGAGCTCTCTCGCTAGTTCTTCGTTCAAGGCATTCAGTTTTTCCGGTCGATCTAGCCTTATGGCTGCCACAGAACCCTTTGTTTCAAGTTGAAGCGATCTGAATTCCATCCGAACTCCTCCCTGCGTCGAGATTCAAAAAGCTCGTCACTGATAGATCGGCGACAAAAGCTTGCGCGTTGCAGCTCTCCTGAAACGCTTACTTGGGACGCCTTTCTTGTTCCCGGCCGCTTCTGCGAAGCTCCGACGCAAAGATCGCTCCGACGAGTAGCAGACCTCCTGCGACCTCTTTCACCGTTAGAATCTCTCCAAGCGCAAGAATCGAGAGCACTGCCGCAAATACCGGCTCAGTCGCATAGATCAAAGAGGCTTGAATTGGTGTTATCTGTTTCTGAAAGTGAAGCTGCAGCAAGTATGCCCCTACTGTCGCAAAGATGATCAAAAAGGCGAACGATAGGATGAGTCCCAGCGACCAGTGGATGTGCTCATTGCTGCTCAGCATTGCCCCAATAGAGAAAACAACTCCAAGCATGCCCAGCTCGAGAAGAACGAGAGTGTACACATCTGACTCCGAGAAAAGATTGATCAGAAAAATGTGAACGCCAAAAGCGCCTGCGCCGAGAAGTGTCATCCAATCACCGGCGTTCATGGCTCCCGTTTCCGGGTTCGTCATCAGATACAGCCCGGCGGAGGAAAGACATACGGACAAGAGTGCCAAGAAGCTTAGGTTGGATTGGCGGCTTCCTATCGCAAGGATCGCTACGAAGACCACAGAGAGCCCGGTGATGAAAGCGGATCGTGAGGCGGTAGTGTGAACCAAACCCGCGGTCTGCGCTCCCATCCCCAAAGCGAGAAAACCTCCGAGCAAGATGCCGCGACGCCACGTCCTCGCGCTGTTCAGCGTGATGTGACTTCCGAAGAGAGTGTAGAAAACCGCTGTCGCAGCGACAAACCGAATAGACAGAAAAGCCATCGGGGAAATCCCTGACAATGCGCTCTTAACGACGGGAAATGTTACACCCCAGATCAGCGTAACGAGACAAAGCGCTAACTTCGCTCTCATTCTTGCCTCAATCTCGACCTTTCGATCCATTGCTTCCTTCCTCTCTCTCTGCCAGCCAATCCTCAACTTGTCAGGCGTCGGCGGTGATCACCGTCAGCACCGGAAGGGCCACCTCATACTTTTGTCGCACCATCTCCTGGACTGACGGACTGAGCTTTTTCCAGCTACCCTCGAGCTTACCCCTGACCCACTGCGCGCCTTCGTCAATACCAAGCCTGTGTTGAACAAACGCTAAATGTAGAAGCGATGGCACATTTTCGATATGAGTTATAGGATCCGCGTTCGTCAAGCATTCAGCCTCGGCACTTCGTCGCTCGCGGGATACAGCCGCGCGATGACCTTCGATACGCTGTTTCACCGCTTCGATTCTTTCGAGCGGGTAGCCGAAACGTTGGAGCAAGAGCTCAGCCTCCCTCAGGCCATGTATATGATGATCATGGTATAACGCTTTGTCTTTGACGCTAGCGTAGTCGTGCAGGCGAGCGGCGAGCTGGACGATCTCCTCATCAGCCTTGAAGATCGGGGCCAAGCGTTTGCCATGCTTCACGACCTGGGTGATATGATGAGTCCAGATTCCGTAGCCAAAGATGTTTGTGTCCTGAGCGCAGGCTTCCTCAACGATTCTTTCGATATCAGCAATCATGATCCTCCTTCTTTGTCGGGTACCGCCCGCGATAATCATCAAGGGGTTTTTTCCAAAACCGGGTCAACTTCGGAACGATCTGGATCTGAATTCACAGGTTCCTCCAGCAACCTTATTGTGCTCATGGGCGATGCGAAAAGTGATCCTCATCTAGCCGACCACCCGCCATCGACCGCTACAATAGCCCCAGTCATGTGGGACGCATCATCCGAAGCAAGAAATGCGATGACACTCGCGATTTGCTCCGGTTGGCCAATCCGCTTCAGTAATGAACTCTCCTCCATGTGTCTACGCTCAGCCACGGGATCCGAAGATTGCCGAATAATTGAGTCGAGGAGCGGTGTCGCGACTGGACCTGGACAAACGCAGTTGACCCGGAGATTGTCGCACGCATGGTCAATGGCCATCGCCTTTGTCAATTGCACAATCCCACCCTTCGACGCGCAGTACGCCGCGATATCTGCCCCTCCGACGAGTCCAAGCTCAGATGCCACGTTTACGATGGCACCACCGCCGCCACGCTTCATGACCCTAATCGCCTCTTTCGAGCACAAGAAAACGCCTTTGAGGTTTACGCTCATGAGCCTATCCCACTCGGCTTCGCTGGTCTCCGTGATCTTCTTTGCCAGCACTATGCCGGCATTATTGACCAATACGTCAATGCGACCAAACGCTGCAGTGGTCTCCCGAACCATCCTTTCCACCGCCGCGCTTCGGCTTACATCCGTGCGTATGAAGATTGCCTTCCCCCGCCCCTCCCGCATGGTGTCTTTCACTCTGCGAGCATCCCGAATGTCAACGTAAGCGACGTTCGCGCCTTCAGCCGCAAAACGACGCGCAGTGGCCAACCCTATGCCCGAAGCGGCTCCTGTCACGATGACCGATTTGTCTTTGAATCGCACTGTCATTCCTCCTTTCGCTTGATGACGTCAGAACGACTTCTTTCCCACGGCAATCGAAAGAGTGGACGAACGAGTGGGTGCCTGGTTTGAACACCATAGCTCGGTATCAGCTTCTGTGCTACGAGTTCTCGATTGAGCAGCAGTATCCCTAGGAACATTATTTGAACCACAAGAACATCGACGCCCATCCCTACAGCAATTCCGTTGGCATCTCCGCCATAGACAAAGGGTCCGACGGAAAGATTGAAAGGATCAAGTAAGAGGCCCAGCAAGGTCAGCCAGTAGACCAAGCTGCGGAAAAATAGGCTGGGCATCCGAGAAAACCTCTTTTCCTGCAAAAGGAGGACGTATGCCAGAAAACACGTTAAAAGGTTACTCGCCCCTGAAATCAGGGCCCACCTGATGCCCAGCCTCTCTGGAATCGGTGTCACGTACTCTACTTCAAAGCCGTAAGGCCTGATGTGGAACGACTGGTATTCATCGTAAATCGCCGCAGAAATTGCATGCATCCCTTCGTGAATGACCGACAAAACTGCAACAGCCAGAAGAAGAGCAACGACGTTCTTCATGGATCTACTCCGCGAGCCATGTGCCATAGTGTTACTGATATGTGATGTCCTTTGTCCTTTCCTGGTTTGAATTCGCAATCGCAGTCCCCTTCGACCGGTTGCTGTCGGCAAGTGATTGAGAGGTATGAAATCACTTGACAACATCGTACCTTCCTGCCCCTATCTCCCAGTTGACTATCACACGCCGCGCTTTCCACCAGCGCGCACCGCTCGCCCATTGACTCCTGGAACAAGCCAAAGAGCCATGACCGCTGAACGATACTGCAAAGAAACAGGCTGGACACGATGATGAACCGCTGCCCTGGGGGAGGAGGTCATGCCCGGGCATCTAGAAGTCACCGAGTGCCCGAGATTACGGTCCATTCAATGCCCAGCATTCTAAGCAATCAGTGTCGGAAGCCCAAGATCACGACTCGGCTGACTGATTTGAAAACGCCAGTATTCGCCACCTCCGAACACTCTAGGACGATGGCTTCGTTGAACGCTGCGGCAGAAACACAAGGACGGTTGTTCCATGCCCTGTAGTGACTTCAATGTGCATCCTGCCTCCATGCAGCTCGGTCAGACGCTTAGCGATAGTCAGACCTAGCCCTGTCCCTTTGTGCTCGTAAAACTTGCGCTCGAATTGCATATAGGCACCAACATTTGCTACCTGCTGCCTTGACAGACCTCCCCCGTGGTCCTTGATTGATAGAATGAACTCGTCCCTGTCGTTCGAAGTACTTACTCTCACTTCAGTACCGGCATCAGAGAACTTGAAGGCGTTATCAAGGAGTTCCTCGCATATTTTCGTCAGATATTGTCCCGAGATTGCAGCCGGACCTTCAGTGAGTTCCAGTGTTAGATCAGCTAACCGCTTGTATGACTCAGCCTTCTTCCGACTCAAAAGTTTGATGAGCTTTGACCCATCTAAGAGTCGGCATTTCCTAAGCACTTCGACCTTCCTCGAATCGCTTGCGATCAATTCGATCTGAGCATAGATCAAAAAGTTCTCAACGATTCGCTGCAACCGTAATCCAGACTCATTGATCGATTTCCCCATGTACGCAATCTCTGCCAGGGAAAGACCATTGTTTTCGTCGGCTACTACCTCTGAAAAACCAAGGATGGCAGTCAGCGGGGTACAGAGTTCGTGAGGCAATGCCAGACTAATGCTGGTCCGAAGCTGAGCGAGTTTCCGCTCGGCCTCATCGCCCATTTCCTGGTGCTTGATGAGGCGCGCCTCAACAGCGGACATGAGCTCGGTCGCGGTGAAAGGCTTGACAAGAAAATCGTCTGCTCCACACGTCATGCCTTTTCGCATGCTCTCTTTGTCTGATAAGCCTGTCATGAAAATAAATGGTATGGTGCACGTTGAAGGATCCATATGCAACCTCTCCAGCACACCAAATCCATCCAGTTTGTCCATCATCACATCACAGATGATAAGATCACTGTGATTGGTCTGAGCAAGTTCGATCGCTTTGGCGCCGTCACTTGCTTCCAGCACTGAAAACCTCGCCTGCTTCAAATTGCTGACAACCATTTTGCGATACATTTCGTCATCATCAATGACAAGAACTCTCTTCATATTGCTTTCCTATGCTAATTTCTATCATACATGACGGCGAAGCTCTAGAAAGTCGCTTCTCTACCCTACTCCGCTAGAAGAGGCAGTCGGATATCCCAAGTTCTCATCAAATATCACCCCTCGTCAACTTCATCCAGGATCTGACGTATAGTCTTCAGCACCTCATGCGGTCTGTAGGGTTTTTGAATAAAGCCCTTGATCCCAGATTGGAGGACTTCTGATTTGTGATTCACATCGAGGTACCCACTTGTAAGGAGAAACCGTACTTTGGGATTCTCCCGACGCATCACCTTGAATATGTCCCAACCATTCTGCTTTGGCAAGCCCATATCTGACAGGACAAGTGCAATCCTATCCTTGTGATCTTGATAGAATCTGAATGCCTCCTCGCTGTTGCTCGCTGAGAGCACTTCATATCCGTCCGTCCGCAAAGTTGTCGTCAAGAGCTTTCGGAGCATCTCTTCATCCTCGATAACCAGAATTGTTTCTGTTCCCCGAGATTTTGCGCCAGCACCGTTGGCTTTCGCGTTGTTTTGAATTCGATTGTCATCTCGGACAGGGAAAAAGAGGTGGAATGTTGAGCCGACACCTTGAGCGCTTAGCACATCGATGAACCCATTGTGCGCGCGGATGACTCCATAGACGACTGATAGCCCCAGACCTGTTCCCTTGCCTGGTGCCTTCGTCGTAAAAAAAGGCTCGAAAATGCATCTTTTGGTATCTTCATCCATCCCCACTCCAGTGTCGGCAACACTCACTTGAACGTAGTGTTCTGTCGTTGCTTCAGGGAAACGCATCATCAACTTCTTCCCCGAAACCTGCGCCGTCTCGATCGTGAGGGTTCCCTTTCCGCTCATCGCATCGCGAGCATTGATGCAAAGATTCAAGAGTGCCTGGTGGAACTGGACTTGATCCGCAAGAATTGACGGTAGTGCCTTTTCCAGGTGCAGCGTGAGTGTAGTTGCCTTCGGAAACGTCTCCTCCAGCAGCCGCGCCAACTCCTTGATAATGCTGTTGATATCAACTGGTCCGACCTTCGCCTCCGCTTTTCGTGCGAAAGTAAGAATTTGATGGACAAGCGAAGCGCCCCGCTCCGTTGCCCGTTTGATCGATGACAAGCTTTCTTCAGATTGGCCGGGGTCATCTCTTACGCGCTCGAGGAGCGTCGCATGCCCGAGAATGATGCCAAGAATGTTGTTAAAATCATGTGCGATACCGCCTGCAAGCGTGCCTATGCTCTCCATTTTCTGCATTTGAATGACTTGTTGCTCAAGCATCTTACGCTCTGTATTGTCAAAGATGTATCCTTGCATCTCAACCAGTTTCCCTTCAACAAACCTGCCGATCGCCTTCTCGATGACATATATTGCTCGGCCATCCTTCCGACGAAGGCGATGCTCAAAGAACTCCAGTCTCCCTCTGTCCTTCAGGAGCTGAAGGAAGTCTCGTCGTTGCTCGCGGGTCTCGAAGAAGCTGAACGCATTGTCTTTCACTGCTTCTTCGACAGATTGGTAGCCAAATATGTGGGCAAATGCAGGATTACACATCAAGATCTGACCATCCGGCGTTGATATGTAGTTTCCAGTGAAGTCTTCCTCAAAGAAACGGCGGTATCGCGCCTCCGATTCCCGAACCCCTTCTTCCGATTGCCTGCGCGGGGTGAGATCACGAACGATACTCAACACCCTCTTGGATCCGCCATCTCGGCCCAAGTAGGAATTCGTTAGTTGGTAGGACACCTTCGTTCCATCCCAAAGCGTTAACTCTCTCTGGAAATGACGCTCTATCGAACCTTGAGCGAACTTCTTCCTATATGTCTTCAGCAATCGATCTCTATCCGGTTCGGCGTAGACGATCGAAAAAGGATTCCCGACTAGGGCTTCCTTTTTCTTGCGCACCAGTTGGCAGAAAGCGTCATTGACCATGAGAATGATGCCATTCCCATCTAAAATGCGCATCCCGTCAACGGAGTTTTCCCACGCCTGGCGAAATGTCTCCTCAGATTGGCTCATGGTTTTTGTCATCGATTTTCGCCCCTTCTTTGAGAAATGCAGAATTCTCGCTGCCCTTTCGTTTCCCTCCGGTGGGCGTCGTCTCTGAAGAAGCCTTCCGCGCTCACTGTCTTTTCCATCCGATTGCTGTGGCTTTCATTGGTCGCCCACACATCGGGCGATGAATCATTCTTCACCAATGTCACCTCGAATCTTCCCGAAGACTATTTCACCCTCAGCTATTGAGCCGGCTTCTCTGATCGTCTCGGTTCCACGCTCGACCAATCAACAGGCACGCCTCTGAGTCCAAACGGTAATCTTCACGACTCCAATTCTCAGTAACTCTCAACTCGACTCTTGAACTGTCCGGCGAGTGGCTTCACAAGTCACTTATCCATATCGTACTGCATGACAATCATCCAGGATGAATCCTGTTTGGAAAAAAAAGTGTCACCCCGACCGTAGTGAATCCTTCCATCGGGAAGCGCATATTCCCAGTCGAAGCTAGCCACCGCAAATGCCTGTCCGAAAAACTTCACACAACGGTTGAAGAGACTGATGATTCCTCGGTCAGTCCCGTATCGCTCGTGATATTTCCTTGCTTTTTCTCTGAGAACCTCTCGGAATTCTCGCTCGGTCAGAGTCTTAAACGCTCTGTCGTCTCGTGCAAATGTGTACGGAAAATGAAACCAACGCACCTGACCCTCCACGTCGTGTGATTCTTCCGCATCAACGTATTTCTCAAGTATGCCCAGGATCTCCTTTCGTTCGTCCTGCCTCTCCAGGCAACGTATGCGAGACTGCTCGAGGACACTGTCTAGCTCGGCAAAGTATTGATGTATTTTCTGCGCTATGGTAAGCCTGCCAATTCTCAAATCTGTATCAACCGCATCTCTGTACTCCTTGTCCAGCTGAAAGCTGATATGTACCTTGGTTCGCTTTTGATCGATGTTCGTCAGCATCACCTGCACATACGTGGGGTACACCAAGTCATTCTGCCTGAAACTGTAGGCCTTGGTTCGGATGAAACCTGATGACCGATCTACCACATCGAATCGCCATTGATGTCGCACAAGCAATTCTTTCAGTGCATCCCAAACGTTTCCCAATTCTGAGCAGAATAACTTGTTCTCTATCTGGTCCTTACTTTGACCAAGTCCTGTGCCACTGCAGAGCCACAAAAGGCAAGAAAGCATTAATGCGTATTTCATCTTTGTCGCCTTCGCTTGCTGAACATAGGTGAACCCGACCGTTGGGAGCTGATTACTGTCCATTGGAATTCGAACAATTTCGGTGGCAAAGAACGGTCTCTACCACTCGCTGTCAGACTTTTTCAGCATCCTGCTATGCCCGGCCATCGATGCCAGGCTGGGCAAGGTCAAGAATCGTTGCCCTTAGAGGATGACGGTGTGCCCTAGCAGAGACAACTCACCTGTGCTCGAGTTTACCGCTCCACTTCATGCCCAGCTCTTCAGGAACCGTCGGTGCGGAGGTTTACCGGCACGTGGAAGATGATAGAGTAATTGTGAATTCGAGGTCCTCACATTCACAACAAGCACGCCGCTCTCAAGATCGAATGAAGAAACAACAAGGTCCTCAGGCTCATTCCTGCGAAATCTTCTGCCGTGCCCTTGGCGAGCGAGCAATCATTTTATGAAGAGTCTTCCCAATGATCTCGATCCCCTTCTCGATTTGGTCCTGCTCAAGACCAGCGAAGCTGAGGCGGATTCCATGGTCCATTTGATCCTGAACGGCAAACGCTTTTCGTGGAAAAAAGCTGACTCCCTTTTTCCTGGTTTCTGACAACACTGCCGATCCTGCAACTCCTGAGGGGAGCTGCACGTACTGAAAGAGACCACCCGGAACTTCATCAGGAATGACCTCGTCAGGGAAATATCGTTCGATAGCTTTGCCGGTGATGTCGCGCTTGGCTTTGTTACTTCGAATCTGTCGCCTCAAGAAATGATCGAATTTCCCCTGTCTGCAGAATTCATAAATCGTCGCCTGCATGAGATAGCTACTCTGAATATCCGCCACTCGCTTTGCTGCCTTGAGCTTGTTGAGAATCGGCTTCGCAGCCACAAGCCACCCGAGTCGGATACCTGAAGGAGCATCTTGGAAAGGCTCGCCACATAAATGACGATCCCAACCTTCTCCTTGAATCGCATCCTTGGCATCCTTTCATACGAGGGAATTCTTTCTATTTCTAACCTCGATAATGATATACGTGATGTTGGACGTTGCAGCGGCTTTGCGTGAGTGCTTCCACTGCTCGCCCTCGCCCCGCAATCACCCATGCCCCCTCTTCCGCATCACATTTGAGAAGGAGCGAGAATCCGAGCAATTTCCTTGATCAGCCGTTTGGCATGCACGCCGTCCGGGTCGCGCTCTGCGTTGAATTCGGTCACAACCAATCCAGCGCACCTCGGGCTCGAAACGAAAACGCCTAGGGCATCTGCCGCTTCCTGCAGGTTGAGGCCCCTCTCGTGCGGAACATCTGCGACAGGAAGATCACTGAAATCGATTACGTCGACGTCAAAGTGTACCAGGAAATGTTTCACGTTATTGTTTAGGCTTGATAAGACTTCAGTTGCCATTTGGCTCGCCCGGCCGCGAATCCGAGTCACAGAATACTGGAGAAACGATGAGTCCAGCAGGAATTCCTTTTCTGCGGGATCCATCCAACCTGCCCTGGCGTTGTAACCGAACAATATGACGTCCCTCTCCGCTACCAGAGGAGAGTGATTGCCGATCTGGGACAGCGCATCTACTCCCTTACCGATGATGTGTGCAAGCACCATCCCGTCCAAGATTCCTGTTTTCGTAGTCTCGGGAGTGTTCAAATCCACATCTCCATCAAAGTACACGAGACCGAGGTTATCGTAGTGGCGCCGCAGGCCCTCCAGGACGCCAAGTGTGACAGTGCAATCTCCGCCAATCACCAATGGAGCCACTTCTTGCTGGACCGCTTTCGAGACCTTGTCGGCAATCATGAGCGCGGCGCCAAGAACCTTCGCTGAATTTTGGGCTTTGGGATGATTTGTATCCGGTTCGAATCCGACGAGAGGAATGTCGCCGTAGTCCAAGACTCTTAGGCCAGCGGAGTGCAGATCCTCGCAGATACCCATGGTTCGCAGAAGTTTAGGAGCAAGTTCTTGGCCTGTCTGGCGGGCGCCTGCGCTCGACGGCGCCCCAATGAGCCCAACGCTCTTCATGGTTCTAATCCTTTCTTTGAAGAAAATGTTGATGGTTGTTTTCCGTTTGAGAGTTTGAGCCTTCGGGAGCCCCCGCGCGATGCGGATGAGCTTCGCGTTCTCCAGAATCCATCGTATTAGATTCCTCCGGAGGTTGCGCCGGGCCGTCCGGACCACACGTTCTCTCCCTATTGCTTCCGATTCCTTTATCCTGCCAATCGCCTACTAAGTGGCGCCCTTCTCAACTCGCGCAACGAAAATGCTGCTCCTTGCGTGCTCTGATCCGCTGCTCGATCTCGTGCAACAATTCTCGCCGACACAATCGACAATCACATTTTCTAAACCTGCGGACCGAAACCATTCCTTGATATCCTCACGCCGAAATCCCATCCACCTGTCTTGATGTTCCTGCCTCAGGAACTCGAAACCGTGCTCATAAAGACATACGGAAAAGAGCGTCAAGAAGTCCACATTGGATCGCCGACTTCCAATCGCCAGGATTGCGACGAAGACCACGGCAAGCCCACTGATGAAGGCCGACCGTGATGCGGAGGTTTGGACCAAACCCACGGTCTGTGCTCCAGTGTCAAGAGCCAGAAAACTGCCGTCGCAGTGACAAACCGGAAGGACAGAAACGCCATCGGCGAAATCCCCGCCAGTGTGCTCTTGATAACAGGGAATGTAGCACCCCAAATCAACGTGACAATATATAGTGCTAGTCGTGCTCTCATTCTCGACTCGACTGTTATCAAGTCAATGTCTGTCTCAGCTTGTCCCCTGTCCACTATCAGCTACCACAGAAGCTGCTCGCATGTTTAATATGGTGGTCAAAGCAGGCTTTCCCTTGGCACCCGCGATCTAGGCCTATGGGACAGTTCGCAGAGTGACTAAAACCTTTGCCTTGACTCACGAGAGCCCTGTCCGACAACGGGACATAAAACCTTGGCGAAACGATCGCAATTACCAGATGTCGCTACAGACACCTTACTATCCCGTGGTAAGAGGATACGCTCTGCCTTAAGTCAGGATCGAGCTGCTCAACCTGTGCCTCGATTCACGCTATTAGAGGTATGCCTCGCGTCCAGTATCCTTCACAGAGAGCTCGCGAGCACCCATCTACCATCGCTTGACCCAGTCGCCCTTTTACGCAACGATGCGAAGAAGATGACAGCTGGCACCACCTGTTATTGCTTAATAAGAATCTCAGCCCAAGACCTAGTTCCACAGCTCGGACATCTCAAATACTTCCTACTAGGGAAGTGGGGCGAGCGGAAATCCGTCAACGCTGAGATCTCAAACTCGTGCCCGCAGTGAGCACATCGATATGCGGTTGTGCGTGCATGCCAGCGAACAAGAAAACTGAGTACGCCACCGACGAAAACCAAGAGCCACAGAATCAGCCCAAAGGGCCAATGTTGCGAGATAAGGAATATCCCGCTCGCTGCAATAACCGCGAATGCAAGAAGAATGTAGGCAAGGGTCTTTAGCCAATCGCCACGGGTGATCGCTCTATAGGCCGTCATCATTGTCTCCTTTCTGTCGTGAATGCATTATTCCACAATGGACTGGCTTCCCGATGAAATCCTATGTCATAGCTAAGCAACAAAGCATAACCGTGCAGGTCCTCGAAGACGGAAGGCCCGCAGATGCTCGACGAGCGCTACTTCGAGGGAATTGGATCTTTCCTGACGAGTCATGTCAGCATCCCCACAATGCCCAGATTGATGAGGGTAAGTACATTTCGCTCAACGCGCACCAGAACGTTTGATCCTCTTCCCCCTCAATCCCCTTCTGCTTCGATGCCCAAGAGTCTTGTGGAGCACTCTGCCGATTACCTCGATCCCTTGCTCAATCTGTTCTTTCTCCAATCCAGCAAAGCTTAGCCGTAAGCCATTATCATCCCTGTCGCGTACTGCGAATGCTTTGCGAGGAAAGAATGTGACTCCCTTCCTTCTCGTCTCAGCAAGGATATCCGTCGCTTCAATGGTGTGAGGGAGCTCAACGTACTGGAACAACCCGCCGGGGACTTCTCCCGGGACGACCACATCCGGGAAGAAGTTCCGGATTGCAGCATTGAGGATGTCGCGTTTCGCCTTGTTCGACCGGATCTGCCTCTTCAAAAAATGGTCGAATTTCCCGTGTCTGCAGAATTCATAGATCACTGCCTGCATCACGTAATTGCTCTGGATGTCGCTCACCCGCTTGGCAGCTTTCAGTTTCTTCAAGAGAGGTCCCGAGGCAACGATCCAACCCAGACGTATACCATGCAGGAGCATTTTCGAAAGAGTCGCAGCATAGATAACAATCCCTTGTTCGTCGAGCGCTTTGAGCGGGATAATGTCACGGTTGTCATATCGTATTTCATTGACGTAGTCATCCTCGATAATGGGCGTTTGATACTTCAGAGCTAACTCGAGTAGCAGTTTCCGTCGTTCGAGCGCCATGACTGCAGCTGTCGGGTTATGGAATGTCGGTATGGTGTAAATCAGCTTCGGCTGTTGTTGCCTTAAGATGCGCTCAAGGGCATCGACACACATTCCGTCCTGATCAACAGGTACACCCACAAGATTGGCACAGTAACTTCGAAAGATACTGATCGCGCCCGGGAAGCTGGTTTCTTCCATAACCACCGTATCGCCTGGCTCCAACAGGATCCGCGCAGTGAGATCGACAGCCTGCTGAATCCCATTCGTGACAAGGATTGATTCTGCACTTGCGCGAATGCCACGACGGAGCAGGAAAGTTGGCAGATATTCAAGAAATGGCCTGAACCCTTCAACAGCGCCGAGATCAAAGAGCGATGTTCCATATGTTTGGATAGCGTGCCACGCGCAGTTCTGGAGGTCGCGCAACGGATAGTTTGCCCGGCTCGGAGTGGCGATACAAAACGGTATAGTTCCAGTAGGAGAAAAATGTTCTGCCGCGTATGTCAACAGGGAACCTGAACTTTCATCCGCCCACCCTCTGGCAAAGCAGGCGCAGAACAAAGATGGCTTTGACACGGTTGCATCAAGACCTTTAAGTCTCATTTTCTGCAGTTCGGAAACAAACGATCCGCTGCCAGCTCTCGAGTCGATGCTTCCCTCCGCCTCAAGCTCTTCATAAGCAGCGAGCACCGTGTTTCTGTTTACACCAAGCAGCCTGGCTAGCCTTCTAGTCGAAGGAAGTCGCGTACTAGGCTTCAATTCGCCTCCATCGATCAGATTTGCAAGGTAGTTCTTGATCTGATCACGGAGGGGGATTCCGTTCGCGCGTTCAATATGGAATACCATGGGTGGCTCCCGGGCGCGTGCTCAATCGGTTTGTGGTGCTTGTTTCACCTTCGAACGCTCGATCTATTCAAAGGGAAAAAAAAGGATCCGTCGCGGCACTGCTCGTCCATCACAATTGTCGCAAACGGTCGCCCTCTCGTGCTCTGTTCCAGATCGTGACGGTTGACCAAGATTCTCTGATTGCTGGCTGAGCATTCGCGGTCCGTCCGCACTGTCAAGCGCGTTGGTCCAGAAGAAGCAAGAGAGACACCCGTCTTCTCTCAGCTCCGATTCAAACGACCTCCCGACTATTCGCCTGAACGGGTTATCGATACCGCGGCAGATCTTTTGTCTCTTCATAGAAAGCCTCAACCCCGATTGATTTCATCCGCATGTTCATGTCAATCCATCTCTGGAGAAGATGAGAATCGAAGTTCGTTTTGTCACAGGGAAACTCGTCGCACTGAAAGCAGTAGTCAACTGCTTTGCTCTTGAAGCATCGGATCACGCCGCAGTCCGGATGCTTACAGGTGCCCTCCCGGCATCCGAGGCAATCGGCTTGACTGAAGTACTCCAGGAGAATCTTGAACTGCGGATAATTTTCAAAGACCGGCAAGAATTGCGAAAACCGTTGTGCATAGATATCGAACGATCCTAACAGTTCTCGCAGTTGCGCACTTTGTCGTCTGATCGCGCCGGACGCGTTCGCAAAGCATTTCTGACAGCTCAGACCGCACGGCGCGAGGATTTCGAGAATCTGCCTGTATTTCATATTGATTCCTTAGGTTTCGTTGAGTGGCAATACGATCAGGAAAGGGATGAAGTCACCAAGCACGTGCACAACGACGCAAGGGAGCCAGCCGAAATGGAGAAAGAAATACCCAAAGGCAATCCCAAAAATGAAGGCGCCGGCGAACCCTTGCCCATGCATCAGGCCAAAGAATATTGCTGCAACCAGTACGGCCAGAAGCTGCCTCACGTGCGGCCGTTGCGTTTTCCATCCGAGCAGAACAAGGATCCAGATAACAAGCGGTAAGAGGAACAAGCGGAAAATCGTCTCCTCGACAAGACCTGCCTGCAGGGCAACTGCAGAGAGATGCGATATGCTTGATATGCTCCGGAGCCATTGCGGCAGCGCTCCGGCCTTTGCCGTCTGCAGAAGCATCATGCTATTGAGGGCTACTACTGCCAGAGCAAAGAGAGCCGTGTAAACTGATTGCTTCAGAATTGATTGCTTCACAACGAAGCTTGGGATTTGAAGGTGCGCAGCGAGTGATAGCCCTGCCAGTGCCGTAAGCCAGGCGAGCGATCCATACTCCAGGAAGACGAGCGAAGCATTTGGATCCCCGTTTTCGCGTGCGAACCACAGCCGTGCCACCCCCGACGCTAGTCCGATCACCCCGGCATGCTTTAGAAACGTTATTGCCCTCTGCCTGTGCAGCATGAGAACGATTACCGAACAAACGATGATGGGTGACAGTAATAACCAGGACATTTCTTCCGACCTTATGGGTACGATCACTCATGCGCGTGTTGCGCGTCGAGATGAGCCATCCGCTTCGACTTAGCGAAAGAGGCTCGTCTCGCTGTTCCAAACCCCAAAATCGTATAAGACGGGCTCGTCTGTCAGTTTCCCTAACTCTGGCTTCATAAGGACCTTGGCCCCATCTCTATCCGCCAAAGAAGCCAGTCTTCAACGACGCGGCTCTGCATTCTTAGCCTAATATCTTGCCAGCTAACTCTGGAGGCATCCCGGATTCTGAGGCCCTTTCAGGACTTCATGATGCGTAACGGTCGCCTCAAGCTCGAGCAGGAATTTCTTGTCTTCTGGGTAGTACACTGCTTTCTCGTACTCGTCGCCCGCAAACCTTTTGATTGAATCGTATGAATCCCAGAAAGAGATGAAGAGGAAATGAGCTTTACCGTCCTCCACACGACGTAACACGTAGACTCCGCAATTTCCTGGCGCAGAACGGCAGTCTTTCTCACCTGTTCTTGTTATGTACTCAAGGAACTCATTACTCTCGCACTCAAGGGTCACTCCATGCCAGATCCGGGCAATCATCATAGTTACCTGTAGAATTCTTGGTAAGATCAAGAACTAACAGAACGAGTATTCAATCGTACTTCATCAACTCCAGGAACTGATCTCGCTGCCCGCAGCATCTGAATGTATACTGCTAGGACCCACAAACTGACAATTGGGCTCATCTCGAATGAAGGCGGGAGCGGAGCCGACCACGCATTAACGATGACCGCAATCCCAAACAGAAGTATGCCGAGAGAGCCGAGAACCTTTCCAAAATGCTTGTCGGACGTCATCGCGAATGCTAGGACGATCCAGCCAAAGAAAAAGAAGGTGTCGAACGCAAGATCAATCCCTTGATCAAACAGCCGAAGACCCCGGTAGAGGGTGACAATGCTCTGCCGCTTAAGGTCATCGTCCGCCGCGATGAATGCTTTCCCCATTTTGACCATGATAGTTCCTTGAACAGCCCCTTGAATGACCATAATTGGACATGCGACAATGCCGAAGACGGTCCCAACGGCCGCAGAGATTCGATGCTTCTCGCGTGCCAAGAGCTGGTGGAGTCCGATGAACGCGACAAGCAGACAGAGCATCGCTATGCCCACAAGTAAATGCGCTGCAATGCTTATCTGGTAGTACGGAGGACTTCCTTGGGTGGTCAAAAATTGCTCCGTGCTGCTCAACCCTAGGTTTTGCCAGAACAGTTGTTCAAGAACTAAGGCGACTCCAAGGAAAATGGCTATGCCGACAATACCGCAGACTCCCCCTGCTTTGATCATTTTCCTAACGTCGTCAGATTCCATCTCTCTTTCCTCTAGCTTAGCATAGACGGACAGCGCACAACCGAGTGCAGACGTACGCGTTACTTACTTTTCCCCTGAGCGAGAAACTCTCTCCATTCCTTCTCGATCTCCTCGGGGCTCTCTCCGTAGACTGTTTTCAAGGCTCTTAGGTTTGTCTCGTACTCCCCTGTTCTCAGCAGCTTCCAGAACTGGATGTATTTCGTCATATCCCATGTATCAATCATATATCTGTTAATGGAACCACTTTCTTCATATCCCCACCAGCGATATGCACTTGCTTGAGCGTCGAAAGCAGTGTCCCCAAGGAGCACCGAGAAAGGGAAGAGACCCTTTTTTATCCTCTTTAGATTTTCTCGTGTCAGCTCGTGGACATCCTGCCCACACCAACCTCCCCAATACGTCGCGAATCCCTCATTCAGGGGCCCTCTATAGAGAGGATTCAGCCTCTTTTGCAGCAAGTGGCATGTTTCGTGAAACGGATCGATGTAATTCGTGCCATCGTCCACCTCGAAAATGAATCCCTCCGATGCCCATCCATAACCGATGTGACCTGTGAGGATCCACTTCATTTTCCAGTCTGGGAAACTGACGTAGATGATCTTGCCGAGTGCCTCAACCCCCATATCCTTTGTCATTCTTTTGTAGGCTTCTTCATGGGCTTTGATAATTTTCTCGATCTGCCCCTCCGTCCTCGGATTCTGAAAATAGTAGGTGACATAATGTTCACTCTCCACTTTCTTCAGGGGATCGTGCATGATGCTCGCACTGAGTGTCAGTCCAAGCTCAACGGGTCCGTAAGGCTTCCCTTCCTCCTCAGACACGTACGCGATAGCCTCAGGAATACTCGCGGGGGAAGTCCAACCACGAATCGTTTCAGAATAGGTCCGGAAAAGTATATGCTCCAACTGTGCGGTTCCAAGGATGATGGCGGGAATGTTCGACTGAGGCCTATCCCTCATCCGCAGAAGACGGCTCCGATGAGGATCGTCTGCGCGTTCATGGAGCGGATTCCCTATGAAAACTACACCAGCAGCGCCGCGATTCGCTGCGTTGTCTATCTTCCGTGCCGCTGTCCAATCAGGGAGACGAAACCTCACTGTGTCATTGAAGGGCACACCGCTCAGCACGACGGCGATCTTGCCGTCAATCTTAGCATCTTGGTAGTCATCCCACCTGCCTTCCTCCGTCGTGATCCCATAGCCGACAAGCACCATCGGTCCTTTGAGCGAAAAAGGTTGCCAGAGTTCAGAACCCGTCGGGTGAGGGATTTGAAGTTCGTTGAAGACGAGGACGGGTCGGAAGAGAGGAAGCTTCGCAACCAGCTCTCCCCCAGAAGTACGAACCTCACAATTCATTTCGAATACCTGACCAAAGCTCACTTCGATGATAAGAAACCAAAAGGGGAGCATTAACGCAGAGAGTGAAGCTCGGTGATTTGCCATTTCATTGTCCTTCGGCTGAGCGTGCTTGCATCGGTCTGATTGGCTAAATCGTACCTACAGGGAGATCTTCCTTTTGCATCAATGCATTGAGGTTGCGCGGGAGAATCTCCAGATACTCAATTAATCCCAGCTGCTCCATTTGACTTCTCACCCCTTCCGGCAATTGCCCAGGCTGCTTGCTCTCGAGAAGAAGAGCCGTTTCCTCCTGCGAAAACGTCGCTCCTACTTTCACCCAGTGTTCGACATTCTTATTATCCGGACAGATCGTTTGACATTGCATGCATCCCACAATGCAATGATGCCACTTCGGATGTATCCATTCGGGGAAGGGGCAAGCTCGTTCATTGTGAAACGTCAAACACCGCTCAGCCCGAAGCAAGAAGCGTCTGCAATCAATCGCTTGTGTAGGGCATTTATTGATGCAGGCAGAGCATTTGACGCACCGCTCCATCATCGTCGATGATCCCCAGGTATCCTTGCTGCATGGAAGATCTGAGTAGAAAGCCATCAGCCGGTAGAAGCTTCCCATCCCGGGGATATAGGTAATGTTGTTCTTCCCGTATGCGGCAAGTCCGCTCCGCACAGCGAGCAGCTTCAGCGGAAGAGCCGTCGTCTCAACGCGATAGCCTTCGGGCTCGAGAATACCCCGCAGAACGTTTCGCACCTCTCCGTTGGTCGACTCATCATATGTCGGAGGTATTGTATACCGTCTCGTCCTGCAATTCCAGGTGAACTCGACTTCCACCCGAGGTTGAGGAGCGGCGACAACGATCAGTGATACGGCGTTTGGCAGCCCAGGCGGAAACGAAAATGCGAAGAACTTCAAACGCTCCTCGAAGAAGTCCTCACAGAAATCCGCGCGCTCATGCAATGATTCAATCTCTGCCTTCAACTCCGCTACATGAAGGGTGGAAACAATCCGACCGTCCCACCCTCTTGTCTTCAATCCTCCTAGCACTTTGCTTGACAGCTCATCCATTTCGGCCCCGAGGGCGTTCTTGGTTTTTAATCGCCTCCAGCTGCGAAACAGTCAGCTCGCTCGTGAATGACACGAGTGGACAGCAGATTTGGCTGTGGACTCTTGAGAGGGCGTCTCGGAGATGCTCGCGGTCGCTGAAATCGATGCCCGTGAGCTCTCGGCACTCCACGGTGTGGAGTCTGGCAGCGAAGGACTCGAAGATCGCATTGACAATCGCATAGACCAACTCCTTTGAATCCTGGTCATCGCTGCTGACCCGTCCTACGGCAAGTCCCACGGCCACCGCAGCTCCGGCGAGACAACCACAGATTCCGCCGTGACGCGCAATGCCTGCCCCGAACGCCGTGGCAAATTTCTGGGGCGAACACCCATCGAGCTGCATCGCCTCAGCGACGGCCAGGAGGACTGACTCAGCACAATTGAATCCGCTGTCGAAATACTCGACCGCTCGCTCACTCTCTTTTCTTGACGTCACGGCATCGCCTGTCAGGGAAACGAGTGTGATCCGCACTACGCATAGACCGCATGACACCAATGGACATATTTCGCAACTCGTCCTCTCACGACGTTGAAAAACAGCTCTCGCAGATTCTTCGTGAGGGATCCCATCTCGCCGGTTCCGACCTGACGATGATCGATGCGCGTCACAGCGGCGACTTGAATACCTGTCCCGACCAGAAAGATCTCTTCTGCCAGATACAGCTCACTTCTGTCGATATGACGTTCCACAACCTCCATTCCCAACTCATCGTGGAGCAAGACGATCACGGACTCGCGGGTGATTCCCTCAAGAATATTGTCGGAAATGGGGGGCGTGAACACCTTGCCTCTGCGTACAAGAAAAACGTTTTCTACCGAACCTTCCGACACATGCCCATCCTGATTGAGCAGGATCGCCTCATCGAAGCCCGACCGATGGGCGTCGGTCCTCGCCAACGCTGAGTTGACATATCCGCCGATTATCTTGCCTCGCGCCGGAATTATGTTGTCATCAATTCGAGTCCAGGAAGAAACGGCTACGTGCACTCCTTCTTCCTTTTCAATATATCGCCCAAATGGGATAGCAACGATGGAAACGGCAGGCGTTAAGTCGTGAAGTCGAACACCGATGACCTCATCAGAGTAGAAAGCAAGCGGCCGGATATAGCAGTCAGTTCTGAGTTGCTCGAGCTGAATCAATTCGACTGTTGCATCGACCAGATCCTCTCTTGTGTACGGCAGGGTCATCCACAGCAACTTTGCTGACTCTAGAAAACGCTTATAATGATCGAACGGGCGAAAGATGAAGAGTTGTTGCTCATCCGAATTCCAATATCCTCGAATTCCCCCGAACACACCGGTTCCATAATTGAGGGCATGTGTCAACACGCCAACCCTTGCATCCGAGTAGAGGAGAACTTGGTCATTGAAAAACGCGTACGTCGGCAGCTGCATGGCTTCTTCCTTCTGACTTCGCAATCCCTTTGAGCTAAGCCTTCGTTCAGATCGAAAACTACTGCACCATTGCGCGAAAAAACTAGAGGGAATGTGGCTTATTCACAAGAACCAGTTTTTGCGAAAACGGCCTAGACCATTTATAGGAACGGATAGGACTCGTCAAGTGTCAGCGCTCGGGAGCTGTCCACGATCCCTTTTGCTCGCGTTCGGATTTTCGCGCGACCCCTTCCTGAAGGCTTCCAACCGGATAGACGGGGCCGCATCGTGTCATACTATTTTCAATCCTGCAATTTTGGCGCGGCGTCATTTCCGCATTCCCCAACCCTCCACTTCACAAGAGTGATCAGTCGTTCATCTTGTTAAGTACCTCTTCAGAAAGTGCGGTGGAAGATCTATCCAAGAGCATTTCCCCTATCCCCGGCGTCGCTCTTTCCGAGTACGAGACAAGCCCCCTCGGAGCTATTTTGTCAAGTGTGTACCCAGGATCATAATACCGCCCAACGCGCATCAAAGCTGGCCACGATGGAACGAGTGGCGCCTCCGGCCGATCATGTTTCTTCACCAGCTCGGGTTTGACGGTAAGCATCATGGCCACTTCTGGATGGACTCCACCTTCGCGGATCTTCGCAACATCTTCCTGAAAGGTGCTGAAGAGGTGATCGATCGACACGATGTGTACTTTCATTTTGAGGATCCTGTTCATTTCCGATACCGCGATGTCGAGTGTGTTGAAGTTGTGCCCACCATGCATCAAGAAAAACACGGCCTTTTCAAATCCTTGCTGTTTCAAGCTTGTCAGATAGTCACCGACGATGCTAAGAAAGGTGTTATTGGTGACGACGACGTAGCCAGGCCACGCGGCAAAGTCACTGCAATTGCCTAGCGTGATCGACGGTCCGACGATTGCGGTGCCGCTTTTCCGCGCTGCTCTTTCACAAATCTCCGCGGCAAGGAATTGATCTGTCCCGACGGGAAGACTCACACCATGGTTCTCAATCTGAGCCACGGGTATCAGTACAATCTTCTTTTCTCGAGCCTGCTGTCGAATTTCCTCCGAGGTGAACTCCTGGAATTGCCAGCGTTCGTTCGTCGGAGATTTCGAAGCAGTCATGCCGCCAGCGAAGATGACCGAAAGCCAGGAAGTCAGGAGCACATGTGTGACTGTCTTCATTTCCACCTCATTCAATTCATTGAAGGAACGGAAGATTGCTTATCCCTTTTGATCACGAACGAACCGTCTAATGCATGTCGCTCAACCGATCCAATTCCGAAAGAGGAAGCGGTGCCTCTTGTGCGTATGGAATCTAAGCCAAAGAAGCCCCCACGGGGATTTGTGTGGACCCCTCACGCCACAGAAGGTCCCCGATCTTTGCCCCTCGGCGTACAAAAGTTGCGCCCATCACCAAGTGGACCATCGCGCCCGCGCTCACGACCGCCGAGAGATCACGGTTCGTCGTCGTCATGCTATCGCAGCCACTGCTGAATTTGTGCCGTCAATGAGTCAAGCATCTCGTACCGGAACTCTCGCTTGACATTGTAGAGCGTTTTGATTGAATGAAGATCTGACGTCAGTTTCGTCGTTTGGATGGGCAACTCGTTGTATAGAGCATAGCGCCTCAGAATCTCCGGAGCAAAGACAGAATCGATGATCCCTGGTATTCCGACAACCAACAGATGTTCATCGACAGGTTTGTAAAACACAAACCCGTCAAAGACGTCTTTGTACTTGAAATGCTGCTTGAGAGGCCAGATGTCAAACTGATCTTCTCCAAACGGAGACCCGTCGAAGCTAAATCCGACATCCGTCAGCTGAAGCGCTTTGAACGCAGCGTCCCATTTCCCGTTCTGGATTGCAGCAGCTACAGCCTTCCTGTCTGTACTCCCTGGCAAGATGGCGTGATAGTTTACAAACACATTTGCGACCCGCTCGCCGTATCGCTCGAAAAGATATCTTCCTACGTTGTCTGGCTTGACGCCCACGGGATGTTCGAATCTGTGCCCGAAAGCATGCCTGTAGTTCATGATCACCAGAGCCTTCTTCCTCTTTGCAGGCGACCTGCTGATCTCGTCGAACTTCCTGATTATCTGTGATGCGATAACGCTGTCACGGGTCCGGATACGATCCCAGAAGTCTTTGAGGCGGTCAACGCTCATCGTGTGCCAGTCAAACGGCATATCTGACGGGTACAGGTTCACCTTCTTCTCCTGTGCGAGTCGTTGATTCAGCTCGTAAAGTCTGTGGACAAAGAATGAAAAGTTAGGTTTGTCCCAGATCGGGAAAATCGAGCAGTCCCTCTGGAAATCCATAACCATCAGTTTGACAGCGTCGGTAGACAGTCGTTGACGATGGAGGAAATTGTTGAGCTCGGGATTCAAGGTGCCTACCCCAATCTCCGTGAAGATGTTCGCGACTGAGTCGATAAAGCGGTTGTCTTCGATGATGCTCAGGAACAGTTCGTACTGCGTGATATCGCGGTGATCCCGCTCGCAGAGGATGACGATATCGTGATCATCGAAAAGGCGGAGGATGTAATGCTTCGCTGATGTCTTCTGGATTCTGAGGAACTCGACATAAGGTTTCAGTTGCGATTTGTGCGAGAATTGAGATGGATCTCCCCAAGCCGAAATGAGAACAGCAGTCAACAAGCAGAAGACGGTTCGCATAAGAGCTTTCTATCTAAGGTTTCTAAGAATTGGCTGGATCGTTTGAGAAGTCCAGGCAGGCCACGCCTTCTTTGGCCACCTACGGTCACTATCATCTTAACAATCTAAGTCCCCCGCCGTTGTTCAACAAGAGCCACTTTGCGCTGAAGCGGCCATACCATTCTATTGGCGCGCACTCGAGCCGAGCGATGCTGAGTAGACCAAACACCGGAGGTGAAGGATGCGGAGGGCCGCGGAAAGGTCCGAGAAAAACACAGCAAATGTCAGCGAATCCGGCAGTGACTGACCAGTGCGATCGCGCATCAGAAAGATTCTGATAACGCCGTAAATGCCTGGCTTAAGTCTTGTGGTTTCTCAGAGGGAGACAACTGAGCCAACGTCCTGAGGAACAGAAGCGTAAGTCTGCTTCACTATGGTCGACTGACCGCCATAGGTGACAGTGATAACCTGACCCCTTCGCATCGGTCAGCGGTGTAGCGAAAGCGATCGTTTGCGTGCTCAGCGGAAATATAGAGGGCGACGGCACCCTCCTACATTGGCCTACTTTTCAATCGCGCTCCGCAGCGCTGGTTCCTGCATGAGCGCGTGACTAAATCCAACAACTGCAAACACTCGCTCGCCTTTCTCAACTTCTTCGATCAAAACGCTCACCATGTGCTCATCTCTGAACCTGCTCAGTCTCCGCGCGATCTCGTTAGTGAGCGTCTCTGACCTCGTCGGAACGAACCAACTTTGTGGAACTCTTGTCCAGTCAGCCAACCCCGGAAGAACGCTCTTGACGCATTCTCCTATCTCCGCGACCATTCGCGGTGGCCCTTCCAGCTCAGGGATGCTGTTGAGCTCGCGCATCAATGGTTCCAAGTACAGTTCAAGCGAATCACCCCTTTTTTCCCTTCTGTATTGCATCACCTGCCGAAGCAAGTAATGGAGCTTCACCTGCTCCCGTGAGAAATGATCGAGCAGCATCTCAACCTGCGTCTCCATCGCCGGCTCTAGATTTCCAACGGGGATTCTGTCACGTTCAGCCAAGATTCTCACCGGCCCTCCCTCACCATAGCGCCGAACGGCCTCCTCCAGGCTCTGGCACAAAGGCGGAATGCCACCCTCGGTGTAGGCGACAGTCGGACGAAACTCATCCCAGAGTCGCACAAGCTCAGGTACCTGATGATGGTTGGGATCTACCGAATGATCTGCGCCGAAATACAGGAGAGCCCCTTTGGATCCTTGGATTCGAAGGATGTAGGGGGTTTTATGGGGTCCCGGGATCCGGGCATATTGCTCGTACGACATGATCTGAACCTCGCGCGATGTAACACACGACGCGAGGGCCAATGTCAAGCCTATGACGATAATCAAACATATCGAGCACGATCTTGTCGCCATAGTCGAAACCTCTAGGGAAATTGTCTTAGCTACCGCCAGCAAGGCGGCGCGATCACGGCGTCGTAGATCTCATTTCAAGCTGACCACTTTAGCAACAAACGCCGCCGGGTTGATTATACGTCCGCGCTTGAATGGAGTTCCCGTGGAATAGAGACATTCCCTGACCTGATCGGGAGTGAGATTTGGATTCACTTGAAAACCGAGCGCAACGACACCAGCGATGAATGGCGCTCCCCAGGACAAGCCGCCGTTCCACCAAAAGATGTAGCCCTCCTTGTGTTTGAAATGACCGGTTGTGCGATTATCAATGGGAGCGTACAGAGCGTCTCCTCCCTTGGATCCGCCTTCAAGCGAGAAGTAACACAGATCATACGATCCCGGATCATCCTTGTCTGAGAACACGGGACAGCCGACACCGTGCATAGCATCATCACAGTGAACAACATATATGCCTTGTGACTTCGCAGAGTCCAGAAGATGTTTCCATTCATCAAGCGCCGGTTCTCCCTCACGAAAACCGAGAGAGACAGAAACGACCTGGATCTTGTCAGCCAGGGACATATCTTTGTTACATTGAATGATCTGGCTGAGCGCTTCGCACCGAGTTCGATATTCTTTCTTCCACATCGGCTCAGCCCAATAATGTAAGAGAGCACCTGGCGCAACACCGCAATGCTGTCCCACAAACAAGCTGGCCACAGCGCCGTGTATTTGCGGACCTACGCCCTCACAATCGATGAGAGTATATTGAAGAAGTTGGCTCAAATATTCAATGTGATCTTTCAAGAGGGGCTGGTCGATGACCGCAACATGCACACCCTTTCCGGTGATTCCTCTCGCGTGAAGAGCCTTGATGCCAAGCCCCGGTGTCTTGCCCCATTCGATCACTTTCTCAGGTTCAAACCTCTCAGGCATCCACTCGGCACTGGGCCATCTCGTGAATGAATCAAAAACCAATTTCGAGAGGTCGACGTTGCGAAGATTCATTCCCGTGAGATCTTTGCCGCTAACGCCCAGGAATTCCCCTATCCACTTGTCAAATTGCGACATGAGAGAATCAGGCTGCTTAACTTGCGCATTACACCAGAACAATGTCACTAGGAATGAGAAAACGACTAGACGGCTCACGACTGTCTTCCTCTTCTGTTTTGAAGTCTTCGGCTACGCTATCTCTGCAGGGCTGCTGGCCATTTTTCTCGTGCGCAAGCTCGCACACCCGTATGTACGAGTCAATGCGGATGGGCTCTGACAGAATCAATGAAAGCAGTAGGATTGACGACCTTGATCTGATCGCCCTTTGAGTATGCGGATGCACGTAGCAGATGCATCACTTGCTCTCCCGAGAGGTCAGGCCTCAATTGCCAACCAAGCGCGAGGACACCTGCAACATACGGAACGGTCCAGCTCAAGCCGCCGCGTCCTGTATACTGATAAGAGTAAGATCCTGAGTGATATTGCTCTGCTGTTGTTCGACGGAGCGGAACACAGAGTCGGTCAGAGTCGAACGCTTGTTCCGCGCCCGGGAATCCGGGAGTGCATTTCGAGAGGTCCTCGGGATCGTTGAGATCATAGTAGCAGGGAGTCGTGATGCAGTGATCCCAAGTACAGTCTAGAACGAGGATGCCAGCTCTTGTCGCTCGAGCAAACGCTGAATCCCAGGCTGCACCATTTCTGAACGGCGATCCAGGTCCTGATGGAGCTGCTGATACTGAAACAACTCTGATTCTCATATTGTCCGATAAACCACTATTCCTCTCAGTGATCCAATCTAGAGCATCTGCAAGTGCTTCCGCGTCTCCTCTCCACATAGGTGCTGCCACATAATAGACTCTGGCATCAGGAGCCGTTCCAATTGTGCTCCCAACTAGCAGACTTGCTACAGCTGGACCATGCATACTGCCTTCGGTGACTGGTTGATTGCATCCTACGTCGTGGTATTCCACTATCTTTCCAGCAAATTCGGGATGATCTCGACCGGGATGAGCTCGACAGAGATTCTGGTCAATTATTGCTACAGCCACTCCCTTACCGGTTAGACCTTGTCGATGAATATTTCGGATACCCAATCCCGGGTTTTTGCCTTTTGACAAGAGACTTTCCGCGTAGGCTTTGAATCCAGGTGGCCAGACGGTCCCTTCGTTGAACAAAAAGGTCTTCACTATGTTCGTGTCTAGCTGTGTTTCAGCTTGACGAAGGTCTTTCCATCGTACATCCTGATAAGGCGAGACGGAAGAAACAGGGGTGATCGGCTGGGTCGTGGGTAAGCCCACGGGGTAAGAGCCCACCGGGCTTGAATTATCTCGTCCGCAGTTACTCAAGAGCAGCAAACTAGTGGTAGCAAGAAGAGTGAGGATATGTCTCATGAGCAGCCTCCCTTTCAACAAGACACTTTTGAGGTTCCACACAAACAGGACGCCGCGGTTCCGATGAGAGTCCATCCTGCCGTGACAGCAATCGTCCGCCCTGGCGCCAACATACCACATTCAGTCCATCTCTTGCAGCTTGAAGATCTGATACGGCTGGGTGCGGCCTGAACCTAGATGCAGCTGCGAGGTCGTCACGTAGATCTCCCCTTCGGCTGTAATCGAGAAGCTGTCAGGCCACTTAAGCGCTGAGTCTTGCACAACGATTTCGATGTTTCCCGCAGGGGTGTATCGCCGGATGGCATTGTACTCAAGCGAGGTCAAGTAGAGGTTGCCGTCTCTATCGAACTCGAGGCCGTCAGCAATGCCGGTCTTTGCGACGAACTCAACCTTTTCTCCGAGTTGCAGGTCCGAGAGTGAGAAGTCTTGCAGCCACGCTGTCTTGATGCGGTACAAACTGTGACTTGTAAGTGCCTGGTAATAGAGATACTCCCTACTTGGATCCAAAGCCAGCCCATCGCTGTTGATCTTCGCCCGCAGCGTAATGCCTTCTACTACGAAGGTTGTGTCCTCTGCCTTTGTCGAATGGTGAGAATGCAGCACTCGGCGGGCACGGCCGGTTCTTAGATCCACCACAATAATTGCTCCAAGACCCGAATCCGTGATGTACGCGAATCGTGTTCTTGTATCCACGCGCACATCGTTGAGATAACTCGCGGATGGGGCGATCGAACTGTCAAAGGGAATCATCTGCGTCACTTGATCTGAACGCAGGTTCACTTTCACAAGCTTCGCGCCGCCCGGCACAACTCCCCGAAACTCCGCGTTAGCCGGATCGAGAATCCACAGATTATCTTCGTCATCGACGTACACACTCTGTACGCAGACAAAGTGCTCCCTCGGGGAGAGCGTGGGATCCCACACATTCCATCGTTCATCCGGAAAAGGCCTTCGCTCATTTGACCGGATGAGCTCTGCAACCGACGTCGTCTCCGCCATCGTCCAACGGGGATAGTTCACAAAAATCCTCCCCCCTTTCGACACGGCCACGCCGGTCCAGAGCTCACCTGATTCTGCAACCACGCTCAACTCATAGCTGAGATCCCTCTGTTGTCGACACGCGACCGATGAAAGCACGAGGACAAATAACCAACCTGCCAAGGTGTACTTCAAGAAGGATTTCATTGGGTATCTCCCAAGTTCACGTGCAACAAAGATGGCCGAACACAAGAATCGACCCAGAGTCGCTCATCACAGAAAGCTCTTTACTGTGCAAGTTCGGATCCCCCAAGCACTCCATCGCGACCTTCAGAATATACAGGAGCATCTGTGACGACCGCGACACTCGTTCCGATCCGATATCTGCAGGTTGTTGCCACGTGGTCCGTCGACCCGCGGTGCGGTGATAAACAGATCACTCCTCCGTTGTCCCGCTGTGTTTTGACCTGTAGAGAAAAAGGCTGTCCCGATATGCTCGAGACAGCCTTTTCGTGGTGCAGACTGCGTGAATCTAGAAGCCGAGCTTCAACGAGACCACCTGATTGGCATCGAAGAAATCAACCTGCCGATAGGCATAGTCGATCGTGATGCTGATGCCCGGCGCGGCATACGATATCCCAGCGCCGAACGACGCCCCGAAGATGTTCTCATCGGCCTGCGGCACGGCACTGTAACCTGCACGACCCATCAGCTGGAGTGACTCAAGCTTGTAGCCAATCTCTCCGCCAAGACGATACTCGTCGAGATAGAGATTGTTGTTCGTAAACGATGAGCTCACTCCATACAGCAGGTTGTCCCCGAACTTCGCGTCATAGCCGATGCCGATCTCGATCAACGACGGCAGCTCGAACGCAGACGATTCAGACCGATACCGCTGCTGCGGCCTGCGATCGTCAGCCGCCTGTGCCATCTTGTAGAAGCCTGGCCCGTCGAATTTCATCTGAGGACCGATGTTCTTGACCGTCACCCCAAGGCTCAGGTTCGATATACCGATGAGCCCCTTGTATTGAACACCGATATCAAATGCGATCCCCGAGGCACTGACTCGATCGATCTGCTCCGAGATCACCTTCACCGTCACTCCCGCTGAGATCGCATCGGTCAGAGCTCGAGAATACGTCAGCCCCAGAGTGACAAACGTCGGTGAGTAGAACCGTCCGATCTCGTTCTCGGGATCGTCGTTCGTCGTCAGCGGGATGTCTCCGAAACTGAGCGACTTCACGCTCAAGCCCAGAACACCGAATGTCCCAAACGACGCAGCGACTCCGCCGTAGTTGACATTGATGTCCGCTATCCACGTCATCGACGAGAACATCCCCTCGGCGGCTCCCTGCAACCGGCCAAGTCCTGCAGGATTCCAGTAGATCGCTTCGACACCCGAGGACGTAGCGATGCTCGCTCCTCCCAGAGCAAGATCGCGGGCTCCAATGGGTATCAGTAGCTCCTGAGCCCCCGCAGTTCCGGTTCTCTTGTTCTGTGCTTCAGCACTGCTCATCACCAACCCAAGTGCCACGCAGATGAACAGGCTGAGAATCAAGGGTTTATTATTCATAGTCTTCTTCCTTCCTTGACAATAAGGTCCTGGTAGTTACACTGCATGGCATTAATACACATCGAAGATCTCCTGCTCCTGCAGGATGCCAAGCTTCAACACCTGCGTGACGCCGATGTCCGGCATGTCCACATAGGCGATGTACATACCGCTGGCGACTGGGAAGTTGTCCCTGTTCGCCAGGTTCCATCGCAAGAACTGGCTCGGATCATCCTTCTCCAGCACCCGGATCAACTGCCCGGATAAGGTGAAGATACGGATCGTCGCCTTCGGCGGCAGGTTGTTGAACGTCACAAACCTGTCGAACCGGTTCGTCTCCGCTGGATTCGATGTGTAGTATGGGTTAGGATAGACACCGGCCCTCTTCGCACTCTCCTTCTTCCGCTCCAGACTCTCATCCGGCGCCGGCGCCGTGAAGGTGAATGTCACCGACGGATTGTTCGGCTTCGTGCTGAATATCCGAATGACATTCCCCGTCTTCGGCATTTGAGAATTAGCGTTTGCCGGCCAGTTTGCAGCAGAAATGCTTCCACCGTTGATGTTCACCAGGACCATGCGTGCCATGACCTCACTTCCCGTACCTTGTGATCCGTCATATGCGGCACCCGCAGCAACAAAAGCATTGTATCCGGCTGAACCCGGTGTCTTGGGATCCGGATCCATCCAGTAGATCCAGCTTGTGTACGGATCATTGTCACCGCCCGAAATCTGATGGTCGAGCTTCTGGAGTTGGAACTTCCCGCTGCCATCTTCGTCGTTGATCCACGGGATCATTCTGAAATCATCCGCTGGGTTATCCGGTGTGCCCATGCCGATGTTCCACAGCTCGAATGGCACGTCGATCACCGCACCGCTGGAAAACGCCAGGTAGGCCTTCCCGCCGGCGGCCGTGAATCGGATCTCGAAGTCATACGGCACAAACCGCGTGAAATTGTCATTGCGGAACGTCCGAGGCTTAAACCGTCCCTCATAGGTGAAATCAGTCGAGCTTCCGCCCGTATGGACTCCCCACCTACCACCATCACCAAAGTCAGCAACTGCTGCACCACCGCGTGATGGGTCGGGATCGGGGAAACCCGCACTGTTGAACGTCGAAAATCCAACGTAGGTGGGTGGGGTGATCTTGCCTGCCGGGTTTTGAACATGCTGGAAGTCTTTCGCATCGTTCGGAGCTCCAAAGACCTTCACCATGATCCCATCGACGATCGGAGACAAGTCATCCCCCGTCTGGTTGGTTTGACCCGTCAGCAGCGTCCTGTTCAGGGTCTTGTCGCTCATCCTCCACGTATCCTTCCCGCCAGTTGTGTCGAAACGGATCTCATACGTGTGACCCGTGCTGGACGATGGGTCGAACACCCGCGGAAGCACAGAACCGTCGCTCGTTCCACTCTTCGTGGCCGTGAGTGTATCGCCAAATTTTGTCATCAAGACCTTGCCGAACGGTATCTTCGGACGAACCGTCAGCACCTGCGGATCAGATTCCAGAACATACGGCAGGTAGCCGGCAATCGAGGAGACCCCATAGGCCGTCACTGCAAGGTAGTATTCCTGACCGTTGAAGATCTTGTCCTGGTCCAACAGATAATCCCGACGGAAGTTGAAGTATCTCTGGATCCCGGTGTTCGGCCCGAACTGCACCGGCAGCCGCAGAACCTGTCCCGATACCTGATCGAACGTCTCATCCAACACCACCGTGTGCTCGTTCTCCAGGTCATAGGTCACGATCCGCTTCGCCTCCGACAACCGGGTCTGTGCGCTCGGAAATTGATAGAGGTTGTATCCTTCGAACTTGAACGATCCCGGTTGACCGATCTTGGTCTCCGTGTCCGCCACGTTCTGAACGTCGCTCCCCCACTCCAGCACGATCTGCCCGTTCAACTCTGCGACTTTCACATTCGGCGCCTTCGGAGCCTTCGGCACCTGGAAGAGGGCGTCATACGTGTTCTGCACGAACCGGTCGTTGAACTTCATCACCGCCACGCTCGACAATCGGTCAGCACCCAACCCCACCACCGTGCCTACCACGATCTCCTGCGTGTCGCCGGGAGCCATCGTGAACGGTCCCGTGTTCAACAGAATACGACGGTCACCAGGGATGAACGAATAGTCTCTGCCAGCTCCATCAGTGAATCCTCTCTTTGCCACCGGATCGCCAGAGAGCGGGAACTTGCTCGGAGGCCACGGCCCTCGCTCATACGGAATGTCTGCCCCGGCGAGGTCACCGATCGGTGCAAACCCCCGAAGCATCTTCCACCACTGTCCCGTCGTCACCGAGTATGAACCCGGCAGACGGTTGGGTGGATCGGAATACGGGCTGCCGGCTGAAAAGTATGCGAACGACGTCATGCCAAGGTTCTTGAAACCCTTGCGAACCTTCAAGTCAAAGATCGCTGAATCTCCAGGCGAGGGAATGATCGGGCCCTGCAGGAAGTCGTAGGCTGCCGACGGCGGAGGTAAGCTGAACACACGGAACGTGATATCCACCGGGTTACCGTTGTAAATGTATCCAATGTTCAGCGTCGTATCGCATCCCGCCAGATCATCACCCGCATTGCCAAGATCAGGGTCGGACCACTGGCAGACATACATGCTGTCTATGTAGAACGTTCCCTTCTGGTCGCCTCCAATATCCACTCCCCCTTTGTTGATCAGCTTCACCTTCTTGAAATACAGGTTCCCCAACGCATCGCTGCGCTTATATCCCCAGATGGTCACCTGTGCCTCAATGCCGACCGGCTCAGAGTTCAGGAACCCCTGCGTCAAGCTTGGGTTCAAGTCGTTGAACACCGTCCAGATCACTTGGTCGCCAGGAGAGTTTGGATCGGCTCCGGCTATCCCGGGCTCATCACGGTTCTGACTGACCAGACTATCGACGGTAAACGTTGCACTGAATGCCGGCGGAGGATCATATTGGCCGTTCTTGTTGCGATCCACATACGGCGCCCCAAGGCTCACCGGCCACTCCTTCCAGTCCTTGTCATACTGGTTCCTCACGGCTGCCATCTGAGCATCCGTCACATCACTCACATTCACCTCATTGGTGTTCGCCGCATCCTTCCGCAACTCATCCGTGCTCATCGACATATAGTCACGACGGATGCGATAGATGCGAACCTCCGGAGCGTTCCTGTCCGCTGCAACCGCTGTCGCTCCGAACCCAACAACACGACCAGCCTGGGTCCCCCATCCGTATGTGCTCCCTCCTGCTCGAACAAGCTGTTTGGGCGCCGGTTGGGTCTTGGCCGCATTCAGATACATCTTGCCACCCCAGACGACACCGTCCTTGTAGATGACCCCCGCTGTGAACCGGGGATAGATCAATCCCTCCCCGTGTGCGGAGAAGTTCGAAACACCGTCATGCCTCATCCACGAAGAAAGGTTGTTGATGTTCAGCACCGCGTAGATGGGATTCCCGGTCGTCTTCTCCAGCGTCGCAGTTCGCGCCTTCTTCCCCTTCTCCGGCTCCTCAGCTCCTGCCACACCGATCCACGCCAGGACACCAAACAACGTTAGCACTGTCATCCAGAATCGGATTCTTGTTTGCCTCATAGTAGCTACTCCTTCGTTTAAAGGATCCTTAAGACGTTCTCTGTGAGCTAGAGTTCCAGGCGCACACCGGCGCGAACCTGTCGCGGGGAACCGTAGAAATCAGAACCAGCTTTCCCTGCGATCCCCAACCATGCCCACCGGTTCTGCAGGTTGATGACCTTGTAGAACTCCTCGTACATCGGAGTCTCGCGGTATTGCGCAGCCAGCGGGCTCTTCAGCCAACCATCGTCCGTCGGCGTACCTGTCGTCGGATGGACATCAAGGATCTGCTTCGTGTTGAGAAGGTTCAGCACGTTCACATAGAGCTCAGCATTGAAACCGCCGAAGTAGAACATCTTGGACCAGTTGAGGTCGATGTTGAACACCCACGGTGTCGTTGAAGAGTTGATCGGTTCAACTGGATTCCTCGACCGGAGGTCAATTGTAGCGCGGACTCCAACAGTCCACGGATTCGATTGCCCCAGGTTCCGTGGCTCTTCAATCTTTGTGTACGGATGACCGCTATTGAAGCTCAGCAGCAGGTTCACACCCATACCTTCCAGGATCGGTCCTCCCTCATCTTTCGCGAACCGGTAGTCCAGCATCACCGATCCTCGATGCGCCTGATTGTAGTCAAACGGATTGATGAAGAGCGGGAACCGCGCAGTGACTTCGTCGGAAACCGAATAGCTCGACGAGGTAGAGGTAGAGCTGGCTCCCCGAGCATCGGACAGCGTATAGTTCACTCGAGCAGCCAGCCTGTTCGTGCGCCGAAGTTCCAGCGTCAACTCAACGCCCTTGGTCGTTCCGAAGTCCTCGTTCATCAACGCTACGGTGTAGGGATTCCCATTCTCGTCATACACGCGCCGCACCTGGATCTGGTCTTTCAGATCCCTGTAGAATCCCGTCAGCGTGAAGGCAAAATTGTCGCTCACCGCTTGCCGCAGACCCATCTCATACTGCGTCGTCCGCTCCGGCCTCAGCATGAACCCGATCAAGTTGCCGCCCAGCCAGTATGGCGTGCGCTGAGTCGGCAAGAGCTCCGTGCTCAACTGAACGGAGTTGATATACATCTGGTTCAACGACGGGAACTGAGCATACTTGCCATACAACGCATAGAACACGGTCCGGTCGGTCACCGGGAACGAAAAACTCACCCGCGGCAACAGCAGGCTGATCGGATCTGTTTCGATCAGCTTGGTCTCGTCAATCACGTCAAGGTTGTTGTCCGCATCGGGGTCCTTCATCTTCTCTTGCGGCACACGCAGCGCATCGCCGTCCGAGTATTCATACCGCACGCCGAAGTTCAGCACAAGATCATCATACTCGAACTTGTTCTGAATGTAGGCCGCAGCGAACAACGGCTTGCGTGGCGCATCAAAGCCCGACTCAACTTCATTGCCATAGATATCATACCCCCAGTTGTTCATGGCACCCCGCTTGATCCAGTTCACCCTCTTGGCCTGCCCGCTTTCGAACGTCCTATCGTCAATCCCATCGCCATTCGAGTCATTATACTGCCGCAGCATACTGATGTTGCCAACATTGAAGTTCCTGCTGATCCAGCTCTCGATGCTCCCACCAGCCTTGAGCTCCCAATTCGACGTGACCTGACTCGTCAGGTCGATTGTGCTGGAAATCGAACGCTGCAACCTCTTGCTGTAGCTGTTGTTCGGGAAGTTTGGATGTGTGAAATTGAAAGCATTGATCACACTGTAGTTATAGGGCGCCCCATACCTGCTGACAAATCCTGTGTATCCGAGTTCGGCATTCTTCAGGCTGTCAGCGTAATTGTACCAGTCGTCTTTGAAATCCTGATCGAACGTCGTGGCAAAGCTGTTCTGATACGACACGGCAATCTCATAGAATGTCTCCTTGCCGATCATATGCGTGACACGCAGACTCGCGAGCTGGCGGTCTGTCGCGGTTATGGTGTTACGCTTCTGGTTGAAATACTCCTCCAGCGCCCCAGGCCAGTTGCCACCGTTCGGGTTTTGGAATTTCTCGTAGTTGCCCGTGAAGCGGATCTTGAACGGGTGAATATTATACACTAACGTCCCCTGCAGGACGTTGCTCTCAGTCCAGTTGTTGTGGAGATAGTTCTTCTTGAACTCAACCGGTCCCGGAAGCGGTGTGCCTGCCGGATACGATCCCACTGCGTCCGTCACGAGGTTCTCAAACACAAACGGCTCCAGGAACATCGCACGACGGTTTCGCTCGTAGTTGTGCTGGAAGGCCACAAAGAAACGTGCCTTGTCCAGCAACGGCACGGGGCCACCAAGTGTCAAGACAGCATTCCGGA
>Ga0315284_10000718_pt1 | contig 45522 bp, 64 predicted proteins | sample YL17G09_16_MG_FD_203696 | JGI IMG/M metagenome (GOLD analysis project Ga0315284, IMG submission 203696) | Sediment microbial communities from Yellowstone Lake, YNP, Wyoming, USA - YL17G09_16 | ecosystem: Environmental > Aquatic > Freshwater > Lake > Sediment | place: USA: Wyoming | collected...
GTATCGAATGCGACGACAACCAACAACCGTTGCTGACCTGTGTACGCTGCGGCAGTAGGCGTGCTGATATGCAAGCGCTTGGCCTTTGTGCGTTCTGCCCGTACCGCTCGACGGCGATAAACGCCGTACCGGATGAAGCGAAAAATCTTGACGAACTGCTGGCTGAGGATGCCGCAGACGAGGAGGAATAAACGATGAAAACTTCAAGGCGTAGATTAGTGCGTGCATTGGCCGGTAATGAAAACGTCGGCCTTTGCGCGTGGTGCCAGAGCTACTACCATCATGGAAGCGGGCTGCGTTTGTTGACCTTAACCAAGGACGAATTCGAAAAGACGCGGCATGACGGCACCAGTCACGGCATATGTGGCGGATGCAAAACCAGCGTCAAATTGGGTCGCTCTCCGCTCGACCCGGTGGTGCAAGGCATATCCTCAATACGGATCGCATATGCGATTTGGGAAAGGTAAACGACAATGGATACGAAATGTGTCGAACTTACGCGGTTTTGGGCGACGCATTCCGGTGGTGGGCAGGCGTTGCTGGAGACCGTGCCTTGGCCGTGTTGTTTGTTGATGGCGGCCAATGGCCTGAACCTACAAAACCCGAACTAAGAGAGGAGCAAATATGAAAACGAAAACCGAACCGAATGCGTACAATTTGATCGCCGACATCATTAGCGATTACGGCGTGGAATTGCTCCGCAAGCGTGACGCCTTGAAGGCGGAGCTTAAGCTGGTCGATGACGAAGTGCGCATGTTGGTGGACAACGGCGTCAAAAAATATGGCGTCGGCGTGCACGCGGTCAATGCTCATTTGAATGTTGAGCTTAAAGAATCGGAGCGTGCATCGGTGTCGTGGAAAGCGTTAGCGTACGCGGTAGCGACCGAGGACATCATAAACGACCAATTGCCGATCTTCACCGAAGCTTACAAAATCCGGTCGGCCAAGGTGGTGCAATGAAAACCAAGATTTGCTCAAACCCTGAATGTGCGCACAAGGGCGTGGCACAACCGCTCGAACGTTTCAGCAAAAACGGGCGTGGCGGTAAGCATACGCAATGTAAGGCGTGCGACAATAAGCGTATGCGCGAATATCACCGACAACCTGTTGTGAAGGAACGTAGCCGACAACGACACCGCGCACGTCGTCAGCAGCTAAAGCGTGCTGCAATGGAACGCCTTGGTGGCGCACACTGCGTGTTATGTGGATGCATCGAGGAAATCTTTTTGACGATAGACCACGCAAACGGTGACGGTGCGGCACATCGGAAACAGTTAAGCGGCAGGCACGACAATAAAGGTGGTGGTACCCGCATACATTGTTGGATTTTGAAGGCGTCTGATGTTGAACTTGCTGCGGCGAATTTGCGCGTGCTGTGTGCTCAATGCAACGCCGCCCTGCAATTCCACACCGAAGCCGAACTGGAAGCTGCTATCGCACGCAACAACGCCCGTATTGCCCTAAAATCGGGTTTTATCCGCACACACCGAAATCACCTATATTCAGAGCGCCAAATTGGCGTAGAAGGAACACTGCGATGAATGCGAAACGAACCGAGAAAACCGACCAAGAGTTCGAAGACGAACTCAACGACTGTTTTGGCGAGGTCGACATTTGCGGTAGGCTTTATTACGCTGGATATGCCTTGCGCCAAATAAGCCCGACCACTTTTCGTTGCATGTTGGCGAATGAACCTGAGGTCTGGCAATGCGAGGAATGCGAAAAAACCTACGACGACGAGATCGACGCTGAGATTTGTTGCGCCGAAGAATGTAAGGACGACTTGCTCGTCTCGGACGACGACGACGAACTAACCGATGACGGCGACAAGTAGACGCCGGGAAAGGAACCGTATGACGACCAAAAACGACAAAGCGACGGTGACATCGTTAATCAAGGCGGTTCACCGTCGTAATCCAACAGACCAAGCCAATATTCTGTTATCCCTTTTGATGCGTGCGGAAACCGAGACGCAAGAAAAGGTGGTGTCGGAATATATGGCATATTTACGCAAGAAAGGGGCACGACGATGGCGTTAAGCATGAATGAATTGTTCAGGTCTTGGTTGTTGGATGCGGTCGAAGAAAAAATCCGGGAACTCAAAGATAAGCCTCTGACCACCAAGCGCACCATCAGGGTGAAAATGCCGAATGATGGCGAATATAAAATCAAATGCAACATTTTCGGTATGGAAAAGATTCGCGACCTGTTGCTAAGATTCTCGGTATTCAACGAAGCTGGTACCTTTCCGCACGAAAGCCGACCGCATGTGACGGCCTATCACGGCAAAAAAGGGGCTTTGCAGAAGCATATCGAAGCAGGTCGCGTGGTATTCACACCCAAGATGCAGAAAGGCAGGTAGATAAACAATGAATCACGCGGAGTTGACGGAATATCTCGACCAAAACTTTCGGGAATTGCTTGCACGCCTCCGGAAAAAATACGGCGGTCAATGTCCAACATGCGGTCACCGAATGACTGAGGTTGAGTTTCTGGAAAAAATCAAGGAAACGCTAATCGATGCGACCGAATTTGAGAGGGGATATCCGGTAAAGGGCAATGACACACAATAACCACGAAATCAAGCAACTTACAAAAACCAAAGGAGTTTTCTCATGTCGAATTCAACGGACTTTAGGCTTAACGGCAAGACCATTAAGGACGCGCTCAAGGCGAATCGCATTAAAGCCGACCGTCCTGCTATTCTCAAGCGGTTTCTCGAAGCCGCCATTAAGAAAGGTGGCACTCGTCGGGCTGCGGCTGCGCTCTTAAGCGTAGAACCTACGCAGTTTTACCATTGGATTCACCAAGCGGGAATGTCGGTCGATAAGACGGCTTCTCAATATGGCGCATTGGCCGGGCCGAATTCGATCGCCGGTGTGCAAGGCAAGACCGGGCGAGACCCCGGAAGCAATAAGGCAACCACGAAGAAACCTAAGACGGCGAAGAAAACCAAGGCGACCAAGCATACCAAGCCGCTCAAAGGCAGCGAACTGCGGAGCGAAAAGACCGCCAGACGTCGTGGTCACCCTCGCAAGATGCAGCAGGCTAACGCCATACCGCCAATGGAGAAGGTCGATACCGACAATATGAATAAGACCGCTGTTGGCGACCCGGCAACCGATGAGTAAGCCAATATGGCGACCATCGGGCATGATGCGCTGGTATTTGATTACGGTGATTGTGCTGCTGGTGATTGTGCTGGTGCGAGGCCGGGTTCTCTGATTCCTTAACTTCCGTCACACGCCGGTGCCTTGTGGTTGGGGCACCGGCGTTTTTTTGTGCCTAATATCCGAGTGTGCGCATGCGACGATTGATAAAAGTGTACCAATCAGCAAGCCAACGAGCAACGGTAGAATGGTCAACACCATATTGTTCAGCGATTTGTTCTTGTGAAATACCCTCTGCAACGAGGAGAAGAGTATCCAATATTGGTACCACGTTATTTGCACCATCGGTAATATGGTATTCTGCAGCAATTCTGGACGCAGCTAAAATGCGGTCGTCGTGGTAGCATAGGTGCTCAAGTTCGTGCACCATCAATCCACCGGAACAGTTCTCTTTGTTTCTTTCGGCTGTTGTTGCTTGCTCGTGAAAACTAATAGCTGCATTCCGTGCGATAGAAGAGCAAAAGCCTTTAATACCCTCGTCGTGTATTTCATGCTTGGTGATAAGTAAATACATGTAGATATTTTGTCGCACATCTTGAGCATCGTCTAATGACAGACCACGCACACGCAAACAGGTAAGTAGATATTTACCATATTCCCGGTGTAACTTTTCAACCGTCATTTTCGTCGTCCTCGTCGTTTTCGTTATTTTCTAAAAGTTCACATTCCGCTAATGGAATGGTCGGTTGTTTGTGGAGCATTGCATCGTCAACGGCTGCCCGCAATTCCACGAGTTCTCTGATGGACAATGCTTTGAAATCGAGTTGGTGGATGCCGCCAATTTCGTGTCTGAGCATCATGAATAATTCTTGCAGCATAACCGGATTGATACTCACGAATTTTGGATTGGCCAATAATATCCGAGTACTGCCTACCGAAGCCAAAGCTTCCCGGTCGGCGTCGGCAGATTCCTCTTTTCGCATCTGTTCAATCATTAAGCGCAATTGGGACAATAGGTCGGTTTTTTCTTCAATTTCACCGTCCTTAAGTGCCTTCATGAGCCGGTCGATTAGTCCAGAGATTCCTTGCATGCGAGAAAGTGTGGTCGCCCACCGTAGATTTTTTATCTTTTCTTTCCATTCGGTGCGGGCTTGGGCGATTTCCTCTGCCGGTAAATGTGTCGCACGCCAACGAAAAGAATCAAAAGTGTGCACCTTCGGGTCGAGCGGGGATACGCCGACTTTTTGCTCAAGCTCCGGGTCGGTCACTTCCTCATACATTTCCCTGTATGTAAGATTCGCAGCACGCAAATCAATCACATATTGCCTGATTGCAAGCGGCCAACGCGGTGTGGGGTTTTTCTTAGCCATTATCTTCACCTTTAATTAAATCAGTCGGGTTTTGTGGTTCTGCCGATGCACAATAGGATACAATATTTCCGGCACCTGTTTTTTTATTGATTTTTATTTCACCCTCATCACATATTACTTTTATCGCATCCGAAAACGTAGCTCTTGGTATAGCGCCACCGACGATGTTTTCGCACACCCGGAGCAAATCTCCGGTAGATATCCACCTTTCCGGGTTTTCTTTAAACCATTCGTATGCTGCATATTGAGCCACAGCTTTTTTGGATATTTTAAGATTTTTCATGCCCTCTTCTACCGGCAAATGTGACGGTGGCGGAACACGCGATAAATCATTGGTATGAACGAGGTAGCCATTAGGCGGGCCTACGTAATTTAAGGTGGTATTCATCAAAGCATTAGTGCGACGACCAATATAGCTTAACGTGCGTAAACGTGAAGTCGGCCCTTCTCCATAAGGCATCGTCACCGTAATTACTTCATCGACGGCAGCAGTAATACCGACCGAACCGATAGCAGTATTGCTTTGCTTGTTCGCATGGTGAATCCAAATCAGCGCGATATTCTTGCATATGACAAGCGGACGTAAATAACTTACCAAATAATGCCAACGTGACGTGTCGCTGCTGTCCGGCGTTTTCGGGTCAATACGTGCGAGTACGGAATGTACGCTGTCCAATACCACCATATCGGGCTTATATTTAATTAGGTCAAAAACGATTTCGTTCCATGTGCACGGCATGCGGTCAAGTGTGGGTATAAACAAATTCGATTCAAATTCGGTCGCATCACCAAGGTATGCTTTGAATCGTAATAATACATCTTGAATGCTTTCCTCCGGCGTCAACCAATATACGCGTTTGCCTTTCTTTAAAGCTTGTACGGCTTCATATGTAGCAATGGTAGATTTACCGGCTTGTTTTTCACGACCGACCAGCAGCGTAATGCGACCGGGCCAGCTAATATATTGGCCGAGAGCTTCCAGTTTCTCCTCTAAGTTGATTTCTTGTAGCAACTCACCATAAGTTTTTACGTTTTCGCGTTCTCTACCTGTGCGACCACCGCTTGGTTGGGCGAATTGGTCGATTAATTCTTGCATCAAATATATTTCGGCTTGCTCTCGTGCGAGACGTAAGGAAGAGTTGTTTAAACCGAAATCGTAGCCTGCGCCGGTATATGCCGACCGCACAACGGTTTTAATACTATCTTCCGGTAAAGATTGTTCGTTGGCAGCATTCCATGTGGATATTAAGGATAAGCAGGTATTTTCATCGTAACCAAGTTTGCGACCTTCACTTGCGCGTAATAAAGCTTCATTATTACGGCAACCTTGCACCGCAAGAGTTTTTAATAGGATTTGCTCAAATGCGTACTTAGCAATCGCACGTTGTTGGTCTGTGAAAGGGAAAGCGTCCACATTGATTATCGGTCGTGCGGCGTATCCTTCCTCGGCGTCTTGCGCAAAACGGGTCAAAGTTGCTTCAATGTTGTCGTCACACATCAAATATCGAGGTGTGCGTGGGCCGTCGTAGTTCTCAACAAAATGTTGTATTTCTTCGGCTGTGGCTGTTTGTGCAAAAGCAATATCGAGTCTCGTTTTACGCAGACCGCTTTTCCCGTGTATGGTATCAACAAGCCTCCATAACCGATTATGGTTATAGATTCGTGTATCAATATCAATATTGACCAAGGATGCGATTTGCTCACAAATACTGCGCATTTGTGCCGGTAAGTCCTTAGATGGTGCAAGACCGAATAAACCCGAAGCCACGCCAATATGGTACCCTTTATTGCCGGATAAATAAACCTGCGTATATGCGAGCGCGTCTAAGGTTTCAAGACCGCGTAACAATTTTTGCATCTGTGTAGTCGCAAGTGCCACTGTTTCAGCATCAATATCAAAATATACGAAATCCGACCAACAAGCAAAATTACCGGCTCCTCGCACACTTCCGGTAGCTTGGACGTGGTTACGATATTCCTCTTTAAAGCGAAACATCGTAGCGAAGCAATCTACCCCATCGACCGGTATCTGTAAATCACATATGTTGATAATGGTGTTACGGCTTCGCACGCCACCAAGTGCGGCGTCTATATATTTAAAATCAGATAAATTCTTCATTGGTGCCTTCATCAAGGTTTATACTGGGCCGCTTGATCGATTTCAAATACCGCAAAACAGAATCACCTTCACTTGCTTCAAAAATCCACCCGGTGCCTTTGCATTTATGGCATTGTGGTCGCATACTACCGGCAAGTTGCTTGTTTAAACAATCCGTTACAATATTTTGTGGTATTGCTGGTGTAGAACGTAGGTTACGTTCTGTGACGGTAAGCAACAAACCAAAACCAAAGCAATCAGTACACAACACAATGCGGTAATGCATGATTACATCCTCACTACTGAATATTCGCTGGCATTGCACGGATGCATTCCCGTACCCACTAAGGTAACTTTCACGCCACTTATTACCTGTATGTGGTGAATGGAACCCCATAATGGCATCGTAAAATCAGGGGTTGTGATGCCTCGTATAGATGGAGCAATATAGTCGGCAAAAGTCAGAGCGATTTCGGTCGGGCCGTGCAATCGCACACATTGTTTAAGCAACGCATCGTCCCATTCGGCTATACGTCGTATTTTGTGCGTGACGGTGGTATATTCCTTTAAATCCGGTACGCCGATACGCTCTCCTAAGGTTTTCCACGTGATTTCATTAGCCAAAGGGCCACTAGCACCTGCAACGCGTATTGGGTAAGAACGGAAAACGGCAATAATGCGATTTACCGCACGCATTGGTATTCCTACATCGGCTGCAAGTTGTGCCGGGCCGGGGTCGGTGCTGGTGCAATACGGCCATTCACCATGAATAAGTGATAGACCTTGACCTTGCGCTCCTTCAAGCATAATGCGGCTACCTGCACCAATTGCGCGCTCCAAGTAAAGGGTCGTATTTATTCCAGCAAAACGGGCAAACCGTTCATCATCTCGACATAAATCACGGAATAAACGGAATTTATTCGGGTCGCGTGCGATACGGGCCGCACGCGCCGGGCCGACGCCTTCTCCGGTAGAACCGATTCGCTTGTGCATTTCCCCGTTAACACCGCCTTCTGCAGCGTGGAAATTCGTATCCAGCACGCCACATTTTTCGTCGATGTAGAGGCGGTCATATATGGTGGGGTCTACCGTTGCAACCGCTTCTATTTCCTCTTGGAGCAATTGTGGATTTATGAGACCACCACGTCCAATCATTATGCGGGCGTTCGGGTTTATCCATCCGACCGGAAGCGTCTGCATTTTCCATGCTCTGCCATTGTGTACAAAGGTATGCCCGGCATTGGGTGCGCCTACTCGTACATGTATGGCATAATCATTTGCCAATGCTGCAACAATAACGCCTTTCCCCTCACTGCCGTATTGCCCGCCAAATACAATATCTACTGCCCTACTCATATTTATTACCCTTTCTTGTCCGATTGAATGTATATGATTTTTGGGCTGTTATATATCTCGTGCTCCAAAGTTTCCCCGTACCAATGTCCAATATGTGCGACTACAGATTCAAGTATTGAGTCGAACGTTTGACTTTTCTCCTCGTCGATGAAGAAAATATGCGTGCACAACGAACGTGTCCAAAAATGGTCAGCAAGATAGCGTTCATTGGTGATTAGAATAACTGGAATACGACGCTCCCATGCATATATAATTTCACACGGTGTACCAAAACTCGTATCTCCACATTTCATCATGACAGCCAGCACCACATGAGCGCGTTCAATATCCTGCAAATCACGCACCACAACTTCATTAGGAGATAAATCACTCCACCCGGACGCCTGATATTTTCCACGTAAAGGGTCGAGTGCGTGTAAACCATGCGCTCGCAATTTTGCAGCAATTTTGGTGCGATATTCAGTCGCATCATGGCCGATTTTGATTTTACCGGCCAAATAAATATAACGTTTATCACGTAATGCCATTTATTCGCCCTTTCTGATATTCGCATCATATGGCGTGAAAAATTCCGTCACCGCTTCGGGCGTAATATCGGTCGGTCTATCGTCTGTACCGGTATGATGGAGTGAATACTCCAACAAAAACAATAGATTGGCTATAGCGTGCGCCAAATGCGGTAGGCCAGATTCATCGTCATTCTCTTCTCGCATTACCCATTTGACGAAATGACGCATGGCGGAACCGATACAGCGCGACCAACTAAAACCGGCTTCCCAATTGTGGTCACCATAATGGTACGCACCGAATGTCATTACCTTAGCCACAAGAGTAAGAGAAGCCCAGGGTAACAAATCAAAGCGTACTTTTTGTAGAGCCGAGCGTATGGACACACCGTCTGTTTTATCGCAACCCGGCTCTCCGATATCTGCGAATGTTTGCCAAGATTCAATTTGAATTGTTGGCGTGTTGAGTTCGCACAACTTAGCATAACCGGCTTGGTACCACTCATTTTGTCCGGTGCCTTCTACCTCAAAACTATGTTCTGTGCGGTCTGTTAAACGAAAAAGAATGCGTGTTTTCATGGTTGACCTTTCTATTTCGCATTTGCCCAATTTTTACCACAACCGATATCGACCGTCAAAGGCACCCAACCTGGCCCAATTTCCGGAAATTCCATATTTTCACGAATTAGCGCATGTGCTTGTTCGGTGATTTTAGCCGGGTGTTCAAAGACGATTTCATCATGCACCGCTAAGAGCATTTTGATTGGAAGTTTGCTCTTTACAATAGCTGCATATACGTTAATCAAGGCGATTTTCATAATGTCGGCTGCCGTGCCTTGAATGATGTGTGATAAAGCGGCACGTTCCCCTTCACGAATTACCGCTTTGTATGACACGTCCCATAACTCCTCTTCGGTAAATCGGTGTGCCCAAGGTTTTCTGCCTAAATAATCAACAAACTGTGCGGTTGTTGCCGGAGTCGGTTTTTGAATCTCCGGTAGCATGCGACGACGCCCAAAATATGTGTCCATATACCCTTGAACGCGCCCTTGACGATAAATCTCCTGAATCCATTTATATACGCCGTTGTATGTTGTGTTCCATGTTTTGATTAGCCGTATAGCTTCCTCCACCGATGCGATTGCTCCTCGGTTTACCACATAAAGCCTTTCTCCACCGACGCCGGTCAATACGCTAAAATTGATTCGTTTGGCGACACGGCGTTGTACTTCCGTCGGGGTATCGGTCTTGAATATATCGCGTGCGGTTGTGACGTGCACATCGAATTTGGGGTCGTAATAGGCATCAATCCATTTAGGTTCTCTTGATAATGATGCAACAACCCGCAATTCCATTTGCGAATAATCCGCCGAAGTCAAGACATTTCCTTTTGCCGGAACAAACACTTCGCGCACGTGCACCACATCTGTGTCCTCGTCATCCTTACTAATACCTTGCATGTTGGGATTAGTGCAGCTAAAACGTCCGGACACCACACCAACATGCCATAATGATGGATGAATGCGACCGGTCAACGGATTGACCATTGTAGGTAATTTTTGCGTGTAAATAGTGCGCCGGGTATTCGTTTTTGCGTATCGCATAATAGCCGGTACAATTGGATGCACATGTGCAATTTCAGATAATGCATCTTGGTCGGTGCTGTAACCGCTTTTTACCTTACGGGTCGGCGGTAAACCCATTACATCAAATAACAATATCTGTTTTTGACGAAACGAACCTAAATTCAGTCCGGTCTTTTTCGTCAGTCGCCGCAATTCCGGGTGTGCGAATACGGTAGCACCGGTCTTGTCGTCCACAACGGTGTCACATGCTTCCATTGCATATATTTCCACATCTTTACGACATTTTTCGGCTTCAGTCTCAAGTAGCGTATCTAATTCTGCACACCGCTTTGCATCAAAACCGACGCCATTTTGCGCCATTTCGATAACAGGGTCAATAACCCATGTATCTATGTCCCATATTCCCTTGGCGTTTTGTATGGCTATTTGTATACGCTTATCTCGCCATATTTGCATTGTGATATCGGCATCCTGACAACCATATATCCGCTGTTGGTCGGGCGTCAACAAGGTAAAATCAATTTCACCCTCTGTGATTTTCTCCTTGTTCAAATTGGATGCGATAATATCCTTGAGTGTGATGGTCGGTAAACTTAACAGCAATCTGGCTTGGTCTTTTAATCCTCGATTCTCCTTGTATTCAGTGGTATCCCGGTGGAAACACGCAACCATCACATCACGCACGTCATCAATTTTAACGGGTAAACCGTAGCGACGCAGCATTTGCATATCGAACACAGCATTGAACATAAGAATAAGAGCGCCTTTGGTAAGTGTGCGTAACAAGCGCAGTTGCGGGTCATTAGCTATTGGTACCCAATATGCCTCGTTTGGCTTAAAGCTGAATGAATACCCCAAGAGTGAACAAGTTAAGGTATCGACACCGGTTGTTTCCGTATCGACCGCAATTTCCACAAGACCGCCAACAGCTTCGTAACGTGGCCACACAAAAAGCATAAACTCCTTGACGTCCACTGTGCGATATGTGCTCATGGCGTCCCATTGTTTCAGCATTTCTTCTGCGTAATTAAAAGTGCGTTCCTTTTGCATACCGATCGTATTCACATTTTTTTCGTCCTCGTCCACTTTTGTTCCTTTCTTATCTGTTGCTGTGTATATCATTAAGGTCAGGAAACCATCTATCCATATCCCAATTGATGCGATTGCCGACCTTGATTTGCATTATTTCGTATTCACTAAAAACATCGGCCAAGTTCACACGTTTCATGTTTTGTGTGCGTTCCACCCATACTTCCACCGGAATAAAATAAAGAATTTTATCCTGTGGTGACCGGTAATGAATAATCGCTAAAAACCCATCACCACACGCAGTATTGATTGCCCGAAGGGTATTAATTTGTCCCGGTCGCACGCGGTCAGTAGCAAATGCCCCCGACCGGTGGAGTTTCCATTCAATACCGAGTAATCGACCAGCCACGCAAAGTATGGTATCGACCGCACGTTCGTTGCTGTAGTTATGGCCGGGGCGAAAATAATCGGGCACCTTAATCCACCAAAAATACTTAAACTGCCGTTGCCAATTTTTTAATATGCCTCTTGTGGCGTCTGTTTCGTTCATTGTGTTTCCTTGGGAAGAACCAAGAGAAATCTCATAGCCATTGCTGCTGTGTGAATGGCTTCCGTACGAAGCACGTTAATATCATGGTGCCGATTATTTTCGTAATCATTGCATGATTGCACCAATTCTCCGCATTCCTCTTGCACAATAGCAGCAGCATGTATGTAATCGGTAGGCCAGCCGGGAAATTTCATTTCAGCCCTGCGCACTTCTGTGCATATCGCAGCAAATACTTCTGATACCGTCATTTTAATATCTCCGTCCAAGCATTCTTGGCTAGTGTTTTAACATTAGCGACAAAACCAACATCAAAGCAACATTCGCTGTGTGGTGTACGACGGGCAATACCCAATTCCACAAGAATCTCCCATAAAACGGATTGCAAACGTATAACTTCGTCCAAAAGTTCCTCTTTGGTGCGTTTAGCCAAATCATCTTTGGCAGGTAGTTCATGTTCACCAACGCCTCGTAAAGGCAAATTTGTGGTTCTTGCTTGTCTGTGCGTTGTTTTTGCTGCAGGTGCTACACCAAAACCTTTATTAATCTTATTTGCCATTTTTCACCCATAAACCATAACCGGGAAAAGATGTTTTTATTGTATCGCTTTGGCCTGTGTAAAACAACTCCATTACACGCCAATATTCTTTCACACGTTGCTCCAAAGTGTGAAAGAATAATATGTCTTTTTGTCCTTGTCTTGCAATCTGTTCCCTTTCTACTTCATGCATCAAATAATAATCAATTGCCGTGCGTAAACCATTAAAGGAATCATCATAAGTGACGCAATGCTCGCCCTCTTGCCACATCAAATTAAGATGCTGCACCTTGTGATTAATGAAAAATGCTCCGCTGCCCATTGCGTTGTATGCACGGTTGCTGGTGACGAATGCTCCGGGGTTGATAAACAATGCACGTTGAATATTGAATGCGATACGACTTTGCGCATAAGCTTCGGCCATGCGCCACCCACGTATTTCATTGAGCATACCGGGCACGTGAATAACGAAATTGCAATTATAGTGTTTATTTAATTCATCAAGCCAACGTTTTCTGTGGTCGTCCACGCTTCCGATAAACACAATGTCGGATATTGGTTTAATAGGGTCGAGCCGTTTAGGCAATCCGATTGTCTCACCGGAATTATTCTTGGAACAGAAAATATGGTCAAAATACTGCGGCATCCATAGCACACAAGGAGCAAGTTCACGGTACCGGGTCGCCGTCTCCATTATGGAAAAGATTAATATATCCGCCACATTATTCAATTGTGTACGCCACATGCGGTCGCGTCTACATTCCGTCATATCGGGGTACCACAAAACAAGTTTTGCTCCGGCTTCTCGCATTTTACGGTAATAAGGCACACAATGAGCGCGTGCGACATCGGAGAAAACGAAATCCGGCTTATACTCCTGAAATGCTGCTAAGGCATTTTCCGGATGTTCTCTGCTTCCGGTAACCGCCACATTCAAGCCTTGACGCTGCATTTCTTCGGCAATAAACACACCGGCAAAACGTCTCTCAAAACCGCAAGACCATATCAACACTCTCATGGGTCGCTCCACACTATCGTAAACCTTACGCCAACCTTGCCGTCTGTTGTGATGCCACATATTTATTTACCACAGCACCGTTTGTGTTTTAAACCGCTATGACAGGGGCACAACTCATTGCGTCCGATTTTGCGAAATGGGCGACGATATGTGCCACGCATTTGTGAATCCCACAATAACCGGACGAGTCGCGCTATTTTACGCAATCTCTTTGGTGACGCCGGTATTTGAGTTTCTTGCGTTTGTGCCGCTACGCGTCGTTTAAACCAGCGTGCGAATAACCATTGCCAAAAAAGCGCAATGAGCGGTATTCGGGTAAACCAGTTAAATAATTTCACGTGGTCACTCCTAATATATGAATAGTTGCTTTGAGTATTTCATCCATCGACGGCATCCACCGCATACGTTTTTTCCAATAAGCATCAGTCGGTGACGGTAAAACATGCACGTTTACGTCAAACGGGTTCCAGAATTTTACCATGCGAACAGCATGTTCTGAACAAGTCTGCCATGCTACTTGTGGTAATTCACATAATGTAGCAAAATGAATCGGGCCACATTGTGGGCCGACGATTACGCGTGCTCTGGACATTATATATGCCAAATGGAAAAGCGGAATATCGCGTAAATCAGCGGTTCCATCAATGTGTGCGGCTGAATCGCTTCTACCAACGCAACCAATCCGTATATTTTCGTCCGTTTGTTGATGCAATTTTCGTACGAATTCCTCAGCGTGCTGTATTGACCAATTACGAAAGCCAGTATTGCATTTATCCGTATTGCGCACAATCAATAGTGCGTCAACGGGGTCATATTCCACAAAAGGCACAAACATTCGGAATTGTCCACGTTCGAACATTGTCCGATACGATATGAAATGATGTTCTGTTTTTATACCATCAACCCACCACCGACGTGGGCCAGATGTACCACAAAACCAGCGTATGTTGGAGTCGGGTGGCATTGTTAACCGTTCGTAGTCGGCTTTATGTACTGCGTAATTTTTCCACATATCGGTCTCTTCACCTTCTGGAATATAAGACCGAATATGCTGTGCGAAATCGGTATAAAGAAAACCATGACCGGGCCGACAAATAACCGTCACATCGTGGTCTCGAAAATCACGTGCGACGGTAGCGCGTATCCAAGCTTGCCAGCAAAAAAGCTCCCACCCAAATTCACCAACCCAAGGGCCAAAAATAATGCGCTTAAGCATGATTCGTACCTTTTTCGCTTTTTGTCCTAGGTTTTCGCATTCCCTCTTCGAGTCGCCGGATATATTTATACCAGCGAAATGCGCCTCTCAATAGAGACGGGTGCGGACGGTCACCCGCACCCGTTTGTTGTGTATGGAGGAGCGTCAACCGAATTTACCGTTTCACTTTTTGCGTCGGGTTCGCAGCCGATTTAGGGGCGCTGGCATCAAGAGGCGAACCAATCGCTTCCCGGAACTCTTCCTCCGTCATAGTGCGTGCGATAAACTTGTCGATATCACGATACCGGTATACCTTCCATAACTTCTCCACCCGGTCGGCCATACCGACCTTGGATGCGAAGGAATCCTTGGCAGCCACGCTGACATTCAGGTTGACATATTGACCGCGCTTTATACCTTCAATGAGAAGGTCTTTTCCCATCAGCTCGTCGCCGCCCCATTCGCACGCCAATTTGAATATCTGACGCTGTGTGGGCGTGTAATACGTCCAAAGCATGATGCGAAAACCGGCGTCCTTGGGAGAAGCAGCCAGCACATTGCCTGCCGCGTCGGTATCGTACACCAGCACCGGAGCCATATAGGTCACCTGCGGGTCTTTACCGAGCAACTCGACATCCACACCGGCCTTGATGATTTCGCCGGTCTCTTCGTTGTGTTCGCTGAACGAGCGGACAAAACCGATATCTGGAATAAAATGTACGCGTGCGTATGTCGGCAATGCGAGCAGTTTCACACGTGCGGTCTTGCCGCCTTCAACTTTGAGGAACTCTTTACCAGGCCCCTCAACCACATTTGGGTCTACCCAACCTACGGGTTTTTCACTCATTGTGTTCTCGTCCTTACTTAGGGGTTTCAGACACGGAACCACCACACTTGCCTTTATTCCAAGGTGGGATTCCAGTTTTTATACCTTTGTTCCAAGGAATTTTGCCTTGTAACGCTCGACTTATTTTCATCTTCACGCTGTCCGACAAAGGGCCACGCCGCATGTTCTTGGTGTCTATTGCTTTCCGCACGCGCTTTCGAGCTTTAGCAAAACTTGTCGCAAGTTGTGCTACAGGTACGCCTTTGCATATATCGCATGTATGTGAAAGCCCATCAGCCGAGCGTTTATTTGGGCTGAATAAAGCAAGCGGCATTATCTTCCCGCATTTAACACATTTGCGTGTGGCTTTGCTCATCGTGTTCCTTTCGTGTTTAGGGTTGTGGGTAAACGTCGCCATTTTCGGCGATTTTGCCATTTTCGTAAGGCGCAACCACACGCCTTAAGAATTCTTGTTTGACACATTCCAGCACGCCGACGATTTCATTTAATCCGGCGTAGTTGAAAGCACACGCGGCTTGTGGGTGTGGCGCGTGGGATTTCAGGTATCCAAGTATAACGCGTGTGATTACGTAATTCAACTCACCGACATTCCGAATATCTGGCCGAAGAATAGACATACCGGGCGTATCAATAAAAAAATGCTCTAATATTAACTGCAGTATCACACGCCGCTCTTGGGCTATGTAAGGCATGCCGGGCCTTTTTCGGTGGTCAGAGATTTCACCGCTTTCTCCATTGATGCCTCGGAAACATATCGGGTATTTTCCAAATGCTGTCGCATCAAAACCGCCAGTTCTTCCTCCGTAAATGCGATTCGGTCGAGCGGAAGATGGTGCGTATTATAATTTTCACCTTCTGCTACCTGCACAATAAGCGTCTCCGGAGGAAAGTTGGGACAATATCGCGTGCGTGTGCTGGGGTTGTAGTTAAGGGAGATCGATCGAATATTCACGCACCGCCACTCATCACACAACCGCACAAATCCGCGACCATCGGAAAATACGCGCACTGCAAGTTCACCAATGGTTCCTAAAAGACTGCGTGTGGTCTGTCCTTCTCCGTCCAGTTTTCCGGGTAATAGCATTTCTTCATTTCTCCTTTGATTTATGGATGAATAACCAATAACCGAAAGCTACAAGAATTACAATAGCAACCGGCAATGGCATTAGCCACGTCTCCATTTTATAATTGAGCGTGGTTTACGCCCGTCAATATGGTGTGACAACAAAGAGCATTGGCCGTCGATAATGTTGACCATGTGGACGGTAAAACGCCCGTTTCCCCACCAATCCACAATAGCAAAAGCCTGCCCCCAGTTCGTCGAACGAAAAGCGAGCCATTCATTAGCACCCGGCTCCAGACGTTTCAATGTCCCTATGCACCATGCTCCTTTTGCGCCGTCGTCATGGGTAAGGCTGCAATATTGGACATCATGCCAATGTCCATACATAATATTGACGCCCATTTTCCGTAAGTGATTCATCGTGTGATAGATTCCGCCGTATAAATGACCGTGATAGAATCGAAGCGAACCAATTGCGAACCGCTCACCACACGGGTGTACCGTCCAACCGCGTTTTTTCCAATCAAACACTTGGTCAAACCCATAACCAATTTTACCATTTCCCCACGCAACGTGGGCATAATCGGGATTGATATCTACAAAGCGATTCAACCAATTGTCGTGGTTACCGGTCAATATATCCCGGTGCATGACGCCACCCTTATCACACGCTTCATCGAGCAAATCCAGAAACTCGTGCTCAATAGCTATAACGTCTTGTTGAATATCTTGAGCAATCATTTCCGGCGGCGGTTGCCGTTTGCGTTTCCATTCGTGATGACATACCGAATGAAACTCGCCCAAATCGCCAAGATGTATTACACGGTCGGGTTTAAGTATTTCGATTGCTTGTAGCACACATTCGACCGCTTTCCGGTCGTGTAATGGTGCGTGCGTATCAGGCATAACGATTGCACGGTGGGTTATTGTTGTCTCTCTGTTCTTTTTCAAAATGGCGAATCCTATTTGTACGTTATTTTGGTAAAAACAACGATATCGACCCGGATACCGATATTCTCGAAAGTCTGCCGTATGCGGCCCTCCAAAAAGGCCGTCATGCGAGATTCGTCCAAAGCAGTGAATGCGGTAAAACCTCCTTCAATGTTCAAAACTGATTTATTCCTCAAAGTTATCGTAGCTTCGTAATCAAGACGCCGGTCGCCTCGTGGTTTTGCAGCGGGAATCTTACGTAACGAGTCGGTGTGTGATGTTGGATTGGGGTTTGGCGATGACAAAGGGCTTGTGTCTGCGGATGGAGAATCCGACTTGGTGGGTTCTTCGGGGAGTTCTTTCACACACCGACCGGTTACGAGAGATTTAATATAGGCTCCGCTGTTGGCAGAGTGCTCAAGCGATGCGATAATCATTGCAACAGTATAAGCATTTACGTCGGCCAAAAAATGTCTCGTCCCGGTAGCGTTCTTGCCTAAAATCTTGCGAATCGTTTCCTTAATACGGACGTCACACACCAGCCGGTCGAGTTGTTTTTTCGCTTTCGGCGTCACAAAAGGCATATCTTTACCACACATAAGCTGGCAGACTGCTATCTTGGGTGCAATCTCTTCTGCTGAAATCGTCACCACACGGCAGACCTCTGCATCAAGGTCACCCAAAAAATCTTTTGTGATTAATGCCGTTTTCCGCCTGTTGCGGATGAATCGCTTGACCTTTGCATCAACAACGTGCCCAATCATGTTACGCTCCCTTCGCTAAAGGTCGAGGCCACAAAAAGAAATATCCAGCAAGAAATAAGCAAAGCTCATGCCAAATCGGAAAATGTGCACCGCAATGCATATGCGTCGGATTTCGGCGTCGGGGTGCCTTAAATGGCACCAAGAAAAAAATCCGACGCCCGGAAGCTCAACGGACGAAATAACTTTCGGGTGTCGGAATGCAGACCCCGCTCCGACATAGCTTTCGGGCGTCGGAACCTTTCGAGAGCAAGGGTCGGCCCGACGCCCGACGCCCGACACAGCGCATTTGCTTGCAAACATTTTGCACCGCGCTGCATTTCATTATGCACCGACGTTCGTTCTCTGTCGGTGTCGGATATGCTTGATTTTAAGGGAAAAGTTTTGGTTCGCCCGTCTGCAAATGCCAACTGCGCGCCATTCGTCCAGTGTGATTGATGACGGTATCAGGGTATACGCTACCGTTCAAATATCCTTTATTTTGTGCGTTCCGGAAATATCGCGTATCAACCGTTCGAATCAAACGAGCCGTATCCCATGCGCCTGTTCGCTGATATATGTCGTCTGCAATCATTACGCAGCATCCGGGGGGAAAACGCACAATATTTATTTGGGTTGTTTTGCCTTGTCGTACATCTAATTGATGGGTCGGCCAACGCATACCGCTCAACCCACACAAAGGCAGACTTTTGTGGTCTTCGTATGTGTCCACCATTTTCTTATGCCAGCCGGGCAAAAACTCAAGGTCATTGTCGCAGAATAAATAATGCGTTGGTTTTGGCTTGTTGAGTATTTTGCACCGTTCAATCGCAACAGACACGCCAAGATTCCACGCATACGGCTTACCGCAATTTTTAGACATCAACACAAGATTGTCGATATGTTTTCGGTATTGCACCAACAAACCAATTGTTTCATCAAGCGAACCGTTGTCAACTACCGTAATGCTTATGCGGTCGTCTTTTGTTGCCAATAACGACCGCAATGTTGTACACATTAATTCGGTGCGCCCAAAGGAAACAATAATGACGGCTGTGTGGTGTTCCACTATACCGCCCGTTCGAAATGTGGCCCATCGAAAAAACTGCTAAAAGTTCCACCCCAGCGCAAATTTACGCCTTGCTCTGCAGCGACCGCCATAATCACACCTGCCAGATAGAAAAATGCTCCAATGCGGCGCGTGTATTCTTTGGTCGTTTGTTTTAGAGGGTCGGGCCACGCTACCGGGTATGGAGCGATATCGACAGCATCAGCCAAATTGTAATTGGTTATGCCGTCCTTTCCTCTTGATTTGTTGTGATTGCTGTTAGGCCATGCTACATTAGTAACCTTTGGTCTCTGCGCATATAGCGCGTCTTGTGTTTCTTTCGTGCGGTGACCACAAAGAATCGTAAAATCGGTGATTTTAATGGCCGCACGCAGCACCTTTTGAATATCGGGATGGCAGGTGCTTAGCCGCTCTTCGCTTTGTTGATTAAATACCGGCATATGCCTCCTTATTTATTGTACACATATTTTGATAAATTCCCATGCAAGTCCTAATCCTGCGCTTGGTGTGATTATCCACAAAAAAATACGTTTAGTGCGCAATCGAAATCGGGTATTATCGCTTGTATCGCGCGCTAATTTTTGGTGTGATTCTCCGTGCTGTGCCCGATATTCTCGCCATTCCTTTTGTAGCATGTCGAGTTTGTCGGAAAGGTCGCTTTGCCCGGTCTCAACCCGCACCAAGCGTTCAGCGTCTCCACGTGTGAACTCAATAGGTTCGTTTTGTCCGTTTGCCATATTTACTCCTTTGATGCGGTTATTTTATCCATAATCGTTGGTATAATTTTTTCCGCAGTGCGGCCTACGACATATCCGCTAATGCCAAGTTGCAATAGTGTCCACGCTTCGGGTGCCAACGGATTTTTTAACCATCCGAAACTATCACACACCACCAAAACGAGAAAAGTCAACATGGCAATCGGTCGCCATGACCGCTGTATCCATGATTCGCCTGCGGCTTCTGCTGTAATGACGGTAACTTTCATTTCCGTCATCTTGGCTTCGTAATCCAATAATTTTTCGGCGAAACCATTTTCAACGCGTGCAAGTTCGTTTTTCAGTATGCCTTTTTCTTCATCCGATGTGTGGAGTTCGTCGATAATATCCGCCACCGGTTTAATGATGCTTGTAATTGCAGCAAGAATGCTCATATATGCTCCTTTATCGCCACGTATAGGCTTTAAGTTCGGTATGCTTCAATGGCGTTCCATTGTGCGCATATAAATTATAGTTTTCCGTAAAGATTTGCACATAGCGTGCGGTATGTGTGACGGACAAATCAAGTAGAATAATACCGGCAACAGTGCCAGCACGGCTACAAGGGTCGAATGATTGCGCTAATGCCCATGTATTACCGTCGTCTGATACATAAACATCAATCTGGTCGTGTGAACCATAAGGGAATATTCCGGGATCAGCGCCAGAAGTATAATCGAGCAACATTAGCCGGTCAATATCCTGTGCGCTGCCAAAATCAATGCCTAATGCTTGGTAATTATCTTGTACTGCGAGCACCCAAGTTGTTACATTACTATCAATCACTTGAGCATTTGCACTAAGTGTCACATTAACCGGCGACCACTTAGTGCTGCTCCCTTTACTTAATCCGGCAGACGGTATAATAAAATAGAATGCTTCCGGTGACGGCGACGGTGACGGCGACGGAGAAGGCGACGGTGACGGCGACGGAGAAGGCGACGGTGACGGCGACGGAGAAGGCGACGGTGACGGAGAGGGCGATACCGGCAAAGGTGACGGTGAAAGTGATGGACTCGCACCACCAAGATGTTCGTATAATTCGACGGCTATGATTGTGGTGGAATTCATGTTACGTTCCACATCGGTAATCAATAAAGACTTACCTGCCCACGTTACACCAAAAGCCGTACGTATTTCATCAATGTCGTCACTAAAAGCAATCCAATCTCCGGGCTGTAATGCTGAATGCGAAAAACCGGGTGTCGTAAATTCAACAACGATATGCTCTTTAGACCATACGCCATCGGTGGTATTAACATAATGCTCCGCAATGTGTGTTGCAGCAATACCAAGGGTATTCGGCCAGCTAAAAGATGCTTTTCGCACACCAAGAATACTTTGTGATGCAGCATCTTCATATATATCCACATCCAAGTATCGGTCACACTCATTTTGCCAACGTGAACTTAACGTTAAATGATTTATGATGTGTGCTGTTTTTCCCATGTAAAAATCATCTTCAACTAATTGACGGCGTGCGATTGTCGCGCTAATAGCAGGCGTTTTATCATTAAGAGGAACACAACGCAATTGTCCAGCACCGGACGCAGCTACCACAAAAGTGCTTTGTTCAGAAACCTCTTGAACGACTTGGCTTAGCATGCGGTTTTGGTCGACAATATTAATACGCGCTTGTACGTTAACATTACAAGCCGCATCAAAACTATCCATATCAATATCGGCATCAGACAAACCAAGTATTGTGCGGTAAAGGTCTTCAATAATTAGTGCAGGGTCTTCGTTTACGTGGTTGTCGTCTCCGTCATAAGGATTTCCCACACGTGCGAGGTCACCGTACACCTTACCACTACATGCAACCCACTGGTTTTTATGAAATTGCATATCGGTATATGTGTAGCGGAGTTTCATATCACCGCATCGCGCAATTATTTGGTCACCCACAACTCCATTAGCAGTACCACCAACACCGCCTGCATTCCACCGCACACCGACAGCAAATTCGTTTCCGGGTGTTTCGGTTCCACTTATTTGCGACCCAGTTATTTCATTAGTTGCGTCACCGGGGAATATCCAATTACCGCTTCCCCACACCACAGGAACGCCGCCACCAGCACCGGTATCATTAGCAGCTGCACATTGGAGTTTTTCGTCTCCACCTTCTAATCCATAATAAAAATCAATGCCGAATCCGTGTACCTCGATTTGTGGAAAATCTTGGTCTGCTAAGGTATTGCGATACCCGCCTTTTATATACCCACCATTGTCTAAATGTGCGCGTAGAATATGTGAGTAAAAAAGACCCCATAATGCTTTTCCCCACACATATGTACCATCATCACTATACCGGTCTTTAAAAATGCAAAACGTATCAAGTGTTTCATCAGCTAAATTTTGGCGGTTAGGGTTTAAGCTCTCAAAATAGCTTTCATCTGCATACACATCCGGCAATGTAGGATTAAGCAAAAATTTTAACTGACAAGTTACATGCGACGCTGCCCAAGCGATACCGTCGTCGTCTGTATCTTGATTTGCGTATACCGCCGGTAAGACGGTAGGCCCACCAACATCACGATACATGTTATAAACGGAACCACTATCAGACATTTGGTGAATCGTCTTAACTGCATGGTCGGCAACCACACAACGTGGATTTAGTTTATTAGGTTGGTAATTAACCGCACGACAAAGACCGGTCGCATCAGGTTCGTCATTGTAACAATCCGGCGTATCGAATACGCCATACACAAGCGGTATGGCTTCAAGTTTTGTCTCTGTCGGAGCGTCAACCCACTCGTCTTGCACCAAACGTAACGGAATTCTCGTATCCCACAAACAACTGCGGTCTTTGGCCGTAAATCGTACGCGATTATTCTCTACGTCAGGAGCTTGTAAGATATACCCGGAAAAGAATAACAAACAATCAGATATGTCGGTAATCCCATCAACCCATTGGTATATTTCGCACATCGCATTATTCAAATTAGACAATAAACGCGACGCCTGTATTGGTTGTGTACCGGTTTGTGGGTAATATGGGTCGTCTGCAAGGAGTATGGTCACATCAGAAACACGCCATTGCTTTGTGGTAATGTCAATACTTTCTCGCTGTGTGGAATGTGATACCAACATTGGGTATACCGGTTTACTGTTCAGCCCTTTTGGCATTGGTCGTGTGGAAAAATAATATTCCACCGCATTGATGGTGACAACAAGAACCACATCACGCTGATGACCGGATACCGCCGCGTAAGAATCAAAAAGAATACTTGTACTTAGCATCACATACCCCATGTTCTATATTCAGCACGACCACCTATCCACACAGGTATGCGCTTAAACCCTATTTCGCGTAAGGTAATGGTCGGCTCGTATGTGTCATACGCTATGCGATGTTCGCATAGTGTGTCTTCAAACATAAAAACAGAGAGTACGGCAGATTCTAAATCGCTTTGGAAAATGATTGGCAAATGCGAACCGTGCGCAGCTTTGTACGCGTCGCGCAAATTATTCCATTGGTCGGTTGCAGTCGTAAAAAGGAAACTTCGTTGAATATTCCGTTGTTTTCCAACAGCACCAACATCTGATACATATGTGCTACCGGAGCGCATTGTCGATATGCGATTATGGTAAAGCAATTTGTTTGTTTCCGGTATTTGGTGGCACCAAGGCAAGGAATAATCAATCATAAACCACACAGCGCTGATTTCCGGTAAAATTGTTACAGGCGGTAATTCAAAATTAATAAAATCAATACGCCAATATCGCGCAGTTTTAGGTAAGCCGGTTGTCCATGTTACCACAGGTACATAGCCGGAACGTGCGGTTGCAAAAAGAATTGGCACACCAAGCGGGGTGTATGTCGTGTTATCTGTGCTGTAATATATGCGCCACGCTTTAGGATTTTCATATTCTTCATTATAGTTGTGCAGCCAAATGGGTATTGCATCCACCGATACATCCGTACCAAGGTCGATGTACAAACTGGATGTGTCGTATGTATGAGGCATCCACCAAGAATCAATGTCATTGTCTAAAGTTTGCTTGGCTTGGTGGCCAGACATATACGATATTGTGCGACCTGCTGTAATGCGAGGAATCGCATCTACCGGAGCATAAAGTATTCGCGCCATTAATGTACCTTATCCTTTTGCACAATAGGCCACTGTGTTATTTTAGCCGTCACAAGGTAAAAATCCGTGTCCAGTATTGTTTCTTCAAAACTATCCACAAACTGGCATAACCGATGTTCCCCATCATTTTCAACCAACAAAAAAGGGCGATACCCGCCATTGCATTTTTTGATTGCTGTCAGCAATATGTCATATTCGGTGTGCGATACTCCCCAAGTGCGCGTAGATATAGTAGATGGGTTTATGCTATGCCCGGTCGTAAAACGTGAACCACACGAAGTATCGAATACGTCGCCCGGATATGCGATTACATCATCAAGGGGCGTCCCCGGCCCTTTGTCTATAAAATGATACGTAAACAGCCACAACATGCTGATTCGCGCGTCTTCCGGTGCGTAAAAAGGATATTCCAGACCGGCTACCGTAAACCGCCAATAACGCGCTGTGGTCGGAGCATTCGTCAAATGGCGTATTTTGATTAGGTGGACAAAATCGTCACCATCATCAATCGCGTCACCGTATGCGTCTTCAATCGGTTGTGTTGTCCAATTCAAGGCATTGTTCGATGATTCGCACGTGATAGAAATACCTGAATAAACAGGCGACGGCCCTTCTGATTCCGTTTCATGATGAATAAAAGAATATCCGTCTACCACGTGCGACGCACCAAGGTCAATCACAATTACGTGTTGTACGCCATTTTCGTCTGTTTGCCATGCAAAATTCGGCTCCAATGGACGAATGGCATGCTCTGCCGGGTGGTTCGTTTCTTCGGACGATACGCTGGAAATAATCGCATTGTCCATCACTTCGTATGTATAAAATCTACTCAGTACGGACATCACGCGCTCCTGTGCTGTGTTCTTTACGTAATGCCAACAGATTACGGCCACCCATAGCTAAAGCTTGGAGTTTAGGGCCAAGTGTTTTTTCCACGTATGCGTCGCTCATCACATTACCGGTAACGGTAACATGCATAATTACGCTACCACCGCCACCACCGACGCCTATCCCTGCAGGCACAAGACGATTAGACGACCGTGTGATACCGGTCGCTAACTCCGTACCGCCATTGAGTTCGGCCAATGCACCACGTGTAAACCATTGTGCGAAATGGTGCCCTTGTTCAGCCGCCATACGGTCGTTGGTCGGGGTATCGAATATCCCACCAAGAATCGAACCAAGACCGGGTATGAACACGTTCAACAAGGATGCTAAAGCCTGCTGAATGAAGAAAGATGCAAAATCCATTGCGATACCTTTAAAAACCTCACCAAGATTTCCGCGTCCTTCGACGGCAGCACTTACAAGACTGCTAAACGCATTCGCCGTCATGTTTTTCATTGTGGAGACTAATTGCTGGTGACGTTGTGCGTGCTCCTCAGCCAATTGCATTTTCGCACGTTCAACGTCCATCCATCCGATTGCCTCTTGTGCGGTTATTTCTCCGCGTGAAACCGCACCCATTGCAGCAATTTCAATCATCTGGTCTTGTGTCGTTTTGGCTACATCTACAAGCCGTTTGAAATCTTCAATTGCCCCTTCATTACCCGATACGAGAGGCATGAATTTTTCAGGAGCAAGTTCCATATCGTCAAGTGCTTTTGGTATCGCAACCAGGGATTGAACGCTGGTTTTAATGGCATTTGTCATCGTTTCTACGTTTACCGGCAACCATGCAATCTCTTCGTTAACGAGTTTAACGCCGTCCACAACACCGACTATACCGTCAATCAAATCGGTGAAATCAGTATCAAGTTCGTTAATCGCTTTTCCTGTGTCGGTAAAAGATGATTTAAGTGCGTCCCATGCGCCTTTAAAATCACCGTGTGCGAGTTCGATTGCGGCCTCCAAAAATAGCTTCATTGGTTGCGTTGTGATTTTAACCATGTCGGCTACAAGTTGTACAGCGTTACTTACAACTTTACCACCACCGACCATTATTTTAACCCACCCCGCAGCCTCCTCTTTCATCACACGCAAATAGCGCACAATGTTGTCCGTGCTGGTAACAACTAATTTACCTTGTGCATTAAATTGGTCGCCGAATACGGCTGCATTAAATTCATCAATAAACGCAATTGCAACGTTCGTAAGTTCTTTCAATACCGGTAATACCTGACTACCGATATTTTCTTGCAAATCACTGAGCTTTTGTTGCATTGTTTCAACACGTACGCCGTATTCATTCGCCGCAGCCGTCGCCGCTCCACCAAAATTATTGCTCAGCTGGGTAAGAGCTTGGTCTAATTGGGTGGAAAAAGCGGCAGTATTATCGACGGTCACACCGTATTTTTCCATATCGACTTTTCCGCGACCTACGGTGTCGGCCATCTCATTTAATACGCGTGTGACATCTTTATTCTTTGATGCTGCTATATCCGATGCAGCTGCCACCAATTTAAACGATTGTTCAAGTGTTGCTCCCCGGTCAACCATCGTTATTATCGCTCTGCCATATTCTTCATCCGCAATACCGGTAAGGGTCTGCATCGAGTCTGCAAATTTACGTGCTTGTAAAATATTCGCATCCGTAGCAAGGCCATGACGAGTTAAAGCAGCCGTCACCTGTGTCCATACCTTTTCGCTTTCGGCTGCTGCGCCAATGGTACCAAGCAACGCTGCTTTTACCTGCCCAAATGCAGATACGACGGCATTGGCCACAATATTGCCGACCGCAATTCCTTGTGTGAATCGCGTAAAAATGCCATGACTTTTTTCAACTGTCGGCGATAGCGAACCAATGCTACGCTCCAATTTCTTGATTTCCGCATTTGCTTTAACCAAATCCGGGCCACCAAGCGCAGCAAGTTGCTTTTGTAATGCCGCAATTTTTTGAGACGCAGTTTCTTTCGCGTCAAGTATAAGTTCGTATCGTTCATTTGCCATGCGGTACGCTCTTGATTAAAGCCTGATATTTCTGTGCGTCCCTAACAGTCCGCACTTTGTCTATGCGTGCAATCTCGTTATCTATTACATCACACGCATCAACCCAAAAAGCCGGTAGATTGTAGAAACTCCGGTATGTCTCGTTCCCGGTGCCATTTATGCGCCGGTGTAAATACCACAGCCGATGCGATAATTGCGTAATGATGGAGGGTAAACACACACCATAATAATTCATTAATGCAACCCACGCTGGTGTGTCTTTACCGGTAAGTCCTCGCACCGCTTCCACAATATGCCACCAATCCTCTTGTTTTATACGCAATACAGGCATGTTTTGCCCATGTGCGGTTATAAAACCGTTCGAATCTGCGTGATTAAAACACGCACGCCGCCCGGTGCGGCATTTCTCCCCGCATTCCCCGTCGATTCCGGAATAAGCTGCACCGACGAGGAGAATCAGTTTTTTCGTTCGGTATCCGTTAAACGGCAATGGTTAATGACAGCCGCCACAATTTCCCGTAATTGCCCGATTTCTTCGATTCGTCCGAGAATCACACGAGTTTCATCGGAATAATCACCAATTTTGGTAATTACCGGAGCGATTATGTCCAATAATCGGTCAAAAGCCAAACTCGTGTCATCGGCAGAAACAATACCGATATTTCCCAGTTTGTGGACGAGTTCTTCCTTCTCGCGTACGGATAAACTGACGATGTTGATGGTGGTATCACACACCTGAACGGGATAGGTGCGGTCTTTGTTTACGAGGCGTAATGACATGATAAATCTCCTTAGAGAAATGCCCACCGCCGTAACGATGGGCATTTATTTATGGTTGTTGTTTAGGCTGCGGGCCAAGAACGGTCAATATCGTTTTGAATAACGTAAGTTAATGGCGTCCCCCACGCACCCGCCGTATAGCTTGCAAACATGCGACAAGTCAAGGATTCGGCCAGAAGCCCTTCTGCGTCGGCTTCGATTGATTCGATTTTACCGCTTATTTGCGCCGTGAATACGCCGAAATCCAAGGAAAACTGAATCAGTTCACCGGCTTTAAGGCTGATAATGGCTTCATCAGCAATCGCATCACGAAGCAAATTGATTTTGAAAGAACCACTACGATTCTTAAGGCCAAAACTTTCAAAACCAAGAGATGCGCTATGGCCGATTTTTTCAGCTTCGTGTACGGTTTCTATTTCGAATGAGCGTAATGTCAATGCGACCGGCGACGTCAATCCCACACCAATTGAAAGAGTCGCACTTTGTAAATCATTGAACATCAAAATACTCGCTCCGGTTACGGGCGTCCACGTACCGCCCGGACTTGCCACATCGTTCCCTGAACCGACACTTATCCAATCGGATTCAAAGTGGATGAAACCGTCGCGTTCACCAAAAATTTTGAGACGCGGTGCGATGCAGCTACCGACAATTTGCGAGGTATTCGTAGCCGGTTGACGACGGTACCACGTGAGAAAATGTCCAGCATCAAGAGAAAAATCTGGGTGGTCGGTGAACAAGGTAAAAGTTTTTGTGAACTCCGTATCGGCAAGTTCCACAACTTTCTGTGTGTGGGCGTAGATAATTTGGTCAACGTAACCCAAATCAAACGGGCCGCTGACGGAAAATCTAGCCGCACTGCCTTGTACAGAATGTTTGGTAACCTGCTCCACCGGATGCCGCGAACCGTGTTCTGCTGGTAATTCGTGAATCATCACATCAGGGTCAATAGTAAAAGGTTCGCAGGTAATTTCTGTTACGGCTGCGGCAGCATTTTCCGGCACACCAAATACCGTCTGCTCCTTAAAACCATAACGTCTTTGTCTTGATTCATACGTCGGCATATTTGCTCCTTCGTGGTTTATTGTCGAGTGTGATTCCGGGTAGTGCAATATCGGTTGTTTGCGTATCTTTATCTACACGTTGAACCAAATCAGCCGCAAGCAATAAGTATGCAATTGCAGTTGCAACCTCTACAACATATCCCTGTTGCAAATCACGCGCATCATCCATACTTATATGAAAACGGCGTACAAGTATGCTGATTTTCTGTTGGTTCAATTTATCCGTCTTTGCGACGGCTATTCGATTAACTTTGTGCATAAAAAGCCACCTTGTGAATGTTTATGAGAATTTCTGCTCCAGTTGTGCCGCTTGTGTCGTGCGATACACCAAACCGCACACCTACCTGAAATAACCAATACCCTTCACCTAAGTTTACATGCTGTCTTAAGAGCGTGACTATTTCATCCGTAATGGTGCGTGCAAGTATTGTATTATGCGGCCCTAACCGCCATCCGGTATGCACACGAACCATTATTTGAATCAAACGATTATCGACCATTTCATTAGCGTCAATTGCAGCATCACCTAATATTGGCTCATCAAGCACGGTTTCAACGCTAAATGATGGTATCTCCATATCAGCGGTCGCATGCTGTGAATACGTATCGTACCAACTCGGTGACGGCGACGGAACAGGAGACGGGCCTACTATCAGCAAATCGACGATTTTGGTCTGTGCTGTAACTGCGATACCCATTAAAACGCTCCTTTTGTCGCAACATATGTAATGGTAATGACAATACGTGTTGAACTATACGAGTCCGCATCTACGAGAGCCACATCCTCTTGCCCAACAACACAAATATGCTTTGCGCCAATGGTCGCAGCCAAAGAGGATGTATAAAGCAATTGCTTTACTGCGTCCAAGGTTTTTTCAATATCCCTACCTCGAACCAACAAAACTAAATCCACATCTAACTCGTACCGTACGTGTGTGGTATCTTCCACAATCGCCTCTTCCGTGCCTGCAATCAGACCAGCATAAGGGACATTTTTCCGTGCATTCTGCGGTGACAATAAAATACGGGTTGTTGTTTTTATTTCCGGCAAAGAGATTATTTGCGTTATTAAAGTATCGAGTACGCTTGTTTTAGTGTGTGCCATTATTACCTCGTAAAAATGTGTGACATATACTCCCGCAATATCCGCTTCATGAACTTTTCGTTGCGCTTAATTGCTACGTCCACGTATGGCCGCGCAGGAATATATGTTGCGTGCCCTGCACCCGTCCATCCGCCGAAATTATGAATGCGTGCATAAGCACAATCCGAACCTGTAACCAATCGCCATCCGCCGCGTACGATTTGCATTTCCCATGCCCATGAATTATATAGGGTGCCTGTTCGTTTATGCAGCATGCGACCGGCAAGATTATATTTAATACTGGTCACTAAATGCGCTCCAATTTCCGATAATGAATATGGAGCTTGACGCAGTTGTCGCAAAGCATTTTTGAGCACCGGCGAATCAAATCCGACCGGTCTTGCGTAAATGGACATTTGCAGAATCATCATCTGTTTCTTTTCTTTTTTTCTTCCTTTTAAAATATGCCATACGTGCACGTATTTCTTGGTCACGTTGATGCAATATTAAACATATGTAATGGCCGCGTCGCAACGTCGGCGGCTCCGGGCTTGGTTCTGGCGACGGCGACGGAGAAGGCGACGGTGACGGCGATGGTGACGGCGACGGTGACGGCGACGGAGAAGGCGACGGTGACGGCGATGGTGACGGTGACGGCGATGGTGACGGCGACGGTGACGGCGACGGAGAAGGCGACGGTGACGGCGATGGTGACGGCGACGGTGACGGCGACGGAGAAGGCGACGGCGACGGCGACGGTGACGGCGACGGTGACGGCGACGGAGAAGGCGACGGTGACGGCGACGGAGAAGGCGACGGCGACGGAGAAGGTGACGGCGACGGTGACGGCGACGGAGAAGGCGACGGTGACGGCGACGGCGACGGTGACGGCGACGGAGAAGGCGACGGAGAAGGCGACGGCGACGGTGACGGAGAAGGCGACGGCGACGGCGACGGAGAAGGTGACGGTGACGGCGACGGCAAAACGATGGTGTATGTGACCGCAATTGTCTGTGGGCTATTATCCGCGTTAGCGCTAGCTACTGTAATAGTACCATAATATATCCCCGCATCTTTATTGGTCGTGTTTATCGCAACCGTAATTGTCGCATTACCCTCGCCTGAGGTCGGATTTTCAATAAGCATCCAAGGTGCGTTGTCCGATACACTCCATGCAAGCGGGTCACTTCCGCTTGCAGTATTAGTTATTGTAAAGGTTTGGTCTTCCGGTAAATCTCCATTCTCTACTGCGATAAAACTTAAGGTCGATTTATTTAGTTCAATATGCGGGTTCGGGTATGTGACGCCGTAAATACATAGCGTAACTTTATTGGTCGAATTTTTTGTCCAAATATCGGGCCAATCCAGAAAGGTGTCAGCATGTACCTCAGAAACGAAATCATTGGTAGGTGCGCCGTTTGGACTAATGCGATACCAACCAAATACTTTATTACCCGGTGTTTCGCCCATTTATTATGTTGGCTCCTCGTAATCCGCAGTATCGCCAAACTGTAGTGCAAGCCAATATGTCGTATTCTGTTCTATTGGGCAATGATAAGACATATTAATAGTACGCCACGCAAATGTTGCGCCCTGTAGCAACACACCACATCCAATACTCAATAATTCATATGGTCGATTATTTGTTGCGTCATGGCTATATATCCCAACACGTATACTCACTGGCCCGCTATTATTTGGGTCACCACAATATATTTTTATTTTTTGTAGTGGGCCGTCTATCGAATCAGATACGACTTTATTACAAGAAATATATTTAGAATATTGGCTGCCCTGTGTTGCATCCGTTAAGTTGTCTTTTCCGAAATTACCATAAGACATACCTATTGTCCAATCTTATTTTGTGATGGATTATTGTTTTTTGTCGCATTGTGACGGTTAAGCGTTTCTTTAAGCTTCCCTGCAAGAAATACATAATGCGTGCGTCTTGTTGGCGGTTCCGGACTTGGTTCTGGTGACGGCGATGGTGACGGCGACGGTGACGGCGACGGAGAAGGCGACGGCGACGGCGACGGTGACGGCGACGGCGACGGTGACGGCGACGGAGAAGGCGACGGTGACGGCGACGGAGAAGGCGACGGCGACGGAGAAGGTGACGGCGACGGTGACGGCGACGGAGAAGGCGACGGCGACGGAGAAGGTGACGGCGACGGTGACGGCGACGGCGACGGCGACGGCGATGGTGACGGCGACGGTGACGGCGACGGAGAAGGCGACGGTGACGGCGACGGAGAAGGTGACGGAGCACTTACGACATCAGCATAAATGGCATGTGTAGTTCTGGCACTACTCACACTTATCCATGGATCAGCCCAAACTTCCCACCCATCTGTAACATATGTTGCTGATGAATATGTAAATATACAATAACCGTTTGCAGTATTTTGCCATTTCTGAAAATACCCACTTGCATTACTAAATTCAAAACATAACCAATACTTAGTGTTAGCCATAATGCTGGCCTTCAACGTCATGGGCGCAACTCGCCAAGCGGCAGCGGCATTCTTAGCTAATGTAAAATTGCCATAATCAAGCAGATCAAGCGGTTTATTGTTTGTCTCATCATGGCTATAAAGGCCACAATAAACAACGGTTGGGCCTTTCCCGTCGGCATCACGGCAATAAAAATATATGTTCTCTATTTCACCCTCGACACTCCTGCTATTCGTTCTAAATTGTCGAACATTCCGTGCATTTTCATTACCAGAAGATAAACCTATTAAATCAGTTTTCCCAAATGTCCCCGGCCCAAGTGCCGGAGGCTCACTCGTCTCTGCATATATGGCATGCGTAGTTTTTGCACTACTAGCATTTATCCACGGATTATCCCAACCAAGATAAGGCCTTTCTTCAGTCACAGTATCGGATGAAAAATTATTAGTATCCGAACCATCAGAAGTTTTTCTTTTTATGCTAAAGGTTTTTGAAACGCCTGAAAGAACAAAAGACAACCAATATATGGTGTCAGCAGTTATTAAAACTCGCTCGGTAACTACTGCAGAACGCCAACCAAACGCAGCATTCTGCGGCAATACAAAACTACCCCAATCGAGAAGATTAAGTGGTCGATTATTTACAGCATCGTGGCTATAGATAGCACAATAAATTCCGTATGGCCCCGCATTAAGCGGGTCCGAACAATAAAGATATAATTTCTCTAATATTCCATCAACAGAACCGCTATTAACTTTATACTGAACTATTGTCCGACTTACTTGTGTACCAGTAACTAATCCAACTATATCAGTTTTTCCAAAATTTCCGCACGCCATATTTTACCAGCCCGTCTTATATCGCATGATAGTTTTAACCGCTTGTATCGGTAGTTCGTCCTTGTAAGAGAAATTTTGTTCGCCGTCCTGTTGTGAACTAATGCCTTGCCGCTCTGCTTGGTCTACAAAATACTTAGTAATTGCATAACAAGCCCACCGCAAATCGTCCGGAAACGCGGTGTAACCGTACGAATAAGTAATGCGAATATTCTGATAGCCTTTGAAAAATTTGTGTCCTTCCGTAAAATATACGGCATTTGAACCGGGTTTAAAGGTATATGGGCAAGTAACAAGTTCGTATTCGTACCACAACGTGCCAGACCAATACTCAATTTTCGTTATCGTAACTAAAGGTGTATTATGCACGAATAATCGACCGACGCCTTTACCGTCCAAAACTTCTACAATATCGACCGGTGAAGGGCCAATCAGTTCAAAAGTGCGACCGGCTTTTGCTTCCACAACTTTCATGGCCGAAGTAATCGCTTGTTCAATCTGTGCCGTGTTTTCAATCGGACTTGGCGTGTTGTCGAAAACCTCGTATTCTTCTACGGTAATTAAGTTAGCCATGCCATACCCCATAAGAAAGACCGCACGCGGTTAAGCGTGCAGTCTTAGGTTTAAGAATAGCGGATTTAGACGTCAAGGTCGTTGGCTTTCTGCCAAAAAACCCACAACTCCGCACCAAGTGTCGCAGTAGGAGAAGGCTCATCAATGGCAAGCACGCCATCACTTACGACCGATGTTACCACAGCCAACTCGTAAAGCGCATCTTTGTCGATTTCATCGGTGCACAATACCACCAATGGCGTATCTCCGACGCGGATTGCCGCCAAAGTTGCCGATGAAGGGTCGGTGTTCGGTGATACGTCAATATTGGCAAGGCCGAACTGCAAATTGAGCGAGCTAAATGCACGTGGTCCCGACCTATCCATCCACATCACGAACAGATGTTCACCAGCCGTACTTTGGTCACACCGCACGACATTCGCTGCATAAATTATCGAATTTACCGTACGGTCAGTCCAAGCTCCTCCGGTCGCGTCATTGATGGATACGACGGAAATGAGCAAATCGGTCGTATTAATGCCTGAGCAGATAATACTGGCATTTGCACCTGCACCGACACCGACAGCCGCCTGCACAAACGGTGAATCTACCTGACGATCAGCATCACGCGCCATCCACCATACCACAATCACATCATTGGCAGACGCCGGTACGGTAATTTTTCCACCGGCAATAATAGCCGATGCCGCCGTGCGGTCAGTAGGTGCGTTTGTGGTCTGCGCCAGTTCAACGCATCCGATAATAGTATCATTCAGCGTAATGGCGGTTCCGTCCTCTGCCGCGATAGCTAAACCTACCGTATCGGAATTGCCTGCTCCGGTCACCAAAGCGAACTTGATGAGACCCGCTCTTGTCGCACGAGTCATACCACCCATAATGTTATCCTTTCTTGATGCAAAACCGCACGCGGTTAGACGTGCGGTTTAAGCAAGATTTGTCCGCACTTAGGCCGTGTGCTGAGCGTTAATCATTTCGGAAACCGGCGCAATGGAACTGGCGCAAACTTTGCCAAAATCCCAACGAGCGGTCGCCACGAACTGCTGTTGCTGCGTCATGATATTCTTGTTGAACTCAAGGGTAATGCCACGACGCTGCGCAATACGGAAGGAAGGAATATGTACACTACAAAGCGAAGTATGCTTGACATCACCAGCCGTCTGCACCCCAGCAGAATCCTGAGATTCATTGTAGAGACCGGAGACGTAAACGTCCGTGCCGTCAATGGTCGGAAGCGTACCGGAAATCATGAAAGCCAACACGCCGAGAGCATCCTCTTTAAATAATGCATTCTGCACGAGCGTGCGACCTTTGATTCCTGTCACATACAAACATTGAGTAGGGCGTAGACCGGCAATGCCCATATCTCGCTTGGCATCGGTAAAATTGACCAGTTCGAGCGAATTAACACCGGTCGTAGCTGAAGAATCCTCAATATCGCGTGAATTGCTGATACCAAGTTTGCGCAATCCTTTGAAAGCCGTCTCAACCGCATAACCCGCATACGGCGTTGAACCACCGGCGTTATCGAAATGCGTAACGGAATCGTCGCCGTTAATGAGCGCACTTTCCAGACCCTCCAACAGCGCTACCGCAAGCTCTCTGCGGATAAATTCGACCATATCAAGAATCGTATCCTCGGTCAGTTCCTCAGACGACACCAATGCGCCGATGAAAACGGTAGGCGTGAAGGTTTTGACATCAGTCGCAATATTGGTCTTGCGAGCTTCCTCTGCGTTATCCACAAGAGCTTCCCCACCCTTGTATACGACCGCCTTACCGTTCTGGAACGGGTACTTAGCGGACGAACCTTTGGGCATATTCCAAGTGAGGAACTTGGACGGAAGCATCGGCTCCACACGCAGGATTTCGTTGAACTCCGCCGACAATTCTTCCGGAAGCCATTCCGCACCATAGCCGGTATTGCCACCAGCCATAGCGCAGGAAACATCTTTGTCGAATTTCGCGGTAGCATCGACCAATTGCGTAAACAACCGCGATTTCCGGAGGCTGTACCGGTCGCGCTGTTTGAAACGGCCCATCGCATCAGCGATAATTACGGCATCATGCAGATTGCGTAAGTTGCGCAATTCGTACCCTGCTTCCATTTTGTCGTAATCAACCGGCATCTGGAACAGGCAATACGCCTTGTGCGCAATCTTCGGTAGCTTGTTGCCGTTTTCGTCGGTAAGCCAATCAAATTCGGTGATGAGGGAACGATAATCGCAATAAGCAACCTTGGTCGCGTTGTAGGCCGTCTGATTTTTGGCCGTTTCGACCTCTTTGCGAATATCCTCCACATCTTTTGACATTTTCTCAAGACGTTCAGCCAATTCTGCTTTGGTAATCAGATTGGCCGCAAACTGCGTCTGCGCCGTCTTGATTTCGGCGACCAAACCATTAAGAGACGTGTATTTGGTTTCCAAATCAGTCTGCTTGGCTACAAAAGACGTAGCATCGAACTTGTCGTTCGCATCGGGATTGGTTTCTTTCTTATCCAATGCGTTATTCCTTTCGTTTAGGTGTATTAAATTATTTGTTTGCTTTTGCAAAGCGTTTCGCACTACAAAGAGTGCGTCCGGATTTGCGCCGATATTGACGATTGAGACTTCCCGCAACTCAGCTTTGGTGACGGTGACAATTTCGGTCTCTTCGTTGAAAGACCACTCCATCGGTGCAAAAGAGATTGAGAAAGCATTCAGAACTTTCTCGCGAATCGCACGCAGAAACAAGGGATCGTTCTCTTTCCACACGCGAATATTGCCACGTATGCCTTTCTTTTTGACCGTATCAAGCACCATCACTTCACCGACCGGCGTATTTAGAATATCGTGAAAGGCAAGCACACGACCGTTAAATTTGGCGTACCCCTCATCGTGTGAAAAGGCGTCCCAACTAACGACCATGTTATGCGACGGCATATATGTTTCCGTAATGAACCAACCGGAAATGTTTATATCCCCGTCTTGCTCGTCCGTCACCGCCAATCGCGTTTCCGGATTCGTCATTGTGACGAGACCGCGTGGGTCAGTTATCTTTTCGAGGATTTCACGTCCTCGATTTGATTTCATGTGCGATTCTCCTTATCTTTGACGTTATTTAGTATGTATCATTGTTTCAATATTGTTTGTCAGACAATTTGTTATGCCGTCCATTGTCGCCACAATAAAACTCGGTAGTATTAGATGGACGTTATCTTGCGTGTGTACGGCAGCAAATAGAGAGCGAATCTCTCTGATTAGACGCGGCAAATGCCAATGGTATTTATCAGCGTTCTCCAAAAGTAATTGCGTTTGCACCAACATCTGGTCAACTATTGATTCCAGCGTAATTTGTGTGGCCTGCATAACACCTTGAAAAGCCGCATGCTTTCCATCAAAAATACGCCCAACCGCATTAAATTTGGTTACTCCACGTTCTACAATAATTTGCTGCATTACGGGCATTACGTTTTGCCGTAAAGCGCGATTCAATCCCAGCACATCAAATACTTTGTGGGCTTGATGCTCCGGGTCGCACAAGACCGACATGCAACGACCGTGTGCTGTAAGCGTTTGCACTTTATCAACTGTCAACTCGCAATATTGCCGCATAGTAGCATAAAGCGCATTTTCAACGTTCTTTTCCTCTTCCTCCGTAGGTTGAACTTCCTTGTTAACAGGCGGAGCGTTAATCTCTTCCGGTGCAGCATCCTCTGAAATGTTCAGCTGTTCTCGCACGTAAGCTGCGCTAACGATACCCTCTTTTTTGAGTTTGACAAGACGCTCAACTTGCTCGTTCGTATCGCCTTTCAAAGCCGGAACACTGCTCAAATCAAATTTGAGACAAATATCCGGGCCGAAAAAAGGCCACAAAAGCTGTTTATTAATCGCATCCTCAATGACTTTAAGGATTGGCTTAACGGTATTAAGCCAGAAATCCTTGTCCTGTGCGGCTGCATTCGCATAATTAGCGTATTCCATAACGCCACCACGAAAAGGTGGTAGACCATATACGCCAAAAATGCGCTCACGTATAGCCGACAGCAACGTTTTAAAAGCGATATCTTTGTGTTTTTGGTCGGGGTGCTCGAATTTTCCGCCATAGCGGTTGATGAATATACGGAAAGCGTTTTCCTGATTGTCAACATCGGCGTTCATTGCATCCAAAATTTGCTGGTGTTGGTCTTCCGTCAAATCATGGTCGGGCGTGAACATCAAATTGATGGTTGCGCCGTTACGGAAGAAACCGGAGTTGAAACGTGCAATATACCAGTCCATCATAATTTCTTCACGCACCGTGTTCACACGACCGATCCCCCAAAACGGGTCTCCTGCCGACATATCACGAACGTGCACAATACGATTACGGGGGTAAGTGCGTTCGGCTACGGTGTGCGCACCGAATTTATAAATATTGCGGTTGGTACTGATTTCCACCGTGCGTGGGTCACGCGGCCAGATTTCGATTCCTGCATATGGGCCGGTGTTTGCTTCAACGGTAAGAATCGCATTGCCGTCGTTCAGGAATGCTTTAACAATATAACTTACGATGTCCGACCAAGAATGTTCCATGTTTGGCGTACGGATAATTTCGTTAGCCGGATGGTCGATGTCTTCAACTTCACGTTCCACGCCGCCTACCCTCTGTATTTCTACGATGTGGACGGGTAAACTTTTCACGGCGTCATCAATCGCACGTGTAGCGATGTATACGTTGGGATTGACCTTATCGGCGTCTATGTCGTACCGCGTCTTGGGGTCACGTTGCGCCCAGTTCAACGAACCATATTTGCGCGTAATTTCAACTTGTTTTGCCCGGTCGCGCAAATCCACACGAAATTGGGTTTTTTGCTTTTTGCCGAACATGCGCAGCATCCAATCAAATATTCTCAGCATATATCGCCTTTCACGAAACAAAGCGTCTTTACCTGTGGTTCTCGCATTTTAGCATATCGCATGCGGTCTTCCTTACGAGCAAAGCGAAACCCACTACGTTGTATAAAAGACAACAGTTGTTCTGTCGTGTAGCCGAACCGCCTTTGCCATCCAATGCTGAATTCGACCACTAGTATTAAATTATCGTTCGCACCCAATAATTGCCGCAATCCATTAAGTGCCAATAATTCCGCACCTTCTATATCCAACTTAATGCCGTCAATACGCGTTTTGTTACCCGTAATCATATCGTCTAATGCGATTGCTTTTACCTTGGTGACTGTCTCTCCTTCTCGGTCGTCCACGCTGACGTAATTCCCCGCACTCATCGCAGTGCTTTTAAGGAATAAATCCTGCGTACGGTTCCACAAAGCAAATTGTATTGGTGTGATTCCACCTTGCGCCGCAGCGTTCTGTTGTAATATCTTAAAAGTGCTGCCATTCGGTTCAAAGGCAAATATATTGTGGACAGTTCGACGTTTGGTATAATGTTGTGCAATATTCAAACTCCACAATCCCACGTGCGCTCCACCGTCAATAAATACGCCGGTTACTTTACCCGCTTTGATTAACCGGTCTAAGTATTGATGGACGCATTTTCTCGCGTTATATTCGTAGTGTGGAATATTACAAGCGGTACATTTCTCGTCCGTACATTTAATCACTTAATGCGCCACCCTTTTTTCTTAGGTTGCTCTACGAGCGGTTGCACCACACCGCCTAAAATACGAGATTTCGGTTCCATATTGGGCGCAGCACTTGTGCGTTGTTTGCGCCAGCTTGTTCCCAAGGAAACGCTGTTGCTCATACCGGACACCAATTTAGCTAAAAAACGGTATCCACTGGCATGAAAGAAATGGTCAACGCCTTTCGTCCACACCGCACGTCCACCGGCGTCCGTAGTGCGGGCCGGTACAATCATTTGTTTGGCATAAGCACCACCAACACATGCAATATAATCAGCCGGTATTCTCGTTTTGTGATTTTTTACCGACATTGCCATAAGGTCAAGTATTTCCGTGCGATTCGTCTCCAGTACTTGCTCTTCGTGATTGATGTTAAAAATCGTTTTAATTTGGTCTTTCGGTCGGTAGTAGCACATCCACCGGCGTCCATCTGCAGCCACAAAATCACGCGTCTCCGCGTATCCACCACCTTGTGCGTCAATGACGGTACAAATCACATTATAGGTTTGCTCCAGAGCGGCCACTTCTGCCTGCGTTCGCACGTTGGCATAGTGAATGTCGTAAATTACGCCGTCGATTACGACGCTGACCACGCATGTATAATGCTTTCCTTGGTCTACACCCATTATAGCACGATAAGTGTTGGGGTCGTAGTCTTTGATGCGGTCGTACACAGCTTTTTGCAGAAGGTCACGTGTGATTTTGAAATCAGACCGCTCGTATACGGCAGCCAAATAATTGTTATGAAAATTCTCTAATGCGGTCGGATTATTCTGCGCTCGAATGAATTTACGGAACATGTAAATAATGTCATTCGGTGATTTGTGTTTCTCCACAAACAGACGCGATACCCGGTACCCGCTTATGGTGCTACCGGAATTTGCCGCAATCCACTGACCTGCGCCACACCGGTCGAAATCCTTACCGCATTGCAAACAAATCGGTCGTCCAGCCGGATGCCGTAACTTCCATTTCCCATCCTCTTCAACGACAAAATGCTCGTACCAATCTAGTGTTTGTTCATGCCCGCAGTGTTCACACACCACATTCCAGTCCTTTTGGTCGGACAATAACCATTCACCATGAATACCCACGCCGTCTCGCGTCGGGTTACCGAATTTCCAGATTATCGCATCAGGAGCGTTCTCCACACGGTCGTATGCATACCACAGATTTTCTTCATCGAGCAAATCGTATTCGTCCATCATCAGCACTTCGCACGGAAACTCGAAGAAATCCGAACGCACGTTGGAGCCGACGAATTTCCAGCCCATGCCGAATATTGATTTGTAGACATTGCTGTCGGCTTCGGCCAGACCAGCTTTAATGGCCTTATCGTATAGCGGGCTGCGTTCTTTCAGGCGATTTATGCGGTCGGATACGAATGTTTTCCGGTGTTCTTTCGACGGAAGAATATACATGCCGCGTTTGCCTTGGTGGGCAAAGGTGAACATGGCGCACAGCGCATGCTCCGTCATATGCACCTGCGAACATTTGACGATGACGAGTTCGCGGCTATTGTCCATATATATCTGCCGTAACCACTCTTTATCGGAAAACGTCAGTGGTTCGCCCTTGGTCGTTTTATGGTGCACTAATGCCATAAACAAACGCGGGTACCGGTCGGCTATAATTGCCAGGGGTTCTTGTCCGGTCGTACCGAGCATTAGATACCGGCTTTCCACCCAAAAAGATTCGCTGTTCCCAACACGGCTTCGTGTGATAGTTTAACGAAGAATATCAATGATTTTCCCCTTACCACAAAAAGAGGTTGCGGTTTATAGAATGCCTCTTTGAGCGCGCTCTCCGCAATTACCCATTCGCCATATTCGGCATGACAGCCCATAATACCGTTTTCCTGCTTAATCGTAACCGGCGTCAACATAACACAGGTCGAATCGCTGATATCGCATAACGCAACCGCTTGTAAATCAAGCAAGGTGTCGGTACAATAAACGTACAGAAAGCGAAAATATACGCTATCGCTATCGTAAGGACGGTACAACTCACAACGCAGATTCGATGTTTCCACAAGAGTTACGATTATGGCGTTGGTGGTTGTTATGCTCTGCACGTTCGGCTTGTTGGCTGCCGGTATTGCACAACCAAAAATAAGAAAGCCGCACAGCATCAATGTGACAATATTGCGTTTCATAAACCACTCCAAAATTTAAGCAGAGCGGCCACATTACGCAACCGCCCTGCCCGGACGAGTAAGGCTACCCGGAAAAATCGCTCAAGCTTTATGCGTATCGCCCCACTTGTTGGGCGTATAAGCTACGTTACTGATCTGCCGCACCATCTTGCCGCCGCAATCACCACACACCAACGTGCGGTCGCGGTCGTTTACGTTTCGCAATTCCTCTTTGTCGGAACCGCAATCTTCGCATACGTAGGTAAATATCGGCATTGTTTTAGCCCTCAGGCATCTTGTTGGGGTCGAGGATGCCTTCCTCCACAAGTTTATTGACCTGACAAGGCGTAAGTCCACGCCGTTGTGCCCATTCAATGAGCAAAGCATGTTTCTTATCCCACGCGCTTTCACACACCGCACGGCGTTGTGCGGCACCGGGATATTCGCGATTCATCACACCATTACTCATGCAACGGCTAATGAATTTGTCTTTGGTTTCGCCCTTATGCGGTGATGGAATTGGCATTTTTCCGCTCCGCTATCGCTTTAGCCGTCTGCTTCCATTCATTCAACCATACCTGCGCCTGTCGGCCACACCGACGCCGTTGCTCTCTGTTGAGTTTTTGGTCGTGCGACGCTGCGTACAAAGCTTCGTATTGATGGTGCGCATGATACGGGCATTCTGCGATTTGCTCCATGACACGCGGTCGTTTTTTGAGGAACATCGGCGCATAACAACGTGGACAAACTTCAACGGGCGTAAATACAGCGGAACGCGGCACAATCAGCGTTTCACCATCGGTCACACGCCGAACGACGATTTGGTCAAGATGCTCCGGCACATCACCCATAACACGGAACGCAGCACCGGGGTCATTCACGAAACCGAGCACGTTAAACGGCACGTTGCCTTTTATTGTGGATGTAATCAGCATTTGTCACCTTTTGGCGTGGATGCCGGTATGATACTAGGCCGATGCGGTGACGGAATTGGGTCACCATCGTGTGATTCGTATTCCGGTCTTGGTGTGCTAGTTGGTTGTCCGTGCCATTTGGGTTGACAATCAACACACCCCCCAGCGCATCCTAAGCGCAGAGGGCGTCGCACGCCTGCGCACTTGGCGGCATATTCCATCAATCCTTGACCAAGTTCGGTTTTTTCGCGTTTGTCGCCGTCTTTTTCAGGGCCGACGTAGTTGCCGTTCTCGTCACGGTCGCTTGCACAATCGGCGTGCGTCGCATACATTGACCATCCGGCATAAAGCGTCACATACCATAGCGAAATCTGCAACGTCACATATTGCGGATGAAGCGACAGCGTAAAATCCAAGTCACGCTCGTCATATCCTTCAATACCGATATCGTAAGCGAACTGCCCACACCACAATACACGTGTTTCCGCCTCAACGCTGATGCGGCGTTGTATTGGATGCACGACGGCGATAAACGCCGCCACAAAGAAAAGAATAATCCACGTCATTTCACTTCGTCCTGTTTGTTAGTTTTACGTGTGATTATTTTAAATACCAGTTCGTACGCAGGAAAGGTAATCACACGGTAACCTACCCACGCCAGAGAAAAACCGATGTCGCCGGTGTAAACGCACAACGACAACACGCCAAGTGCTTCCCACAATATGCCTTTGAGGAATGACCTGCGTGAAATCATCATGCGCCGCCGTTGGTTAAACGGTTAAGCGCAGCCACCAACTTGTGCATAAGCGCCGTCAACGACTTGATGCGTAAACCCTCGCGTACGTGCACTTGGTTGCTTTCTTCGAGTTTGAGCATCAGCGCGTCGATTTTGGCGTCAAGCGCGGCCTGTTTAATACGGTCGGTATTCGTCCAATCCATTAGGTCTTCCACAACCGCTTTATTTCACGGTCAAACGCGCGCAGCAAAGACGGCCCTTGCAAGCGCGACAACCGCTTAGCCGTGCTCGATATGCGCAACTTGCTCAACCAATCGGACGCCGCAACCAATGACGCATATATCGAACCCGGATGCTGCGCCGCAATGTCCCGCATTGAAACAAAAGCGTGCTTGGTGTGGATTTTCGCAACCGGTCTTTGCCGACCGGTGCCACGCCAGAATAAATCTTTTCGCATCATATTCTCGTCCTTGTTTTGTTTACATTTTCAAGCGAATGTAAACGGATTTAATCACACGTTGGCGTGCGACGCCCTCTGCGCTTATCTTTTCACCGAGGGTGAAATGTCCTTAACTTGAACGAGTGCACGGTTTATGACGTCGCACGGCAGCGTGTGACAAAGTTGGCACGAAAATTGCTGTGGTCTGACGAATGCCCACGCCATAAGCACATTTCGTGCCAAGTTGAGCGTGAAATTTCGGCATGACGCTTTCAACGTAGCACAAAACGTGCCAGAATTACGCTGTTCAACCGTAGCGCACATACAGGGAACGCGCCCATACGTGGAGCCGCAAGACCATATCGACTGGCTGCGCCGCCGTTCCACGCCGGAAAGCCGTTCCACGTAGGAGCCGCAAGACCATATCGACTGGCTGCGCCGCCGTTCCACGCAGCACAAAACGTGCCAAGTTGAGCGTAAATTTTCGGCATGAAAATTGCTGTGGTTAAAACCCATGCTCCACGCCGTAAGCACAAAGCGTGCCAAGTTGAGCGTGAAATTTCGGCATGGCGTTTTCAGCGTAGCACAAAGCGTGCCAAAACTATGCTGTTCAATCGTAACACATGGGCGTCACCCCATGCTCAAAGCGTGCACATCAGCAAATAGCGTGCCAAGTGAATTTTCCAAAGAACGCGACCCCGGACGCTCAACGCGTACGAGGCCTTTTCTACCCTTTTTACGGCGACGAACGGAAAATTGTGCAGAGCGACCTAAGTTTTTGACGGCCCTTGGTGTTCAAATTTTGAACAATTTTTCTGTTCAAATTTTGAACAATTTCTGCCAATATCGCATTTGTTTGCACATTTTTCCCTGTCGGTTGCATACTTGGGCCGGTAAACATGCCCGACAAAGCCCGACGTGCGCGTCGGAATGCCCGTCGGAAAGGTGTATATTAATACACATTTTAAAAAATCCGACGCCCGGAAGCTCATTGTGGGAAACAACTTTCGGGCGTCGGAATGCAGACGGCGTCGGAAGCCGGGGAATATAACTCCGACACCTATATTCCTTCGAGCGGAAGTTATTTCGTCCGTTGAGCTTCCGGACGGTTATTTAAAGCATTACTTTAAGCCGACGCCGAAAGTTATTTCCTCGCTTCAATGTCGGAGCGTCGGCCATGTCGGCGTGGGTATGGGTCGGGGGATTCCGACAAATCCGACCGATATTCCTATCGGAGCGCCGTATTGCAAATCGTTGCATATATGCCATATTGGCAGAACGGTCGGCCATGGTGGCAGGTGTTCAAATATTGAACATATGAACGGTTGCTGTGTTCAAATATTGAACAGCCCCTCCGAGCCTCCCCCTTGCCTTCAAGGCGGTCTAAGGCCGGTCGATACCTCAGAACGCGCTCGAAACCCAGGGCGACCCCTCGTCTGGTCTTCGCCGGGTATCGGTGGCGTACGCGGCGATATTCGCTCCGGGCGTCGGCGTGGGTGTGGGTTTTCTCCCCCTCTTATTTGTCGGGCGACCGGACGTGAAGCCGCGTCGGACGGGCTTTTCCGGGCCGTATGGTGGCGATGCCTATACATTGCGGGGTTTTCCCCATAAATTTGCCGATATTTTGCTACGCCTTGCAGGGTCGAAATCAGGCCGACCACAACCGCTTGTATTTTTCCGGGCCACGACCCCTACCGGTGGGTTTTGGCATCATCTGGCACGCACCTTGCTATATATCTTATTGACACCGACGAAAAGCAAGCACGCGCTCTTTGAAATCTGAATCCCGACCTTCGAATCTTTTGTCGATAGAGAGGAGATTTAAAATGAAACCGAAACCCCCGAAAATGCAAGCTTTACGTGATGGGCTGGAAATGCCTGTTGGTTATGCCGACGTAAAACGATTTTACGCCGTATTGCGATTATACACCGACGCGGGTCAGCGTGATTTTTCAGCTTTGATGACCAAGATACGTGAAGCCTACCCGGAAATTGATTTCGAATCTTTTCAATAGAGAGGAGCTTTAGCCATGTTGAATAGCGAGGATTTTGAACCGGAATCGACGCAGGAATGTGTCGCTTGTCATATACGGAAGCCTTTGCAGGATTTCGATTTCGACGGCCAGACGGAAAACGGCAGACGGTACCGGTGTATCGAATGCGACGACA
>Ga0315284_10000719_pt1 | contig 45502 bp, 56 predicted proteins | sample YL17G09_16_MG_FD_203696 | JGI IMG/M metagenome (GOLD analysis project Ga0315284, IMG submission 203696) | Sediment microbial communities from Yellowstone Lake, YNP, Wyoming, USA - YL17G09_16 | ecosystem: Environmental > Aquatic > Freshwater > Lake > Sediment | place: USA: Wyoming | collected...
AATTGATGCTAAGCGCCTTCGGCTTTAAACCCTTCAGGCAATGGTTTCTCAGTCTTATCGATCGATTCTATCCTGGTGTGCTAGATAGTGGCCTTTGCCGGAAACGGTATATTGATGACAAATTGGTAGAAGCCTTGCATGCCGGTATTGATACCATCGTGATCTTGGGCTCTGGATTGGATACGCGCGCATACCGCCTGTCACAATTATCGACCCTGCGGGTCTATGAAGTGGACCTGCCGCAAACCATCGCATACAAGGGAAAAAAGCTTCAGCAACTGTATGGAGCCATCCCTTCCCATGTTAAGTTGGTCCCCATGGATTTTGATCGCCAGGCATTGGCGGACGTTTTAAAAAGCCATGGCTATTCACTTGATCAGAAAAGCTTTTTTATCTGGGAAGGAGTTACGCAGTATATCTCCGAAGCCGCCGTGCGCGCGGTCTTTGAGTTTTTGGCCCAGGTGAAACCAGGCAGCCGCATGGTATTTACCTATATCGTAAAGGATTTTATCGATGGAGAAAAGACTTACGGGTTAGAAAGGTTATATCAAATATACAGGGTAAAGGACCCGATTTGGCGGTTTGGGCTGCATCCCGCTCAAATCGCGCCGTTCCTTGGAGGATACACGTGGAAGGAATTGGAACAGGTGGGCGCCGATGAGTATCGCCAGCGCTATCTAAAACCGACTGGAAGAACGGAACTGGTTATGGAGATCGAAAGGGCGGTCTACGCCGAAAAGGGCGCAAAATAGGCCGCTTTAGCACAACTGTCATTGGGTAGCTGGAAATCTCTTTTTAACTTTAATTAGAGCGCAAGAAACGGATATCCATTTTCGTTTACGAGGCTTATAATGAACGAAAATTTCAACGATTATGGAGCCTTGTATGCATTCTTCTAACATCAAAACAATGGGCTATTGGGAGTGGTTGCTGCTCATCATTTTGTCTATTATATGGGGAGGATCGTTTTTCTTTATAAAGGTCATTGTGGCTGAATTACACCCATTTACAGCTGTATTCGGACGGGTTATTATTGCTGCTATTGTTCTGAACGTCATTGTGCTGGCAACCGGTCATCGTATGCCCTCTTCTTTGAGGCTGTGGGTAATGTTTCTGGTGATGGCCTTTTTTAATAACCTGCTTCCCTTTAGCCTGATATTTTGGGGAGAAACTCAAATTGCCAGTGGATTGGCTTCAATTCTTAATGCCACCACTCCCCTCTGGACGGTATTGTTGGCTCATTTTTTAACCTCAGATGAAAAACTAACACCAAACCGGTTTAGTGGCGTACTTTTTGGTTTACTGGGCGTTGTTATAATGATTGGTCCCGTTGTTTTGATGGGTTTAGGATTAAATGTACTGGCACAACTGGCTGTGGTGGGAGCGGCGATTTCCTACTCATTTGGAACCATTTATAGTAAGCGCTTTAAGGAGATTCCACCTATTGTCTTAGCAACAAGCCAGCTCACCTGTTCCACACTGATGATGATCCCTCTTGTGGTATTTGTAGACCGGCCCTGGTTATTGCCAATTCCAACCATAAAAATATGGGCAGCCTTACTGGCTTTGGCTATCTTGTGTACTGCTTTTGCCTATGTGATTTACTTTCGGCTGTTATCTACAATCGGTGCGACCAATTTGATGTTGGTGACCTTTCTTATTCCAGTAAGCGCCATGCTATTGGGTATGACCATTTTGGGTGAGCGGTTGGAATTTCGCCATTTCGTTGGAATGGGGCTGATCGGTATAAGTCTTCTGTGGATCGATGGACGCCTGTTGCAAGTGACAAAGCGACTATTTCGAGGCAATAGACCAAAGCCACAGCCCATCGTTGATGACCACAATATTTGAGAGACACTCGATGAAACAGTTGGATGCCTTTTCTACCGAATTAAGTCGCTGGGAAGCATTAGTTCAACGAAACTCAGAAGCTGATAGTTTTTTTGTGTGCGGCGTTTTAACCACCGGCATCTATTGTCGCCCAAGCTGTCCCTCTCGTTTGCCTAACCGAAAGAATGTGCGGTTTTTTAATACCTGGCAGCAAGCCGAACAAGCTGGATTTCGCCCGTGTAAACGCTGTACACCCCAATTATCCAATAAACCTGAGACATCGACAGCCTCATTGGGGATGAATCCATCAATCTATCAACATGGGGGACGAGGGGTGTCGATCCGCTATTCCATTGTTCAATCCTACCTGGGTTGGGTATTAGTAGGCGCCACCGAAAAGGGTATCTGTAAAATTGATTTCGGTAACACGCCGGAGATCTTACAAGCAAAATTAAAGGCTGACTTTCCACAAGCAGAAGTACAAGATAATGATCCGACTTTTAATGCTATCGTTGCCAAGGTTCTTGCTCTTATCGAAGCACCTGGTCAAGGGCTTGAGCTTCCGCTCGATATTCAAGGCACGGCTTTTCAACGACGTGTCTGGTTAACTTTGCAGGATATTCCATCTGGCTTGACTGCAAGTTATACGGAAATCGCGGCGCGGATTGGAAATCCAAAAGCAGCCCGGGCAGTTGCCCAAGCCTGTGCGTCAAATCATTTAGCCGTTGCTGTTCCGTGTCACCGGGTGGTTCGCAGTAATGGCGATTTAGGAGGCTATCGGTGGGGGATTGATCGTAAACGGGCCATTCTTGCACGAGAGGCAAATACCAAAAACCTAATGACGTTGCCCAGATAGCAGTTCAGCACAGGCCATCGCCTCCTTCCAACCATAACCGTGATCTTCAATGCTCCACCAGGCGGATAGCACCGCTTGAGCCAATCCCCAGGCACGCAGCCGTTGGCGATTAAACCCCAACTCCTCAGCGAATTGGTCAATACGCCGCCTCAGGATGCGGCTTGCCTGCGGCGTTTTCAAGTCCTGCGGTAACTGGTTACGCAAAAGTGCGCCCACCTCGTAAGCCGGCTCGCCGATCAACCCTTTGGGGTCAAGTGCCAGCCAGGGTTGGCGCTCGGCTGCCAGGATGTTGTCATGGTGCAGGTCGCCATGCAGGAGCGCGGCTTCATCCATTGAACCGATAAGCTCCTCGAAAAGTCGTTCCGCCTCTTCGACCAAATGAGCGGGGAGAGGGCCTGTGCCGCCGTCGAAACGCTGGCGTAGCCTTTTGAGACCGGCAGCCCATTTTTCGACCGTTGGAAAAGAGTACCCAGGTGGCGCCGGCTGCCACAGTTGCCGCATGACCTGGACAGCGATTGAGGTTACCCGTTGGTCATCCATGATGTTTGCCAGCGGCGTCCCCGGCTTGAGCCGTTCCAGTAGCATCACCCCCTGGTCACGGTCAGCCTCCAGCAACTGGACGATACCTCGACCAGCATATATCCTGAGCGCTTCGATCTCTGCCAGAAGCTCCGGGTTAGGAAAACCCACCTTCAAAACCACGTCGGTGCCATCTGTCCGGACGGCGGGAGCGACATAGTTGTACGATAGAGGCTCGAAAGGGACTCCAACGGTAAGTGACCAGCGCTGTTCACATTCAGCAACGAGATTCGGCAGCCGTTTTAGCCACTCGGCTCCCGCTGTCCTGTAGAGTTCGACCTGGGTGCGGGCAAACCTAGAGGGGATGGCCATCATGATAAATTTCCTCGTGCCATTCCCCGGGCTGCAACGACCCCAACTGCCAGGGGCCAATGGCTTGCCGGATTAAACGCAAGGTAGGGTAGCCAACCGCAGCGGTCATCCGGCGTACCTGGCGTTTGCGACCTTCTGTTAATGTGATTTCCAGCCAGCTCGTTGGAATGTGGCGTCTCTCTCGGATTGGCGGCGTGCGCGACCATACGGCAGGCGGTTCCATTCGCCGGACTTCTGCCGGGAGAGTGTGACCATCTCGCAGGGGGATGTCCTGCGATAATTGGCGGAGGGCATCATCGCTCGGGACGCCTTCGACCTGCACCCAATATATTTTGGGCAACTTGTGTTCTGGGTCGGCAATATCGTGTTGGAGCTTGCCAGAGTCGGTAAGCACGACTAAACCTTCACTGTCGTAATCCAGGCGTCCAGCGGCATAGACATTTGGTACAGGGATATAATCGGCCAGGGTTGGGCGGCCGCGTAGGTCGGTGAACTGGCAGAGCACTAAATATGGTTTATTGAATAGGATCAGGCGTATCATAAAATCGCCCATTCAGCACACCCAGGAACAGTGTTTCAAAGCGCTGAGGGTCAACTGTCGTGGTGATCCGCACTGGACTTCCGTTCTCAGTTACGCGCGTGGCTCCGCTCTCTGACCCTTCTTCTTCTACCACTGTCACTGGTCGCTCCGCAAACGCTCCCAGGCTCTCGTCAGTACTGATGACTGCGGTAAGCGGGTCCCAGAACCAATATAGGCCGGCGCGTATCAAGTCGACCTGTCGGGTTAGTAGCCGATAAATGAACTCTGCAGCTGGTGTGGAACGCTCCTTCCCCAAGCGATTATAGAAATCCTCCGTTATCGGCGATTGATTGGTCGCATCAAGTGGCACAAATGTGACCGGTATGCCAGATTTCAGGACCACGGCTGCCGCATGGGGGTCGATGAAGACGTTCCATTCCGCTACACTGTTATCAATGCCGACATTCGATAGGGCGATATTGCCCGGCACATCAAAGGCGCCTCCCATGATATAAACCATTTTTACCTTGTCCACCAGAGAGGGATCATTCTGGAGGGTCTCAGCCAGGTTGGTCAGTGGCCCTAATGTGATAATTACGACTACTCCCCTTGGATTTCAGGTAAACGCTAAAACGATGTATGTACAGGGTCTACAACATTCTCAAGAGTTATCTTATGCCCGAAGGTCTTTTCGATAGAACCAGTTGATTATGAAGAGAATGCCTACCAGGAACGGTGGTCCAGACATCACCAGGTAAGTGGACCAGTGAAACTGCCCCCCGAATCGAACGAGATAGAATGCTGCAAGGAAGATGAAGAGGACTCCTCCAACCCACTCCCAACGCCAGGAGATGGCAAGCACAATAAGAATCGCCAATGTGGGTATGAGATGGATCAACAGGGCGAGCAGGGTCTCCCAGAAGCTGTAACCCGCACCGAACACATCCAGGGCAAACAGGCTTACAAAGATGGCGAATAAAATACTCAGAATCCTGGGCGCCCAATAGAGGACACGCTTCATAGTTTTATTCATGATGGGTACTTGACCTTTCTTGGGACAGGCAATCACTACACGAGGCATCACGGACTGCTTTAGCTAAGAGAACGCGCTTGCTGAGGCTCAGGCGTGGGTTTCTTCTAAAGTGCGGCTTTCAGCAGGCTCTTGCCACTGCCACAACAATGCAAGGCCTGTCAGTGCGGCCGGAATTGCGCCAAGCGCAACAATGTCCGTGGTCCTGTCTACGGACTTCCCTATAACAAGACTGAGAATGAACCAACCAAACGTGCTTGCCAACACCCACCAGTATGGTTTGCGTATATTCCGGTGGAGGACAAGTAACTGCGCCAGCCCTAGCATGAGGCCAACCACGGTCATCACGATGGGGGAGATATATAGCAGGGACTCCTGGTTTCCCAGCCCCAGCGTCTTGCTCATGACCATGACTAAGCCCGCGGAAACTGCCATTGCAATAAGCAGGCCACCGACTGTGGCCATAATCCACCAGCCAGACCTGGGCACATACCGTCGAAGGACGACCCATTGTAGCGTACTTAAAAACACCGCAAGGAAAGGAAACAAGGCAACGCCAAACAGTCTGTCTTCATTGACACCGGGCACGATCGCTTTCACCAGGAAGATAAGCGCGTACATGGCGACAAAGCCAAGGAAGATGCCTGCTGTGCTGGCTACCACCCACGCTGCCCAGAAAGACCATTTGAGATGAGAGCCTTTTTTCAGAGAGGAACTAATCATGTCACTGAGTCTACCACTTGATTGCAGTATTGGTTAGGGGTTTCTCAGTTGACGCTTTCAAAAGGGCGGACATTAAACTACTCTTTGTATGCTACCACTCCGAACGCTTGTGGTTTGTGAGTGATCCGTGTGAAACCAGAATCTTGCAAACGGCGTACGACGCCTTTGGTCAAACGGGCACCAATTTTACTGTCCGGGTTACCAATGTAATGGAACATGCGACCGTTGTTCTTTAGCACACGAAATACTTGTTTATAGAACGCCCCAGAATACAATTCTCCAGCCAGGCTTAATGTGGGCGGATCGTGAATGATGCAAGAAAACGATTCAGACTCGAACCGTTCTACTTCTTCAACACTATCTCCAATGATTTGCATGATTTTGGGATTATCAAAGAGCGCCTGTGACCACGGATTGAGCCGCGCTATTTCCTGCGCTATCGGGTCAATTTCAATTGTGATCACATGGACGGCAGTTTTAGCAGCTTCAATCGCGGTGTAGCCGAGGCCGGTCGCCGTATCCAATACACGACCTCTAACAGGTGCAATCGCTATAATTTTGCTCAATGTGTCCAGGTAGGGATTTGTGTCTTTGATACGGTGCATGGGGAGGCCTGAAATAAGCATGGTCGGAGCTGAGTCGGTAGGCATCAAGCTGTAATATAAACCTGAAAGCTCGGAGAAGCCACGGATTCCCTGTAGTGTATGGTTTTCTACCCAATAACAGGCGCTTTCATTCGCATAAATCTCTTCAATGCTGTTCCAGGTCAGGCTCTCTTTATTCGTAAATGAGACACAATCTGGATATAGTTTTACTTCTGTTGTGGTCAAGCCCAAGTCGGTTGAAGTAACCACAGCCGATTCTCCATCCCGCCTGGCTTTAAGAATCGGTTTAACCTGAAAGTGGGATAATACTAGTGTGGTCATCCTTCATTCAAACATTGCTTCATTGGGTGTTTTTTTTCACTTGGGTTGGATACAAATTAGCTTGTCCAAGCAGCTGGCAGCTTGGACAGATGAAACTGCTCGTGCTGCCGGTCTTGATCTTCTCAATCACCGTACTACAGACTGGACAAGGCTTACCATCCTTGTATCCGATCAGAATATCTTCCATCGTGAAGCCACCTTTCTGCCCGTAGAGGTTCAGCTCATAAAAGGCGCCTCCTTTATCTATGCTTGGTTGAAGTCCTCCGTTAATCGCCTCTGCCAGCCCTTCCACTTCGCCATCCTTTAACGTATGGATTGGGCGCGACGGATGTAAGCGGGCCATGAAGAGAACGTCATGCACATAAGCGTTCCCGATACCTGCAATAAGAGACTGGTTTAGCAGAAATGACTTGATATTTCCTCGACGCCCCTTAAGGAATGTTTGCAGACCCTCAACTGTCAGCTCATTAGCATTCGGCCCAAGTTTTGCGGTCATCGTGTGATTGTTGAGCCCATCAGATGGCACATAATGGGCGTAACCGAACCACCAGAAGTTGATCGCCAAACAAGTGCCGTCATCAAAGTCGAATATTAATCGCCGCTTCTCTGGAAGTGACGTGCGGGTAACGAGCAGAATCTCACCTCCCATACCCAGGTTGAGGAGTAACCAGCCCTTGTTCGTCTCGCCGAAAATCCACTTGCCTCGATTGGTCACATTTAGCAATCGCGCCCCGGTCATTGCCTCAATGAAAGTCTTTTCCGTAACATTGAGGCATTTCGGCTGCAACACCTCAAGGCCAACGATGGTCTTCCCCACTAATTCCTTTTTCATTTCTCTGGATCTGGAGACAATTTCAGGCAATTCTGGCATTTCCACACTCCTTGTGTATAGATGAGAAATTCGCCGCCTAGCGATATCGAGTTAAACTGCCTAGCGCTTCAGGCTCAGATGCTAATAACGCCTTCTGTAAGATCATCTCCTTGACCAGGTCGATCTGTTCTCTCGCCGGCTGCTTTTTCACGAGGAGTCGTTTGCAGTAGTCTTGCGAGTAAGACAATTCGTCATACGCGAAGCTGTAAGGCAGGTCGGTGAGCCATAGGAGAGTAAAGAAGAAGGGGAAATCATGCCATTTACCATCGCCGCTGCGCTTCTGCTTTAAAATCTCTAATGTTTGCCCGAACTTATCCGAAGAGCCATTGACATTGTATGCAGTCAGGTATCGCATAAATGCGATGGAGGCGTGGGCACATTCACCTTGGGTGCACCCATTTGCGAAACATAACCGAAAAAGCCTTTCATTCGCCTTTTGGAGAATCTGCTGAACTTCCAGAGCTTCAGGCTGGATGAGAGCAAGGATACGCAGGGTTTCTAACTCTACAGCGTTATCAGCGAGAAATTTTGTCTTGGGTTTCTCACCACTGAAAAGCCGGATACCATTTTCCCGGTCAGCTTGTGTTGGGTAGAAGATGAATCCCTTATATCTGTTCTGATGAGCAAGAATCCATTTTGTTAAAATAACGTTCTCCGAGGGGGTGTAGCTGCCACCATTAAACAAGAACATTGCAGCATTCGTAATGGTTTTATACAGATTTCCTTCATCGGTGATATTCATATCCTGATTTATCCTTTCCCGGTATTTTCAGAAATTATAAAAGGATCACGAATTTGCACTCCTTAGCTCCTGCTAAGCATGATTCTAAAAGTTCAATATCGACAGGCCTTTCAAGAACACTTTCCCAGTACTTCTGGACAAAACCTTTTGAGCATAGACAGTAGGTGATCGAAGTCGTCTCGCCATCTGGCAATCCCCTTCCCAGACTGCAGTAGCATCTCATCGGGTGTGTAAATTTTTGCGGTGTATAAAATTGATAAAGTACATCTCCATCCCTGGTTAACCGGGTTCCGGTGGGCGGGTTTCGCTGCTCGGCCTCTAGAAACTCGTCTACACTCTTATACTTTTTGCGTCTGGCCTGAGCTCTCTCGATGGGATTATTATTCACTTGGGCACAGTTGTAGCAGCAATTCATCATGATTTGAGTCCGTGTTGCCTCATCAACAAGGTTATCTAGTCTCTCCACCATACCCTGAACCCATTTTGCAACTTTCTCCGGTTTGGAAGAGGCGGTTATTTGTTCGCTGCCTTCCATAACCATTTCCCTAATCTTGTTTCCAGCATGGAGCTCTATTTTCTCGCTGATCTCATTTACTTGATGAATTACATTCCGGGACATAATACTAAACCTCCTGGATTAATTGATGCCGATCGGGATTGTGGATTAGGCCACTATTATAGAACAAATGTTCTTATTTGTCAATCCTATAGTTTATAAAGTCCACGAGCGAGTTTGAAATGGATGTTATATGGCTTTCTTTTCTTGGGTGGACATGCCCTTATAGGCAGCATCGGTTTTGGCTGCCATAATTAGATCATTGCGGTGCAGCCCTTTGACCTTGTGTGTCCACCACGTGACAGTCACAAGCCCCCATTCAGTGAGAATGGCTGGATGGTGACCTTCAGCCTCGGCTAATTCCCCCACTTTATTGGTGAACGTCAGTGCCTGAGCGAAATCCTTAAAGCTGAAGACACGCTCTAAACGGCGAATGCCATCATGTTCTATAATTTTCCACTCAGGAATGAGTGGTTTATATTCAGCAATTTCTGCTTCCGTAACTGTTGGCTCGCCTACCTGGCAAGCCAAGCACTTCATTTGCGTAAGATCGTTCATATCATGTTATTCGTTCTCATGGCTTCCATCGCAAAAGGGTTTATTGGATGATTTACCACAACGGCACAGGGTAACACGATTACGGATTTCATATGTCGTACCGTCTGCAGATTCAATTGGGATACAACCACGCACCCAGAGTGGTCCACTTACACCAACATATGGATCTTCAACCAACCCGATAGAGGGTTCAAATTCTGGCTCAATGGCGTTTCCTTCCGTATCCCAAACCGCAAGGCGGCCTGCGGGGCAGTTTCCTGCCTCTTCTATGGCCATTCTTTTTGCTTCCGGGTCGTCAGATTGTCGAGTAAGGTCCCAGGTTCCACCCGCCAGGCTGCAAAAGCGAGCATCTGCGCATAATGGAAGCACATCAGTCAGATCGAGTTCCGGGCCATCGGTTATTTCTGCTTGATCGAGATAGTTCTCGCGACTGGCCGTCTCGGTACCGTCGAAATTCACAAGTAGATGGGTTCCATCGCAAAATGGTTTGTTATAGGATCGTCCGCAGCGACATAGATCGTAATCTTCCTCGGTGAGGGTGTCCAGCCCGGGGATGGATTCGGTGCGCCATTGGTAGGCAATTCCTTCGGCATTAGAAATAATAGTCTGTTTTACCAGAGGAATGCCACCGGATACGATATAGGGGCCATTTTTGCTTACCTTAATTTTTTTCTCTTTATTTAAGGTTTCATTTGAAGATTCTTTCTTAGTTGCCATTATTCACTCTCTTCCTCTGCGTGTTACGTAAGTTGAGCTTATTACCGCTCAAAACCAATCCATTTTATGTCCTCGATCCTTCACCTTGCGGTTAATCGAGTAAGAATGGCAACATTGGCTCCCATTTCTCTTTCCACTCGATAGGCACGAGTTGCTGAGTCACGATTGAAGGCATTCCCTGGGACATAATCTCTCTATCCTGAGGCGACATGTTATACAGGGTGAATGGCACTACCAAATAATCCAGGCCTGAGTGCTTTTGGCTGAGCTCAGCGACTAGCTGGTTTAGCCTCATTTGTCCTTCGATATTAACCAGCGCATTTACTCGCTCGCTGGAGAAATAGCTCTCTTCTGTTTTTGTATGTGGACTCCAGATTTCATGTATTCTAGACGTGGCGCGGGTGAGATCATCCAGCGAGTCTCTCGCCTGAAAGTCAATGGTTGCCTTTTCTATTGCCACCTTGATTTTATCCAGGAACGGTATTATCCAGCGGTGTTGTTTTGTCAGCGAGTCGAAATTTTTATCAGGCATCTTCTCACGGAAGTAGGGAAATATCATTTCGTCCTCTATGGTGTGATGAGCGTGCAGCAGGGATACAAAGCTCTGCACGTAGCTGACGAACCCCTTTTGGGTGCGTACATCAGGGAAACCTTGTCCTGCGAAGGACTGACCATACTCTTAAATCACATCCAGAGCGCGGGTGAAGACTTTATGGATACGGATCAGACTCGCTGAAAAGCTTGATTGGGTTGTTTCCGGCATGTCTAGCTCCTATCTTGACTGATCGGGTAGGGCTCAAGAAATGTGGCAGGCAATTCACGGCGCAAACACGAGAGAACGAATCTAGTAAATAGGTCTCATGGAATAATCTACTATACAACCCATTGCTGTTTATTTCACAAGCTTTGCGTTCAGCTTAATCTCCGGCCCGGCAAGCGCTTTCGAGACGGGACAATTTTTCTTGGCGTTCTCGGCAAGGTCCATGAATGTTGCCTCAGTGAGATTCGGTACCTCGGCCTCCGTGTTTAACTCGATCAAGTTGATCGTTGGACCTTCGCTCAGATGGACGGTGGCGGTGGTGGAGATTCGCTTAGGCGTGAAGCCCGCCTTGGTGATCCGGGATGCCAGGGCCATCGAGAAGCATCCGGCGTGAGCCGCGCCAATCAATTCCTCCGGGTTCGTCCCCCGCCCCGACTCAAAGCGCGAAGCAAAGGAAAACGGACCTTCGTAGGCGCCACTGCCCAGCTTCATGATACCGGCGCCTTCCTTCAAAGTTCCCTTCCATTCAGCGGATGAGGTGCGTACTGCCATTGTGTCCTCTCTTTCTTAATTACATAAAATGTAAAGACAAAATACTAATTTCTAAAGTTTGAGATACCCATATCATAGTAGCATTCGTAACTACTGATATCCCAAAGTGGCACAGGGTTCGTGCTTTATTATTATACTAAGAAATCACTCAAATTATGTGCAATGGATAAGATTTCGTCTTAGCCGGTCATCCCTTGTGGGTACTCTGATAAAGGAGCGATTGTCTTCCTGAGCAAAATCTCGGAGTGCCCCGAAATAATATAATCCTTCAATTCACCTACGACTTCATAACCAAGTCTCTCATATAGTCTCTGCGCACCTTCATTGAAGGATGAGACGCATATAAAGGCATTAGGTGTCTCACTGAAAATACGCTTTTCTATAAAAACCATTAATCGACTGCCCAAGCCTCTGTTTCTCCATTCTGGAACTACACACATTGATTGAATATAACCTACAAAAGCCCCGTGCATGTTGAGGATCGTAAATCCTGCAATCTCATCATCAACGGTAATTAAATAAACTTCCCGTGCGGGGTCGGTGAGTATCTTGAGTGAGGCTTCATAATCTCGCCGTAAAGTTATCCAGGGCTCTGAATTTGCCATCAATTGAGCGCATATTTTGGCTTCGGTAATATTTTGAAGTTTTCTTATCTTTTCCTTGTTACTTTTCTCTACATTCATCCGGTATCATTCTCCTTAGTAACTACCAGCCGATTGCACAGCATCCGGCAGTTCGATCTCCATGCGCCGCACAGGTGGATAGAATAACGCGCCTAGCGCAGATAGCGCCCATAATGCACCCATGATCACAAAAAGCAGCCCGATGCCGCGTCCCGATCCCACACCGATGATCTGCCCCACAATACTCGCCAGTATGCCCCCTTCTGCCATCAATGGTTCAAAAACCTTATCCGAAAACACCCCGGCAGACAGGTAGGCTAGTGGGATAATTGAAAAGGCGATCATCCGCCGCACAGAGAACACGCGCCCCTGGACATCCGGTGCAACCTTGCTCTGCCAAAGCGCCTGGCTGTTCCCATTGCTGATCGGTATGGTAAATAAGACACCGAAGTACGCCGCCGCGATTAATGGGATCAGGGGCTGCAGCCCCAACATTATCGTAGCCAGTGCTGCCAGCGCGTCGCCAAGCAGGATGGCGTAGACCCGGTGCTGTTTGGGCCCACCCCAGGTACTCATCACCAGTGTGCCGATCACCATTCCCACACCTCCAATGGAGCCCACATAACCCAAAACATCGGGTGTGGTCATGTCCAGCATCATGGGCGTAAACATTGCAAAGGCCGCGCTGGCAAAGAAGTTGCCGATGGCGAAGTAGATAAGCAACCCCAGCAGGCCGGGGCGCGCCGCAAGGTACCTCCAGCCGTAGGTCATATCACCCAAGAATGATACTTTTTCGTCATCCTTTTGGGAAGTCCTTTCTGGCATCGGAATATGGATCATGAATAGTGTACATACTGCCAGAATCAGGGTAGAGAGGTCAATGAGAACGATGCCTCGCATCCCGATTGTAACAAACAATGTCCCGGCGGCTGCAGGAGTCACAAGTTGCGAGAGAGCCTCACCAATCTGCACCATGCCACCCGCACGTCCCAATTGCGACTTGGGGACGAGCATCGTTGTAGCTGCGCCATAAGCAGGCCATTGGAATGTATTGGCGGTGGCAGCAATTGCTGTGACCAGATAGATGTGCCATAGCTCTAATTTCCAAAACCAAAGGGCTAGAAGAATTGACAATGTGCCGATCCCAGCTCCTGCATCTGCCAGGATCATTACCCAGCGACGGTCCCGGCGGTCTGTCACCACACCGGCGAGCGGCGCAAAAACGATGGTCGGCAAGATATAGGAAATGAGGTTCAACACAAACAGCATAGACGAGCCAGTCTGCTCGTAAACCAGGACGCCTAAGCCCCATCCCGTCAGGCCTGATCCCATCGTTGACATGAGCTGGCCAAGCCAGATGATGATGAAAGCCCACAATCCTGTCGGCCGCGATGATTGCATAGAATTTATTTTATACCGTCAACAAAGGTGAAATGCTCGCCCGATCACCTACTTTTGACCCTTTAGGCATATCGAAGGGGGTTGCTGAGCTACATAGGCATTGACCCAATTGGCTATCGTTTGATGATTCACATTCAATGCCCGACCGATCTCGCAGAGACCCATCCCTTCAAGAAATAACCGGATCACTGTTTTTCTTGTTTCGTTGGTATAACCGCGCGTTTTCGGTTCGGCAACATACTTCCGCCGGCATTTTTTACAAAGATAACGCTGGCTCCCAGCTACTGTGAACCCAACCTTGACCTGTTGCCCGGTTGACCTGCAATGTGGACATGCCATCATACTGATATTATATTCATAACTACTTATTTCGTCATTACCCGGTTAGCGATTGACACGATATATTAATGGGGTTTTTTGCGCCGTTTACGGCGCAAAAAACCCCGAAAAAGGATAGCCCCCGCTTCCCTTCAGGGGAGCGGGGGTTGGGGGTGAGGGGCTTCTGAGTATGCTAAGAGACTTTGTGAAAACCGTAGTATCTTTCGCTGAGGTAATTAATAGCCGGGGATCTGTTTAGGGAAGTAATCCTCCATCTTACCTTCGCGGTACACATCCAGCGTAGTGCAATGTAGCTCTCCACCAAATGGTAACACCTTATCATAATTTATAGGTACAACTTCCATATCGAGCTTGGTGAGCTGGTCGATGAAACGATGCTCGTGAGCCTCCACGCAGATGGTTTTCGGTCCCAGCGAGAAAGTGTTCATCGAGATCCAGATCGGTCCTGAAATCGGATGGCCGAAAACATTTATATTGTCCTTATAATCATGCATCGGCCTCTCTGCCGGGATCAATTCCCAATCATTCATCTTGAACAGTTTGGCTGCATTTTCTGTGAGGATTGGCTCATCGGGGTTGTATACCGCCAACCCAGGCCGCAGGATGAGCAGACTGACGTCGATATGCCAGGGGTGCAGGAAATAATCACCGAACGGACCACTTGCAGCCGCCGGGCTGTTGAACTGGATGGGATGGATGCGGATACCCTTGGCGCTGAAGTAGCGCTTCAGCCAGTCCATACCACTGCGGTTGGTCACCGACGAGCACTGCCAGAAGATATCTTTACCGCAACGTCCGGCATCGGCGGCGTCCCACAAAGGTTCTTTCTCCGTGAGGTGAAATTTCCACTGTAAAAATCGTTCCGACTTTTCTTGTGTAGTCCAAACATTGTAGAAGTTGTAGTAGTAGTTCTTCTCGAAGGATTCGTCTGTCAGACGCGGCTTGGGGGCAGCAGTCCACAAGAACTCCGGGTCTTCTTTGAAGTAGCGTTCGAAGAGCGGCCGAAGGTTGAGGTATTCATACCAGCGCGAGCGAATGGAACAAGTGGCTTCCATGATCTCGTTGCCCACCGGCAGGAACAGATCGCGCGGACAGGCGGTGCCGCGGGCATTCAACTGCGTCCAATCTGGAGTGCTGAAAGCCTGGACATCCTCCAGCGCCGGGTGTACTTCTACACGGTCGACGATAATGCCGCGCTGCTCCATCGTTTTAACAAAATTTTCCATCTGCTCGTTGGCTTCATCCACCATCTCCTGGGGAAACTTGCCATAGGTGCCCAGTGGAAAACCGAACTTCGGGTAGTTGTGCCACCAGGCAGGTTCCGGGGCCGGTACTTGTGTGCCCTCGGGACGCCCTACAATTACACGTTTCAAGGGGTCCCACTCATTCCAACAGTTAACCATTTTTGTCATAGCTGCAGCTCCTTTATTTGAATATGTCGTATCTTCTCAGCCTCTTGGCATAGAAAATGAAAAACCCAACCACGAAGGGGTTAATCTTATCTGTCATCTTCTACTGCCCGAACAATAACCATTTTAATATATTCTATAACTTATTTAACCTTAAATGGGGAAGTGTCTAACATAGTGGGTATATATCAGCGCTCAAATGAATAGGCTTGGTGAGGAAATTTGATTAGGTTGGAACTATAGCAAGTTTTTCAGAACATGCCTGAGGTAAGCGTTATTCACTCTGCCTACTTTCAGCTCTTTAGGCATACCGATTGAGGTATGTAATCGGCTGAAAGTTTTATTACAAAAATTGCGTTATTACAGCCGGTTACGGCAACCAGGTTGCTCGGTGTTTGGCCGTAAAATACTGGGGTTTTATTTTAGTAACTTTCGGCCAAACACTTAGCTGCGCAGCATAGTAGGTGTTGACCCAATTGGCTATCGTTTGAACATTCACATTCAATGTCCGGTCAATCTCACAAAACCCCTTCCCTTCAAGATATAGCCGCATCACTTCTGATCTCATTTTCTCGGAAAAACCGCGTTCCTTTGAGTCTGCAACATACTTTCGCTGGCATTGCTTACAAAGATAACGCTGGCTCCCTGCTGCTGTAAACCAAACTTTGACCTGGTTCTTCTGTTGATTTGCAATATGGACATCTCATCTTATCGCTATTTTATCATAACCATTTATTTCGCAATGACCAATGGCGGGGGCGCAAGCTGTTCAAGTTGCTGTTGACCAAACCAAGTCGGAAAACTGGGCATGATTCGTTTCTAAAAAAACGAAAAGAAACGAACCCCTTACGGGGCGTAGAAATATAACTCCGCATGGGGATAGAAGAACCCCTGATCATAATAGCACATATGTTCTAGTTTGTAAAGGGGGAGGAAAAATTATTCACCGCAAAGGCTCAATAATACTAGGACAATTAATCACAAGTCCATATTTTTCTAATCCTGCAGATGCAGCGCGTCGTGACCGCACTGCGCCAGCAGGGTCACGACGCGCGGCGAGATGCCCATATCGGCCAGAAATTTCATGCCGCGGCTGGCCCTAAAATCTGGATACACTCATCGTCCAGCCAGGCGGCGTATTGCAAGACCTGGCGGATGTCTTCCTCTTCGAGATACGGGTATTCCTTGATGTTTTGTTTGGCGGTCATGCGAACAAATCAGAGTGTGTGCCTGTGCGGATGAGACGCAGTTCGTTATCCACAATGGCATAAATCAGGATCCAATCTGGGTTGATGTGACAATCGCGCGCGCCCGCAAATTTCCCCTGCATGGGATGATCTTTGTAGCGCGCTCCCAATTCTTCTTCGATGGCTAGTTTTTCGATCACAGCGCGCAGTTTCTTTATCTCATTGCCACGCTTTTCCATGCGGTTGTAGTCTTTTTTGAATTGCCCAAGATAGCGGATTGTGCGCATTATGATTCCAGGTCTTGAAAAAGCGCATCTACACTTTCTGCCGTGTGCAGGTTCACACCAACCAGCGCGTCTTCGATGGCTTGCGCCGTTTCGGAATTGGGAATGGCAACGGCAAAGGGTAATCCTTTTCTCAGGTTGATTTGGTTGAAGAACAAGGTAATGGCTTGTGTGGTAGTCAAACCCAAACCCTTCAATATTTTTTCTGTTTCGCGCTTCAATTCCGGGTCAACTCGCGCGGTGATCATGGTTGTTTTACTCATGGCTTGCTCCTAACCTCGATAATTGTATATCAATTGTAATACACTTATTTTATCACATTTCACACCCCATACAAACTTATCGCCCTCTCATTAATGCAACAATTTTCAGCGCGTATGGTGTGCCCCAGACACACCGCTCATCTGTGAAGAGGTACTTATTCTCCTCAATAATAAACCAGCGATATACGTGCAGCCAATGATTTGATGATGACCGAAAATGATGCGTTACGAACGCCTTCTACGACTTGGGAAGGATCTCGATGATCTTCCGAGGCAAGTTCAGGCCGCCCTTTTACAAAACAGTCCTATTTGCCCAGATACCGGTGAAGCTGTGGCAGTAGGATTGGATTGTTCATTGCAAGCCGGTGGGTGATGGTCGTACCGCCCTCAAGTACATGGCCCCGTATGTCTTCCGTGTCGCCATCAGCAACCGCCGCCTGGTCAAGCTGGAGCACGATCAGGTCACCTTCCGCTAACGCACTTCTGACACCGGACAGCTTAGGCTGTGCACCCTCTCCGCTAAAGAGTTTATCCACCGCTTCTTGCAGCACGTCCTGCCCAAGGGGTTTGTCAAGGTGCGCTATTACGGCTTTTTCGCACCAGGCTGCTGCTTACGCCTGTCTGCACTGCGGCAACAGCTTCAAAATGCTTTTCCAGATTGCGATGAATCTGGTGGTGCAGAGCAAGAGAAATAGCTTGCGGCTTCAGCGCTTGCCCCAATCTTACGCTGTCCAAGTTGTGGCCAGGCTATGCGCCTTCAGCAAACTATTCAAACCACTGGACGCTGCCCGCCATGAGCCAGCCTGACTTTCCTGTGCAGTTTCCTTTTACCTTGGACGCCAGCTTTTTAACTTGCACCCCTGGTTTGGTTTGTCCTGACCCAGGAAAAATACCTGCACCCCCCTTGGGTTCCCCCCATTCTGCTTGCTTTGATTTAGCCTAAGGGTGTATACTCTTGTTAACCAGGATCGTACTGGACCGGAAAGACTTTGCACGGACTCAGCCATCAGCCATCAGCAGTCAGCCATCAGATAAAAGCTGACTGCCGAAAGCTGACCGCTGAAAGCTGAAAACTGAAAGCCGACTGATGTGGCGGCGCATTGAACCGGAGTTTACAACTTTTTCTCGCGCCATCACATCAATCCTTAATCGTTAGGCGGCTGAGTAACATTAAGTCCATACAATTAACCAAATTTACTTCAACCAGAAAAAGGAAAATAACAATCATGAGCACAAGAAAACTATTGCTACAGATCATTGGTTTGGCATTCACCATCTTGCTATTAGCCGGATGTGGGATTACACCAACCGAGCCAACAACAATGCCCACACCCATTCCTGCACCTGCCTCAGCGGCTACAGTTTCTGCTAAATCCGGCTCTATCACGGGGCGCGTGCATTTGGTGAGCCCACCCACACCGCGCATGGTGGTGTATGCGGTAGACCAGACAACCGGCTTGTGGGCTTTCACAGAAACTCAAGCCACCGACGGCGAAGCATCCTTCAGCCTGGTCGTGCCGCCTGGGTCTTATCAGGTATTTGCCTTTTCAGACATTGACGGTTACGCGGGTTATACTCTGGATGAACGGACACTGGCGATAGTCAGTGTCGCCGCAAACCAAACGATATCGGACATCATTGTCCGCCCGCCTAGCCAGTCGGAGTGCGGCTCCATGTTTGGGGTGCCGGCTTCGCCGGAAGGCCGGTTTGCGGCAATTGCCGGCCCCTCGGCTGATTGCCTCGCCGCCATCCTGACCCCCGCCGCGGGCCCCACCCTGCTGCAAACGAACCCGGAGGCCATCCGCATCCAATTCCAGCCGAATAGCACCATGTGGTACTCCCCTGGTGACCTGGCGCCCAATGCAACTCGGCGCGGTGTGCTCTACGCTCTCAAAGGGCAGCAGATGACCGTCGACCTGACCACAGAGCCGGCTTCAAGTGCCACCCTTTACGCCACCCTGTATATCTGGGCAGCAGACGGCACGGTATATACCCCCAACCCTACAACGAGTTGGACCGGCGTGCTGCCAGCCAGCCAGGATTATTACATCGAGGTGCGCTCGATGTCCCAGCAAAGTATCAATTACACCATCAGCGTGACCATCCCCCCGCAAACGCCCCCTGAGGCCTCCCGCATCCAGTTCCAGCCGAATACCACCAGTTGGTACACCCCCGGCGACCTGGCGCCCAATACATCGATACGTTTTGTGCTCTCTGCTCTAAAAGGGCAGCAGATGACCGTCGACCTGACCACCGAGCCGGCTTCAAGCGCAACCAACACTTACGCCGCCCTGTATATCTGGGCAGCAGACGGCCGGGTATCTACCCCCAACCCCACAACGAGTTGGACCGGCGTGTTGCCTGCCAGCCAGGATTATTACATCGAGGTGCGCTCGATGTCTCAGCAAAGTATCCTCTACACACTACGCGTGGCCATCCCTGCCGTGGGTTCCACATCGTCGTCAGGGGGAGGGTATGGACCGGTCTCTCTGGAAGTCTGTCAGATTCTCCAGGAAATGGCAACCCAGGCCGTCTCACTTACCTTTTCGCTGGAAGCCAGCGCACCTTTTACTGATCCGTTATCTGGGGAAACAGGTCAGGGGTGTAGCTTAACCGCGATGGCGACCGGACAGTTTTTCTCTGATCCCAGTTCGGTAACGGGTAACCTGGTGAACGGGATGCTTGGTTGGACTGAGCAGACCGCGTATCAGGCCAGTGGCCCAACCGGGGAAGCGACCGCCATGACCCGCGATATGGGCTTGATGCTGATTCGTGTGGAATGGATGCCGGCGCCAGAAGTCCAATGTCCCGCCGACCAACCAATATCGAATTGTGACATCAAGCCGGAACAAAAGCTGTACACTATTCAGATCCAGGCCGCGCAGAAGTAGAGGACGGCAGATCCTTTTGGGGGTGAAGGCGGTGGCTGCCTTCACCCCCCTTGATTTTGAAACAACATAAACCTGCCCAACAATGGTATGCAGGCGACTTGGCCTCCGCTGTGCTTCGGCCAAGCGCCTAATGCCCGCCGTTAGCTTGCTGAATTTAAATCCAACATTCACTAATATTTCCACACTCAACAGTTAAAATGAAGAATGAATTAAAAAAACTAATAGGCACGCTTCCATCTGAGAGTGGCTTCAAAAAAAGAATGAGATTCCATCAAGGGTGGTGGAGAGCGTTTGTCCTGGCTGAAAAAGAAGGGAATCATCCGGTTAGAAAAGAGGAAGTTGTCTGCAATACAATTTTGAATGGGCAAACCAGCCGGAAGAATTTTTTGTCTCCAAAAATATTTGAGGCAGTGAAGCAAACAATTCAAGAAAAACAAGTGGCTAATTCAGGCTTACTTGAAGAAGACAGGTTATTTAATAATTTACTATCCAGTCAACCCCTTTGTTTTAACTTTTTTGGCGAACTCAAAATAGATACAGATTTTGCCTTGCAAGTTTTGCGGCAGTTCTGGCCGGAGTTGACCAAAGTCAAACGGGTAATGTTTGAATTTGCTCCCTTAGAAAATTACACGAATGACAATTCTGCTTTTGATGTGGCTTTTGAAGTGATGGCTGATAAGCAAAGCGGGTTTGTGGGCCTCGAATGCAAATATACAGATACTTTCTCCCCAACGGAATATGATAAGGCAGAATATCGACACATCTTCAACCAAAGTAAGGAGAAGGTATTTGCCGCAAGGTATGAGGAGTTTACGGCGGCAAGATTTAATCAACTTTTCCGCAATCAGTTAATAGCTGAGGCACTTACACAAAACAGTCACTATCATTTTGTATATACGGGGTTATTTTGTCATCAAGATGATAGGAGTGCTTTACAGACCGGTGCAGAATTTCAGAGTATGTTGAAAAATGGCGATAATATTTTTAAGGTGGTCACGTATCAGGATATTATTGAAAAGATACAGCAGTTAGAAATAAGTTGGGGGCGGCGAGAGTTGAGTATGTTGCTATGGGCTAGATATTGCGGCACACAGTTAAGCGAGCAGGCATTTGAATAAAATTTTTCAACAAAGAGGTTGTGCAAAAAAGGGCAAGCTAACAAGCGTTTGCTGAGAAACAGCAAGAACGGGGGTTGATGAGGGCGAGAGAGAAAAGCCCAATTTGGCAGCTTTGCGCTGCAAATAGCGGATATCGTGTTCGCGGAAGCGCTGATCCATCCTGAGCACTGACAGCCTGGTAATCGACTTTCAACTTTGACATGTGGTACACAACCTGCGCAATCGTTCGCTTCGCTCAAGATAGGTTCTTTTGGGCAGTTGCCACCCCGCTTGAGCAGGGCCGAGGCGGCTCTTGAGGTGGCGGTAAAATACCCCGAAGGCGCAATCCGCACGGATGACCCAAGCCGCGGCCTGTCGGAAAGCCTGCCCGCCATGAGCCAGCCTGGTTTCCCTGAGCACCTTCCTTTTGCCTTGGACGCCAGCTTTTTACCTTGCGCCCCTGGTTTGGTTTTGAGGTTTTTACCGAAAAAGTGGACGGTAAGTTAAGACAAGTAATCATGATACCGTCGCTCAAAACCTTCTGGGGAGAGATACCCCAGAGAGGAATGCCGACGGGTACGATTGTAGAAGCCCTCGATGTAAGCAAAAATGTCAGTTTTGGCTTCTGCCCGGGTAAGGTAGTCTTGAAAATGGATCTCAACATAAATACCCGGAACGCTTAAAACGTGATCAAGAAAAAACGGGTTTTATGGAAGATATTGGTATACCGTAATCCGGCTTGGTTTAGAAGAAGATTGGAGTCAAATTATTGCTCGATACGACTCAATTTATTGAGGTAAACCAACCATTTGATTTATTTATAGATTATATGTATAATATGTATATATTGTATTAAGCAGGAGGTAAAATGAGCAATATTAGCATCGCCGAAGCCAGCAGGCAGCTTTCGCAAGTGATTAACCGTGCCACCTATGGGCGCGAGGTGGTAGTGCTAACGTCCAGGGGAAGACCTAAAGCTGTTCTGGTAGGAGTGGAGGCATTCCAGGCACTCCTCGGCATTCAACCCAGTCATCAGTCTGAATCTTTGGAAGAATTTTCTCGACAATTCCGCCGAGCTCTGCAAGATACCGGACATAGTACACCAGAGGAAATTATTGAAATGGTGCGCGATGTCAAGCGGGAAATTGCCAATGAAGTAGTCCGTTAAATATCAGGAGAATACAACGTCTGTGAAACCAGCCCCGACCCGCATGTTCCTGGATACCAACGTTTATATCATCGGTGTAGCCTACCCTGAAAGCCCGGAAGCAGCGATTCTCTCCTGGCTGGGTTATGGGCAAGAAGTCAGTAGAAAGACCGAGGTCGTGATCTCACAAGAACTCATTGAGCAGATTTTACGCGTTGGAAAACGTTTGCATGGTAAGGATTGGGGCAGTGCCATCCTCTCACGCTTGTGGAATGACCTGAATCTAATATATGTGACTATCCCCCCTCAGGCATACGAACAAGTTAGAAAAGATGGGAATATCCCAAGCGAAGATATTGGTGTATACCTGACGGCATTAGTTGGTCAGTCGCAGTGCTTTGTATCATCCAATCATGTTCTGGTAAAAGCCCTTGTTAAAGTGACAGGGGATTTTGAGTGTTTGACTTCACAAGACTTCATAAAAATCTATTCCTTGTGACATGAAGATGGTTGCGAGGATGTGTACAAGTCCTGCACGTCGAAACCACCTTCCAGCCAGCCACAGGTAGCCGTGCGGAATTGCTGGAAGTGTAGTTCACATCTCCCCCGATGCCATCAAGACCGCCCTTTCGGGTGGTCTTTTTTGGGCATAGTGAAAACGGATTGGACATGTCAGGTTTTAACCCCCACTGGTTTACCCTGATCCAGGAAAAATGCCCCCCCTTGTAGTTTCCCCAATTCTGCTTACTTTGATTTAGCCTTAGGGTGTATACTCTTGTTAACCAGACCCGTACTGGTTTGGAAAGACTTTGCACGGGCTCAGCCATCAGCTAAAAGCTGACTGCTGAAAGCTGACCGCTGAAAGCTGATGATGTGACGGCGCATTGAACCGGAGCTTACGGCTTTATCTCGAGCCTCCACATCATCCATAATCGTTGGGCGGATAATAATGAGCGAACTTATCTCTCAATTCTGTGAAGAATGCATCACAAAACCGGGGAGTAGAGTGCCCGCATGATGCGCGTGACCCTCAATCCGGAAGTGCTGCGCTGGGCGCGCGAGCGTGCAGGGCGGACGGTGCAAGACCTCGTGGCTCCGTTCCCAAAACTCGATCGCTGGGAGCGCGGCGAGGAGCTGCCGACGCTCAAACAGGTCGAGCGCTTCGCCAAGGCTGTGCACGCCCCCGTCGGCTACCTGTTCCTGCCAGAGCCCCTGGTCGAGAGCGTGCCGATCCCGGACTTCCGCACCGCCGGAAATGTGCACAGTGGGCACCCGACCCCCGACCTACTCGACACCATTTACATCTGCCAGCAACGTCAGGAGTGGTACCGCGACTTCGCGCGGTCTGTGGGCGAGGGGCCGCTGGCCTTCGTTGGCTGCGCCCATGTCAGGAGCGCCGTCGTGTCGACCGCTGCGACCATCCGGCACGCACTCGGGTTCGACGTGGAGGAGCGTTGCCGGATGCCGACGTGGAGCGACGCCCTGCGCCGCTTCATCGAGCAGGCGGATGCGCTCGGGATCCTCGTGATGTGCAGTGGCGTGGTGCTCAACAACAACCGCCGCCACCTAGATCCGGAGGAGTTTCGCGGTTTTGCGATGGCGGACGACCTGGCCCCGCTGGTGTTCATCAATGGCGCGGACACCAAGGCCGCGCAGATGTTCACTCTGGCGCACGAGCTTGCGCACATCTGGCTCGGGCAGTCCGCCGTCTCCGATGCGCAAGCGCTGCTACTTCCGGAGCTGGAAGTCGAGCGCTGGTGCAACCGGGTCGCAGCCGAGCTGCTCGTGCCGCTCGCTGTTCTGCGCGACGAGTACGACGAGGCCGCCGAGTTGGGCGACGAGGTCGGCCGCCTGGCGCGGCGCTTCAAGGTGAGCACCCTGGTCATCCTGCGCCGGATCCACGACGCGGGCGGGCTCACGCGCGAAGGGCTCTGGGAGGCGTACGAGCAGGAGCTTGCGCGTCTACGCGCGATTCCCAAGGGCAGCGGCGGCGACTTCTATCTGACCCAGGCCGCGCGGGTCAGCAAGCGCTTTGCCCGTGCGCTCGTCGAGAGCACGCTAGAGGGGCAAACCCTCCATCGCGATGCTTTCCGAATGCTCGGCTTCTCGAAGCTCAAGACCTTTCACGAGCTTGGGCGGAGCCTGGGAGTGATGGTCTGATGGCGTATCTGCTTGACGCCAACGTCTTCATCCAGGCCAAGAACCTGTACTATGGCCTCGACTTCTGTCCGGCGTTCTGGGATTGGCTCATCGCGCACAACACGGCGGGCCGGGTCTTCAGTATCGAGAAGGTCGGCGACGAGGTCGAGTCCGGCGGCGATGAGCTCGCCACGTGGGCCGCGGACCGCGGCGCCGGTTTCTTCGTCAATCCGGACGCCGCGATGCTGCCCGCGCTCGGCAAGGTCAGCGCCTGGGCCACCGGCCAGCACTACGAGCCTGCGGCCGTGAACACTTTCCTCCAGGTCGCGGACTATTACCTCATAGCCCATGCGCTCGCCCACGGGTACACGGTTGTCACCCACGAGATCGCCTCGACCTCGACGAAGAAGATCAAAATCCCGGATGCCTGCATCGGCCTCGGCATCAAGTGCATGACGCCGTTCGAGATGCTGCGCCGCGAGCGGGCGCGCTTCATCCTGGGGTCGCAGACATGACGCAAGCGAATGAGAGGGCATTCGAAGGTTACGTCGAGTGGGTTTACAGTATATTATATCCAAATCAGGAGTCCGTAGGATCAATTGTTAGTCCACTAACAACGCGAAGAACGCAATTCCTAAGTTGTTGGGTGTCATGGCATGGTATGTGTTTTCGGCCAAGAGCGGATTTTGTTTTTCGCGATGTCTCTACGACCAGCACATCGCGACGTGCGACACCCAGGATCAGATCATCAGTCGGCAATGATCGTTTGCACATTCAGAAACTATAGGAGGCTGAGAAATTATGAACCCGATTGCTCTTGGAATGGTTGCCCTTGGTGCCTTGCTATTATGGTTGGGATTGCTTTTGGTGGCCAAGCGCAGGAAGGCAACCGGAATAGCAATCTCCCTATTGGGCTTAGTCACCGCGGCCGCCCCTTTTGTCAGTACCTTTTTTCTGTTTAGATAAATTACGAAACGGGACCGAGAACGCCACTCAATAATCAATGATGGCGAACATAGAACATCCAACTGGACATTGAGACAGAAAGGCGGGCGCGCAAGGAAAGCCGCGATGTGACCGACCTACCCTAATGGTGCCATTAGCGACGAATATCGAAATCAGAAGTCAGTCAGGCGAAACCATCAATGGAATTGAACGTCGTTCCCTTGGTATCGCGGCCTACCGATGAATTGCAGTGTCAAGGGGCAATCGTAGCCTGATTTGTTGGTCTGAACTTTAACAATAACTTGTCCACATCGAGCATGTCTGTCTTGGCCCGCTTGGAGCGGCGGCTGACTTCTATGCTGGCGGAATCAACCACCAAGTTGGCAATCCCCTGGGCGTGCAGATAGCGATGCAGCCAGAAACCATCCCTACCGGCCTCATAGCAGCTCAGAGTTGTGACCGTATCCGGCAATCGAAATCGGTGGCGTGCCTCCTGCACCTCCCATTGCAACGCTTGCAGGTCTCTCGCCTGGATCGTGCGTATCCGTGGTCTTTGACCCATGCCGACCGTGAAGCCAAGTTTCCACTGCTTCTGACTTAGCTCGAAGGCCAGATACAGTTGCTGAGAGATCGGGCTTTGTAAGGTGCTTTGAACCGTCTTGGTATCCATAATCGTTCTCCTTTCTGTGTTATTATGAAGTTACCATTTATGGCTCTGTTTTCTGGATATTTTAGCTTATTTACATAGTATCTTAATCGTTAAAATCGTTAACCAGCTTGATTGCTAAAAAATTGTTGACTTTTTGTAGCATATAAACTACATTATATATGGAATCAAGACCTAAGGAATTGCTGGAATATATTGCATCGGACGGCAAATGTCCCTTTGAGGATTGGATAAATGCCCTGAAAGATGTAAAAGCTCGTGCATTGATCCGTGTCAGACTCAACCGTATCATCTTGGGCAATTTGGGAGACTGCAAATCAGTTGGGGACGGAGTGTCAGAACTTAGGATAGATTTCGGACCAGGGTATAGAATTTATTTCGGTCAGGATGGCCATACGCTCATAATACTCCTCTGTGCCGGTAGTAAAAGAAATCAAAAAAAGGATATTGCTCAGGCTAAAAGATATTGGTCTGATTATCTCAGGAGAAAAAATGAATAGACTTACTAAAAGTTATCGAGCTGATCTGATAAAGGATCTGAAAGATCCTATTGAAGCCGCTGAATACCTGAATGCAGCCATTCAAGACGGTAATCAAGAAATTTTTCTAATGGCCTTGAGAGAGGTTGCAGAAGCGAGAGGTATTATGAGGCTCGCAAAACAAACAGCTCTAAACAGAGAAAATATGTATCGCATGCTATCAGATGAGGGAAATCCCAAACTATCGAGCTTGAACGCTATTCTCGATATCTTGGGACTTAAACTGGCCATTGAAATAAAAGAATTTCATTCTTCCCAATCAATTTAAATTGCATAAGTCATTAAGCTTCACCCTCAAATATCAATATAGTGGTTAACCCAAGCATAAACCAGACGCAGCTCCCCCACTCTCCACCCAATAATCGCTGCGCTGGTTATGCTAATCGTTCACGACCTACGACCGGGTCAACGTGGAGACTGTTCTCTCTGCTCCCATCTGACGGCGCCCTGATCGGCAGGACTGCGTTCCATTGTTTTTCATGGACTAGTTCCTCAGGCAAACTTGCAACCGTACCTCAGTTCGTCTCGATTCAGGAAAAACGTCTGAAAACATCTCGTTTTCCAAATTCTCCTTGCTTTGATTTAGCCTTAGGGTGGTATACTCTGGTTAACCAGACCTGTACTGGTCCGGAAAGACCTTTTATCAGATACCTTAAAATCCAAATCGCAATGTAACCCTGCAAAAACGGCTCAGTTCAACTCGGGTTAAGCAGTGTTTTTTACCGTCTGTGGCGATGCATTGAACTGCCCAAAATCTTGCTTTTTAGCCGCCACATCAAGACTTAATCGTTAGGTAGCAAAGTGAGACAAAAAAACTCAGAGGATTTTTTCTTTCCGTGAAGAATCCAGGAGTAATTTTAAAATAGCTGTATAATTACGAGTGTATGTAATAACATAACTACTTCCCTGTGGAACGGGTTTAATATGACTATTGCGATTTCGTTGAAAGTAAATGATGGAGTTGTACTAGCATCTGATAGTACAGCAAGCATTTGGGCCCAAAGTCCTGACGGCCAGACATTAGGTGTTGTAAATATTTATGAAAATGCCGACAAAGTTTTTAATTTATGTAAAGGACATCCGATTGGAGCAATAACCTGGGGTAGCGGTAGTATTGGGAACTCGTCGATTTCAACCCTTGTCAAAGATTTTCGCAAAGGGTTAAATTCAAAGCTTGCACATGATGGAAGTTTCACCATCGAAGAAATATCTAGTGAATTTACCAAGTTTATTTACGATGAACATTACCTTCCTTCTTTTTCAAGTTGGGCGAGGAAACCGGATATCGGTTTCATAGTTACCGGGTATGGAACCGGTTTAGATTATGCGGAAGAATGGATTATTGAGGTTATTAACGGACAGTTACGTGGCCCGAACAAACTTAGAGGTGAAAGCGAGATCGGTTTGGCTTGGAATGGCGAGCCTGAAGCAATAACGAGATTGTACAAAGGGCATGGGACTGGCTTGCCAGTAGTATTAGAGGCGTGTGGTATAGAATCTAATAAAATTGACGAGATAATGGCTAAAGTTCGTGAGCTATTAATAGTACCGTTGGTTGTTCCTCCATTGCCAATTCAGGACGCCATTGATCTTGCTGAATTTTTGGTAGAAACCACGATGAAATTTTCTAAGTTTAAACCGGGGCCTACAACAGTGGGCGGGCCAATAGATATTGCTGCAATTACCAAACACGAAGGGTTTAAGTGGGTGAAGCGAAAACATTACTTTAATACTACACTAAACCCAAGCTACGGAGGAGAAATATCATCATGATTGAATATCAGACATATATGATAAATTTCGATCCAAAGGATCTTAAAATAGCCCTGATTAATGCAGATAATCCACCCTTCTTATATCCATATCATGGGGATATTTTAGTATATGGTCAGAGAGCAAAAGAAATCAACTGGGAACCAGGCATAAATCAAATTATAGAAGAATATGATGAGGCTTGGCGGAATCTGGCGCAGCTTTGAGATTTCCAGATATAAAGGATATTATCCAGTTGAATCAACGCCTTATTGAGCGATACGGCGGAGAATTCAATGGATTGGATAACCTCATCAACCCTAATAGTTTGAAATGGGTGCTGGACGCGATTCAATACCCATTTTTTGGTGAAGATCCTTACCCAACTATTGCACATAAAGCAGCTATTATTGCATGGGTAATAAATGATGGTCATGTTTTTTATGATGGGAATAAGCGGACAAGTATGTTCGCAGCAGCTCTGTTTCTATATGGGAATGGATACCAATTGCTTGCAACAAACCAAGAAATAGTCAGCATAGCCTTAGCGGTTGCCAAAAAGCACGAGACTGGGATTACATACGAGCATTTGACTCAATGGTTTAAAGATCATATTCGCTCAGTTTCCTGATCTGTTGCACTATAAAGTACCACCTAGGAACTATTAACCTACACAATCTTCATTACGCATCGAGGCAAAACAGGATGTTACATTGGAGAATTCCAGTCATCTCATCTCCAAATAATAAAAGATGCATTTCAATAACCCCCAACAAATAGGTAAAAGTAGCCCAATCCCGGGGCGGTGCGTCCTGAAAAGTCATCGTCTGCTCACCGGTGGAAGTCCGGTCGTGGTGACTACCAGGAGGCCACGCAGCAGGCGTCCAGTGCAGTCGGTCGACTGGCTGTGCTGAAACGATGTAACCCCCTGAGAAAGGGAAGCAAAACAGCAGTGGTAGGTTGAGGGTATTGCTCAACCTAAAACCCATCGAAAAAGTTGGGTTTCTATGGTCTTTTTAACTTGCGCCCCTGGTTTGGTTTGTCCTGATCCAGGAAAAATTCCTAAACCCCCCTTGTGTTCCTCCAATTCTGCTTGCTTTGATTTAGCTTTAGGGTGTATACTCTTGTAAACCAGACCCGTACTGGTCCGAAAGACTTTGCACAGGATGCATTAAAATCCAAATTGCTGCGTAGCCTTGCAAAAACGGCTCAGTTCAACTCGGATTAAGCGGTGCTTTTTACCGCCTGTGGCGGCGCATTGAACCGGAGTTTACAACTTTTTCTTGAGCCGCCACATAAATCCTTAATCGTTCGAGCGGACGCTTCGCCTTCGGCAGGTTGAAGGATTTCCAACTTGATGCCATTGGGTATATTGGAAGGAAAAAATGCCAACTGCTTTACCCATCGGGCCCTATCGCTTTTACTTTTACTCCTACGACTGTGGTGAGCCGCGACACATGCACGTGGATCGAGAAAATAAGAGCGTGAAATTCTGGCTGGACCCTGATGTCACGCTCGCTGAAAACCACGGCTATAGCCGCAAAGAATTACGCGACATTGAGCGAATCGCAAGAGAGAATCTGGAGACATTGAGAAATGAATGGGACACCTTTTGCAGCGGTAGCACTCGTACTGCCTAGAGTAGTCAATGTGACAATTAATGATGATACTCTATCCGTAGACTTGGAAGATGGCCGCACTGTCTCGGTACCCATCGGATGGTATCCGCGCCTAGCACACGGAACACCTGCCGAACGCGCCGATTTTCAAGTGAGTAGTGCAGGCTATGGTATCCACTGGCCTGATCTGGATGAGGATATTGGCGTAGAGGGGTTGTTACTGGGCAAAAAATCCACAGAGAGTCCGGCCTCATTCGAGCGATGGCTGCAACGGCGGAAAGAAAAGCATCACGAAGAAGCCGCCTAACCAACGCCTCCACCTGACCGCCTTCGGCGTGGATATGCGGCAGACATTTGCCTGCGAAGTTGTTTTTAGGATTTGTTGATTTGCTTATCACGGCGGCAGGTGAGCTTGGACGTTGGGGCGCTTCCTCCATCGCCATCAGTTCACATTTACTACAATAGGCTCTCGGAGCGACTATGACGAATTACACCGTTTTGGAAATTCCAATTGACAAATTGCTTTTGGATTTAACCAATCCTCGCCACGATATTTTAGAGAATCAAACTGATGCCTTACGTGATATGATAGTTGACCAAGGCGACAAATTGGTTAACCTTGCCCGCGACATTATAGAAAAAGGCATCAACCCTTCGGAATTAACTATAGTGACACCTGATGAAAGCGGCACAGATGAGTATATCGTACTCGAGGGCAACAGAAGAGTTGAGGCTATCAAGTTATTGGCAAACCCAACTTTAGCCGACCTCGGCAAAAAGCCATCCGTTGCAAAGTTCTTTGACGAGTATGGTCAGAAATTTAGGGCAAACCCAATAGAACTATTGCGTTGTGTCATTTTTGACCGCCGAGAAGATGCTACACACTGGATTGAACTAAAACACACGGGTGAAAACAAAGGGGTGGGTGTGGTTAGTTGGGACTCGGAAGCCGTTGCCCGTTTCAAACAAAGACTTGGATAGCCATCACTGGCATTACAGGTTGTCGAGTTTGTGAAGAAGAATGCTAACATAGATGATGCAGCAAGACAAAATCTAGACGGTGTCCCACTAACAAATATCGCGCGCCTTGTGAATGACCCCGATGTGAGAAACGCTCTAGGCATCAACGTAGAAGAAGGTGACCTTGTAACCAATTTGCCCCTACAGGAAGTAATCAAGGGGGTGGCCAAAATAGTCACAGACGTTGCAGACAAAAAAATCACGGTAAACGATATACGGCACAAAGCGGATAGGCAAGAATATTTGCAGAAGTTTTCGGCAAGTGAATTGCCCAGCCCAACCGCACCCACCGTGCAACAATGGAGTCTACAATCTCAGCCAAGTTCTATTTCGCCCAATTCACAGGGCACAGCCTCAACGCCATCAAAAAAAAGTATCCCGCTATCTACGAGTCGTAAAACTCTAATTCCTGCTCGGTGTGTTTTGAGAATCAGCCATCCGCGCATCAATAAGATATATAGAGAGTTGCACGGCCTCGAAGTGGACGATTATCCTAACGCCTGCGCTGTAATGTTACGCGTTTTTCTTGAATTGAGTCTTGAAGAATACGCCAAACTAAAAAGCATAGTTTTTCCCAAAGACCCCACACTTACACAAAAACTCCAACGAGTTGCAGAATACATTGAAAACAATGGACTGATGACCAAAGCCGAACTTAAGCCAGTCAGAGTCGCTTATTCAAGCCAAGATGTTCTGTTTTCAACCAATACTCTTCATGCTTACGTTCACAACAAAGATTTCGCTCCAAAATCGAAAGACCTAAAAGAGACATGGGATACAATGCAGAAGTTTATTGAGACCATATGGCCATAAGGTGGTTGCTATGAGATATACAACGCCCCTGCGCTATCCTGGCGGCAAGAGCAAATTAGCAAATTTCATAAAGTTGGTATTTGAGATTAACGACTTAATGGGCGGTCAATATGCCGAACCCTATGCTGGCGGCGCTGGCGTTGCATTTCATCTTTTGTTTAGTGGTTATACAAGTCATGTTTACATTAACGATTTAGACAAATCGGTTTACGCTTTTTGGCGCTCAGTTTTGGAAGACACTGACAGTATTTGCAGGTTGATTTACGACACACCTGTTACCATGGACTCGTGGCGAAGGCAGAAAGCAATCCAAGAGCATCCCGATGATTACTCTGTGCTAGATTTAGGCTTTTCTACTTTCTTTCTAAATCGAACTAATCGCTCAGGAATAATCAGCGGTGGCGTGATTGGTGGCAAAAACCAAAGTGGCGATTGGACACTTGATGCTCGATATAACAAACCTGCCTTGATTGCTCGAATCGAGAAAATATCTCGGCACAAAGACCAAATCACTCTCTACAATCTAGACGCGGCTAAATTCATCATCAGAGTCGCACCCAAATTGCCTAAGAAATCACTCATTTATCTTGACCCACCGTATTACATCAAAGGCAGTGGCCTCTACGAAAACCATTACCAACATGATAACCACGTTGCCATCTCAAAAGTCGTCGCCACTATCAAACAAAAATGGATAGTGTCATACGATGATACTCCCGAAATACGCAAAATGTATCGGGGGTATAGAAAATTACCCTATAAACTCAGTTATAGTGTGGCAGACCGCTACAAAGGTTCAGAAATAATGTTTTTTTGTAATGGCTTGTCGATTCCAGCAGTTGAAAACCCTGTAAAGGCACAGGCAGGGCATGTTAATCTCAGGTTGCTTTAGTACACCTAAAGCGCCCCAACCCTGCATGCTGAGAAACAGGAAACTGTAGTTTTTAGCAGTTTTCCAGGACTTGCTGGTTGCTAAAGCGGTATATACCAACAAAAATACTACCCCTCTGACCTGTGTTTGTTCAATTTTGGGAATGAACGGTACGGCTTTTAGAAGAAAGACAGCTTGCTGATCGGGGTCGTCAGACACAAATGCGCTGCGCCACCAGTGAAAAAATCGTCAGAGCCGCTACCCAGGTTGCTAAACGGGAAGAAATCTTCACCAATGCGAATGTTCGGGCTGCACCGTCCATCACCTACAGATTATACCAGGCTGCAGAAGTAACCAGCTCCCCTGTTTCTTGTGGATTGAAGGCTGGCCCCGCCATCCTGGGGGATTGCACCTGACCGCCTCCGGCGCGGGTATGCGGCGGCAATTTGCAAAGTTTCGTGCTATAATGAGTATGTAACCTTGCAATCACGGCGACAGGTGAGCCGCACCGTTTTGTTTTCTATCGGGACCCCGACCTGGCTCCGGGTAGAACACCGAGAAGAAGAGGACCTTCATGCCACGACTAACCGAACAAGAACAACAAGAGATCATCCGCTATATTGAGGCCGACAAACCTCTGCCGGATAAGTACCGCTTCCTATTATTCGCCGACAAGCGCGAAGTGGAGCTGGTCTGGAACGGCAAGAGCAGCGAGGTCAGTAATATAGTCCTGCCCTTCCAGGTGATCGAGCAGGTGGACGAGCCGCGGGCCGAAACGGACACCCGTTTGCAGATGAACCTGTTCGACCTGGACGCCCGCGGTCGCCAGCTCAAGGGCTGGACCAACAAACTGATCTGGGGCGACAACAAGCTCATCCTCTCATCACTGAAAAACGGACCGCTGCGCGAGGAGATCGAAAAGCAGGGCGGCCTCAAGCTGATTTACATTGACCCGCCCTTTGACGTGGGTGCGGATTTCAGCATGGACATCGAGATCGGTGAGGATACTTTTACCAAGAAGCCCAACATCCTGGAAGAGATCGCCTACCGCGACACCTGGGGTAAAGGCGCCGACTCGTTCATCGCCATGATCTACGAACGGCTGATTCTGATGCGGGATTTGCTGGCCGAGGATGGAAGTATTTATGTGCATTGCGACTGGAGGCTTAATAGCTACCTTAGACTGGCATTAGATGAGGTGTTTGGATTCGGTAATCAAATGAACCAAATTACTTGGAGACGCTCTACGCCGACTGGTGGAAAAACAAAGTCAAAGATGTTTCCAAGGGATTACGATGCCATTATTTCGTATAAAAAATTTGAAGAACAGACGTTTAACAATGTTTACCTGCCATATTCTGAAGATTACATAAAAAATTTCTTCACACATACAGACCAGGACGGAAGGCGTTGGGCCTCTCAAACTTTAGGCGATTATTCCGAAGAGTCGATTAAGCGCTTTGAAGAAGAAGGTAGGATTGTCAAAATCAAGTCAGGAAGCAAACGGCTCAAATACTACCTCGATGAGGCCAAGGGAATTCTAGCAGATGACATTTGGACGGATATTCGCAACGTAAGACAGGAGGCGGTTCGGAATATTGGAAAAGGTGACACAGAAATTCTTGGTTATCCCACACAAAAACCCGAAGCCCTACTTGAACGTATCATCAAATCATCCTCCAACGAAGGCGACCTGGTTGCCGACTTCTTCTGCGGCTCCGGCACTACTGCGGCGATGGCGGAGAAGCTGGGGCGCAAGTGGATCGTCAGCGACCTGGGCAAGTTCGCCATCCATACCACCCGCAAACGCATGATCGGCATACAGCGCCAACTCAAGGCCGAGCGCAAGGACTACCGCGCCTTTGAAATTCTCAACCTGGGTAAGTACGAGCGCCAGCACTACATCGGCGTGAATCCCAATCTGCGCCAAGCAGAGCAGCAAAAACAGTTTGAGGAGAAGGAAGCCGCCTTCCTCGACCTGATCCTGCGCGCCTACCGCGCCGAAAAGACGGATGGTTTCAACACATTTCATGGCAAGAAGGCCGGGCGCCTGGTGGCGGTCGGGCCGGTCAATCTGCCCGTCACCCGCCTGTTTGTCGAAGAGGTCATCCTGGAATGTCGCCAGAAGCACATCACCCGCGTGGACATCCTGGGCTTTGAGTTCGAGATGGGGCTGTTCCCCAACGTGCTGGATGAAGCGCGTGCCAAAGGCATCGACATCGCCCCCAAGTACATCCCTGCGGAGGTGTTCGACAAGCGGGCGGTGGAGAAGAACCAGGTCGTCTTTCACGATGTCTCGTACATCGAGGTCAAGCCACACTTTACTCCCCTTTCATCCCCCCTAAGTAAGGGGGGAGCGAGGGGGGTGGCGGTGGAATTGACTGACTTCTCGGTGTTCTATTCGCAGGATTCAATTGCCAACGCCGAGGCGACCCTCAAGGACAAAGCCAGCAAGATCGTGGTGGAGAAGGGCCAGATCGTCAAGGTGAGCAAGGACGCGCATGGTATTGTCAGCCGCGAGGTACTTACCAAAACGTGGACGGACTGGATCGATTACTGGGCGGTGGATTTCAACTTTGAGAGCAAGCGCGAGATCGTGCGTGTGAAGAACGAAGAGAACGGGGAATGGGAAGAACGCTGGACGGGGGATTACATCTTTGAAAACGAGTGGCAATCCTTCCGCACCAAAAAAGACCGCTCCCTGGAACTGACCAGCGTCTTCCACGAATGCGCGCCGGGGCGGCGCAAGCTGGCGGTCAAGGTGGTGGACATCTTTGGCAATGACACGATGACTATTGTGGAGGTGACGATATGAACGAGGAGATTCTGTCTCCCGACCGGCTGCGCGCCTTGCTGACGCTGTTCAAGGAACGCCACGGAGCGGAATATGGCTTGCGCATGCTGGGCTACTTTGGCTCCTACGCCCGCAACATAGCCGCGCCCGCAAGTGATGTGGACATCGTATTCGATACGGACGCCCCTAACTTGTTCATGACCGCCATGATGAAACAAGACTTGGAGGAATTGTTGGGACGCCCGGTGGATGTGTTGCAGTTACGAGGATTGGTCAATCCCCTGCTGAAGGCGCGAATCGAAAAGGAGGCGGTGTATGTATGACCCGGAGTTGCTGCTTGAGAAGCTGAGCGCCCTCCTGGAAGCACTGGAACGGATTCCGAGACGGTTTGCCGACATCGCTACCCCGGACGATTTCTACTCCAGCGATGCGGGAATAGATCGGATGGATGCGATTTGCATGATCCTGATCGCGGCGGGGGAGGAACTCAAGAATATCGACCGCAAGACCGAAGGTAAGCTGTTGAGCCATTATCCCGGCGTGAGGTGGCGCGGCGTGATGGGGGTGCGGGATGTTTTGGCACACGGTTACTTTCAGGTGAACGCCGAGCAATTGTTCACCATTTGCAAAAACGATATACCGGCATTGATTGAAACGGTCAAAACCCTCATCAAGGACGTCGAACATGGCACTCCATCCTGAGTTTCCCGAATCGCCCTACGCCATCCTCGACCCGGCCCTGCGCTGGTTTCCGGCGGATGAAGCCCTGCGCGAGACCAGTATGGACAAACTCATGCCGCCGCTAGTCTCTCAACTGCGGCGCAAAGTGCAGGAGTGGCGGGACAGTGGCTACGTAGGCGCGACCGACACGAGCAAGAGCCTGCTCAACTGGTGGTTCAACACCCCCCATCTTCTCCCCTCTCCCTTTGGGAGAGTGGCCGGGGGTGAGGGCTTGGCCGAGTTCCAATATTACTTTGCCCAGCGCGAAGCGTTGGAGACGATCATCTATCTGTATGATGTGGTTGGCGTGCAGGATAAGTACGACATGATGCGCTTTGATAGTTCAGGTTTGGTTTCAGCGGGCATGTTTGACGAAAGCTGGCGACGTTTTGTGGTCAAGATGGCGACCGGCTCCGGCAAGACCAAAGTGCTGAGTCTGGCGCTGGCATGGAGTTTCTACCACAAAAACTATGAACCAGAGTCAGGCCTGGCGCGTAACTTTCTGGTGATCGCTCCGAACATCATTGTGCTGGATCGCATCTACAAAGATTTTCAGGGTCTGCGCATTTTCTTTGAAGACCCGGTCATCCCTGATAACGGCGTGGACGGGCGCAACTGGCGCGATGATTTTCAACTGACCCTGCACCGGCAGGACGAGGTGCGCATCACCCGCCCCACCGGCAACATCTTCCTGACCAATATCCACCGCGTATATGCCGGGGATGACATCCCATCTTCGCCCGAGGATGAAGACATGCGGGATTATTTTCTGGGTAAGCATCCCACTGGAGCGACCACCGACTCCAAAGTGGATCTGGGCATGATCGTGCGCGACATTGACGAATTGATGGTGCTTAACGACGAGGCGCACCATATTCACGACCCGCGCATGGCCTGGTTCAAATCCATCGAAGATATCCATAACTGCCTGAAGCAAAAGGGAGCCGCCCTATCCCTGCAAATCGACGTGACCGCCACACCCAAGCATAATAACGGCGCGATATTTGTGCAGACCGTAGCTGATTATCCGCTGGTGGAAGCCATCTCGCAAAACGTGGTCAAGCATCCGGTGCTGCCCGACGCTGCCAGCCGCGCCAAACTGGTGGAGCGCCAGAGCGCCAAGTACACCGAGAAATACACCGATTACATTCACCTGGGTGTGATCGAGTGGCGCAAGGCATACGCCGAACACGAAAAGATGGGCAAGAAAGCCATCCTTTTTGTGATGACTGATGACACCAAAAACTGCGACGATGTGGCCGAATACCTCGTAGGCAACTACCCCGATCTGAAAGATGCGGTGTTGGTCATTCACACCAAGAACAACGGCGAGATTTCCGAATCAACCTCCGGCAAAGCCAAAGAGGAAATGGATTTTCTGCGCCAGCAAGCCAACGATATTGACAGCCTGGACAGCCCCTATAAGGCGATCATCTCTGTGATGGTGCTCAAAGAGGGCTGGGACGTGCGCAACGTCACCACAATTGTGGGGCTGCGCCCATATAAAGCCGAGAGCAACATCCTGCCTGAACAGACCCTGGGGCGCGGTTTGCGTAAAATGTACCCGGGCGGTGTGGAGGAATACGTCAGTGTAGTGGGAACAAATGCCTTCATGGACTTCGTAGAATCCATCCAGGCTGAAGGTGTAGTGCTGGAGCGCAAGCCGATGGGCGAAGGCACTTTAGCTAAAACCCCGCTGGTAGTTGAGATTGACAAAGAAAACGTCAAAAAAGATATCGACGCCCTGGATATTGAAATCCCCGTGCTGGCCCCGCGCGTCTATCGCGAATATAAGAACTTGGGCGATCTGGATGTGAATGCCCTAGGGCATCAGCGTGTGGCCTACCTGCAGTTCAGCGAGGAAGAACAGCGCAAGATCGTCTTCAAGGACATCACCACCGGAGAGGTGGATCATACCACCATCCTCGACACGGCGGGGATCGCCGATTACAGTAGCGTGATCGGCTACTTCGCGCAGACCATCATGAAGGACTTGCGCCTGGTCAGCGGCTACGATGTGCTGTACGGCAAGGTCAAGGTGTTTGTGCAAGAGCGGTTGTTTGACCGCCCGGTGGAACTGGAAATCCCCAACACCCTGCGCAATCTGTCGGAACTGGTGGCCACCAAGACCCTGATCGAGACTTTCAAGAAGGCGATCAACGCCCTCACCGTGCAGGACAAAGGCGACGCCGAAATCCGCGATATCATCAAGCTGCGGCAGACGCGCCCCTTTGTGACCAAGGATCAGGGCTACCTTATCCCTAAAAAGAGCGTCTTCAACCGCATCATCGGCGATAGCCGTTTTGAACTGCTGTTCGCACGATTTCTGGAAGACTGCGACGATGTGGTGTCCTACGCCAAGAATTACTTGGCGGTACATTTCAAGTTGGATTACGTAAACGCCGACGGCGACATTTCCAACTACTACCCGGACTTTATAGTCAAGCTCTCCGACAAGCTAATTGTCATCGTAGAGACCAAAGGCCAGGAAGACCTGGACGTGCCGCTCAAGATGCAGCGGCTGCGGCAATGGTGCGAAGACATCAACCGTGTGCAGACAGAAGTGAGATATGATTTCGTCTACGTGGATGAGGAGAGCTTTACCCAATTTAACCCTGCTTCATTCCGGCAGTTGGTTGACGGCTTTCGGGAATACAAATAGGAACGAAGAAGGCGCGGAATGGGATCAGGGATGACAGATGCTACCGAGGAAATGGTTTACTCATAGGCCAGAACTTCGCGGATGGTCAATTGGGCGGCGTTACGCGCCGGGATGAAACTGGCGATGATGGACAGGCAAACCACAACGAGAAGCCAGATGACAAAACCGATGATGGAAAATGTGAATTTCGCCGGTGCATCAAAGATCGCCCGGCTGATGGTGTCGGACATGAGGTCACTGATGGGGAAAGCCAATACTGAGCTGATCACCCAGCTCATCAGGCCAATAACCAACCCTTCGGTAAGAACCATCGTCATCAGGATGCGGTCGGTGGCGCCGATGGCGCGCATCACGCCAATCTCACGGGTACGCTCCATGACATTTAAGCTCATTGTCCCGGTCAAGCCGATGCTGCCTACCAAAGCGATCAAACATGCCATGATCAGCAAGACTCCGGTAAGGACATTCAGTCCTTCGGAAGCTGCTTCGCTGAGGGAAAGGCCGGCGCGGATTTCACTGATGTGGTAGCCCTCTGCCAGCAAGTGGGCTTCAATTTGCTTGCCGAACTGAAGTTGTTGTTCGAGGGTCAACCCTTTGTGTTTGGAGACAACCCGGAATGTGTTGGCCATGTTGGGCTGGTGGATCACCTTGGAAAGGTAGTCATAATCAGCATAAGCCAAAAATCCGCCACTCTTTCCAGCCAGTTGGAAGAAACCAACCACGACCCAATCGGTCTCATCGCCATTGACGCGCAGGCGTAACGGGTCGCCTGGCATAATACCCGGAAAGCGGGATAGAAAGCGTTCGCTAAGCACGATGGCATTTTTATCGCCCGCGACGAGCCAACGACCGGAGATCAATATGGGCTCGATGAGCGGGCTGTTCGCCGGTGGACCCAACAGGCTGATGCTGTCGCCAATTGTGTCGTCTTCAAGCAATAGCTCACAACGTGCCTGAGCCCAGCCTTCCACATCCACTACGTCTGGAATGCTGGTTATCTCTTGGCTTATGCGGTCTAGGCGGTAAGGCCGGTCGAGGGATAGATTAACGTCGGCCACAAAGTACTTGCTGATCTGATTGATATAGTGGGTCAGGGAAGTCTTGACGCTAAATGTGCCGATGAAAATGGCCCCCCCGGTGCCCAAGGTGATCAAGGTCAATACCAGTCGCCCTTTCTGCCGGAAGACATTACGCAGCGAAAGCAGCGTTGGGCGCGATAGACGGCGGATTTTCATGAGCCAACGGTCAAAACGACCATGCCGTTTGGTTGGGTTAGATTGGCAGGCGACCTCCTGTCGCAGGCCGCTGGTGGCTTCCTGGACGGTGATGCGCGAGCCGTGCAGAATGGGAGCCAAGGCCGCCAATTGGGGGACGATCAGGGTAAGCACGAACTGCAAAGCGATAGATGAATAAATAACCTGGTAACCCTGCAGTCTAAAATTGATCGTCTCGGCGAGAAATACAAGCAGGGGACGGGCAGCCATATCGGAAAGGGGTAAGGCGATCAGGTATGCCAGCACCCCAAAAACAAAGATCAGCGACATATATAGGCTAATGATCTGGTAACGCCGCGCCCCGATTCCCTTCATGATGCCGATTTGCTTGATCTGCTGGTTCATCAAGGCCGAGAAGGTATTGGTGATGAGAAAACCACTCAGGAAAACCACCATCAGCCCCAGCAGGAACAGCACGCCTGAAATTGCTTCTACGTAAGTGGTGTTGGGGTGTTCAGTCGAGCGCCGCAAAAACGCGCTAATGATTTGCTGGCCGTTATCTTCCACTTCCTTGCGTACCCATTCGGCGGCTTCTTTGATATGAGCGTCATCGTTGGAATCGCCGGTGACGGTCACGAAAAGAGTGGTGAATGTGTCCGGAAACTCCAGGCTGGCGAGCGTATCGGTGTCGATAAATCCCTGGGCCGGAGCCAGGAAGAAACCACCACCGGAGCCTGAAGTGCCGATGGTCTGGTCGTGAACCACGCCGACCAGGGTCAGGGAACGGGTCCTGCCATCGAGAAGCTCTATTTCTACGCGATCTCCCAGGTGGGCGTTGGTGTCTGGTAGTTTATTGCGCTCGATGACGATCTCCTGGTCTCCTGTCGGCCAACGGCCTTGCTCGAGGGTAACCTGGTTGATATTGCTCTTTTTAAAATCGTGGATGGCCGTGATCGTGAGACCAATCCACTCGCCGGGGGCAGATTTCAGACGTAAATTTACGTAGCGTACCCCTTCTGCATCCTTCACCCGACTTCCTGTTAAGCTACTTCCTGTAGCAGCCTGCATGTGGCGTATCCGTTCTACCAGATCATCGTCGAAGGGGGTGGTATTTAGGGTGATATTGGCAGGATTCACAGATGCGTAACTCGAACGCATATCATTTGAAATCACGAAATGTATGGTCACGATAAAGCCAATGGCAAATAGTCCAACGGCAATGGAGGCTATCACCAGCAGTGAACGGACCTTATTCTCCCACAGGTCGGCGAGCACTTTGCGCCAGCGCGGTCTAAGCATGTGACCCTCCCCCTTTTGTTACCGGGATTGGCGTCCGGATGATCTCATCGACGATTTCCCCGTCTTTGAGCAGGATGGTGCGGGTGGTGCGCTGGGCCAGGCTGGGGTCGTGGGTGACCATGATGATGGTCTTGCCGTTCTGCACCAGGCCGGCGAAGAACTCAAAAACCGTGACGGCTGTACGCGAATCGAGATTGCCGGTCGGTTCATCGGCGATGATGATAGGGGGGTCATTGGCCAGGGCGCGCGCAATAGCGGCGCTTTGTTGTTGGCCACCGGAAAGCTCGGCGGGTATTTTATCAGCCAGCTCATGCAGGCCGACCAGTTTGAGCAGGTCCATGGCGCGCTCTTCGCGTTCTTCTGAGAGGACTTTGCCAGTGAAATCCATCGGCAGGAGGATGTTTTCCAACAGGGTGAGTGTAGGCAGCAGTTGAAAAAACTGGAAGACTACTCCCAGATTGAGCCCGCGCCAGGCTGCCATGTCACTTTCGCCCATATGGTGAATTTCAACCCCATCTACACGCACCTTGCCTGAAGTTGGATGGTCAATCCCGGTGAGCATGTTGACCAGGGTGGACTTGCCGCTGCCTGATTTGCCCACCACGCTGACAAATTCGCCGCGATAGAAGCGGGCGTTGATGCCTTTCAGCGCAGTAAAATCGCCGGTAATGGTCTTGAATACTTTGGCAATCTGCTCCATCTCGATCAATGGCGACCTTAACAACGGATTTTGGGAACGGATTGAACGGATATGAAGGGCATGGAGGTCGCCTGAAGTAGGGGCGCACGGCCGTGCGCCCCTACAGGAAGCCGCTTTGTTCTTCATAATGGTCTCTTCATGCAAAATCCGGTTGTAAAACGATGGCGCCATCTGACATCCAAACCGGGTGCGAAACACGCTCTGCCAAGCTGAGATCGTGGGTGACCATGACAATGGTCTTACCCTGGGCGATCAGTTCGGTGAAAATCTGAAAGATGGTCTCGGCAGTGATCGAATCCAGGCGGCCGGTGGGCTCATCAGCTACCAACACGGGGGGGTCATTGGCCAAGGCACGTGCAATAGCTACTCGCTGCTGTTGCCCGCCGGAGATAGCTGTGGGCAGCTTGTAAGCATGTTCTTCCAGCTCCACCTGGCGGAGAAGTTCCCTGGCGCGTGCTGGGCTTATGAGTGGTTTGAAGAAGCCGCAGAAATCCATCGGCAGCATGATATTGTCCAGCAAAGTAAGGGATGGCAGCAGTTGGAAAGACTGGTAAACCACACCGATATTACGCCCTCGCCAGAGCGCCAGCTGGTTTTCGTCAAGCTGGTGGATCGGCACACCTGCCACCCATATTTCGCCGGATGTCAGGTGGTCTACGCCGGTGAGTAGGTTGACCAGGGTCGTCTTACCGGCTCCAGATTTACCTAAAATACCGACAAACTCACCGGGATAAACATCCAGGTCGATGCCTCGCAGGGCAGGAAAATCACCGGCGGGGGTGCGGTATGTCTTCCTTACCCCGCGCATGCGAATTAAGGGATCCATTTTGAACAATTTTTATTTTATCCAATTATTTAGCTGGAGCTTTGCTGGGGACTGTTGGTTGGTGACTGGAAAGTGAGATATCCATCAGATCGTTAATAGTTTTTCGCCAGATTTTAATATCTCTGTTAATGGTTCTCCCCAATATATTACTTCTACCCCGAGGTTTTCTAGCGTTTCTGTTACCCCTAAGTCATCTGCACAGGCTTTACAGGCAGTAAATTTTACACCTGACGATGATAATTCCCGTATTTGCTGTTGGATTTCGATGTTTTCACCTGCCAATTTGGCTGTTGCTCCCCATATAATGATTATCACTTTCTCCCACCACCCATATATTAGGCTATTTAAACCATACATAAAAACCATTTCTTTTGCTGTTATTGGGTTATCATTTACCCACAAGATGTATAAATGTTCTGTGTTTTTCATTTTTACCTCCTCATGTTTTGATTTAACAGTATCTCGTCCAACGATGTATTGCTTCTATGGGCTAACAGCTTACTCACTTGCATAAAACCCTAGATAATGCAATTCTTCTTTAGGTGGTATCCATATCATTGCGAGAGTCTTCGTATTATAACATCCTGAATTTTTGCGAAAAGTTGGGTTTGCTCAGTAACAGATAAATTACGATGAAGCGGCTGTACTTGTTGAGAATTAACGGCATGGGGGTTGATAGTATCATTAAAGCGGATGGGAGGCCCCAGCGACCAGGCAGCACAGGCCAGAAAGATGGCGTCTACACCGCAGACGACCAAATTATCAACAACACAGGCCAGGAGTGATGCGCCCATCGGGGGAATAAGGGCGATGATGTCCAAATCCTGTACTCCTTTTGAGAAAGTCAGCACGACAATTCTGCTTAGCGCTAGGATTTTATCATCCACCCCATTCTACCTGGTAGCCGACAGTGTTTATTGGGGCGTGATCAGGCAGTCATTAGGTAATGTAGCTTCCATTTTACGCCTCCATGATTCACAGGCCGAACATACGGAGAATCCAGAAAACGACCAATCCACTTATGATAGTCCACAAGACACTGCGAGTACGCCAGGCAACGATAGCTCCTGCCAGTGCACCCCAGACAGACAACCCAACCGCCAGGTGGCCTTGGGGAGCTAGGACGGCTGGCACGATCAGGGCAGCCAGCACTGCTGGGGGAATGTATCGCAGCCAGCGTTCCAGGAGGGAAGGCATATCCTTGCCCAGCGCAGCGATCATGGTATAGCGTGTGAAATAGGTGACCAGTGCCATGCCACCGAAGATTAGAAGTTTTTCCACTTTTTCTCCACTTCCTCAAGAATTAACCCAAGCCCACTGCCCAACAGGCCAGCGATGATGATGTACCATTTCCCTGGTAGCAGAAGTGCTCCCAGAAGGGCCAACCCCCCTGCCATCAGGGCTACCACCAGGTCGATTCGGTTCTTTAGAAAGGCTGTCAACAAACCCAAGAAAGCCAGAGGGAACACCAGGTCAAGCCCATAATTGGCAGGATCAGGAATAGCCGAGCCGAGAAGTGCACCTACTGGGCCGCTAGTCGACCAGATGATGTACATGCCGACATTGGCTCCTAGAAGGTAAATGTGGCTTCCCTTGCCCTGCTGATACTCAGCGATAGCCAGTGCGTAAGACTCGTCACACAGCCAAAGTGCCAGGAAGGCTTTCCACGGCGAGGATAAGCTGCGCAGGTAGGGAGCAATTGACAATCCCATCAGCAAGTGGCGTAGGTTAATGATGAGTGTTGTCAGGATGAGAGTGACTGCATTAGCAGCTCCCCACATTCCCACGGCGGCGAACTGGGCCGACCCGGCGTGGACGATGAGCGACATTACCCACACCTCCCAGGGTGTGAACCCGGCCTGTCTGGCTATCACACCGTAAAGCAGGCCAAAAGCAACTACACCAGGGGCTAGCGGCGCGGTAGCCAGCATTCCTCGCTTAAAATCTTCCATACGTGCTGTTCTCCTCTATCATGATCAGGCCTCACCAATCAAACAACTTGTGGTGCTTAGGGTAAGGGCAAGAGTATTGGCTCGATTCACTGAACTAGTGATTACGGGTTTTCTGTTTTTGTGCGCTGAAGACCAGTACAGATCCATATGTTTGGGGTTTGAAACTCTCAAAACCGGCGGCGGTCAGGTAGCCATCAAGTTCAGGTAGCTCGAAAATATGCAGGCCGTGATCTTTCTGCGCATGCTCTCGGATGCGGCGGGAGCGCAGGATGCCCCGGTTGCTAACGATGAATGTCATCACCACCATGGGCGCGCCCGCCTTCATGGTGGCGCCTATCTTGCGCAGGGCAGCGACGGTATCTGGGAAGAGGTGAAGCGTACCGCCGCAGAAGGCCGCGTTGAAGTGGTCATCCGGGAAAGGGAGCTTTTCGACTTTGCTGTGGGAGAAGTGTATGTTGGGAATGCCGCTGATGATCGGGTAAGTCACCTGGCATACCGGACAGCAAAGGGATTGCTCTTTCAGTTTCAAACCGCCTTTGCAGGATGGGCACACATAGACGCTAAAGCTGTCATATTCGGGATTCTCCTACCGTGCTCAGACTTTACCAACCTTATCGCTCATGAGTTGACCGCCATTATATTATTATCAATACTGATATAACAACTATGTAATCGTTTGATAAAAAACCATCCCAATACAAGTCAACAAGGCATAGCTAGCGTTTGTGCCACCGCTTCGATCACCCGCTTATCGGACACCATCCAGGGATGCAGCACTACTTTAAATGCGCGGTTAT
>Ga0315284_10000720_pt1 | contig 45474 bp, 35 predicted proteins | sample YL17G09_16_MG_FD_203696 | JGI IMG/M metagenome (GOLD analysis project Ga0315284, IMG submission 203696) | Sediment microbial communities from Yellowstone Lake, YNP, Wyoming, USA - YL17G09_16 | ecosystem: Environmental > Aquatic > Freshwater > Lake > Sediment | place: USA: Wyoming | collected...
CATGGCAGAAACGCAAGTTTTTTCACCGATGGTAGGAAAAGTAGTCGCAGTCCACGTAAAGGTCGGTTCTGTTGTCAAGGAAAACGATCCTGTCGTAACGATTGAGTCGATGAAAATGGAACTGCCTGTTCCCGCGCCCGTGGCGGGCAAAGTGAAGGAGGTGTTCGTGAACGAGGGCGACGTCGTCGAGAGCGACACCGCGCTGCTCACGATTGAGTAGCGCAAAATTGTTTTCGCGGCAGATTGTTAAACGAATCTGTTAATCGGATTAATCGGGTCTTTGCGACTAACGGATTGTTCAGGGCCTGGCCTTGTTCCTCCCGAGGGAGGGCACAGGCCGGGCCTTTTTCATCAAACTGACAGGGTAACTGAAGAGAGGAAACACCATGAAGATAATACTCAGTCGAAAGGGTTTCGATTCTTCGTCGGCGGGCGGCTGGCCTAGTCCCATTTTTCCGCATGGTTCATTTTGTTCCCTCCCTATACGATCGCGGCGTGAGCACCTGCGAATGAGCGATATACGCTGGCGCAAACGCGACCTCGGTTCCATTGTCAAAGAACTCACGGGCAAGCAATTCGGCGGCGTGCACCTTGACCCCGACCTCCGCCGTGAGAGCATTCCCAGAAAGCCGGGCTGGCTGCCGATGTTTGGACAGGAGGGGCCCGCACAGAAGCATCTCGAAAACGAGAATGTCTGCTTCGGCGATATCTTCTTGTTCTTTGGGTGGTTTCGCCAAACTAAATGGGATAAAGAGACAGATACTCTGATCTATCTTCCCAAGTCGCCGAAAATGCACGTGATTTTCGGTTGGTTGCAGGTAGACCGTATTTGGAAGCCATCACGCATGACGCACGTGCCATCATGGGCACAAAAACACCCGCACATTGAACACGCCCATGTACATGATAAGAGGTCAAATACTGTTTATGTTGCGCCTCCATGGCTACATTTACCTGGATTGAGAAAAAAGATGCGCGGCGGCGGAGTATTCAGAAAGCAGGTAGAAGCATTGCGTCTTACGGCTGACGGCGAAAAGAGGTGCAGCTTCTGGCGACTCCCGAAGTGGTTTTATCCAAGCAGGGGGCGGCCTCCTCTCACTTACCACAGTGAGAAGGGGCGCTGGGGAAAACCGGATTCAAAGTGGGTGATGCTTGAGACCGTTAGGCGAGGTCAGGAATTCGTGTTGGATTGCGATTATTATCCAGAAGCGATTGGCTGGTTGAAAGATATTTTTGCGAATGTGCGCGCGTAGGCTGGATGTTTACCGACCGTCGGTCATGAGTTTCGCGGCGATGTCGTCGGCTTCGGCGAGGATGTCGGCGCGTGCGCGGGCGTCCTCCGGCCTTTATTTCGCGAAGAAGAATTCGTCGGGGCTGATTTCGCGGACGTTGACGAGGTCCGCGCCGAAAAACCGCCTGCCTATTGCGAGAAATCTTTGCGATGAGTCGCTGACGAAGAACTGGTACTGAGGGAACGAAGGCGTCTTGCACAGAAGATTGCTCTCGGTCAAGAATCTTTTCACCTCCGAGGCCGTTTCCTCGGCCGAATCCACAACCGCCACGCCGCCGCCCATTTCTTTTCTCACCGCGTCCTTGAGCAACGGATAATGCGTGCAGCCGAGCACCACAGCATCAACGCCCGCGGCCTTGAACGGCGCGAAATACTGCCTCAGCGCCACGCGCACGACCTCGTCGTCGGAGCCTCGGCCTTCTTCAACTATCGGGACGAGAAGGGGAGTGGGGCGGGACTGGAGTTCGATGCCGCCATCGAGGCGCTGGATTGCCTTCTGGTACGCGCCGGAGGCGATGGTGGCCTCGGTGCCGATGATGCCGACTTTCCGGGCTTTCGTTGCGCTGACCGCGGCGCGCGCGCCCGGCTCCACCACGCCGCACATCGGCACGCGGAAAGTTTCAGTGAGGTGTTCCATCGCGATTGAGGAAACGGTGTTGCACGCGACGACGACGAGTTTTGGCTCGAAGCGGAGCATGAAGTTCACGTCCTCGACGGCGTAGCGGCGGATGGTGCGCTCGGACTTGTTGCCGTAAGGGACGCGGGCGGTGTCGCCGAAGTAAACGAGGTTTTCGCGCGGGAGGAGCGCGACTATGGCGCGGGCGACGGTCAGGCCGCCGAGGCCGGAATCGAAGACGGCGATGGGCCGGTTGTTGAGCGCGGTGCTTTCGTCTGACATGTTCCCCCCTCAGAGAACGGCCGGTTGCGATGTGCTTGTATATGCATACTAAAACGCCGCCAATCTTTGTGTGATTGTAGCGCGACATGCGGGGTTTTCAAGGAAATTCCGCCCTGGCTCATCACGTGCGGGGGTCAGACCCCTCCCGTCGTCCCGATGAGATCGGGACTCCTCTTTGGCGTCTGACCCCCTTGCGAGGCGTGGTTCGACCCTTTCGGCGCGGGATTTTTCGTTATTGGACTTGACTGCGTGAACCGATATGATATAATGTGAATCTATATTCATATTTTGAATCTTAGTTCAAGTTGGGGGACGATGACATGGCGGCGAAAAAGCACAAGGCGCGGAAGGCGCGCGCGAGGGTGACCGGCCGCCGCGAGCGGGAGCGCGGGCGGCACCGGGCGGAAATCCTCGATGCGGCGGAGGCCATCATGATGGAGAAGGGCATCCACGGAACGTCGATGCAGGACATCGCGAGTCGCGCGGACTTCGCGGTGGGGACGCTCTACAAGTTTTTTCCCGCGAAGGACGAACTGTACGCCTGCCTGTTCGAGGAGAAGGTGAAGGAGATTTGGGGCATGATAAAAAGGGCGCTGGGGAGCGCGTCCGAGCCGCTGGACAGGATTGAGCGGCTTATCGAAGTGAGCACCGACGTTGCCGTGAAGTACGGCGGCTTCTTTCAGATTTATATGAGCGAGACCGCGGGCACGTTCATGGTCAGGCCGATGACCATCCCGTCGTTGAAGAAGCGGCACAAGAGGTTTGAGAAACTGGTGGCCGGAATTCTTGCGGAGGGGATGGAGCGGGGCCTTATCAGGCGCATGGACCTGCGATACGCGGCCATGGGGCTGATAGGGCTGCAGAGGGGATTGAATGCGATGTGGGTGGATGAGCGGAAGCGCGATATTGAGTCCGAAGAACTGACGGAAATGGCGAAGAACGCGTTTTTCGGCGGCATGTTGACGGAGGAAGGCAAGCGCCTCAAGAGTTCCGCGCGGGGGCGGATTTCGACGACGAACCTGGCAGCACAAGGGAGCGAGCAATGAAAAGGCAATGGATTGAGAAAAGTATTTTTCTGATTGCGCTCGCGGTCATCGGCGCGGCGTGCGCGGCGGGTTGCCTGGGGCCGGGGCGCGTGTATCGCGACGTGATGGAGTCGCGCGCGGAGGCTTATGATGCCTGGCTGAGCCAGCGCGGGGCCGAGAAGGCGGAGCAGGTGCGCGTTCAGGGGAAACTGAGCCTTGAAGACGCGCTGAAACTGGCGCTGGTGAACAACAAGTCCATCCAGGCGGCGCTGGAGGACAAGGGCGTGGCGAAGGGGCAGATGGTGGAGGCGATAGGCCAGGCGCTGCCGCAGGCGAATGTGGATCTCGGCTACACGCGGCTTGACAAGCGCAGCATAAACGTCGGCGGGGCGCCGGTGAACCTGGGGCCGCTGGACCGTTATTCGGCGGGCCTGACCGTCAGCCAGCCTCTGTACCGCGGCGGCGCGATCAGCGCGGGAGTGCGGGCGGCGCAGGTTTACACCGCTTTGACTGATGAATCGGTGCGCGGCGTTACGCAGCAGGTGATATACGACGTGGCGACGGCATACTACGACGTGCTTCTCGCGCAGCAACTTGTCGAGGTGCAGAAGGCCGGCGTGGCGGCCAGCCAGGCCTCGCTCGAGGAAGTCCAGAAGAAGAAGGCCGCCGGCGTGGCGAAGCCGTTTGACGTGCTGCGCGCGCAGGTGGAACTCGCCAACTTCCAGGCCGAGGAAATAAAGGAGCGCAACCAGGTCAACCGCACCAAGACATTGCTGCTCAACCTGATGGGAATTTCGCAGGAGAGCGACATCACGCTGTCGGATGAAATAACCTACAGTGAAATGAAGCCGGTGTTCGAGGAGGCTGTGCGCGTGGCGTATGAAAACCGCCCGGACATTTTTCAGGCTGAACTGCAGGCGCGCCTGCAGCGCGAGGCGGTGAACGAAGCGTACAGCCACTATTTTCCTTATGCGGACGCGTCTTTTACGGAGACGTGGTCCCGTCCGGACCCGCATTCCAGCGCGCGCGTGGCGTGGGGCGACGCGTGGAGCGGAAGGATCACGGTGAACTGGACGCTGTTTGACGGTTTCCAGCGCGAGGGAAGGGTCATGCGGGAGGCCGCGACGCTGAGGAAGAACAAGATTCAGATAATCGCCGCCGAGGAGCACGCGCTGCAGGAGATAAAGGCCGCCGTTCTTTCAATACAGGACGCGGACGAGTTTGTGCAGTCGCAGAAACTGAACCTTGACCGTGCGACGGAGGCGCTGCGGCTTGCACGGGTGGGCAAAGATGCGGGCGTGGGCACGCAGGTTGAGATATACGACGCGCAGACCGCCGCCACGCAGGCGCTGGCCAACTATTACGAGGCGCTTTACGGGCACACCGTCGCCAGGCTTGCGCTGCAGAAGGCCATGGGCATACTTGGACCGCGGCCCGGAGAAAAGGCCGGACCGGAGAAAGCGCCCGTCCCGGCGTGGATAGAAGAGTTCATGAAAACGCAAAATTCCCCACCGGCGCCCGGTCAACCCAATGAAGCGCCGGAGGCCAAGCCCGGCTCCGAGCCGCCCGCCGTGCCGGAGGCTAAACCTGAAACTCCAGATGCGACTAAGCCAGTTACAGAACCGGAGACACAACCCAAGTTGAACGAGGGTCAGCAATGAAAAAGATCGGAATTATAGCAATCGTTATCCTATGCGTTGAAGTCTTTGTGGCGCTGGGCATGGGCGGCAAGGACATCGTCGCCAGACTGCCTTTCTTCGCGCCGAAGAAGTCGACAAAGGCCGAGGATACCGGCGTGAGCGTCGTCGTTACGAAGGTCATTTCAGGCAAGGTGACGGAGGCGCGGACTTTTAACGGCAACATAGAGCCGCTGATGGACGTGGAACTCATGCCGCAGATACAGGGGCGGCTGGTCTCGCTGACGCTGAAGCGCGACAAGGGCGACGGCCAGGTCGAGGATGTGCGTGTCGCGGAAAACCTTGAAGTCAAGGAAGGCGAAATCCTTGCGACGCTTGATTACGAGGGCCTGAAGGCGGACTGGGACAGGGCGGAAGCCGACTGCTCGAAGGCCGCGCAGAACGAAGATTACATGAAACGGGAGATGGATCGCGTGGACGGGCTTCTCAAGCAGGGCTTCGCCACGGACAAGGAACACGATGCAGCGGTATGGCAGTACACGCAGGCCGCGGAGGACGCCAAGAGCAAGCGCGCGTCCGCGGACCAGGCGAAATGGCGCCATGAGCAGGCGTTTATCAAGGCCCCGTTTGACGGCGTGGTGAGCAAGGTTTATGTGGACCCCGGAGCGACGGTGGGGCCGGGCATGCCCGTGCTCAGATTGGTCCATTTGTCGGAATTGAGAATAATCTCCTATGTTCCCAACCGCTACATCGGCGAAGACAAGATAATCGGCGGCAAGACGCAGGTTACGGTAAGACCTGAGGGCGGGCTGAAGGAAATCACCAGCATCGTAACGAAAGTCTACCCGGAAAGCGACCGCTCCACGCGCACAAACGCGGTCGAAGTGATTATCGACAACAGGAGGGTGAACAATCCGGCCACGGGCAAGCAGGAGTATGAGATACGCGGCAACATGTACGCCGCAGTGGACTTTTCGGTGCAGACAATTGAGAAGGCCGTGAAGATTCCCGCGGACGCCGTGGTGAAGATAGACGAAGACGACTACGTGTTCGTCATCAAGGACGGCGTCGCGGTCCGCAAGAAAGTAACGGTGGGCGTTTGGGAGGGGGCGTTCGTGGAGATTGAGGACGGCCTGATGGCGGACGGCGCTACCTCGCGTCCTCTTGCGGAAGGAGTCAAGAAGGAAGACCTGCTCGCGGAGGGCGACACGCTTGTGGTGGGCGGGCAGACCAAACTCCAGAACGGCACGAAGGTCAACGTCGTCAGCGAGGTGGCCGGCGGCGGCGAAGAAGCTCAGCCCGCGCAGGAATAACCGCAAAACCTTTTAAGGTTGGAACATAAATGAAACTCCCTCATTTAAGCGTTTCCAGGCCGGTGTTCGTAACGATGGCGTTCCTCGGCATCCTGATGATCGCGGTGTTCTCTTACACGAAACTGCCGGTGGACCAATTGCCGGAGATAGAGGTGCCGACGGTAAGTGTCATCATCACGTGGCCCGGCGCGAGCACGGAGGACGTGGAGCGGAAACTCACGGAAGTGGCCGAGAACCAGTTGGCGATTGTCAGCGGGCTGGACAAAATACAGTCCACATCGAAGGAAGGGCTTTCCGTAATCCGCCTGAAGTTCAACTGGGGCACGAACCTTGACGAGGCGTCGAACGACATCCGCGACCGGCTTGACTTCGCGGCGGCCTTTCTGCCGGATGACATCAACAAGCCTATCATATTCAAGTTCGACACGTCGATGATGCCCATTCTTGCGTACGGGATAACAGCCGAGACGAACTGGAACAACCTGTGGGACATCGCGGACGACAACATCGCCAAGGAACTCCAGCAGGTGAGCGGCGTGGGGTCCGTCCAGATATTCGGAGGCCGCGAGCGGCAGGTGAACCTGAGGCTTGATCCGGAGGCGCTCATTGCGCGCAACATATCGCTGTCGGAGATTGACGCCAAAATCGCGGCGGCCAACATCACCCGCCCCGCCGGGAGCGCGAAAGTCGGGCGCACGAAGTACATCATCAGAATCCCCGCGGAGTTCGAGCGCCCCGAGGAGATAGAGAACCTCATCATCAAGACATCCGGCAACGCGAATGTTTACATGCGGGATATTATAATGGACAAGCGCGTTACGCTGGGCTTCGTGGAGCAGACGCAGGTCGTCACGGTGGACGGCAAGAACGCGATGTACATGATAGTCCAGAAGCGTTCCGGTTCCAACACGATTGAAGTCACCAAAAATGTCCAGGCGCGCATGGATCTGCTGCGCAAGCGCCTGCCAAAGGACATTCAGATCGTCGAATTTTACAACTCCTCGACTTTCATTCAGCAATCGATCAACAACCTCACCGAAACCGCGATGTACGGCGTGATTTTCGTGTGTTTGATTACGCTGCTGTTCCTGCGGAATTTCCGCAACACGATGGTGATCCTGGTGACAATGCCGTTTTCGCTGATGGTTGCGTTCATATTCCTCTACCTTCTCGGCTACACCATCAATATCATATCGCTTGCGAGCATCGCGGTCGGAGTGGGCATGGTGGTGGACGACGCGATAGTCGTGCTGGAGAACATAGTCCGCCGCGTGGAGAAGGGCGAGCGCGTCCGGGAGGCGAGCATTTTCGGCACTTCGGAGGTGGGCACCGCCGTTACCGCGTCCACCTTCACAACCGCTATTGTTTTCGTGCCGCTGCTGTTCCTTGGCGGATTTGTCGGCATCATGTTCAGGCAGTTGGCGGTGACGATCATCGTGACGATCGTCGCCTCCCTGTTCTGCGCGCTGACGCTCTCGCCGATGCTTGCGTCAAGACTCGTGCGGCCATTCGAGAAGATGCTGCCGGGCAATCCGCTGTTGCGGCGGATGTATGGCGCAAGCGAGAACGTTTTCAAGAGAATCGAGAGCGGGTATTCATCCATCTTGGGATGGGCGCTCAGGCACAAGCCGGTGGTGTTCCTCATCGCCGGACTGGCCATTTCGGTCATTATCGCGCTGGTCTCCACGGTGGGAACGGAACTGATGCCCGCGCAGGACGCCGGCGACGTAGCGATATACTACCGCATGAAGGTCGGCACCAAGGTCGAGGATACGCGCGCGGCCGGCGAGGCCATAGCCCAGGCCCTCAAGGACGTCGCTGGCGATTCCGCCCTCCACGTATCGCTGAGGTGCGGCGAATCCAGTTCGGGCATGACGGCGGCTTTCGGCGAGGAAGGCAGCCACCTGGGGCAGGTGGGTGGCAAACTGGTCCCGGTTTCACAGCGCAAAATGAGGACCGACGAAATCGGCCAGAAGGTCATCGAAAAGATAAAGAACTCCGAGTGGGGGCCGTACATCGAAAAGATATACGTGGATGCGGGCAACCCCATGGACAGGATCATGAGCAGCGGCAGCCAGCCGATTTCAGTGGAAGTCCTCGGTTACGACCTTGAGAAGACCAACGCCCTGGCGAACCAGTTGAAGAGCGTTATCGAAAACATCCCCGGCGGCAAAAACCCGACCGTGAGCCAGGAACTGGGCAAGCCGGAACTGCGCATCATCATCGACAAGGTCAAGGCCCAGGACATCGGCGTTGACGCGGCGTCGGTCGCCAATGACATAGACACGTTTTACCGCGGCAATATCGCCAGCACTTTCCGAAAGGGCAGTCGCGAGTACGATATCCAACTGCGCCTCGCCCCGCAATACAGGGAGGATACCGAGAATGTCCTTGACACCACCATCACGCTGCCCGGCGGGCGCCAGATAGTCGCCGCGGCCGTCGCGGACCTCGAGCGCAAGGCGGGGCCGGTCACAATCGAAAGGAAAAACCGCCAGCGCGTCATCCGCGTGGACGCCGCCGCCTTTCAGCGGTCGATAGGCGACGTGGTGGGCGACATTAACAAGCAGGTCGAGGAGATGCGCAACAAGGGCGAAATCCCCGACGGCGTGGCTATCGAGCAGGGCGGCTCTTACGAAGAGCAGCAGAAGTCGATGAATGACATGATGCTCCTGCTGGGCATGGGCCTCGTCCTCGTGTTCATGGTAATGGCGGCGCAGTTTGAATCGATGAAGCAGTCCCTGATAATCATGTTCTCCGTGCCGTTCGCGTTCGTCGGCGTGATAATAGTGCTGTCGCTGACTCACATGACGCTGAACATGATGTCGATGATCGGGGTGGTGCTGCTGGTCGGCATCGTGGTGAAAAACGCCATCATTCTCTTGGACTTCACCAACATCCTGCGGGCGAGGGGGCTGAACATGGTGGATGCCATCAAGACGGCAGGGCGGACGCGCCTGCGCCCGGTGCTGATGACGGCCACATCGACCATCCTTGGCATGCTCCCGCTTGCCGTGCTGCCCGGCGAAGGCTCGGAGACATGGCAGCCGATGGCCGTGGCGGTCATAGGCGGGTTGACTCTTTCAACGCTGGTGACGCTGGTGTTTGTCCCGACGCTTTACAGCGTGTGGGTGCGCGAGAGGAAGGGCATCGCCGCAAGCCAACTGGCCGCCGCCCCGGAGCCGCCGCAAAACGAATAACCCGGCGAGGGGACCGGGTCCATCGACTCAAACCGGGGCCAGCGCGTAGATTGGGATTTGACCCCGAAACTGACCACGGGCGGTTGCATTTACTGGAGGACTCTCAAATGAAAATGCTGCTCGCGATATTCAGCGAGGAGATCGACGACGACGTGATGACTTCCCTCGCGGCAATCGGCATTCACTGTTTCACGGAGTGGACCGGCGTGCTCGGCAAGGGCCAGCACAGCGGACCGCGCTTCGACAACAAGTACTGGCCCGGCGTGAACAACGTGGCCATGTTCGTCGTGCCGGACGAGACAATCCCGAAAGCGCTCGCCGTGCTCAAGGAAATTCGCCAGAAAAACCTCGGCCACGAAGGCATGAAAGCGTTTGTCCTGAACGTGGAACAAAAACTCGAATAGCCAAAAACTCCAACAAAAGGGGTCAGACCCCTTTTGTTGGGGTTTTTCTTGTCCTCTGCGGTGAATGACTACCCGCGTGGGTGGAAGCGCGAGTGGATGGATTTAAGGCGGTCTTTCTCAAGGTGCGTGTAAATCTGCGTGGTGCTGATGTCGCTGTGGCCCAGCATCTCCTGCACCACGCGCAAGTCCGCCCCGCCCGCCAGCAGGTGCGAGGCGAACGAGTGCCGCAGCATGTGCGGCGAAATGTTTTCCGGTATCCCTGCAATCAGAGCCTGCTTCCGCACGATATTGAACAACGTAGCGCGGTCAATCGACCGTCCGGTCCGGCTCAGGAACAGCCTGTCGCTCTCCTTCTTTCCCAGCAGCGAAGCCCGCACAGTCGCAAGATAATTCTTCAGCATTTCAATCGCGGCCCTGCCCACGGGCACAATCCGCTCCTTGCCGCCCTTGCCGCGCACCAGCGCGTAGCCGTATTCGAAGTTCACGTCGTTCACGCGCATCTCCGCGACTTCCGTGGCGCGGGCGCCGGTGGCGTAGAACATTTCAAGGATCGCCCTGTCGCGCAGGCCCAGCAGCGTTGTCGGGTCGGGCGCATTCAGGAGCGTTTCAACCTCCGCGACGCTCAGCACGTTGGGCAGCGGCTTCGCGGCGCGGGGGGATTCGACAAGCGCGGAAATGTCTTCGGCGATAATGCGCTCCTGCGCGAGATAGCGGAAGAACATTTTGACGGCGACGAGTTTCCGCGAGATGGAGGTCGGCGCCAGTCCGCGCTTTCTTTCCGCGGCGACGAAGGCGGAGATGTCGGAGTCGGCAACGCGGGCGACGTCGTCCGCGCGTTTGCCGAGGAACGCGGCGAAGGCGCGCAGGTCACGGGAGTACGCCTTCAGGCTGTTGGGCCGCAGGCCGCATTCCACGCTGAGGTACTGCATGAATTGTTCGATCAGTTCCCGCATAGCAAACAGAACATAGGACATATGGGTCTTATAGGACCTACATCATTTGAGCCGCATTGCCTCAGCCCGTGATTTTAGTTGACTCCGGCCCGCGATGCAAATATAATACTGCGCTCATTGAACCAGAACGGGCTACACGGGGCAACCCGCAGTGGAGGATATTATTAATGCGGTTCACAAAAGCAGAACTGGAGAGGTTCAAAAAATTATTGATCGAGAGGCGCCAGGCCCTGAACGGCTTCGTCAACAAGATGCAGGAAGGCGCGCTCAAAAAGGATCGCGATGAGGCGAGCGGCGACTTCAACCACATGGCCGATCTCGGCACAGACAACTTTGATCAGGAATTCACCCTTGGCCTCATCGAGAACGAGGAAGAAGAGGTGCGCCTGATAACCGAGGCCATTACGAAGATTGACGAAGGCACTTACGGCCTTTGCGAGTCCTGCGGCCAGCCGATTCCCAAGACGCGCCTTAAGGCGCTGCCCTTTGCCAAACTGTGCATAGCGTGCAAGGAGAAAGAGGAAACGAACCGATAGCCGTGTAGTCCGAGAGGGGGCGAACGCAGGCTTCGGGCAGGATTTATCCGCCTATGGAGGATTTATCCGCCTACGGAGGATTTTCCCGCCGTGGCGGGTTTTGCGACCTGCGGGCGATGGCCGGGTAAGGGGAAGAGCCTGTCAGCCTGACCGTGTTCCCCGCCTCGATTTCCTTTTGTTCGTTTTCCACCGGCGGCCTTCCGGCTCCGGTGCGGCTTGTGAGATGACCCCAATGAAAAAATCCGCGTTGGCAGCCAGGATCGTTTTCATATGCGTTGCCGTCGCAGGCGCGGCGGTTGACCTGGCGGCCAAGGCGATTTTTTTCGACCCGCTTTTAAGCGGCGCAAGCCCCCAGTACACCGTGGCGAGGGGCTTTTTCTACATCACCAGCGCCGGAAACACCGGCGGTGTTTTCGGGATGCTTGCCGGCAGCACGTGGACGCTCGTTGCGATGGCGGCGCTGGCGCTTTTCGCGGTGGCGCTGATGCTGATGAAGATCGACGGGAAGCAGATGTGGATGCACGTGGCGCTGGGGCTGGTGCTGGGCGGCGCAGCAGGCAACCTGTACGACAGGATTTTTTACCTCATGCCGGACGGCTCGCACGCCCACTATGTGCGCGACTTTTTGGACTTCAGGATATTCGGCTGGCACTATCCGGTGTTCAACGCCGCCGACGCGTTCATTTGCGTGGGGGCGGCCATGATATTCCTTAAGGTGCTCTTCGGCGGCCCGATGTGGGGCAAGGCTCATCCGAAGGCGCAGACACGCAAGGTAAAAGCCGCTTCAAAGTAGGATGACCAAGCGCGAGGACAGCATAATCGACCGCGGGCCCTTTACAGTGGGAGAGTCGGGCAACGCCGCTCTTTTGATACACGGCATCGCCGCCTGTCCCGCGCAACTCAGGGGCCTTGCGGAACATCTCGCCGGGCGCGGCATAGCCTGCCGCGCCATGTTGCTGCCGGGCCACGGCACTCATTACACCGAACTGTACCGCGTTTCCTGGCGCGACTGGTACGCTGAGGCGGAACGCGAGTTTCTTGCGCTTCGGGCTGGACGCGAGCGCGTAAATATAGTAGGATTCTCAATCGGCGCGGCGGTCGCGATGGAACTGGCGGCGAACCACCGGGTTGACCGGCTGGTGCTCATCAACACGCCGCTGTTCTATTTTTACCAGTTTTTACCCCAGCGGCTGTTGCTGAGCGTTCTGAATCTGCTCGCAAGGGAAATCAGGACCTTCGCCATAGGTGGTTCGGGCGGGAGCCTCATATATCCCCGCATCCCGGTGAAGGTGCTTTACACGATGGGGGAACTGGTGCATCGCGCGCGGGAGCGGGCGCGGGAAATCAGATGCCCGGCGCTCATCGTGCATTCGACGCACGACCTCGCCAGCCGCGCGAAAAGCGCTACGTTCCTGATGCGCCACCTCGCGTCGCAGGAGAAGAAAATTTTCTGGGTGAGAGACAGAGACCACAGCATTCTTCAGGGCAAGAAGCGGGACAAAGTTTTTGCGGAAATTGAAGCATTTCTGAAATCAGATGATTCAGGGGCATGACGCCCCCGAAACCAGTGGAGGAGCAAGAGATGAAACACCTCTCCGAAATCAAGAGTTACCTCCAGGCCCGGGGCATGAGCGCCCTGCTTCCCCGAATCGGCGCAAGCCCCCGGCTCCTCACCGCCGTCATCGAGAAACTCAAGGACCACGCCATCGAGATCACGCTCAAGACCGTTACCGGCGGCGAGGACATGAGGCAGAAGCGCAGGGAGGGCATCAACAGTCTTTTCGAAATGGCCAAGCGCACGCTGCCGAAACTTTCGAAAGAGACGCGGAAAAAATTCGCGCTCAACCTCTTCTTCAACGAAATGCACCTCGGCAGCAAGACCCGCAACGCGTATCTCGCCAAGCACGGCGAGACGCCGCCGTTCTTCATCACCATCAGCCCCTCGATGCGCTGCAACCTCGCGTGCTACGGCTGCTACGCCGGCGACTACGACAAGCAGAAGGAACTGACATTCGAGGAGGTTGACCGTCTCGTGCAGGAATGCAAGGACGTGTTTGGAATATATTTCATCGTCATCTCCGGCGGCGAGCCGACCGTCTGGCCGCGCCTGTTCGACATTGTTGAGAAGCACGACGACGTGATGTTCCAGATGTACACCCACGGCATGAACATCGACGAGGCGATGGCGAAGAAGATAGCGAAGGTAGGCAACCTCTATCCCGCCATCAGCATCGAAGGCGACGAGGCCAACACCAACGCCCGCCGCGGGCCGGACGCGTGGAAGAAAATCACCGACGCCATGCTCCGCCTGCGCGACAACGGCGCGCTCTTCGGGTTCTCCGCCACGCACACGCGCATGAACCACGACGCGCTGATGAACGAAGATTTCTACGACAAGATGATCGAGTGCGGCTGCGCGTTCGGATGGGTGTTCCAGTACATCCTGACCGGCCGCAATCCCGCGCCGGAACTGGTCCCCACGGCCGAGCAGCGCATCCAGCGGTTCCAGATCGTGGAGAAGATTCGAAAGACCCGGCCGGTCCTCGTGTTCGACTTCTGGAACGACGGCGAGTTCACCGAGGGCTGCATCGCGTGGGGCCGCAGGTACCTGCACGTGCAGGCGACGGGCTACGTCGAGCCTTGCGTGTTCGTCCACTTCGCGAAGGACAACATCCGCGAGAAATCGCTCCTGGACATCGTGAATTCCGAGTGCTTCAAGGAAGCGCGCAAGATGCACCCGTTCAGCGACGACCATCGCCGGCCATGCTCGCTGATTGACAACAGGGAAATCCTGCCGTACCTTGTGGAGAAGTACAAAATGATCCCGACCCACGACGGCGCGGAGCGCATCATCACCACTCTTCGCGACGCGGTGGTCAAGGCTTCCGAGGAGTACGAGCAGGCGCTCAAGGAAACCGCCCCGGTGAAATAGCCCGCGGCCGATAATTGAGAGACTGTCCCCCGGAGGGCGCGGCCCTTTGGGGGACTGCAATTTCGGGGGAAGAATGATAGGCTACCTCTGGTATCTACTTGTCGGGAAATTCGCGACCACGGTTCCCATGCGCACCGCGTACGCCGTGGCGCGGTTCCTGGGCGTTCTGAGATACTGGCAGTGGGGGAAAGGGCGGCAGTACGTGCGGCGCAACCTCGCGGTCCTGCTGGGCCGGCAAGCGCCGCGCCGAATGGCGCGGAGCGTGGTAAAGCGGACCTTCGTCAACTTCGGCCTGAGCATCATAGAATTCTTCTGCTTTCCCCGGTTCGACGCGGAGTATTTCAGGACGCACTGCGAAATCTTCGGGCGCGAGCATATCGACGAGGCGCTCAGGCGCGGCAGGGGCGCGATATTCCTCTCGGCGCATTTCGGCAACTGGGAGTGGGGCGTGGCGGCGTTTGCGTCGCTGGGGTACCCCATAACGCTGATAGGGCTGCCGCAGCCGAACGAAAGGGTGGACCGCCTGTTCACGGAGCAGCGCGGCGGGAAGGGCGTTGTGATGCTTCCCTCGCGGAGCGGGACGCGGCAGGCGCTGAAGATCCTGCGGCAGAACGGCATCATGGGGATGCTGGGGGACAGGACTCCAGGCGATGACGGAGTGCCGGTGAATTTCTGCGGGCGGAGGGTCTTTTTCCCGAAAGGTCCGGGCTGGATGGCCGCCAAGAGCGGCGCTGCGATAATCCCCATGCTGGACATCAGGCGGAAGGACAACACGTTCACGATCTTCTGCGCCCCGCCCATGTACCCGCCGCAGAACGGTCACGACGAGGAATGGATATTGACTGCCGCGCAGCGATTTGCTACTTTTCTTGAAGCGTATGTCAGGCGTTACCCGGAGTTGTGGGTGACGTTCTTCGATTTCTTCGCCCGGCAGTCCGCCGAGGCCGTTACATCAGATTAGGAGGATTGATTGCGGAGTTCCGTTGACAGGGCCGTTGTCGTCATTCCGGCGTATAATGAGGCCAGGGCGATAGGCCGCGTGGTTGGGGAGTTGCGCTCTTGGAAAGTGCCGGTGGTCGTGGTGGATGACGGTTCCACCGACGATACCGTGGCGCTGGCGCAGAGGGCCGGCGCGGTGGTGCTCCGTAACGGCGGCAACAAGGGCAAGGGCGCGGCCCTCATTCGCGGCTTCAGGTACGCGCTGGAACAGGGGCGCGAACTTATCCTCACCTTCGACGGCGACGGCCAGCACGATCCGTCTCTTTTGCCGGCGCTCCTGCGCGCACAGGAGGAAAATCAGGCCGACGTGGTGGTTGGACGGCGGCGATTGTCGTGGAAGGACATGCCGCCGGTGCGTTTCGCCACAAATCGCTGCATGTCCGCGGTTGTCACGTGGATGGGCGGCAAGAGAATTGCGGACACGCAATGCGGGCTGCGCCTTTTCCGCGATGAAGTTGTGCGCCGTCTCCTCTTCGGCCCCAGGCCCAAAGTCGTCTCGCGCCGCTATGCCTTCGAGTCCGAACTGCTCATCGAGGCCTGCTATCACAAGTTCCGCGTGGTCGAGGTGCCCGTAACCACGATTTACGACGGCGAGGCGAGCAGCATCCGTCCTTTCATGGACACGGTCCGCTTTTTCAAAATGATGATCCGCATCATGCTGCGAAGGTAATCCGGCCTGCCGGACCTGCCTGACCCGTCAGACGTTGCCATACAGAAGTTTCAGCCCTTCGTCAACCCCGAGCAGGCGAATGCCGAGTCTTCGCGCAATCTTCGCGCTGTCCAGCGACACGTCCGGCGCGCGCGGCGGCACGGAGACCACGTCCTCGATTTTTTTCGCCGCAATCCGCGACGGATCGACGCCGGCCGCGCGGCAAATTTTCAGGCCGAAATCATACCGGCTTATCCTGTCCGCTCCGCCGCAGTGAAGCGTTCCCGTGAAATCCGACTCCGCGATTTTGACGAGCGCCCGCGCAAGGTCCGGCACGCACGCCGGCGTGCGCCATTCATTCGTGAAGAGCGCGACTTCCTTCCCGTGGCGAAGCGCGTCGAGGATTCTCTCGTCCGTTCCGCGCCTGCCGGACGGGCTGTGGCCATACAGGAGGCAGCACCGCGCTATCGCGTGGTTGCGGCAAAGGTCGCGCACGGCTTTTTCCGCCTTGACCTTTGACTCGCCGTAAAAACTTATCGGGTCAACCGGGTCGGCCTCGACGTACATCCCGCGCCGGCCGTTGAACACGAGGTCCGTCGAGATGAAAATCATCCGCGAGCGCGATTCTTCGCAAAGCGAGGCCAGCGCATGCGTGGCGGGTACGTTCACCGCCGTGACGATAGTGTGTTGCTTCTCGCATGTAACCGGGTCGGAGATCGCGGCGCAGTGGATTGTTATGTCCGGGGCGGCTTCTCTGAACAATTTTTCGAGGGCTCCGGTGTCGGTGATGTCCAGTTGAACGACTTTTCGCAGCGCGGGGGGAATATGCCGGCGGTATTGGGCAGTTACCTCGTGCGATTCTTGCGCGGCCAGTGCCACGGCGTGTCCGAGCAGGCCGCTGGCGCCTGTTACCAGAATTTTCATAACGCCGCCATTATAGCCGAAACCCGCGCGAAAGTCATTAAGCAGCGGCGCTGGAATCTTTGCGCGTGATGATTACGGGGAGGCCTTCAGCGCAGATTGTTGAGGTCGCGGTGCGCGCGGGCGATGATCTCCGTGGTTATTCTAAGCATGCGCTCGTCCGCGCCGATGACCATCGAGAGGTCGCACAAGGTGTTGATTATGCGCGGGATTCCTCCCGAGATTGCATGGATTTCCCGCTTCGCGTCCCTGTCGAATATTTCGCCTGTTGCGCCCGCTACGGAAAGGCGGAAGTCAATGTAGGCCGCCGTTTCCTCCGGCGCGAGCGGTTTCAGCCGGTACCTGACGCCGATCCGCTGGTTCAGCGAGGGCAAGGCGCGCAGGCGTTCGAGGAGCCTGTCGTCGCCGGCGAGAAGCGTTGTCAGGAGAAACTTTCCGTTGCTGTCGTGGTCGAGCAGCGCGCTGAGCACCTCGAAGGTTTCAGCGTCCGGAATGGTCTGCGCTTCGTCAATGATGAGGATGGCGTGGCGCTTGCTCAACGCGGCGGCGGGTTCCGTCCCGTTGTGCGCCGCGGCATCGGCGTCCCGGAGTTCGCGCAGTTTGCGGCTGATTTCCCGCGCAAATCCGTCGGGCGAGAGGCACGGCGTGACTGTCTGAGTGACGCCGAGGTTGCGGGAGCGCAACTGTTCCGTGATGAGTTTGACGAAGTATGTTTTGCCGACTCCGGTGGGCCCGAGCAGCAGCATGATTCCGCGGTTTTCGGACATGGCCGCAAAGAACCTCTTTACGGCATCCTCCACCCCTTTCGTGAGGTAGAAGAAGCCGCTGTTGAACGTGTTTGAGAAGGGGTTTTCCCTGAGTCCCCAGTATTCTCTATACATAGGCTATTTCCCGAAAATGCATGGACAATTCACATTATCGTTATCGGCAAAAATATTCGCGATACTGAACGTTAACCGTGGGTTCAAATCCCGGCGCCGCGCGAATCGGCGGGGATTTGGTTGACGGGACTCCGCGATGGAAGTATCATATTGCGCGGCGAAGTAAGGTCCCCGGAGACCACGCACCGCGTTGAGATGATTGGGATGCAGCATGTCTGACATAAAGCCAATAATTTTTGACAGGCGGGTTTTTCTGACCACGGAAAAAGAGGCCGGCCAGCGCGTGGACAAGTTCCTTCCCGGCAGGCTGGCGGGCCTGTCGCGCTCTCTCATTCAGAAACTCATCAGGGCCGGCCATGTCACCATCGACGGCGTAATCTGCCGGCAGAACACGCGCATCGTCGAGAGCCAGAGCATCATCGTTGAAATCGCGCTGCCCGAAGACTATGAGGTGAAGCCGCAGGAGATGGACCTCGAAATCCTTTACGAGGACGACGACATCGTCGCGGTGAACAAGCCTCCCGGACTTGTGGCCCACCCGGCGCCGGGGCATTTTGAAAAGACCCTCGTTAACGCGATGCTCCACCACTGCAAGCAGTTGTCCGACGTCGCGGGCGAACTGAGAATGGGCATCGTTCACCGCCTCGACAAGGAGACCAGCGGCATAATGGTCATGGCGAAGAACAACCGCGCGCATGAAGGCCTTGCGATACAGTTCCGCGACCGCACGCTCCAGAAGGAATACCTGGCGATTGCGGAAGGGGAGTTGCGTTTCGACAGCGACATCATCGACCTCCCGCTGGGCAGGCATTTCCGCGACAAGAAAAAATTCGCCGTGGTTTTCGGCGCGGGCAAGGAGTCGAAGTCGCGCTACTCGGTGCTGGAGCGGTTCGAGGGGTTCACGCTGGTGGAAGTCGCGCCGAAGACGGGCCGCACGCACCAGATCCGCGTGCACCTGCAGTCGCTCGGCCACCCCGTTATCTGCGACGGCTACTACGGGTTCCGCCGTAAACTCCGCCTCCGCGACATCATCCCGCCCGACCTTGCGAAGACGATGACGCAGGAACAACTGGACGAGATACTAATCCACCGGCAGGCGCTGCACGCGCACCGCCTCACGTTCACTCATCCCATCAGCGGCCAGACGATTTCCCTGCACGCCGAGATGCCGCATGACATGAAAAACGTCGTGGAACTCCTGCGGCAGTACCGGAAGAAGGCCTGAAAGCGCGCGGCAGAGGGGGTCAGACGCCAAAGAGGACCCCGATCTGATCGGGGGACGGGAGGGGTCTGACCCCCGCCTCACGCATTATGTCAGGTTCTTTTAGAACTTTCCCGGCTCGTCCGCGTTTAGAGCATCATATTCCGCCCTCCTCTTATGTGCGCTTGACTTTTGACGCCCGCGCGAATATCATAACGTTTCGAGCGGGCGGCCCAAATCGGCCCTTAAAGTAATTAAAGAGGATTAGATGTTTTTCAGAAAGATGAATGTTCGCTGCATTGAATGCGCTCGCTTTGTCCCCTCGAAGGACAACCCGCGGCGCGGCACGTGCCACATCATCGAAATCGCGGACGCCACCCTGGCGTGCGATTGCCGCTGGTTTGAGTCCCTGAACGAAAAAGACGCCGAGCCTGCGAAGCAGGCCGCTTCGGGAAAATCGGGAACAGACTGACGCGGAATCGGGTTGTTCGTCTTCGAGGCCGCGCCGGAGTATCTCGAAAAATATGGCCCGCGGCGGCGCATCCTCAAATCTGTTCAATCGCGCGGTTTCACGTGAGCGGAATACATCCCATACGACCGGAGACCCCGCCAGGCCCTGATGCGCGCGTGGCGCGGGAACTCAGCCACAAGCCGTGGGGCGAAGGACTTGCATATCTCGCCGCTTTTTGCGGTTTCATTTCGCTGGCCATTCTCCTGCTGTTGCCGCGCCTGCTTGATTTGACGGGCGTCATGTTCGGCGTCATTTACGTGGCCGCCGCCGCGTGCGCCGCGCTTGCGTTTATCGCGTCCGTCGTCGCGGCGTTTCTCCTGAGGCATGCGCTCACTCCCGCGAAAATCCTGGCATGGCTTGTCCTGCCGGTGGCCGTCTTCCTGCTTTGCGCGGGTGCATTTAGCGTGATGCGTGTCTGGAGCGCCGTCGAGTCGGACGAGTTTATCGACCCGGAAGGCCGCTTCACCATCACCCGTCCCGGCGCGGACTGGGCCTTCCTGCCCGTCCCGATTCTCGGCGAGGGGTCGGAGATGGAGATGGCGCACACCAGTGGAGTTCCTTTGCAGGTAAGCGTCAGGACCGGCGACGCGAAGGACAACGCTCATGCAATCCTTAATGAGATTTTCCGCCTGGTGCATCCGCCCAGCATGCGGGGGCACCATCACGGCGAGGAAGCGCTGCAGAAGCCGCACGCCGCTTCGTACCGGATAGCCTCTGTGGAGGTCGTCGTCGGCGATGAGACCGCTTCCGCCCTGGCGCGCATGTTCGACGACGCGATTGTGAGGAACGGCGCGGCCATTGAGGGCAGTGAAAGCAGCCTGAAAGCGCTGAAGGAGTCGCACGGTTCCGCCGAAGACATCGCGCGGCTTGAAGAAGAGAAGGTAAATCAGGAGCGCCTGCTGGACTGGATGAAAGGCCGCGGAGGCGCGAACGATTTGAGCGAGATGTTGCGCTACCTTGCGTCGGAAGATATGCGGCAGGCGGTTCCTTTTCCGGTGGCGGCGTTCCAGCGTGGAGTCGCGCCGAAACTGGACGGCGTGGATGCGGTCAGAATTACCGTGAGAGGAACGACTGCCGGGGGCGAAGAGTTTTTCGAGGTGATACAAATCGCGGTCAGGGACGGCGTAGTTTACGTTGTGGACGGCTTTTCACCGCGCAAGGACCAGGGAGACGCGGTCGCGGCGTTTGACGCGGCGCTCGCCGGTTTCAGATTTGCCGAAAGCAAAAAGCGCCTTCCGTGAGGGAAGGCGCTTCCGGGATGCGACGGTTGGCCCTGTCACGCGCCCTTCAACTTCAGGCCGAGTTCAGAGAGTTTTGTTTTGATTTCTTCGAGCGAGGTCTGGCCGAAATTCTTGCACGCCAGCAAATCCTGCGCCGTGAGTTTCACTAGATCGCCGATTGTCTGCGCTGAGAGCGCTTCCATTGCGCGGCGCGGGCGGGTGCTGAGTTCCAGTTGCGCGATGGGCCTGCTCAGGGCGGCGTCATCCACCTCCAACGGCTCGGCCTCGGCGGCCGCCAGCGCCGGCGCGAATTCGCCTTCGAGTTCCTGCGCCATGCCCAGCCGCAGTCCTTTCTGCTTCAGCATTTCCTTTATCTCGCGCAGGGAAGTCTCGCCGAAATTCTTAAATGCGAGCAGTTCCTGCTCGGTCTTCTTTACGAGGTCGCCAAGCATGCGGATGTGCATCTTGTTGAGGCAGTTGCGGCTTCTGACGGAGAGTTCGAAATCGGTGACGGGCGTATTGAGTATCTGGGCGCGCTTGTCGCGCTGCTTGGCCTTGTCCTCGTCGTAATACATGTTGAGGCTCGCCATGGCGTCCTTTAGGTACAGCGCGGCGCGCTGATGTTCCGGCTCCGCTTCGAGCACGTCGCGGTAGCACCTGATGGCGCGCTTGTACTCGAAACTGTCCTCGTACAGTACGCCGAGGTTGAGTAGCGCGTTGGTGAAGGTGGGGTTGAGTTTCCGGCATTGCTCGTAATATTTTATCGCCATTTCGTCGTTGCCGCGCAGGTCGTATGCCAGCGCCAGCCGGAATATGGCGGGGGCGTATTCGGGATCGATTGTTACCGCCTTTTCAAACTCGTCCATCGCCTCCTCATACAGGCCGCGGCCTTCGAGGCAGCATCCCTTCTCGTAATGATAATCGGGCCTGTCCTGGTAGTCGGCCTCCAGTTCCATGAGGAGTTTTTCGGCGGTGTTAACGTTGCCGATTTCGCGGTGCGCGCGGACGAGGAGTATGCGCAGTTCGTATGAATCCGGTTTCTTGCTGACGGCGTGTTCCAGCGCCACAAGCGCGTCGGCGGGTTTTTTCTGGTCAAGGAGGCAAAGCGCGTAATAAACGGCGCCGGCCTCGCGGGACGATTCCCTGGAGAGGGCCGCCGCGCCCTCGGCGTGCCTGCCCAGCAGCCACAACCCGATGCCGAGGCGCAACGTCATCTGGCCGTCCGAGCCGTGCGCCGCCTTGCGCTCGAGTTCCTTTACAAGGTCTTCAACTTCTTTCCGCACCTTGATATTGCTGTACAGTTCCTTGCGGAGTCTGGATATTTCCGCGAATTCCAGGCACCCTTCGAGCAGGGCCTGCTGAACGTTGATTTCGCTTGTCGTGGTCGCCAAGGCCGATCTCCTGTGATTTTGGAAAATCCTTTCCGGGCCGCGTCATCCGCGCCGGCGGGCATCCGCTCAGGCGGAAAAACGCGCTATTATATTCCATTCGCCGCGCATGTCAAGCGCCATGGCGGCATGAATGCAATTTGTGCTTCGGCGTCAGTTGCCTGCCGCGGCCGGGTGGATGTGGAAGACCGTTATCTCGGGCCGGGCCAGGAAGCGCGCGCGGACGGGGGTGTTTTCCGTGCCGATGCCGCGGTTGACGTAGAGGAGCGCCCCGCGCGTATGATAGGCGCCGCGCTCATATTTCTTGCCGGCAGGGGAGAACGTCATCACCGCGCCGTAAAACGGCAGGGCTATCTGGCCGCCGTGAGTATGGCCGGAGAGCGACAGGTCCACAAAGCCGGGATAAACGTCATCGACGAGATGCGGATAGTGGTGCAGGAAGATCGTGAAGGTGTCCCTGCCCGCATGTAAATGCGCCCGTGAAAGGACGGCGTGCGCCTGGCCGATGTACTTTTCCGAAATGCCCGTGATGCAGAAAGATTCCCCGTCTTTCGTGCAAACCATGTGCTTATCGTTCAGCATCTGGAAGCCGGTGCCGCCCACGAGTTCCTCGTCCGAATAATTGCGGTCAACGTTTCCGCGGACGGCGAATTTCCCGATGTTCGCCTTGAGGCGGCTCAGCGTGTCGCGGAATAGCGGCAGGCCTTCCGGGCTGTTGACGGCGTCGCCGGTGAAAACAATGATGTCGGGGCGCAGATCGTTGATTATGCGCACGACCTCGTCTTCGTTACAGCGCGCGGCGTCGCAATGCAAGTCGGAAATCTGCGCCACCGTCAACGTGGCGTGTTTGAGTCGCTCGGTGGGGACGTCCACGTTTACGACCTCTATCCAGCGCGGCTCGATGAGGACCGCGTAGAGCGCGCAGAGGATTCCGGCCGCGGCCACGACGTGCAGGCAGATGGCGGCGATGCGGAACGCGCGGCCACGCTTGCGGCGCGGGATGATTTTCAGGCGCGAAAGTACGCGGGAAACAAGCAGTATAGATTCGAATAGATATATGGCAAATATGGCAAATGCCAGTATTGCCGCTTTTATCATTTCGGTTTTCAATGCGACAAATCTCCCGGCGTTCTGCTGAGAATCGCGGATAAAGTGTCCGTGGCGTCAGTTCTCATTGGAGTATTAAACGCGCGGAGGGCCTGGCCGGTCTAGGGTTTGGGCGTGCGGAACGTTTCATACTCGGACCACGGCCCCGGGCCGTCGGGCATTATCGGCCGCACCCGCCATGCGTATTCGGTGTCGGGCTTAAGCGCCTTGGCGGGCGTCATCTCGGTCTCCGCGCCTTTTGTGCTCCCGAGGACGACGGCCCGCGGTTCTTCGCTTCCCGCTTCGCTCGCAAGAATGACCTCCGCCTGATAACGGATGGCGTCCTTGTGCGCCGACCACTTGAAGGTTGGAGTGAGCGTGGTGGCAACTTCCCCGCCCGCGGGGCTGAGATTCCTGGCCGTGAATGCCTTCACGACGGTGAACGTCACGGGCTTTGACCAGTCGCTCAAAGAGCCTCTGGCATCGATGGCGCGGACGCGCCAGAAGTATTTTTTGCCCGGCTCGGGCGTGAAAGCCGCGGGGAAATAATCTTTTGCGGCGCTTTCGTAAGACGCCTCCGGCAGGCGGAATAGTTCGTCGCTGGAGATTTGCACGGCGTAGCGGACCGCCGAGGGCGTCTTCTCCCATTTCATGGCGGGTTTTGCCTCGCGCGTCTCGCCGATGGGGCTGACAGGCGCGGGCACGGGCAGTTTAAGCATGAAGTAGCCGGAGGCGGACCACGGCCCCTTGAAACCGCCCGCGTCGATTGCGCGCACGCGCCAGAAATAACTCCTGTTGTACTCGATAAAGTCCCCGACGGGGACGCTCGCATCGTTTGCGACAAGCAGTTCCTTCACCTCGCCGGCGAAATTCGGGTCGCCCGCGAGTTGCAATTCGTATTTCACCGCGCCGTCTTCTTGCAGCCAGGACAGGCGCGGATTGTCAGGCGAGACGAACTGGTCAATCGTCGGGGCGCCGACCATCGCGCACCCCGCCAGGACCGCCAGCGCCGCGCTTATCGGTATGAGGGCGTATTTCATACGACTGCTTCCTCCAGAGAATCCTTGTGCATCATTACGGGCTTGCCGAAGTTTTTGTCGTCCTTTTCCGGGAAGTCCTCGCGGTAGTGGCTGCCGCGGGATTCCTTGCGCCTGCGCGCCGCCGTGAGGACCAGTTTGGAAAGCGTGAGCATCGACTTGAGAGTAAGGTACTCGCGCACGTTGGAGCATCTGACCTGCGCGAGGAGGTCGTTCAGATTTTCGATGGTCCTGAGCGCGCTGGAGAGATTGTCGCCCTTGCGGACGACCAGGCATTTCTTCCACATCATCCAGCGCAGGTGGTCCAGCGTCTGGCTGAAGTCCACGCGGGAGGGGCCTGTAACGGAGCGGAGCCTTTGGAGTTCTTCCTCTGCGGATTCCGCGGCGCGCGGGCTGTCCGCGGGGCGCGTTGCGCGCAGGGCGGCGCTCTTGCCGGCGCGCTCGCCGATTACCTGCGAGGCGGGCATCATGTTGCCTCCCAGCCTGTCCGCGCCGTGCGCGCCGCCGGCGACTTCTCCAGCGGCGAACAGGCTTGTCACGCCGGTTTCGGCTTCGAAGTTTATCGCAAGCCCTCCGTTGAAGGAATGCGCGAAGGGGGTAACTTCCGCCTGCCCGCCGGGCAGGACGATACCGGAGGTATCGCGGTCTCTCTTCACGAAGACGCCGAAGTTCTCCGACGTTTTCCCGGCGAGGACCTCTTTGGCGATTCCGATGTCGATGAATTTCGCCTCGTCGCGCGCGCTGAAGGGCTGGTGGCGCAGGCGGGCCTTGTACGCGTTGCGCAGCAGGTCCGGCGTGAGATAATATTTTTCCAGGAATTCCTCGTTGAAGCAGTTGAGGAAATGCGGTCCGTCCTTGAAGACGCCGGTGGGCAGGAAATTTCTTTTTTCCATCGGGGGAGTGCCGAGCATGGCCTGGATGAATTCCATGTTGATGAGTCCCGCGCCGGCCTCGAATCCCAGCACGTATCCGTCCCCGGTGGCATCCGCGGGGGCGAGGTTGTAGTGGAATATCGCGCCGCCGCCGCCTGTTGCGAGGACCGCGGCGGGGGCGGTGATTTTGACGAAGCCTCGTTCGCCGTGAATCCCCACCGCTCCGTAGCAGCGGTTGTCGGCGACGAGAAGGCGGGTTATCTGCGTGTCTTCGAGCATCCTTATGCCGCGCCGCTCGATCGCCTGGCGGAAGGAATCGCGGACGTTGGCCATGTCTTCCGTGACAAACACGCGGGGAATGTTGCTGAAGCAGCCGACGAGTTGGACGTACTTGTCGCCTTCGCGTTTGAAGCGGATGCCGTAGGCTTCTAGGTCGGTGAGCCTGTCGTAGGCGTTCTGGGCCACCAGCCAGGCGAGTTCGTTGTTGACCATGCCGAGGCCCATGTCCACGATTTCCTGAAAATGTTTTTCCGGGTTGTCGGTTTTGTCGCGGAAGCCCGCTGCGGCCTGGAAGCCCCATTCGTTGTTGATGTTGTCGAAGGTGGCGCCTGATGCGCCGAGTTTTCCTTTTGCGACGACAAGGACGTCGGCCCCGCTGTCCTTTGCGGCGATGGCGGCGCGCAAGCCGGCGGCGCCTGCTCCGATTACGAGCACTCCGGCGTTATACTCTTCTTTGCTCCAGTCGGTCATCCCGTCCCCTGTGGGCTTTGTGGCGGAGGGAAAAATCCGCTCCGTTTTGGCGCGTAAAGGTTTTGAGAATTTCTGCTGAAACGACGAATGCGCAAAACATACCAAAAGATGGGATTCGTGTCAACGCGGCGAAAGAGGCTTGAGGCCCCGATATGATCGGGGTGAGGCTTGAGGAAATGAAGCACATAAAAACTCAAAGGGGGCCTCCATGTAGCGGCCCCCTTTAGGGTGTAGCACAATATAAGCGCCGATTGTTTAGCGACGGAATTTGCGGATAACGCCGCCGACGACTCCCAGTCCGCCGAACAGCATCATGGCGATGGTTGATGGCTCAGGGACGCAATGGGTTCCGACCCAAGCGCTGTCAACATAAAGAGGTTCGCTGTTACCCAGGAAGTGAAAGTCGAAGTGTTCGTGATCGGGCTGGGGGAAAATCGTTCCCCAGAAAGTGGTGGTACGCCAGCCGCCGGGTCCCGGAACGGTTTTTATATGCGGCGTTACCGTGGCATCACCCCCCGACACTAGGTCTCCATCGACGTCGATTGTCAGAGTTGCGTTCCCATTGGTGGGGTCATACCAAGTCAAGACCACGAAGAATAATTTGCTTAATTCTAGGTTCTCCCTGTTCACCATCATCTTGCTCATGACCTCTGGAGCTGCGCCGCCAAAGCCGGGAACAAGCAAACCTAAGCCGTTATCGGCAGGAGGATATGGTCCTGTGCTACCAATGATCTGGCCGAAGGCCACGGGGTTCCACTCAAATCCCCAGTCGTCCGCTTGACCTGGAATGAGGTTCCATCCGTTATACGTGTAATCCGGATTTTGCCCCAGGTCGGGATCCGTGATGAAACTGTGGAACTGAGTCCTTGTTACGCCGTCAGGATCGGCACCCGGGAGTTTCCACCAATCCGGCGCGTCCGGCGGGGCATAATCAGTCGCCCAAGCGAAGCCTGCAAATATGGCCAGTGCCGCGCCGACAAACAACACGTTTCGTAGATTTTTCATATGCACACCTCCAAAACTAGTGTTTCACTGATCATCCTGTTTTTGTTTGCGTTGTGAAAGAAGAAGTTCGGCTTTTGCCTACGGTTCTGTTTGCGTCGCTCCACCTCCTCGTCTTAAAGGCCAAAAGAAATGATTCAGAATTTTTAAATCTCCAACAGTCTCGCAGAATACGGTTGTCAAAGAGTGGTTTGAATGGATTTTTTTGACATTTGTATGTCCTGCCGCTTGTGCCGAAGCAATAAATTTGCATCGATTGCATCGCGACAACTTTCTAGACACAGTGAGGAGGGGGAAAATCTCGTTAATTTTTCCCCAAATCGGTTTTTTTTGATGCGGGTCCGGTCGGGATGCGTTAGCCCAGAAAGCGCGTGAGTTAGGGGTGTGGGACGATGGCTTTTCAGGGCGGGCCGGCGGTGGAGCGCTCGCGCTTCCGCAATGCCGCCCTATGTGGCAGCGCTCATCACCAGGCGGCAGGCCGGATAGCATCGGGGTTTTGCGGTGACAAGAAAAACCGCGACCCTGCCCGAGGATCGCGGTTTTTGTTTTATATGGACCGAGGCGTTACCTGGGCAATCTTGTGCCTTCGCGCGCGATGGTCCGGCGGAAACGGGCAAGCAGTTCCTCGTAGCCCTTGGGAGCGATTGCCGTTCCCACCGTCGCGGTATCGTCGTACTCCCTTTCCGGCAGGAGGCCCCATTCATCCTTGCTTCCGCCTTCAAACTGGCCTTCCTCGGCGCCGCCCTTGCCGGTGGGGTTCTTGCCGGCTTTGGGATTCTTGCTCATCTGTTGCTGCTGTTTTTGCTCCTGTTTCTTGCCGGAGTTCTGGGGGTTCTGCTGTTTTTTCTGTTCTTTTTGCTGTTCCTGCTGCTGTTGCTGTTGCTGCTGCTCCTGTTCTTTCTTTTGTTGTTCCTCGGCGCCTTGGTCAAGTATCATCTTTATGAGCGCGTCGAGGTTCTTGACCACGGCCTCTTCATGTTTCTGAGCCTTTTGCAGATTCTCGGCCGCGTTGACATTGGGCAAGAGGCTTTCGGCCAGTTCCCTCATCAGGTCATTGGTTTCCTTCAGGATGGCCATGCCGTCCTTCTCTTCGCCCTGTCCCTGGTTGGCCTGGTCCGGATTCGGTGCAGGGGCCGGTTCTGGTGCAGGCGCAGGCTCTGGTGCAGGCGCAGGCTCCGGCGCGGGTGCAGGCTCCGGCGCGGGTGCAGGCTCTGGCGCGGGGGCAGGCTCTGGCGCGGGGGCCGGTTCCGGTGCGGGTGCAGGTGCCGGTGCGGGCGCTGGCTCCGGTGCGGGCGCTGGCGCTGGTTCCGGCGCGGGGGCCGGTTGCGGGTCCGCAAGGGCTGCGCCTGCCGCAAACACCAACATCAGTGTGCTTAACATGAGAATCAAAACGGTCTTCATGGATGTCCTCCGTTGTTTATTATTGCAGTATCCTGGTCCTGCCCCTGGCCTTATCACTGGCCCTGCTGTTGCTTTTGCGCTTCGGCAATCTTTTTAATAAGCGTGTCAACAAGGTTTTGGATTTTCGATTCCTTGCTGGCAAGGCGCTTGCCGAGGCTCAGTTTCATTTCGCTCAGCATCGCAAGTTGACGATCTTTTTCCTCCTTGCTGACGTTTTGGAGGGCGTTGATCTTGTCCTCGCGGTCCTTGCTGTTCTTGTCAAGTTCATCCGTCTTGATATTGATTTCCTGCTGCAGTATGCGGAGCATTTTTATTTCAGCAAGGGTGGGCAGCAACTGCTTCTTTTGCTGCTTCTGCTCTTGCGGCTTCTGCTGTTGCGGCTTTCCCTGTTGCGCCTGCTTTTCCTTGAGGGTCTGCAGGTCCTTGCTCACAGAGTCCAGCAACTTGATAAGGGTGTTCTTTATATCGGCCTCTATGGACTGCGTGTCATCGCCGACCTGGTTCTTTTTCAGCAGGTCAACGACCGTCAGCATGTCGTCCTTGACCATGTCGAGGACTTGCGGGAACACCATCTTTCCTTCGTCGGCAAGCAGTTTGGACATCGTTTCGGCAACAGTGGCGAGGTCCGACTGTTTGTTGACAAGTTCCTGCAGCGCCAGGACCGATATCCTGTCGTTGGCGGCGACGGGGTCCCATTCCCTGCCGGGGTTCTGGTCCTCCCACGCGGTCTTTCCATCACCCAGTTTAATGGTCTTGTCATTGATTTCGGTCTGGACCTTCAGCATCTCGCCGAGGCTTTTTTCGACCTGCATGAGGGTTTGAATCATCTTGAGCAGTTCGAGTTGCTCTTTTAGTTTCCTCATGGCCTCTTCGAGTTCCTTCTTGGCCTCTTCATTGTCCTTTTTGGATCCGCCCAGTTTCTCGCCTTTCTTCTGGCTGTCCTGCTCGCCTTCGGACTCTTTGAGTTTCTTGGAGGCCTGCTGGGCCTTCTGTTGGGCGCGGTTTATGTTGCCCGACGGGTCCCTGTCGCCGGGGGCGGACTTGTACGCCTTTTCATGCAGTTTTTTCAGCGCTTCCGCAAGTTCTTGCTGCTTCTTGGAGAGTTCATTCAGTTTGTATTTGTCCTTTATCTCCTGCGCGGCCTGGCCCAACTGCTCCTTGGCCTCCTGGAGTTTTTCCATGGCCTTCTGCTGGGACTCTTTTGTCTGCTGTTTGCTCTGTTGTCCCTGCTGGCCCGACTCACCAGGTTTGCCCGACTCACCAGGTTTGCCTGACTCACCTGGCTTGCCTGACTCACCTGGCTTGCCCGACTCGCCCGGTTTGCCCGACTCGCCCGGTTTGCCCGATTCGCCCGGCTTGCCTTGCTGCTGCTGGGCCATCTGCTCAAGGGACTGTTGGGCGTTTTGCATGTGTTCCGCGGCCTTCTTTGTGCTTTCGCGGGCCTCGGCGCCCTTGCCCTGGTAATTCTTCATGCCCTCGGCAAGTTTGTCAGTCTTGTTCTTCAACTCCTCCTGCATCTTCTTGAGTTCTTCGGGGGTCATCTGCTGGCCGGGCTGCTGGTTTTGCGCCTGCTGCTTTTCCTGGGCGAGTTGCTGCTGGAGTTGCTGGAGTTGCTGCTGCGCGTTTTGGAGGGCTTGCTGCGCCTGCTGGCCGGACTGCTGGGCCTGCTGGTTGGCTTGCTGGGCCTGTTGCGCCTGCTGAGCGGCGGCCTGCGGATTCTGGCTGTTCTGCGCGGCCTGCTGGGCCTGCTGGGAGGCCTGGTTCATCTGCTGCGCCGCCTGCTGCATCTGCTGGCCAGCTTCCTGCACCTTTTTGTTCGCCTCGGTTACCTGGTTGTTCTTCGGGTCTTCCTTGAATCCGCCTTCCTGCGGCGGTTTCTGCGCCATGTCGTTCAGCATCTTCTGGATTTCGTCGGCCAGTTTCTGCGCTTCGGCCTGCTGCTGCTGGGCTTCGTTCAATTTCTGCTGGGCCTGGTTTAGTTGCTCCTGGGCCTGCTGTCCCTGCTGCTGGCCGGCCGCGATGTTCTGCTTTGCGCCTTCCATTCCCTGGTTGGTCTGGGTCTGCTTGTTGATCGCTTCCTGAATCTTCGAAAGCGCCTGGCTTACGTTCGCCTCCTGCGCGCCCATGCCTTCCAGTTTGTTGGCTAGTTCCTGCTGGCGGTTGTAAAGGTTCTGCAGTTCCTCAAGTTGCTGCTTCATTGCTTCGAGGTTCGCCAGCTCCTCGGCGGCTTTCATCTGCTCTTCGAGCGCCTGTTTGAGTTTGTCGGTGTCGGTCAGCAACTCTTTTACCTTGTTAATATCCGCGGCGGTGTCGTCCTGGCCGCTGAGGATGTTTTCCAGTCTCTGCAACGCCATTTCCACGTTGGCGCCTTCGCCGCTGGCGGTGAACCATTGTTCATCCGAGACCAGCTTGACGATCTTTTCCATCTTCGCGGCGATGTCTTCGCTGGAACCGCTGTCAACGGAACTCTTGGCGAACGCAATGGCCTTCTCAAGCCTTGCGGCCAGTTCGGGCTGGGTCGTCTTCCACTCGTCCGCGCATTTCCGCAGGTTTTCGAGGAGTGCGCTGTACTCCTTTAGGATGGCTTGCTGGTCCTTCTGTATTTTCGTGGCCATCTCTTCATCCGCCCGGACCTGGGCGGAATTTAGCGTCGCGAAAACCAAGGCGAAGACGAAACCTAGAATAATAAGTCGCTTCATCACATGCTCCCTCAAAATTGTGAGCCGGCACCCTTAACTTTCTGTGCCATAATGTCTTATGCGGCATAGCGGGGAAACAATGCCTCTGTTTCCCCTCTTATGCATCTTATATAACCAAGAAACCGCAAAAAGGTTCATAATTTTCCGGGAAATTTCACAAATTTTTGAATATCGGGCGTGCTTCTCCGAAATCCCGGCTAATGCAACTTTATATATACGTATTGCGCGGAATTATGTTGAAAATAAGAAAGCGAAGCCTGTCATATCGCCTATCCGCGGAGTTTTCCCGCCACCTCCGCCACTCGCTTGCCCAATGCTTTTGCCACATCGAGTTCTATTTCGTCCGGCCCCTGGTTCGCCATAGGCCCCGAAACCGACGACGCGCCGTACGGCGTCCCGCCGCGTGACGTTTTTATGAGGCCCTGTTCCGAATAAGGCACGCCCACGATTATCGCGCCGTGGTGGAAAAACGGGAACATCATGGAAAGGAGCGTCGTCTCCTGGCCGCCGTGCATGCTGGAAGTGCTCGTGATGAAGCCCGCGGGCTTCCCTATCATCGTTCCCTTAAGCCACAGCGGACTGATGCCGTCGATGACGGCCTTCATAGGCGCGGTCATGTTGCCGAACCGCGTCGGACTTCCCCAGATATACCCGTCGGCCCATTCGAAATCCGCGAATGTAACCTCCGGAATTTTCTCGAATTCCTTGTGCGCCGCGGCCCAGTATTCGTTCTTCTGGATAATTGCCTCAGGCTCCACAATCTTGCAGCGCGTAATCTTCACCTCGGCGCCTGCCGCCCGCGCGCCGTCCGCCGCGGCGTAAATCAGTTTCATCGTATTGCCGTATCGCGTGTCAAACACCGCTAGTATCTTCATAGCCTTACCTCCTTGAAAAATTCCAATTGGGAAATCGCGCTTGCCGAGGGAGATTGCAAATCCTCTGCCTCAATTATCCATATTTCTTGTGCAGATGCAATGCTTCCCGCTGTAACCGCCATGTCCGCCGGGGAATGGTCGCCACGAATGTTCCATGTCTTTTGCCCGAGATTCAGGAATTCTTGTTTTCAGTTGCATATTGCCGCGCAATCTTTTAGATTGTCATTTTTCTAACCCTACGGCCTTCCTTTGCGTTTTTTTGCGCCTTTGCGGTTTCGTTGATTTCGGAGGGAGAGATGAGAATTGCGCTGATGCACGTCGTTGACTGCTCGGCCATGCCGGGCATGGCGCCGGAGTTGCAAAGCCCGCCCGCGGAAATGTATTCCATCGCGGCCGTCCTGCGCGCATTCAAACTAGACGCGGAAATCGTGGAAATCCACGCGCGCTCGCGCGATGAGATGCTGGAGAACGTGCGGAAGGTCGCGAAGAAACTCCGACCGGAACTCGCCGGAATTGCGTGCCAGACGCACAACCGCTTCGACGCCACCGACGCCGCGCAGGCGATGAAGGAAATCAATCCCAAGGCCCGCGTCCTCCTGCACGGCCCCCACGCCACCGCCATGTTCAAGCAGATGCTGGACGTGTTCCCGCAGATTGACGGCGTGGTCATGGGCGAGGCCGAAGCCACGTGCCTTGAATACGCCCAGAAGATGAATGCGCTCATTCCCGTTGCGGACCTGCGCGGGATGGCGCGCCGGACCGACGACGGCAACGTCGTTTCCGGCGGCGCGCGCAAATGGGTGGGGAACCTTGATTCCATGCCTTCGCCGGGAAAATTCCTCGATTACGCGCAGGTGCTCACTTCGCGCGGCTGCCCGGAAGGGCGCGCGTATCTTCCGGACAGGCTCATCTTCGGCGACAGCCTGCGCTTTCGCTCTCCGGCGAACGTGGTCGAGGAGTTGCGCCTCCTGCGCGAGAACTACGGGCGCGAGGTGATTTTCTTCGACGACGAGGATTTCACGGTCAGCCGCGACCACGCGCTCGCAATCTGCAAGGGGATTGTCGAGAGCGGGCTGAGACTTTCGTTCGAAATCAACAGCCACCCGAATCACATTTGCGAGGAAAGGCTGAAATGGCTGAGGCGGGCGGGCTGCTATCGCATCACGTATTGCGCGGAGTCCGGGGCGGAGGCGGTGCTGCGCGCGCTGGGGCGGCCAATGGACGTTGCGAACGCGGTGGACATGTGCCGCCTCACGCGCAAGCACGGCATCCACGCGCGGTACCGCATAATATTCGGCGCGCCGGGCGAAACGCCGGAAACAATCGAGGAGACGAAGCGCTTCATCGAGCGGAGCCGCCCGTCCAGCACGACGGTGCAAATCATGCCGATATATCCGGGCACGCCGCTTTACGAGAACGGGCGCAAGAACGGCGAGATCGACGACGGCATATGGCTGAAGCGCGAGATTCGCATATTGCGCCACTGGCCGAAAGAGTTGGAAGGCGACCGGGACAAAATTGTGCGGGACTTCGTCGAGTTTGCGCGGCTGCATTCGTATCCGTTCTCGGAGGAAGAGCGCGCGTTCTTCAGCGCGGAGTATCCGGACGGCACTGACCATTTTGCGCGGGGCCGCAAAAACCTCGAGCGCGGGAACCTCAAGGAGGCGATAGCCGAATACGAATTGCAGGTCCAGAGCGCGCGCGACGCGAGCGCGGCGGTGGCGGGACTGACGGAACTCGCAAAGTGCTACATCCTTATAGGGGCATATTCCTTTGCGCTGAACAACCTCCGCGCGGCGGACAGGCTCCTGCAGCCGAAGGATTTTTCGTACCCGAAGACCGTGACGGTGAACCCCGTGGTGACGGCGCTGATGGTGGAGTGCTATGCGAACCTGCGCGAATTCGCGGAGTGCCGCGCGGCGTGCGAAAGGCTGCTGGCGGCGGTGCCGGAGCATCCGTACGCGCATTACCTGATGTCGGTCTGCCTGCTTGAGGGGCCGAACCCGGACAAAGAGCGCGCGGCGGCGGAATGCCGCAGGGCGCTTGAGTTGGGCTACAAGGTCCCGCCGGAATATCTCAAGCGCGTCGGGCTGGATGTGTAGCGACGGTTCCACGGATCGCAGTTGGGAATTTTTTTGCGAAACGCGAAAAAAATACGGCCTTGCCTTGACACGTTCACGGTTTTTCGTTAAATTCGGCCATCTGACGCTCGTCGTTGCCGTCAGGTTCCCGACGGCGAGGAAGGCGTCTCACATCTTTCCTTCTCTTTCATTTCCTTTCGAATCTCCGACGGAGATATTGTTAGTGCAAATCGTCAGTCGCATTGGACACCGGAACTGTCTGGTCTTGGAGCGCGACAGGAGCCATGCAGGGAAAAACCCTTTTCAGCCGGATTGTCAAGGCAGTCAGCGTGCTTGGCTTGCTTTACGCTTTTCTATGCAGTATCGAGTTGCTTTCGGCTAGTTTTAAGCTGATGGGGGAGGGATTCGCGAATCAACTCATGCAGACCACGAGCAATCCGATCGTGGGACTGTTCATAGGCCTGCTTATAACAGCCATTGTCCAAAGTTCTTCCTGTACCACCTCGCTTGTCGTGGCCGTTGTCAGTTCCGGGGCGATAAGCATACCGAACGCCGTGCCGATAATCATGGGCGCGAACATCGGCACCACCATCACCAACACGCTGGTGAGTTTTGGGTCGATGGGCCGGAGGGATGAATTCCGGAGGGCCATGGGCGCGGCCACGGTGCATGACATGTTCAACGTCCTTTGCGTGAGCATTTTTCTGCCGCTTGAACTTCTGACTCATTTTTTACAGACATCCGCGATGTTTCTTGCGGATCTTTTCGCAAACGTCGGCGGGTTGAAGTTTGCCAGCCCGTTAAACCTCATCACCAGGCCGGTGGTGGATTTCTGCTCCGGCACGGTGGCGGAGGTGGCGGGGTCGTGGGGAGCGGCGGTGCTTGGGGTCGTGGCGCTGGTCATGCTTTTCTTCGCGCTGATGGGCATGGTCAAGTCGCTGCGTTCCGCGTCGGCGGGGCGGTTTGAAGTGTTGTTCGACAAATATGTCGGGCGGTATCCTTACCTGGCGCTGCTATTGGGCGTGGTGGTGACGGGAATAGTGCAGAGCAGTTCCGCGGTTACCTCGCTGATGGTCCCAATAGTCGGAGCGGGAATATTGACGGTGGAACAGATTTATCCGGTTACGCTGGGCGCCAACATGGGCACAACGGTTACTGCGCTGCTGGCGGCGCTTTCGACAGGAGATGTCAAGGCGCTTGCGATAGCGTTTGTTCATTCTCTTTTTAACGTGTGCGGCACGGTGCTTTTCTTCGTGATACCGTGGAACAGGCGAATCCCGATAGGCATGGCAAGATGGCTGGCCGCGTTGTGCGCAAAGGCGCGCTATTATGCCATACTATACGTGCTTGCGGTCTTCTTTATCGTGCCCGGCATGATAATACTGGTCCAAAAGTTGCTGGCCGGCCGTTAGCGCCACGCGCATGACATGCCGCGGCGGGATGACCGTTGTTCCGCGGTCGAAATAATATTCTTGACAAGATCGCGACATTTTGTTTAATATCCCGGTCATCTGGCGGCCGGTATGCCTTAACAAGCCGGTCTTTTCGGAACTCCTGTTTCCTCTGGCAAGGTTGTCCGCCGTCCGCCTCACATCAATGTCTGCAAATAATTCCCCGTAACAACGTGAGGCCCTCGGTGTTTTCGCGGAGGGCATTGTTTTTCCGGTCTAGAAGTGCAACATCGCCGGAAACAGATAGCGGAAGAAAAACATGCACAAAATAGCGCAGAAAAAGCAGAGCGGGATTATCAAGGTCCTCATGATGCTGGCGATGCTGTATGCCTTCATAGTCAGCATTGAGGGACTTGGCACGGCCTTTGGCATGATGGGGCGCGGCTTTGCGGACCAACTCATGCAGACCACATCCAACCCAATCGTCGGCCTGTTCATTGGCCTGCTCGTTACCAGCATCATCCAGAGTTCGTCCGTTACCACATCCATTGTCGTTACGCTGGTCGCCGCCGGGACGCTTACGATAGGGAACGCGGTTCCCATTATCATGGGCGCGAACATCGGCACCACCATCACCAACACGATTGTCAGCTTGGGATCAATGGGTCGAAGGGACGAATTTCGCAGGGCCTTTGGCGCGGCCACGGTGCATGACTTTTTCAACATTCTTTGCGTCTGCATTTTCCTGCCCGTCGAGATTCTGACCCATTTCCTGCAAACTTCTGCTATCTGGCTCGCGCAGGCGTTTAACTCAGTCGGCGGACTGACGGTTGTCAAGCCTCTGGACTATGTGGCAAAACCGATCGCGGACTCCGGCAGGGACATTGCCGCGAGCCTGCTGCCGGGGATTTGGGGCGGGCTTTCGCTGGCCGCGGTCGCGCTGGCAGTCCTTTTCTTCGCCCTTGTGGTGCTGGTGAAAGTGATGCGTTCGGCCACGGAAGGGCGTTTTGAGGTCCTGTTCGATAAATACGTCGGGCGCTATCCGTACCTTGCATTTCTCCTCGGTGTCGTGGTCACGGGCATAATTCAGAGCAGTTCCGTAGTGACGTCGCTGCTTGTGCCGATAGCGGGAGCGGGCATAATGACCGTGGAGCAGATATATCCGGTTACCCTCGGCGCCAATATTGGAACAACGGTTACCGCGCTGCTGGCCGCGCTTGCCATCGGCAAGTGGGAAGGTCTTGCAATCGCCCTTGTTCACACGCTGTTCAACGTGTGCGGCTCATTTATCTTCTTTGTAATCGCCCCCTTGAGAGTCGTTCCCATAACCCTTGCAAAAACTTTGGCCGCCTTGTGTGCAAGGGCGAGATATTTTGCTATAATCTACGTCATTGCAGTTTTCTTCGCTCTGCCCGGTTTGATATTACTCATCCAGAATCTGCTCGGAGGCAAGTAAATGCTCAAGGACCTATTATTCGCGTGGCGCGACAAGAGCCTGCTTAACACGATGTACGACGAGTTCAAGCAGATGCTCAAGAACGATGAATGGATGTTCAGCAAAGTCTCCGCCCTCCTCCTTCATGGCGAAGAAGAACCGGACCTCCACAAAGACCTTTTCGCCTGCGACATCCTCGTCAACAAGACCGAGCGGCGCATCCGCAAGCAGATTGTGGAGCACCTCACCATCCGCCCCAAGGCCGATATCTCCGCGTGCTTGGTGCTGATGAGCGTCGTCAAGGACGCAGAACGCATAGGTGACTACTGCAAAAACCTCTACGACGTCTGGCGCCTCTACGGCGGGACCCTCAAGCCCGGCGAGTTCAGCAACATCCTCATCGAAATGCAGAAGGAAATCCTCGACACCTTCGGCAAAGTCGTCAAGGCTTTCGCGGAGGAAGACGAAACCCTCGGCCACGAGGTCGTCGAGAACGAACTGCGCTACGGCAAAAGGCTGGACGACGCGGTGGTGATGCTGGCGAACTCCGCCATCTCCACCAAGGCCGCGGTCTGCTACACGCTCGCGTGCAGGCACCTGAAGCGCATCAGCGCGCACCTGGGCAACATCGCGTCCTCCGTCATCATGCCCGTCCACAAGATAGACTACTTCGACGAAAAGTGGCATTGAGATAGGTCAAAGGTGAGAGGTCAAAGCAAAAAGGCTTGAGGCAGTGAGGATTGAGGCTTGAGGGAGGCTTCTCGCTCCGGAACTTCGTTGCGATTGCCGCGCGAAAGAGTCATAATATGCGCCGTGAAGGACACTGGTCACGCACGCCGTTAAGGGAATGCCAATGCGCATCATATCAGCAATCTGTCTCGCCGCCGCAATTCTATTCACGCTGACCCTGTCCACCTGCAAATCCGCCAGCACAATCGCGCCGGTCGCTTCAACACAAGCCGCAAATTACGACGACGCGCAGTCTCCACCGCCAGGCGAAGGCGACAAAGCCCTCCAGGGGAAAATCTCCGCCCGCATCAAGCAACTCGGCGCGGACAAGTACGTAGACCGCGAGGCCGCGCAGAAGGCGCTGGAGGAGATAGGCGAACCCGCGCTTGAGCAACTCCAGGATGCGACGAAGAACGAAGACCCGGAAATTGCAGCCAGTGCAGCGCAGTTGTGGGAAGAAATGTTCCCTGCCAACGCCACCCTCCTTATTACAGACAAGAAAGGCAAGCCGCTCAGCGGGGAAAAGGTCGTAATAATAATCAACCGCAGTCATGATATCGTCTTCGATCGATATAGTGAAAACGAACCTGGCAAACCGCGCCGTCTGATCGACGTGACGCTCGACGCGGACGGCAGAATAGCCCTTGGGGCACGTGACCCGGGGGCATATACGATAAGCATCGAGACTGCGGACGGCCGGAGCCGCTGGCTGGATCTGAACCTGCATTCCGGGACGCGTACTTACCGGGTAGTTCTTTACGAAGGCGCCACGATAAAGGGTCAAATCTTCGACGCGGACAACAAGCCGTTGCAGCACCATACAATTACTCTGGGTTTCGATTGGAACAAGGCTGCGCGGGGCGGCGGCGACGGTGAGTTTGTTTTTGAGCATGTGCCGCAAGGCGAGGGATATATCAGGGTCTATTGTTCCACCGACGGCCAGAAAAGCGAGGATTTCCGTTTTACCGCCATTGACGGCGAGACGATGGAGATGACGCTGCATCATGCGGAAAAACCGGAGGGGAAACTGAAGTGCCGAATTGTGGACCCTGAGGGTAAGCCGTATGGCAGGAATGTGCAACTGACGGCGCGGGTGTCACATCCTGCGCCCGGCGATAGTCCGTGGTGGGGTGCGTGCTGCTGCTACGGGAAGCCGGACGAGGAGGGCGTGGTGGTGTTTACGGTCAGTCCGGGGACATATGAGGTGGCGATTTTCGCGACGGGGTGCGTGCCGGCGGTTTTCAAGGGGATGGAGATCAAGGACGGCGCAACGACAGAGTTGCCTGATAAGATAAGGCTGGTACGGGGCGCGACGCTGAGGGTGAGATTGAAGGGGTTGGAGTTGCCGGAAGGTTTCCAGGGTGGGTTCGTGATAGTGGCGCCTGCGGGGAGCGCGCTGCCGCCGTTGGATGATATCGGGTGGCACCATGATTTTTCCACGGATCTGTTTTACAGCGCCAACGCCGATAGCGACGGAGACGCGGTGATAGATGGTTTGGCGCCGGGGGCGTACGTGGTCAGGGCCGTTGCGGTTGCCCATGGTTATGGCGATGAAACGAACATTGAAGTGAAACCCGGGGACAAGGAGGTTTCCCTCGAGATAGATTTCGGGAAGCGGTCGCTGCTTGCGCTGAATGTAGTTGACAAAGACACGGGCAACCGGATCGGGGAGGTTGAGACCAGGTATGATGGCCCCGACAACGGACATATCAAATTCACAGACTTGTCTGGCGGTTTCTTTGGTCCTGACTTCGACGCAAACGGCCGGCTGCTAATTCAGGGGTGCAGGAGCGGCCAGGAAGTGTTGATTTCCGCGCGGGGCTATAAGACGGTTCGTTACGGAATCCCTGAAATTCCTGCGGGCAAGACGATTGAAGCGATGGTGCAGATGGAGGCGTACGGGAAAGGCGCTTTGAGAGTGAGGCTTCTGCCCGGAAAGGGCTTGACGCTTGACGATGTTTCTAGGGTAATCGTGTCGGACATGGAGGCAATCCAGCCGCCGCCGGGCTACCACTGGGATTTTCCATTTGGGAAAACGGCCGAGTCCGAAAATGGCGTCTTTGCCGTGGAGAACGTTTCCTCGGGGGCTTGCTACGTGAGCGTCATCGGTAAAGACGGATCGGTTCGCGCGTTCTACCGGGCGGATGTACGGAAGGGGGAGATGACGGAGGCGACGTTCATACTTCCGGATGTCGGCACTGTCGAAGGTGTGTTGTACGACCATGAGGGCAACGTGCTTCCCAGCGAAAGAATCATGCTTTCACCCGACCGCGCTAAGATGCTCACGATATGCCGGGAGTGGGACAGAAACGCGGGCACGGGCGCGGCCACGGATACGGACAACGAGGGGCGGTTCAGATTCAGCAAGATTCCCGCGGGCAAGCATATCCTTTTTATCAACCACAACGAGGGTGAGCCGGAGATGCGGTTCATCGAGGTGAAGGTGGGCGAAACCACGCGCGCGAAAATTGTGCTGGATAAACCCTTCAGCGTCACATTCACGTTGAAGATGCCCGAAGGCAAAAATCCGCCGAAGGATGCGGCGTTCTATCTCATGCGTGTTGCGAATAATAGCGCCGGTTTTATTCATGGCTTCGACTACTATTATTCTTCTTATGAAAAATCACCTGCGGTGATTTCCGGCGTTTATCCCGGAAAATACCTTGTGCGACTTACATCGGGCAACGGGCAGTGCGCGGAGGTGAAGGAAATCGAGATTACGCCGGCGACCCATGAGATTGAGGTGGATGTTTCGTTCAAACTTGGCAAGCAAAAGATTTCGGGCAAGATAAAGAACCTGCACGGGCCGGACCGCGTCCCGTTTTTTGGAGAATGCGTAATCGCGCTCAACGATGTGTACAAGGCTGAGGCAGATATCAATGACGATGGTTCGTTCGAGTTCACCGCCATGCCGCCGGGGAAATATCGTATCATCGTCCTTAGCATTGAGCAGATGTGCCTCAACCGCGATGAGTACATCCCTGTTAAAGAAGTAACCGTTGAGGAAGGCAGGGACTTGGAGGGCGTGACGATTCCGTAAGCGGGGTTTGACGTGATGAAAAGTGTTTGCCGTCAGCAAAAGTGAGACAGTGGCGAGCATATTCAGCGCGGTTCGAAGAGGGTATCATTTGGGGTGCGGTCGATACGCGATCGTTAACTGGAGAGGGGGTGTTAAAAGGCGAATTTGAGAGTTTGGGCGGTTATAGATTCAGGTAAAAGGTGTCAGGTCAAAGGTCAGAGGTCAAAGAAGAAAATCTGCGAAATCTGTGAAATCTGTGGACGACATGGCACAGGGTCTGGCTTGCTTGCCTGACCAGTCGCGGGTGATTTGTCCACAAGTTTTACATGCGACCCCTCGGAAAATGTGTTGAGATTATGGGATTTCGGGCGGTTTTCATGCGTTTTCGGCTGTCTTTGGGCCATCGAACCCCCGCCCAACCGGGCGAAAAAGCACATACCAGCACGTCATTTCGGGCTTGGACTTGACAAAAAGTATCGTAACGTCACGCGTGGGCGGTGGTTAAGGCTGATTTTTCACGCCAGCCCGCGTAAGGTCTGATTTGGCCGGTGGTTACAATTGACCATTTCGCGCGCAAAACACCCGCCGGGCGCGTTGCAAGCGCCGAAAGGTACGCCGGTCTTCCACAGGGAGGCGCAAGAGGACGAAAAAGGAAGGATGGCTGAGGAGTGCTTTCATAACTTATGAAATGTAAAAATAAGCCGCCGGGATTACGACCCTTTTAGCATGCACATACCAGCACGTCGCGGATGTTCTTGGCTTGATTGGCCGGGTCTGCTATAATCCGCCACTCTTTCAATCCCGGAGGGCATAATATGGAAAGCATCGGGCCTTTTGGCGCGCTGGTGCGCAAGCGGCGGAGCATCCGGCAATATCTCGACAAGCCCGTCGAGCGCGAGAAGATTCTTCAATGTCTGGAAGCCGCGCGGCTGGCGCCGAGCGCGGAGAACACGCAGCCGTGGCGCTTTGTCGTGCTCGACGATCCTGCGCTGCGCGAGCGCGTCGGGAACGCGGCGTTCTCCGGCATTTATTTTCCTACGCGATTCGCACTAAAAGCGCCGGTGCTTGTTGTGGTGCTGGCGAAACTTGACCTCCTCGCGAACAGGATAGCGGCGCACCTGCAGAAGTGCCAGTTCTATCTCATCGACATTGGCTGTGCCGTGGAGCACCTTGCCCTGCAGGCCGCGGAGATGGACATCGGCACCTGCTGGATAGGCTGGTTCAACGGCAAGAAGGTGAAGAAGGAACTGAAAATTCCGGACAAGTACCGAGTGGTGGCGATGCTTGCGATGGGATATACCGAGGACTGGCCCGCGCGCGAAAGGCCGCGCAAGGCGAGGGAGGAGATTGCGTGGTTCAACGAAGTCAGGTAGCGGCGGAGCGTGCTTGAACCCCGGTTTTCTCGCGTGCCGTTGCAGGGAACGGCTTTGTGATGTCCGATTTTTTTTGAGTTGGTGAAATGTCTGCGAAGCGCCTGGTGCCGGAGAGAGTTGACGACGGGCTTTCGCCGTCGCTGCTGCAATATTTTCGCAGCAGGGCGATAGCGCTTTACTACGACGGCTACTACGCGGATTGCAGCCTGTTCAAGTTCGACGTAGCGGTATTAGACGCGCTGCTCAAGAAGCCCGGCAAACTGTTGGACCTCGGCTGCGGGACGGGCAGGCACGTGATGCACTTCGCGCGGCGAGGATTCGACGTGACGGGCGTGGACCTTTCCGAGCACATGCTCGCCATCGCGCGCGCCAAGGCCCGCGAGGCGGAACTGCCGGTTACGCTCATCAATTCGAACATCTGCGACATGCCCGCGGCGCCGGACGGACGCTACGATTACGCCATCTGCATGTTCAGCACGCTGGGCATGATAAGGCGCGAGCGCAACCGCATAAACGCCGTGAGGGAGATTCGCAGGAAACTCATGCCGGGCGGGAAGTTCATCGCGCATTTTCACAACATGTACTTCAACATGTGGGACTGGGCCGGAATTAAGTGGCTGCTCAAGACGTTCTTCCACGGGAAACTGCTGCCGGGCGTGGAGACGGGCGACAAGTACTTCAAGTCTTATCGCGGCATAAGCAACATGTACCTTCACCTTTTCAGCCTCAACGAAATCAAGCGCCTGTTCCGCAAAGGGGGCTTTGAGATAGGCGAGATCGTCTATATGACGCCGGACCGCACGGAGGAACTCTCGCGCGGGTTGTTCCGGAACCTCAAGAGCAACGGCTTCATCGTGGAGGGGATGAAAAAATGAGCCTCCGTGATTCAGCGCGCTCACCGCGCTTTTCCGCGGCTGCTACTTGATTTCAGCAAGAATCTTTTTTATTGAATCTATCCTGTGAAGAATCTGCGGGTACACGCTGGAATTGCGCCATATGCGGAAAGTCCTCAGGCTGTCAGGCAGCAGAGACGCTGGTCCCACGGGAGTGACATAATACGCGACGACATCAATTGCTCCGTCGGCGTCCATGTCGCATGCTTTCAGGCAGACACTGCCTTGCTCGACTGACGGCAGTGCGCCGCGGTTTTCCTTGAATCCGCCTTTTCCGTCGCCAATCAGTATGGTCATTTTGCCGGGTTGACGGGTGAGGAGGATTATGTCCTGGTTTCCGTCACAAGTTATGTCAGCCACTTCCACCGCGACAAAATCGGGCTGTTTGGTTTCCACGGAGACCTGTTTCCACGGGCCTTGCCCGCCGTTGAGGAATATTTGCAGCGTCTTCGATTCCTCTCCCGGCTTGCGTCTTTCACCAAATACACCCATGCTGCCCAACACGCCTATCAGGTCCGGCAAGCCGTCCCCGTTTACATCAGCGCATGCCATGGCGTTGAACTGCGTGTCCCTGTCAAACGTCGGAATTTGGGGCGCAAGGACCCACGTGTTGTTTCCCTGATTGAGCCAGACGGACAGGTTGGCGGGCCGGGGCGCGTTATTTGGATTCGGATTCGGATTTGGCGGGATGTAGGGCACCGGGTTGATGAAGTCCACCTTTCCATCGTTGTTGATATCGACGAGCATGAAGGCCCCCGGGTTGACCATTACGTCCGAGGGCAAGCCCAGGTCTTTCTGCGTGAATTTCCCTGTGCCGTCGTTTTCCAGCATAACGATTTTGCATGTGGGGCTGTTCGCGGCGTTAGCATCTTGTCCCTGAGGGCGAATGCTTATCACGACGTCGATGTCCTTGTCGCCGTCGATGTCGGCGCACTGGATGTCTCCGACGATGAATGCATCTTGCAGCGCCGTGTCCACCGCCTCCCAGTTTCCTTTGCCGTCGCCCTTGTACTCGTAAAGAGGCTGATTAGGCATGGCAAAGAGCAGGTCAAGGCGGCCGTCGCCGTTGAAGTCGGCCGTCAGCGCTATGCCGCCCATGAAGTGCGGGTTGTTGGGAGGAGTCAACCGCGATTCCTTCCATGTGCCGTCGCCGTTGTTCAACCAGACGTAGAAGCTATCGCTGTCACAAGAGACCGCCGCGAGGTCGGGCTTGCCGTCCTCGTTGAAATCCCCGATTGCGGGCCGGCAACCCCTGTTTCCAAATCTGGCGGTTTTGTCATTCGGCAGGCCCTTGCTGTAGTCCTCGAATTCTAGCCAGTTCAGCCAGCGATTTATGAATGTCTGCTTCGCGGCGCGGAAGTCTTCGACCTCCTTGTCAATCTGCCTTGCCTGCGCTATTTGCACCGGCGTTGCGGCTTCGTTCACGGCGGCGCGCAGGTCCGTCGCTTTCTTCTCGATTGCCGCGAGAGTGTCGAGGAACGCCTTGATTTCCATGTCGCGCGCGTTCACTGCGCCGTCATTCGGAGGGGCTTCGGGCGCTGCGGGGTTCTCTTCGGTTGCCGCCTCGCCTGCGGCAGGCGGATTGGCCGAGTCATCCGCATTCAGCCTGATTGCGATAAGGGAGAAACTCAGCAGGACGAAAATCAGCGTCGTAACTCTTTTCATTTTTTTGTCCTCTGGAAACGCGTCGGTTCGGTGTACGCGATATTATACGCCGACGAACCGGCTTGGTTTGAGCGAAGCGGAAAACGCAAAGACAACAGGATAACCAGAACGCCTCTCCGTTACAATAGCGCATTTACCTGGCTCATCCCCCCCTCCATTGCGCCTGAGGCGCAAAGATTCTGTTCGGAAATTCCATAGATCAGTCGAACAGGTGAGCATTTGACCGCAGGCAAATACCTTTTCTACTGCTCCACTGCTCACCTGTTCGCCTGCTCTTGAGCGGCAAGGCCGCTCATCCCCCCCCCCTAAATTTGTTTATCTGCTTTCATTACAAGCATTTACGGTGATTTTTCCGCCTCCCGCCGCAAAAAAATATGCCATACTTTGCGCAACTTTACCATACTTTACGCAACTCTGCGACGCCTCTTCACCGAGCAGCGGAGATCACGGAGAAAAAATATTTCGTTTTTTGTTTTTCATTTTTCGTTTCTTCATATCCGGCAGATCGCCCGGAAACCCGCCCCCGGGGCGGGAATAAATTGTACCAGGTACAATTATTTTTCTTCCGCGCTCTATCACGAGCACGCGGAGAGCACAGAGGGATACCTTTCGTTCTTTGTTTTGCGTTGTTTGTTCATGGCTTGTCAGGCTCCAACGGGCCGCAGGAGAAGCGCGGATCGGACTCGTAAGGCGGCAACGGGTTGGTCGCGGCATCCCCCAGGATTTTATGTGCGAATTCCACCCATTCGGCGACGGTAAATTCCCTCTTATCCTTCGACACGGGCGGCACGACGCCCAACTCCACCGCGCGCCTGAAAGTTCTGTCGTCGCAATCCAGGCTGAAGGCGAGCAGTCTTACATAAGCGTGTGTCAGGGCGGGAACGATGAACGGATTGGCCTCCGCCGAATGCGCCAGGTCCTTGAAGGCCGATTCCAACTCCTGGAGGCGCACGCCGGCTGAGCGTTGGGCGAGGCGGTAGCGGGCCGCGTCCTTCAGAAAAACCGCCATGGTATGCGCCGGGTCATATTCGCGGCTCGTCATCTTTTCCGCAATCCTCATGCGGCGGAAGTAGGCGTCGCGCGACCATGAGCGGCGTTCGCAGATTTCGGCGACGGTCAGGCCGCGGCCGAGGTCGTCGAGAAGGTCGCGGGCGTCCCGCTGCAGTTCGAGCCGCCGGGCGCGTTTTGCCTGCGCCGAGGCAGTCTT
>Ga0315284_10000721_pt1 | contig 45443 bp, 41 predicted proteins | sample YL17G09_16_MG_FD_203696 | JGI IMG/M metagenome (GOLD analysis project Ga0315284, IMG submission 203696) | Sediment microbial communities from Yellowstone Lake, YNP, Wyoming, USA - YL17G09_16 | ecosystem: Environmental > Aquatic > Freshwater > Lake > Sediment | place: USA: Wyoming | collected...
AAGCAAGGTCCAGAAGCTCGTCAAGGGTGGCCGTAACGACGCGTTCACAGAGGTCTGCGAGAGCCTGGCGTTGTCCATCGTGACCAGGCGCAACGAACCTGAGGTCAAGGATCACCTGCCTAAGGTCGCCAGGAACGTCGGTGAGTTCCTGAACGACTTGCCGTCCGAGGGCATCATGGGCTTCCTTAGCAAGCTGGGCAAGCACGCGCAGGATGCAGGCCAGGATGGCGCAAAGTTCCACATGGACATCTCCGACGAGCTCAGCCAGGCGCCGGCGTACCAGCAGGCGATCGACAAGATCGGCATGGCGCAGGACAAGGTCGAGGAAGAGCGGGAATCGTCGAAGAAGGAAAAGAAATCGAAGTAACGATTGGCTAGCCGATTTGCTTGAGCTCTTCGGAATAGCGTTTCGCACGCTCGTTCACGTAGAGCTCAACCGCGGCAAGCAATCCGAGCTGGACATCGATGGGGTTCTCTTTGAACTCCTCGGTGTCCAGCTTGTCTTTATCGAGAGCTTCCCAACGCTTCTTCACCTCTTCAGCGAGGTCCTTATGGCCCCGGTTCAACTTGTCCAGCTCTTCTTGCGCAAACACGAGGAGACCGGGGGCAAGCAGCATGCCTTGACGGTGCATAACGACCGCAGCGTAGCGGGCAGGTTCATAATCGAATTCTGGGTCGCTGCCCGCGCTTTGCATCAGGAGTTCGGCTTCGTAAACGGCCCAGGATAGTTGGGCGGGTGTCGCTTCTTGCAGCGCTTCTGGCAGCACGATGTAGTTGTTGAACGCCATTGTAGTGTTTTCGAAAACGCCGACGTCCCAGTAAAACGCGGGATATTGCATCAGCGTCGAAACTGCGAGAAGCTTATCTCGATTGACGTCAGAAAGGACGATATCATGGTCCTTCAACTCGAGCCAGATCGACTCTGGTTCCCAACTGAGAAACTGCTTGCCGATGAGTTTGCAAGCAGCGCGATAGACCGATGTCGCGCAGGACTCGGTATCTTGCAGAAGCTGCCGAGCAGCATCAGTCTGCCCCGCGTCGGGGGCAAGGGGAACTACCGGAAGTGGTTTGGCCAAAGTGTTCAGAGCTTCTATCGCCACTTTGATCAGCATCGGCTAAGCCTCGCCGACCAGCTAGATGCCGGTGTTCGCGATGAGGGCCTGCTGGAGGTCGAGTGGTACAGTAGGGAGGATGACCTTCAGCATCTCCGGGTCTACTTCGCCGTCCTGGATGAATTCCGCTGCGAGATCGTCGCCAAAGATGTCACCGTAGACTTCGGGCGGGAGCGCGAGCAGGGTGGACATCGGAACCGGCTTGCCTGCAACCGTGAGCGTCTCTTCCGAAATCTTGTCCGTGTTGAACACGGTGTTCATCGGGTCGGGAAGCGACCGGTCGTAGAACTTTGTCAGGCCCGCCGCTTCGTCGAGTTCGCCAATGACCCCAGCAACCTTGATCAGGTCCTCACGATCGGTGATGTACCCATCCGCGCGGTCGAGCGCTTCGGCCATCTTGAGGTACGCCTTCTTGATGGTCGGCTCGACCGTTGCCTCAGCCCGCGCACGAAGCCAATCCTTCAGGCGCGGCGCATGCGACGCCGTCAGGCCCGCCATCTTGTAGATGCCCATCGGGAGCTCGACGTTATGCTCCATGGCCTTCTTGACCAGCCGCGTGCAAGCCTGCGCGCGACTGTTGGCGTCCAGCTGCTTCTGGTGAGTCAGGATGGCTTCCGCAGCCAGCTTGATACTCTCCTGGTTGCGAATCTCGAAACGCTTGATTTCGGGGAGGAGGTAGTACGGCTCCCGAGTTGGGGCTGCGGCGGTCTTCGCCAGGCCGGTAGCGATATCTACACCATAGAGCCGGAGAGCTTTCTCACACTCCATCCGGACGACGGCTGGTACACTGGCCTGCTTCGTCATGTAGAGGTAAGACAGCGCAGCTTGTTCTGGGGAATCGATTGGGAAGAGCCGCCGAGCTGGCCAGGCGAAAGCACTGGAGGAGCGCCCGGCGTTCTCGCTTTCGTCAATGCTAGCTGTCTTGATGTGCCCCTCAGCTTCAGGGAAGGCGTGAATCAGTCCGTGAAGAAGCTTGAATGACGGGTCGTGAAACTGGTCGATAACTGGAATTTCCATGTATCCTCCAGAGGTTAGCCGTCGATTACGACGTAAATGATAGGGTATAAGGCCCACAAAATCAAGGAGAAAGCCGTGAAGGCAGACCTATCGGATGTTTTGTGCTACCTGATCTCGGGCAAGGGGAACAGCTTCTATGCCCGAATCCTAGCGGCCATGCAGATCCAGGAGGACCGGCGGATCAGTTCCATGGCCGTAATTCTAAAGAATCGTTACATCGCGTTGGCGCACAATATGGAGTGGCTCCGCCGCGCGGACTACGAGGAGGTCATCGCAACCGTTGAGCACGAAGCGCTGCATGTGGTCCTGGAGCACATCCCGCGTAAGTTAGCTCAGGCGGCGAATTATCAGAACGAGGAAGAGAAGAAGCGCTTCTTCCGGGTTACGCCGTTCGCCGAAGACATGGCGGTCAACTGCTTGCTCGAAGACTCCAACGAACGCGTCCGGGATTGGGCTAAGTCGTTTCGAGCAGAGTTCGCAAAGAAGATGCCTGATGAGAAGTCCCTCGAAGAATTCAACAAACGCGAGCACAGCGAAGGCGGCTGGGTGTTGCCGGATATGCCCCCGTTCGGCCTTCCGCAGGATATGACGTATGAGTGGTACCTGCGGGAGATGATGAAACGTGACAAAGAGGATCAGGGGTTTTCGGACTTCTTGAAGGCAATGGGCCCCGGTGCGGGTGGCATCCAGCTCCACATCGACGCGCACGGCGTCTGGGAGCAACTCATGTCAGGTCTATCGGACGAAGAGAAGATGGGCCTGTCAAGCGAGATCGAGCAAAAGGTCAAGGAAATGGTGAAGAAGGCCGTCGAGGAGCATAGCCGCTCCCGCGGTAGCGTGCCGTCTTTCCTGCAGGAGCTGATCAACAAGTTGCTGACGCCGCCGAGGATTCCCTGGACGCAAGTCCTGCGAGACAAGGTGGTCAACACCAAGCGCTGGAAGTGGCAGCGCAGCATCTCCCGTCCGAACCGTCGACATGTCGGCATGCCCCTACTGTGCCCGTTTCCAGGCCGGCGTAAAGATCGGACGTTCACGGTGGTGTTCTGCATCGACACCAGCGGTTCGATGGGTGCGCCCCAACTGGAGCTGGCGCTCAACGAGTTGCAGCACATGCAGAAGACCGACAGGGAGATCGAGATCACCGTCATCGAATGCGACGCCGCGGTCGGCAAGGAATACGTGTTGCACTACAACACCGAGGTCCAGTTCAACCTGACGGGGCGCGGCGGCACTGAATTCGACCCGGCGTTGAAGCGCGCGAAGGAGCTCAAGCCCGATATCGTGTTTTACTACACGGACGGGTACGCGCCCGCGCCGGATCCAGATAGCCGCGTTGCATGCCCGTTCGTGTGGCTGATTGCCCCCTATGGACACAACCCCGACGAGAACTGGGGTTCCGTGCTGGTAATGGAGGACCGGTGAAAGAAGAGAAGAAGTTGCACAAGGTTCACATCATCCGCGTTGAGCGCAGCGCGGCAGGCAGGAAGGTTCCCTTCGATCGGATGTACATCTTTCAGAAGCAAGACGCGGGCATCCTGCCACGCGTTTTCAACACCTCCATGGTGTTCCCGATGACCAAAGCCCTCGCCGACCAGATCGACGGGATCGTTAGTTCTTCGCTAGCCAAGCCGAAGGTCTTCTCGTTCACACGGTGGAACGAACCGGACCTGGCCAAGGAAATCTCTGATAAGCACCAGCTGGACAGCCTGCGCGGGGAGTGGGGCCAGAACCACAGCAAGTACCTAGTTCTGATCCCGGTGCTATTCACCCACGGCGGGACGAAGCGCGTCATTGGTGAGCGTTACCGCTCTGGGAGAAAGAAGCATGCGACCTACCCGGCGTATCTTCTGGCCAAGCCGTGTCAGCAAAAAACGACGAAGCTGCTGAAAGACGCCATGTCCTCACGCGCGTACTTCATCATGGACAAGCAGATCGTTCGGCCGCTTTGTCTCGTTTGTCCCAAGCATGCGGACTTCTTGAACGACATCTGCAAGCTGGGCGAGGAGCAATGCTACCGGCATCTCTCTCGTGCGCGACGCAGTGACTTCATCACCGGCATCGAACTGGCGCATGCGTTGGCCAAGGAAGCTAGCGAGCCTGAAGTCGAGGGCATCGCTGCGGAGACGAAATGAGCAGCTACCGCGAACACCGAATTGACATCGCGGAGTTCACGCCGGATCTCCGGTACGAACTCCCCCTCGCGATCGACGACATGTCGCTCGCGCATCACTTGGGCATCCGCAACAGGACGTTGTGGTGGGCAGTACACAACAAGCCGAAGCTCTACAAAGTCTTCCAACTGCCCAAGCGCGGAAAGAACGGCGGCTACCGGCAGATTCAGAATCCGGCAGACCGCCTGAAGGACATCCAGAAGAACTTGCTGGTTCGTTTTCTCGAGCCGGTCACGACGCAGCCACATATCGGAGCGTACATTCATGGGCGGAGTTGCAAAGACACCGCGCTTCAGCATGTTGGCAAAGGGGTCATCCTGAGCCTGGACATCAAGGACTTCTTCCCAAGTGTGAAGCGGTCGATGATCAGGCAGTATCTGCACCGCGTGGTCGGCTACGGCCACACCGTCGCGTCGCTCCTTGCGGAACTAATGACATACAAGAACTTCGTTCCGCAGGGAGCACCGACAAGCGGACTGATAGCCAATCTGGTCGCTGACTACAAGTTCGACCGGAAGATCATGGGCGAGTTGAAACGACAGGACCCACGGTGGGTCTACACTCGCTACAGCGACGACATCGACATCAGCCACCCGGAGACGCAAGCACCTGAGACGCTGTACGCGCTGATCGAGTTCGTGCGGAATACGCTAAGCGCCGCCGGGTTCAGGCTGAACGCCGCCAAGACCAAGGTCGAACCCCACTGGAAGCGCCAGAAGGTCTTGGGCCTGATAGTGAACAACAAGGTAAACGTCCCCCGACTGGAGTACATGCGCGTCCGTAGTCTGATCCACAACTGTCTCGTTCATGGGTTCGATACGCAGTTCGAGCGAGCGGGCGTCTCTGGGGTTTCCCAGCTCAAGTCGCACATCCGAGGAAAGTTGGCGTTCTTCAAGCAGGTCGACGAAATCAAAGCCCAACGCCTGAAAGACCAATACGACCTGGCTTGCCAGGTTCACAACGACGTGAAAGACAACGAGGTGAGCTTTGACGCATAAGTTCTTCACCGTCTGTCTGAACGCCACGGACGCGAGTTTTCCCGACCACTACTCCGCGAAACTGGGAGAGATATCTTATTCTCCTCGTGTGCCTGGGCAGCAGACACCGGACCTGTCCGTGCACAAGCGAGCTTTGCTTTTCAGCACTGACGATCGCCCGCATCGTCAGCAGTTCAAAGAGATTGTACAGCAGGAATGGTTAGACCGCTATCTAGGGTACCCACGGTACGGCCACTTTACAGCCGCGGGGATGGTCCTAACCTCAGCGCCGTACAGTCTCCCGGGCCTGTGGGCAGTCGACAGCTCCACACGACTCTATGTGCAGGCTGGCGGCGTACATACCGTGAAGCTGGCAGATGTTTTCAAGATGTGCATTCGGCCCGCAAAGTTCACCAGTAACTGTGAGGTCTGTCCGGTCTATGACCAGCCGGGCGTGTGCCTCAGCAAGCTATTCTGGGAATGGGCAGCAGCCAATGACAAGCACGAACTGATGTGGGACAAGCCAGGAAATCTTGAAATACTTGAAGACCCCGTGACTGAGTTCCGTGGGAAGACGTTGGGCAACTTTGAGTTCGCGACACCATTCGAAACACGAGACTGGTCTTGCAGAATACCCAACGGAACGCTTCGACCACTCCGAAGAGCAACGTCCAACTGGCTAGACCAGGTCGATAGGAATCGTGAAGAGCTTAGTAGTCGTAGCAAGAGGTCGGCGATGTCTCGGCGCGCGAAGAAGGTCTGCGAGACGAGTTGTGTCTTCAACAAGTGGTGTGACCTCGCGCACAATAACTACCGTTGCCGAGCGGTTGAATGTCAGCATAGCGATACGGACACGTACAACACGACCAACGGGCCATATTCCCGAGAGCGCGCCGAAGAGGTGCATGCCGCATGGTTCAACAAACGCTTCTCCGACCCGCATGGCCGGCTTAGCGATGAGCAGATCGCTTTCGTCGCTAGCAACGCTGGGTGCGAACTCAAGGCACTCGGGTGGACTTGGATTATGGTCGGTACCGACAGTGACTTGCGGACGGTGCACTTCGTCAGTGCAAGGAGTGCCGGACATGAGATGTTCATGAGATTCGATGATGCGGTGCAGTTCATGAAGACGCCGTGGAAGACCGCGAATGGAAAACTTGGGAAGGCCGATATCTATTACCCGAAGCGCGTGATGACGCCTGCGGAGCTTACCCGCTACGCGCTGCTACGTCTATTTCCCAATGCGCGCGGTGAATGCGCAGGTTGGGGTAACACCTACCCAGAGGTTCAAGCAGTACATTGGGAGCACGCCCAAAACCAATTCCGCGTGGACATCCGCAATCGTGCCTCTAAGTACGTTGCAGGCGTCGAAGACATCGCGCGGATCTTCGAGATCAGGTGCGCGATCAAATGGATACCGGCAGGGGCGGAAGAGGATTCTCCGGGACCCATGCGGGGTATACGGCCTTCACAGCAGCATAAGCGTTATTGAGAATGGCATACTGGGCACTGGCTGCGGCGTTAGCGGCGACTTTCGCTGCTGACGCTGCAGTCAGTGCAGTCTGTGCCGACGCGATGTCAGTTTTATCTGACGGAATGTAAAGCGTCGCGGTCTGCGTGGAGTGGTCGGCAACAGCGGCAGAAATCGTGCCGCCGATGATTGTGCTCTGTACAATAGCCCGCCGCCCCTCGAACGCGTTCACCAGATCCTGTATGTTCTTCGCAATTGTTGGGTCAAGTGCTCCGATGGCCGAAATCTGGGCGGCAACGCCGTCACTGAACCATCCGGCATTAGGCTCCGCTGCTCCCGCGAAATCTGTGAACTGCCCTTGCGCATCGGTCATCTCGTCTTCGAGACGTCGCAGCGCCGTTTCTAGTGCGATCTGCTTGCTACTCCAGAAGCTGACGGTGTCGTAGTCGTCTTGCGTGGCGGTGAGCGCCAGTGCAGCCGCGGTCTGTGCCGTCAGCGCGTCTTCATAGTCCGAATACGCTGCGTCGTAGGTCGTGATCAGCGCTTCAACTATCGAATCCTGTGCGATCGGGTAGACCCGGTCGTTGTCCGCGGGGATGGTCTCGAAGCCGGATTGGTAATCAGCGTATTCAGTCGTAAGCCGGTTGACCTCATCTTGCAACACTTGCTTCGCCTGGACTGCGACTTCGACATCGGTGTAGTACTTGTTCAGGGTTCCGGAGCGCCAGAAGACTTGGCCGGCTTGGATAGCCAGGTCTCGTGTTGGCTGGTAGCCGACGTCTGCGTCCATATCCGCAACTTGGAGCACCCGCTTGAAAACGTCTTTGGAGACATCAGCGGGATCAAAGATCTCCCACAGGAAGATGCGCGTGTCGGGGAGGCCGCCCTTGTTCGTACAGGCGGCGTAGAGGTGATAGTTGGCTACGCCGTCGACCTCGACGATGTTCCCTTCAATATGAACATGCGTGGCGGACATGCGCGCTCCTTACGAGGTGATCGTGGTCGTGTCGGTACCGATGAAACTGTCGACTGACGTTGCGTAGTCAATGACGAGTTCCTGCAGACCGGTCTTGATCGCCGCGGCGTGCTCTTCAGCCGGCGTGACCTCCGCGAATTCGACGGTAACCGCCGCGCGCAAATAGAGGTCGCCTACGGTCGCTGGCTCGGTGATAGGCAGATTCTCAACGTCTGCAACAGTCGCAACGTGCTGGTAGGCATATGTACCCGTCCCGGTCTTCTTGACCGTGAAAACCTGCGTCTGGATGTGGGACGGCGATGCGACTGTCGACTGTACACGGAAAGTTCCGGGGACGTCTCGAACCTGTGTAAGTTCGACTGAGACAACTGTGGCCATGGCGTTTTCCTTGTCTTAGAGTTAGGAAAAGCTTACTATTTCACGGTAATGGTAGCCCAAGCGAACCAGCAAGACAAGCCTGAAGGCGAGGTCCACACGATGGGCATTGACCAGGCCCTCCGGAATGTAGGAGTGGCCTTCAACCACAACGGTGAGGTGCGGGCGGTCCTGGTGCAAGACGGCGGGCGCCGCGGCGTCGACAGGCTCCGCTGGCTCAGGGACGCGGTCGTGGAGATCGTGGTTGCCCAGAAGCCTACGGTGGTAGCCCTGGAAGCCTTCTCGTTTGGCTCCACCCACCGGGGCCGGGACCTGGCTGGTATCCTGGACGTCCTGGTCGTTGCGATCGAAGACGCCGGATTCCCGACCCTGCAGGTCCCGCCCAAGAGCCTCAAGAAGTTCGTCACCGGCAGCGGGGCTGCCAGCAAAGAGCGGATGATCAAGGGTGTCGAAGGGAAATGGGGGTTCCGGACGGGGAACGACAACATCGCTGACGCCGTTGGCTTAGCCAAGTTTGCTGAAGTCTACCTGACCGAGCGGAGCCGCTATCGGAGCGAGCTCGAAGCTGTCCGGGACTTCAAAGCACCGGCGACCAAGAAAAAACTAACATTCAAGAAGGAGCGCATGGCTATATGAACGATCTGCCTGACCTGCTGCACGGCAGCACGAACAAGGTTCCGTTTGGCTGTGGACATCTGTACCTGACAGTCAATGAACACGAAGGCAAGCCCGTCCAGGCATTCCTTCGCGTCGGGAAGACGGGAACCTGTCAGCACGCGCTGTTGGAAGGGATCGGCCGCCTGGTCTCTACGTCGCTTGACCATGGCGTGCCGCTTGAAGTTGTCCACAAGGCGATCAGTGCAATTCGTTGTGATCAGGGAATCGCCGGGGTCGGGCGCCTTTCATGCCTCGACGCACTTGCGAGAGCGCTGCAAGCCTATCTCGTGAAAACGCCAGAGGAGTGAGCCATGGCACAAGACGCTATTTTCGAGTGCGGGAAATGCAAGCAACCGTTCCACGCTGATGGGCTGCACATCGACGTTCACGGGCAGGCGGTCACGCACATCTGTCCTGAGTGTCTGGCCAGTGCAGAATCGATTACGATTTTGCTGAACCGCACCAAGCCAGGCGAACCTTACGTTTTGAAGTACTTCGAAGCTACGAAAACTGAATAATCAGTTTACGGGGTAAACATGGCAAATCCACTTTACTATTTGGATTGGACCCGACTGTACAAGATGGGGCACAAGTACGCCGACTACCAAGTTTTCGCGGCGTTTGAAATATCAGCGTTGATTGCCGTGGGAACAGATACGATTACGCTGACGTTGGATCCTTTTCTCGGCAACGACGTTTTGGCTTGGTCAAGCGATCTAAAATTTGTTTCGCCAATCACTGGTAAAATGGTGTTGATCGCCGCCGCTTCTGGCGTTGCCATCCACGATGGGCAGATTCTCGTTGTACATCAGATTCCAATGCCTCTTACCGGCTCAGTTACCAAAACAGTGTCTGTGCACAGCCCTACAGACAAAGATGCGCGCCAGATGGACAATCTCTTCATCGGCTGCCGGGTCGGCAACTCGTTCTTCGTCCGACCGGGCCTCGAGATCGTTGGCGCATGAGCAACTCCGAAGTCCGCATAGGGGTCACACCGATCCTGCAGCGCCTGGCATACTCGTTCCTCTGCAAGGGGTTCGGGCTGTACGGGATTGACCATCCGCTCTACGACGCCGTCGTCGTCAGAGAGCTCTATCACTGGAAGCAGAACCCCATGGAGCATGGGGAGTATGGCGGGGGGATAGTTGTCGAGTTTCTAAACAACGGCGAGCGCCGCCAGTTTGTGGAGTTTGGGGTCCGGCGTGTTGGCGCAGGCGGACAAGAGACGATTAGGCTGCTTGAAGCGGACCAAGAGGAAGAGAGCTAAATGCGAGAAAGCCAGCGACCAACCGGAGGAAACCATGTCTACAATAGACGTCTTCATGACCACGCTGGCAACGGTCGGCGTACTCCTGGTGCTGTGGGTGCTCAGCCGAGCATTCTCCCACGATTCGGACTGTGACGACGCTGATGATTGAGAGAAGGCCGTGCGAGTGCGCGGCCTTTTTTAGCTTAGAGGCTGTGCCCGAAGATCATTCCGCCTACGAATCCCCCTGCTCCAACCAGAATGATCGTGCCGATGACGTAGGGTAGAACGCCACCGCTCCAGATGCTGGACTCTTCGGCGCGCTTGTATTTGACCAGCACATCGTCCAGCGTTGCCTGCTTCTCGGTGTTCCGGAGTTCCAACCGGGTCACGTTTTCTTTGAGTAGTCCCTGGGCCTTGAGAGAGTCGTCGAGAGCTTTCTTCGTATCCGTCAGGTTGAGCTGGCAGACCTCGCACTCCTTGAACTTCAGCTGGAGATCCAAATCGAGCTGCAGGAGCCCCTTGGCCTGCTCAAACGTGTAGCAGGCCATCGTGTCTTTACCGCACTGGGTCTGGGTCCAGACGGGGATGGTGGTCATCTCCCCCAACACAAGCGCGGGCCACAGCAGGACCAGGAGCAGCGTTGCGAGCTTCTTCATTTTTTACCTCTGGCTTTGCCTTCGAGCTCTTGCCAGGTCTTCACGTCATTGATCAGCTTCTCTTCGTCGCCATGCGCCTTCTTCTCACGATCGAGGTCGACCTGTCGTATGATCATGTCCTTCTGCAGCTGTGCGATCTCCGCGTTGAGCATGTCGATGATGACCTGGTTGGTCTCGTTCTTGACCTTGACCTCGAGGTCCTTGATCTTCTCGTCGAGCCCCTTCTTCTGCGCCTCCAGCAGCGCAATGCGCTTCTTCAGTCGGGCGTGGCTCCAGACCGCTAGCGCCAGAATCAGCGCCAGAAGGACGACTAGCATCCACTTCCACCACTTCTTGGTAGCGGCCTTGGCCTTTGCGAAGATTGAGGCTAGCAAGGGACCTCCTTAGGGAACGCTGTCATGGTCCAGAGTAGCGCCCGAACTACGGTCTCCGATACCGACCGACCCATGCGGGTAAAGATACATGTTCGTATCGCCAAAGAAATTTCCACTCACAGCAATGTTTTGGTTATTCGTAGCGCTCCCGAAGTTGAGCGCGTACGCGCCGCCGCCGACATCATAACCACTGATAGCATTGCCACTGATGACGTGTTGCAAGCTCAGCGGTGTGGTTACATCCTGAAACAAGATCCCGCCCGAGCCCCCCACGGATTGCCCAAGGATTCGATTGCCAATGATTGAACAGCGTCGCGCTGTTGTGGTAAAGCACATGGGGGTATGGCACGCGGATATACGATTACCGCTGATGATTGAATCGTGGCAGAAGATAAACATTCCGGTAGCGTAGTTTGAGATGTTGTTGCCTTGCAGCATCACGTGCGTCAATTCACCGGTCGTGATGCCCTCCGAGTCCCCCGCGCCGGAGCCGGTGACCTGGTTATTAGCTACGAACGCGTCTGTAGGATCACCGATACTGATGCCGATCTGTCCGGTGCCAGTGGTCTGAATTTGATTCTCCGTGATAACCGGACATGCGGTTCCCCAAACGGAGCTGCGATTGAGTTGGATACCCTTCGCAAAAGAGCGGATCACGTTCCCACGAACGTGCAGGCTCGTCACAGTATCCATGGTCGCATTGATTCCATTTACGCCGCTGCTACCGATGATTTGATTGTCTGTAAGCGTCAGGGCGCCCTCGAGGCCCGCGATACCAGAGGAGAAGCCGGTTATCTTATTGCCACGAACCAGTGCGGAGGTCGTGAGGCACACGATACCGGTGCCGGTAAACGTTCCCGAGAACGCCAGCACGTTCCCTTCGATGCGGGCTTCGACGTCCTGCGCGCGGATACCGTAGACAGTTGTTGTCGCAGACCATGTGATGTCGTTGTTGCTGATCTCGCACAAGCCCGTTGTTGAACTGGTGGCGTGTATAACGCCGCTAATCGAGGCGGAGTTGCTTCCCATGATCGTATTCTGGCTGAACACGCCACCGCAGATAGTGGCAGCGATTGCATATATTGAATCCGCGGTAACCGTGATTTTGTTGCGCATGACGTGGACGCCACCCGATGTGCTAATGGCGGCCAGCTTACCGCAGGCAATCATGTTGTTGTCAATTTTAGAACGCGCGTTCGACGCGAACCGTACGCGCACCATGCAGGCTGTGGCGGTAAGCGTAGTCGTCATGCCACGCAGGATCTGATTGTTGGATATCGTAATTACGCCGGTCGACGTTGGCAAAACATCGATGAATTTACCCATTTCGGTTGCAGCGCCAGTGTCTTCCCAGACGTTGTCGGTAATATCACAGATATTTATGCCGGATCCGCCTGCAAGTGAAAACAATGTGGATACCGAGGATCCCGACGGGGTATAACCGCAGTTCCGGATTCGATTTTTCCTGAAGATTAGCGTTCCTGCGGCGGCGCTTCCGGAATCGACAATGCTCATGAGCTCGCTGATATAGCCGTACTCCACTGTCAAACGCGACGCCGGATCTTGGACGTCGAAAAGAACGTCATACTGAGAGTCTGCTCCGTAAAGAGTGCAGCTGGCAAACCGAAGCGCGCGCTTGGTCTTGATTATAGCGACGGCAGCTCCGCTAGTTACGCTACGCGAGATGCTGCAGTTTTCGAAAATGATGTCTTCACTAGATGTTCCAACCGAAGCGTCGATGACCGGGTAGGTAGGTTCCGCGGTCTGGAGATCCAGACCAATGAATCGGTGTTGCGCGTCGCCGCTTGCAGTTGTGATGACCGCGGCCGTGGCGCCCGCAGATCGTTTCCAGATCGGGCGTGCCTGTCCAATGAACGTAATAGCTTTCGTTGCAGGAAGCGTTACCGACTCAATGTACGTCCCGCTGCTGATGTTGACCGTGCCACCCGTAGCCGCAACCGCCGCGACAGCTGCAGCGATGGTGGTATAGTCGAATTTTGCGGCGTCTGCACCCACTGTAACAGACATATGGTTTGTCGCGTTCAGTCCAACCAGTTCTTCAAGCCTTGTAGTCTGGGATGCGACAGTACCGACTGCGAGATTGTAAAGCGCTGGTTCAGAACTTCCCAGGGTATGCGCACCCGCGCCGATCGCCTCCGCACCAACGCCAGACGTCGTCAGCGATAGGTCATTGCGAAGCGCCGTATCGGGGACGAGCCTGACAGCGACGCCGGTGGGGCAAACGGTGCCGTTGATGAGGACCAGGTTGCTGCCCACGCGCCGCGCGATGGGCACGCTGTAACCGCCCCAGGCCAAAGCCGTCGTGGCTGACGGAGTCGCGGCGGTCGGGGGGTCTTCCACCGTAGCGTAGTGCAGGATCTTCAAATAGCTTTCGGCGATGGCTGTCCCGCCAGGTTGACCCAGCGTGGAGTAGGGGAACGACCGGTTGATGAACAGCGCGTCGCCGTCGGCGAGCCCCGCGGACCCCGCGTCGGCGAAGAAGCTGGCAATCGTTGCGGCCTGAACACGAAATGCGCAGGAATCAACTGCACCATTGGTGCTGCTTACATACCGTTCGGTTCGGGTCGTTGCGTACGACGCGTCAGGCCCGCCGGCAGTCACGCTCGCATAGAAAAAGTCGCTGGCAGTGGCATCGTTGTTGATCGCCGTGACGACTTGCGACCATCGCGTATTGAGGATTCCGCCATTGTGCGACAGCTTGACGCTCAGAAGCAACGGTCCAAAGATGGGGTCGAAATCTCCGCTTTGCGGGCCCTTGCTGCCGGTCACGGTGATGACGGGGTCTCCGCCAGAACTGCCTTCGTCAGTGACGTAGTAGATCTTGTACTTCAGGGCATTGGCGCCTTCCCACGACTGGGGACCGCCATCTACTACACTTTTGGAGCGTATCGAGAAGTACCCCGCTGGCGGACCAGCAATCGCGATGACATCCTGCGCGGGGATGTTGTTGCTTGCAGTGACCGTACCGGAAGAGAGCATCGGGGCAATTCGGAGTTCGCTTCCGGGGGATAGAGTGAACTTCGACGTACCAGCGTTCCAGGTGATCATGACGCTGGGGTCGCTGACGATGTTCAGTCCGCGGCACTGATCCGTCAGACCGATGACCCAGTCCATGTACTGGCGCACCAGCTCCGTGCGCACACGCAGAATCTCCGTGGGACGACGGAACACCGTCTGGTTCGCCGCTTCTCCGTTGGCTACGGGGAGAATCGCTTCGGGGTTACACGCACCAGTGTCGCCATTGTCAAACTGGTCATACGGTAGAACGCCGGCCATGTTATTCTCCTCTTAGGACGGAAGGGTGATCTGGATGCGCCAGGTGTACTCCAGCGCGATCGAGCTGTCTTTGTGAATCGGCGCATGCAGCTGTCGCGCGACCATCAGCTGGTCGGTAGTCATGCTGCCCTTGGTGAACAGGGCGACTTCCTGATAGTAGACTCCGGTCGGCTGGTTGTCGTCCGCGTTCTCGAAGATGGTCGTAATCTCGCTAAGTCCAGCAACGCCGCCAACGTTGTATCCCCGAGTGTAAAAAGCCTTCCTGGTGGACAGGTGGGTACCGGACAACGCGGTGTCGGAAGAGTCGGGAACGTCGGTTCCGTCGCCGGCGCCGATTGCGTACAACTGATTGGCCACCGGGTCCGCATTGGTCTCGCTGTTGACAAGCAACTTCGAGACGGCAGTCTTGAACCCCGTGCAGATGACGTTCGGCGTTTCGTAGCGGTAGAGCTCTTTTCGGGTCTTGGCGTCTAGGACACGGACGATGACGTAGCCCTTGACCGAGAACGTGTTTGTGGCTCGCATTATTACCTCGTTAGTTACGCGAAAATAATAGGGTATCCAGACACCCAAATCAAGCGCCAAATGCGTTTATGTCGTATGCACCTGAACCGGCCAGTCGATGATGCCTGCGCCTTCGGCCTGGTCGGCAAGCTCCCATAGCGACCAAGTCTCGTCAACGCCAATCAACCCGCCGTCCAGGCGGATCTGCCGGCCGGTGAAGCTTTCCGTGCTCGCGCTGCTGCAAGCGCCCTCTCCCGTGCCGTCTTCCACAAAGACGTCTGTTCCCGTCCCTCCGGAAGAGGCTTCAATTGAGAATGTGTCGCTCGCGCTGAGAGGCCGGAGATACCAAAATCCGATTTCGTAGGAGAGCAGTACCGCACGGTTGTGCGAGTACATCCCTTGCACGATCTTCCCGATGTCTGACTCGACTGGCGACACGGTTGCGGCCACGCCCAGCGTAAGGATCGAGTAGTCGCAGACCTCGAGCACCTCTCGATAGGCAGAGTCTGTGCCGATCGTGACGAAACGCCCAAGGTCATAAGACTGGAACACGCTGTCTGGCACGGTTAGGAGGCACTCGTGCTCGAAGCCAGATATTCCTGTGACGACTGCGAAGTTCACGCCCTCGTCCCAGGCAATCCGGGTGGTCAGATGCGACGGGTCGATGTTGGCAATGGCGACCGGGGTGAACGCTGGGTTGTCGTTTTCAATGTGGATAGTCCCGTCCGGCTGATACTCGAAGCCATCGCCGATCTGCCAAGAGCGTGTGCCGATCATCAGAGCGTTGTCCAAGCCGCCAAGAATGTTTTCCAGCCCAACCTGCGGTGTGACGGTCAGCAACTCTTCGGCGCTGAAGAAGTCTTCCAGTGGGATGTCCGGCTCGAAGTACAAGTACGTGTAGGCTGACTTTCCGGCAAGAATGACTTCCTGGAGATCCTCCCGCGAACGCGGGAACGGCACCGCACCGACTGTGAGCGCAACGTCATCAATATCGACCTTCAGGATGTGGTGCTTCAGAAAACGCTCGAACAGGATGTACGCGAACGTGTGGCGCTTACCAGGACGCCCGGTAGGAATGTAGCCATCACCGTCCGCGCCGATGATGAAGCCCGGGTCGCCAATCTCGATGAGCCCCGTTGGGTTGTCGATTACGTTGTCGAACATTTCCGTCGTCACCGACCGCCGAGAGAGCGGTTCGTCTGGCAACAGGAACGTCGGGATGATGAGGTCGTACCACCATGTCGGGTCGGAGATGGCGTCTCGCACGGCGAAGACGTCGCTGATTGGGTCGAGCAACGCCAAGGTCAGTGTGCCCCAGTTAGCCGTGTCTTCGATGTCCGCTCTGATGGGAACCCGCGGGTCGAACGCGTAGTCGTTGCGGTCGGTCTTCACGACGGTCGATAGGGGGTCTGTCCGGACTATGGACTGAAGGGTCTCACCCTCGGTCTTCACCAGTGGCAGCCCAATCAGGGTATTCAAAGCTCCAACAATGTGCCGCGTCGCTGGGCCCTGCGTGAAGTAGTGCATGATGCCTTGGATCAATGCGCGGTACGCTTCTGTCGATGGCTCGAAGCGGTTCACCATGTACCCGTAGGTCAGGTACAGGTTGAACTCGTCAGACAGCGCGTCAGGCACCCACAGGGCGATCTGCCGTCGCGCTACCACGGTCCCATCGTCCTGCAAGACATCGATGGTCCGGTAGGGGATCCCGTCGTAAACTTTGTCCGCGTCGGCGGGGTCCAAGGTCAATGTCTGGAGGTCGAATGGGTTGAACTTGAAGTTCAGCGTGTCAGCCGTGCCCGCGATATCGACCGCGAAGTCTCTGGGCGTTTCCAAAATTACCGTCGGCTCAAGCACGCGGTTGTACAAGTACTGGAAACTCTTCAGGTTTCCCTGAAGCGCAAAAACGAAGCGATCGATCGCCGGGTCGTAGATGATCTGGTCCTCGCGGATGGTCAGAAGCTTGAACAGCTCTCGATTGAACACCGGCGTCTCACGCACGGAGATGTTGAGCACGCTGGACAAGAGCTCCAGGTACGCTTGCCCGAGTGTGATCTCAGTGCCACGGTACAGCGCCTTGAGCGTGTCCTTGTCTTTGAAGAAGCGTAGCCACAGATCACTCAGACCGTTGATGAAGCTCGCCGCGCCCTGGTTTTCGATTGCCATTATCGCCTCAGATCGCTTCGAAAGTGATCATGTCTGAAGACGCCAGGAACCGCAGTGTGTTGCTGCTCACGCCTTCGACCAGGGGGTCGTCCAGTTTGTCGTAGTCGTTCATCAGGTAATCGGGGTGGTAGTGATCAGCGTCGATGACGATCTTTCCAGGATTACTGCCGGTGTCCTTGGTCTGGTAGTGGATGACGCGCCCGTCCGGTGCGATGAGGTCATAGTTGATGACGATGGGCGCGATGTAACCGATGACCCCGTAGGTCGTGCGCAAGAACGCGGCAACGTCAGAGATATCGAAGTCCTCCTGGACGTCGAAGTCGTTGATATACGCGGCTAGCGCTTGCGCGGCTGCCGCCGTGTCCAGCGATTCGATCGCCATCTTTGCTGTTGCGTACCGGATATTCATCGACAGGTAGACGGGGTGCAGCCCCTTGGGGATTACGCTGGCACAGGCGAGGCGCTGGTCGGTCTGCAGCATGAACTCCCAGGTTGAGTTATACCCCGTCAGGGTATCGTAGACGACGTGCAGCGTCTTGCCGTCGAACTTGGTTTCATCTTCAGGCCACGAGACCAGGAGCTCGAGCAGCTGCCAGCCCGAGAACGCTTCTTCGGGGTTTCGACAAAGCACTCGGTATTGCAATCTATCTGGATCCAGGGGGTCCGCCGGATAGTCTTTGGGTTCTGCCGGGGTGTCGGTGTTGGCCCGCGTCAGGAAAGTTATCCGCCCGCTCACGCTGAGTTCGGGGTCGGTGCTGTCCTCGATATAGACCTCGCGAATCCGGTAGATTGGCTCTGGGGGCAGGACAACGACTCCCGAACGTTGCTCTATCTTCGTGAAAGCCCCGCCAACTCTGCGTGCGACCTTTTCGGCGTACGCGGGGCCAACGATTCCGGCGCTGTACTCGACGACGGTGGTCAGCAGTTCCCAGTTGATGCCCGTTTCAGCGTTGAAGGTAATCGGGTCGGGGATCGCGGGATCCGTGCTGAGTAGCATCGCGTAGTTGTCGGGAGGTGAGGCCACGGAGCTGACGATGTACGTCCCATCGTTTCCAGACGCGGAATCATAGATCCTGACCCATTTGTCGACGTCGGCCGCAACGAAAGTGTGGTTCGTCGCAGAAAAGCGGTTTACGGTGGAGGGAGACACGACACCATCCGTGTACGCGTCTTCGACCTCCGGGAGCTCTCTTGGGAACTGGGAGCGCCGCGAGACGTACAACGCCTTTGGCGTCACATCTTTGATGATGTACTCGCTGGCCTCGCTGGGGCGGTTGTTGTAGATATGCAGGACGTCGCCGATTGCAACGTTTTCAACCTCGAAGTCGACGAGCGAATCCCGGAAGATGTAGTAGCCAGGGCGCTGGTCGGAGAACACGCCGCCGATCTCCCCGGTAAACTCACTGCTCTCCGTAATCGGCCCTTTCAGGTAGACGTCTGTAAAGCCACCGGTGTGGAGGCGAATGGCTGTTCCCTCTTCCGTCACCAGGTCTCGAATCATCTCTGGCGTGCCGAAGCCGAAGACCTTCAAGTCGTCCACCGTCGTGAACTCGTTCTTCAGTGTGGCATCGATGGCACGGGGACTATTCAAGCTCCGCTCGCTTATCGCTGTCGTGGCGCGCTTGATCATGTCCGCGGTCGATTCAGTCGACGCCCCACCGCTGAACGGGGCGGTGTTCTCCGCCTTCATGGCGTACTGGAGTTTGGGGAAGCTGACGAATGGTCCGGCTTCGACGTCATACTGACTGCCAGCGTTCAGTGCGATGACGGGAACGCGGATTGCGTAGGATGTCACAGCACCGGTGGTGTCCGCAACCGGAGCGAACGAAGACGCACCGTATACCAGCGCTGTGTCTGAGTTTAGAAGGAACGGCAGCGCGGAAGACTTGAAGAAAACTGAGTCGGTAGGGACAGTTACGCTGCTCGATGAGTCTGGTTTCTGGCTAAAGTACAGCGTCACCGTGCCCATAGACTTACGCCCGGTCTTCCGGGTGATGAAGAAGTTCGACAAGATTTCATCGACAGCCTGGTCGACGTCCGTTCCAGTATCGTCTTGAAGCAGCAGGAGAGATTGGTGCTTCTTGACGTTGTCGACCTCGCGCCGTAGAAACGCAAAGATCACAGACATCGCGGTGACGCTGAAGTCACGCAGCGCATCGCCTTTGCCGAAGTCTCCGTTTGGCACCTTATCGCTCAAGACCTGGACGAGGAAGTTTTCGGCGTCTAAACGGTCCTGCTCGATGATTTCGACAGTTTCGTTGGCCATGGCTTACCTTTACCCCGTAAACTCTTTCATGTCAGGGACAAGCAAAATCACTGTTGTTCCGGCAACATTGGTCAGCCGTAAGTATAGGTCAAAACCAGGGCTGGTAGAATCGAAATCCAGCCGTTCGATAGAAGCTGTCATCAGCCGTTCCGTATCCGGTGCGGCGTTGGCCAGATCGTAGTCTTGAATCGTCTTGACCGCGGCGTTGACTGACAACGTTACGACCTGTCCAATCGTGTTCTGGTCGACGTTGCCCAAAAACATAGTCATGAGCCCTGTTCCGTACCGCGGGTCGGACAGATCGGTCCCGGCGGGCGTCATCAGGCACTTCAGAAACCGGTTCACGAGCTTTTGGATGCCATCAATGCGTACGGTCTGCGGGTAATCCCCGAAGGTCAAGACGTGGAAGTCGGTAACCGTTCCACCCTGCTGTTGCACACTTTCGAAGTGGATATCGTAGCTCATTCGTCATTCCACTTTCCGTCTGTCCAATTCTTCAACAGACCCTTGACGTTGGTTTGCGGGTTCACTTTCACGTCTTTCAGCGCGATGATCAGTGCAAGCTTCTCGGTTGAGAAGGCAAAGCCACCACGAGCCTGCGTTTCGACATGCCCAATGGCCCGACTAAATAAATCATCGCGCGTGACGTTGGCGAGCTCTGCGGCGCGGCTAGCTGCTGCCATCCCCGCCACAAGTGTAATCTGCGTCGATTTGTTCAGACCCGCGGTCATCGCCAGAACGTTGGGAAATGCTCTCGTGAAGGCAATCGCAGTGCTGGTCCTGAGATCGATGGGCGGTTGAAATGCCGCGCCAGCGAGGACTAGACTGCTTTTCGCGATGTCCAGCACGTGGTCCATATTGAATTCGTCGCCTGGATCACGTCTGTCAGTCTGAATATCAGAGTGGCGCAATACGTGCGTTGTGTCTAGTGAGATTCCGTAGACGTCTGCCATCATTCGAAGAATCTTCGCGACCGCAATGTAAGCCGCTTCAGTGACCGCAGACTCGATGGCACCCTCGACCTCCACCCCCGCAGCATTGTAGTTGGTTACCAGCTGCCCGTCCGGCGCCCGCCCGCCCTTCAGATGCGGTGCAACATCGTCGAGGTCAACCATTTGGGTGATTAGCCCGGTCTTGTCTACGATGAAATGCGATGCCGTGGGTACCCCAGGCGGCGGCATCGAGAACCACTTGATCATGCTGACAGCCGTGCAGGACAGTACGCAGTCGAGATAGTCTTTACCTGTTAGAAGGCGTAGAGGCTTACCCTGATAGACAGAATTCGGTCGATGGATAACGAAGTACTTGTACTGTGGCCCGATGCCCTCTCCGCGAGGGATAAACCGCTCCCGGTGTGCCGGCACGAAAAGCGCTTCTGTGAAGACCTTCTTGGCGAGCTTTCGCCGGTCGAACGGAAGGTCTTTGCGCTTGCGTTCGCGACGGTTCGCGTATCCATCTGCGTTGTCCATCAGCTCTTGCTGCTGCTGGTAGAACAACCGCTGATAGTCTTCGAACGCGCTCTGCGTCTCGATGACGTTGTTCTGCAGTGGAACGTCACTCTTCGCTGTCACTGCCGCCTCCGAGGTGCTCGTTGAACTTGTTGACCAGAATGCGCTTCTGGTAGCTGAGCTGTCCTTGTGTCATCTTCAGGCGCTTCATGATTTCCGCGTTGTTCAGCACGGGCGTTCCCCGGTATCCCGTTGTGAACTCGAAGAGCTTCTTTTGCTTCGGTGCGAGGTCGTGGTACACGAAGTCGACCGTCCCGCCTGCTTCCGGCTCCGTCGTGTCAAATATCGGCGGGGGCGCGTCAGTTTCGATGTACTCCTTGCGAACGTTCTTCTGAAACGCCTCGAGGGCTGGACGGGACCAGTTCAACTCGTCCGCTAGCTCGTCTACTGTCGGTTCCCGTCCGTGCTGTTCCGTAAGGGCTGATTTGGCATTGCTAACCGTCGTGAACTTTAGCGACTGGTACTCTGGCATCCTGGCGATGTTCTGGTGGGTGTACGAAAGTCGCGAGAGCTTCTTTAGGCGATTCGTTACGTGCGTCGCTAGCGCGGCTCCCGCGTTCGGGCTGAACGACTCGATGGCTTCCCTGGCCAGGGTCTTAGCCTCGATCTCCAGCACGGGGCGTGCCAGTGTTCCTGCCCAGCGATTGACCTCGTTCTGGATAACGGGGTTCAGCTGATCGAGCACTTGCTTCAAGTTCGCTTCGGTGCGCGTCTGGTTCCACTCGTGCCAGAGCTCGAGGTCACGGCTTTTGACGTGCTGCATCTACGACTCCTGCGGGTGCTTCTGTGAGAGTACCTTGGTCCGGTAGTTTAGCAGACGTTGCTTCCAATCGGAACGAGTATCTGCAGTGACAGGCGCCGCTAGGTTGTTGAACGGGGCGAACGTGGGCTGGTCCCCCGGGCCTTGGACCAGGTTTAGAATCTGTTCATAGAACACGCCGCCTTTGCTCTGCGGGTGTCCCGCAGCCGGAATGACCGTTTTCTGGATACCCTTCTCCATGAACAGAGTGAACTCCTTGAGCGTACAGATCGGGCGCGCGGTGAAACGCAACGCGGCGCTGGCTTCGTCGAACAGGCGCGTATACTCCGATGTCGGAATGATACGGGAATAGGTATCCAAAAACTTGGCGTCGTCGCCCTCGTAGGCTAGTGGCTTGATGTCACCGGACGGCAATTCGAGACGGACGGCGCTTTCCAAGTTGAAGGCCGCGGTCTTCAAAGGATCCTGGTACACCCGCCTCTGGTGGAAAAGCGTTCCAAAGTACGCCTCGGCGTTCTCCCAGACCTGTTCGATCTGCCGCAGCTCGGGAATCGGATTCGGCGGCGATGCTGAAACAATGTACGTCCGCGCCTCAGGATTCTCTCCTGCACGCGACTCGCGAATCCCGTGCAGGTATTCGTCAAGAAGCTGTGCGTGGGTGAAAGTAACCTGCGTGCTGTTCCCACCACGCACCGATAGGTTGTGCGTGACTTGCGCTGCGTACCCCACGATGTGATTTCCCGTTGTCACGTTATCGAAGACGACGACGGGGAAATTGGGCACAACATATGGGTTGAAGACCATCGACACGGACCCATTCCGATGCGCTGCGCGCTGCCGGCCGTACTCGTAGCGCGCATATATCTCCATAAGCCACAGGCACTTCTTATAGGACGCGCTCTGATTTGCGGGCGCACCCTGCTCTGTCTGTTGGTGCGCGAAGTACTGGTCTAAAAATGATTCGGTCGTTCCTTCCGTCAACTGCCCGTCTTTTAGGGCAGGCGGTTTTGGCGTCGTTTCCGCGTTGGCGGTGGATAAGGGGTCGGTCTCGTACGGTGTCGCCGCGGGGGTAACCTGCGGATCATTTTTTAGGGCAGCTTCCATGAGAAATCGAAACCACTCTGGCAGCGCCTCCTCGACGATCTTGGGACCCTTGAAGAATTCTTCTGGCCAGACCAAGAAATTCTTCGAGTTCAACGCAGGCTGCGCAGAATTACCAGCCATCCCGCGCCGTCGGAGGAGTTCTATTTCAACCTGCGGTGGGTAACCGGCATCGGGCATGAGCATCTGGGCTAACGGGCTCGTCGAGAGATGGTTGATCACCCATGTGTCGTTTACGTAAACTCTTGTAGGCTGATCCGCATAATTCTCGTCAAGGGCAAAATGAGTGATCATGGATGGGTAGATGACGTTGCACGCCGGCGGAACTCCGAAGAGCCATTGGGGCTTGGTGACGTAGTTCAGGATACGATTAGGGGTCGTCGCGCGGAACTGAGAAAGAACGTCCTTACCAGCCTCGGCCTTTCCGAAATCAGCGGGCCCAAGGATCTCGCCGCGCACGCCTTTTATGACATTGGTATCAAAGAGGACCTGAGAACAGGGCGCCGTGGTGATCATTGCGATTTCGTAATAGAGCTTGGAGAAGAGATCACGGAGGATCCCCCAGACGCTGTTGTTGCTCATTTGCTCCATGCGCCGCTTGAATGTGTCGATGCACTCCTGGTACCGAACGTACTTCAGGATCGGAAAGACACCGTCGATGACGTCGTCTGAGCGCAGTGGTTCGATCTCAATCATAGGCGAGGGAACGAAGCGATCGATAAAACCGATGCGGCGCATCAGCGGTGAGAAGAAGTTTGTCGCAACGACCGAAGCAAACTCTTGCTGTTCGGCGACGCCCGTGCAGGTGCGCAAGACATTTTCAATGAGGTCGAAGGGGCGGCGGATCGTGTTTGTCTGGCGGATGCCCAGCCCTTCCAACAAGAGAGATGCAGGAAACGTTGGACCGAAACCGGAGACGCCCATCACCGAACCAGCCAGGACAGATTTGCTGGTGGCCCCCTGTACGTAATCCTCGAGGCTGGTCATGAAGAACGTATACAGATCGTCCAGCATGCGCATGTAGTTCACACACTGAAAACGCATCGCACGCATGGTTGCGCTGTTTACGTAGCTCCAACCGACAATCTCGCCCTCGAACAGCAACCGGAAGTCCGGGGGAAGCCCCATCTGGGCCGTGTAGTCATAATCCAAGTAGAAGATCGCCACCTGCACGCGGTCTCCGGCCCCCAGGCGCTGCAGTTCGACATCTGGCGCGACTTCGATGGTTGCCGTGGGGATCGCCCACAAGCCCATGCTCACCGAGACGCTTTGCGCGGGGATCTCGATTCCGTTCAGGTAGACGAGGAATGACCCTTCGCGCGGCTGCTCGGAAGTGGCTTGCATCAGGACACCTGAGCCTGTGACTGCGCCGCCAGCACGACAATGCAGGCAGCGGCGTTTACGACGTAAACCGACGAGTTGCTCTTGAGGTAGTTTTCGATCGTAGCCCCAAAGCTGTTGCCAACAACTTTTCGAATCTCTTCGTAGGCCAGGAGTAACGTTGGCCAGCACTCCTGCAGCGCCGCGTGTACAGCGAGCACCGGCGTACGGTCACACAAAGTGATGTTACGGACCAGCGCGGGGTCGAAGACCATCGCGGCTACGGCGACCAGATCCGTGGTCATGCTGTGCCACATAACCGTCCGCGCCTGCACGGTCTTATTGGCCGAGCCCGAACAGATGCTCAGAAGTAATTTGCGGATATAATTGCAAGAGGGATAACTGAGGAGGGCGGTTAGGATCTTAGCGTCCATTGCTGTTTGTGCGGGAACGTTGTCTTCGAAGCATACAGACTCTGCGAATTCGACATCAGTTACCAGCATGGTTGTCGCCCCTACCGCATTAGCGATCATACTGGATACGGTGTAGGTGGCGCCTGCGGACCAAAGGCCAGCGCGAGGAAGGAACCGGTAGGTTACCCCTCTGACCATATCGGCTACGTCTCCAAGTTTGTCGTATGTAAACATGTTAGCGTTGGGTACGCCGTTGGTCAGGAAATCGAGCGTCCGGAGCGTCGTGCCATCTGTGTACGCCAGTTGGATGTTCCAAGTACTCTCAACGAGTGCTACTGGGGTATAAAGGTTCAGCGCGTTCACACGTATCGGTTCGCGCGGGGGTACGTCTACAGTACCGTCTACAGGGTAGTGTGTTAGCGCGGCAGTCGGCACTAGATGCGTTACGCCATCAAACGTTGCACTGTTGTGCGCGGGGTCGATGCCATTGCCCGCCATATCAGTAATCGCGGAATTCACAGTGACCGTGTAGTTGGCCGTGCCTACGAGCATGCTACCAACGATCTCTACCCAAACCTTATCTGCGCTTCCCAACACAGGAATTGCTGAAACGGCGGTCAGTGTTGTCGAACCACTGAACACGTAGTTTCCTGGTGTCCGTAGCGCGCTTGTGTCCTTCAGCGATTCGTCAAAATCAACGGTGATTAGCGCTAGAGTTGCTACTAATGCACTGGAGACCCGCGGTGCTACACCGACTCCGTTGAACGCGGCGGTATCATGGGCGGGGTCGATAAGGTTGCCTACATCGTCTTTGACATTACTTACATGGATGGTATAGTTACCTGTTCCCGTACAAAATTCGCCCGCGATCGCTACGCGTACCCGAGTTGCGCTTTGGATAGTCGCCGTAACCGAGGTAATGGCTGTTGGTCCGGTAATGGCATAGTTAGCAGCGTCCTCAAGTTCCGCCCCCGCCATATCTTCGTCAAAATTGACATCGACGTAGGACACAGTACCGCTAGCGGTAGTGACTCTCGGCCTGACCCCAAGAGCCTCGAACACTGCTTCAGCGTGTGCGGGATCGAGCGGGTTTCCCACCAAATCTTTGATCTGTATGGGAGGGCTACCTGGCGCGACGTGAACCGTATACTCACCGCCCGCAAGCATCTCTGAGACTTCGAGATTGACGTTGTCGTTCCCTACGCCGAAGGTTGCGCCCCCAATTACAACGACGCTAGCTCCCGTGATGTTGTACGCTAATGGATTTTCTGCTGCGCCGTTGTCCGCCAGCTCTTCACTGAACTGAACGTTGACGATATCCCAACTTGTTGCCTCTGCCCCCGAGACCTCTGGCGCGACGCCAAGACCATCGAATATCGCGTCATCGTGCGCGGGGTCAATGGTGTTATAGTATGTGTCTCTGACGTTTGAGACCGTGACGGTGTAGTTCGCGGTCCCCGTGCGCATCTCTCCGGTAATGGTCACGTGGACATGCGTCGGACCGATCTTGGTGACGACACTCGCCGTAATGAGCACGGGTCCAGCGAAGATATAGTTGCCCGGAGTCGTGAGCCCCGTGTCGTCCATGTCCGAATCGAATGTGACTTCAACGGTGCTGGCGTCTACTGCCGCTGCGGACGATACCTGTGGTTTGACTCCGATCCCGGTGAAATCCGCATAGTTGAGGTTCAACTCGATGTTGGAAACGGTAACTCGGTAGGTTGCCCCACCAGTCATCTCCGGTTCAGAAATATCGATATCGACTATCGTCGGATCGGCCTGAACGAGCGCAACGGAAGCTGCCGTCAGGCTGTGCCCCGTGCCTGAGGTGAACGCGTAGTTGGCGGGGTTCAGCGCGTCGTCCGGGTCGGATGGATTCGAGTGCTTGACATCCATGCTGTAGGCGACGCGAACAGTATTTACGTCCTGGGCGACGGCGCTCTCGACGATTGGGATGGACTCCCCAATACCGAGCGGGGTACCCACGTCGACCAAACCATCGGGGCTGGTCCACCAGTAGAACGGCGCTGCACCATCACGATAAGGCATCGTCCACTCCTATCAGGGCGCGTGGGCCACAGAGAAGGCGTCGGCGTAGACCCAGAAGGTGCCGGGGTCTGATTCCGTCCACCGCCCCGGCACGGTGTTGATGGTGTTCTGCCCAGGCTGGACCCAGAAGGACACGAACCCGTTCATGTCGGGCGTGCCCGTCAACGTCTGTTCTTCCCAGGTGTCGGTGACGTTGGTCATGATCGAGAAAGTGTCGATGTTCAAGCCGCGCAAGTGGGCGCTGGGCCGCTTGTACTCATCGGCGATGGAAATGGTCTTGCGGAGCTTCACCTTCACCGTGACCGCCTTGCCACTCTTGACCGGGATCTCGATCGGCACCCGGAAGGTCCCCGCGCCCGGCCCGATCGCACTCCAGGGGGTCATCTTCAGACCCAGAGTCCCGTCCACGATCACCGTGCCCTCGTTGCGGATGTCGCATCCCCCGCCAGCGATCATCATGCGAGTGACCCCAGGATAGACGGTCGGCCACTGGTCAACTCCGTACTGGTCATGCACGATGGGGCGCACGATCTCCAACGAGAAGTGGCGATTGATGTCTGAAGTGCCATAGATGGTTCCAGCAGTCCCAGAGATGATGACATGCCGCCATTTGCCCCACTTGCCAACAGCAGGAAGCGGGGCAATCGGTTCCTTGAAGCTGCAATCCTCCAGGACAACTCGATAAGCTGAGTTGTTCGTAGTGCCAATACCAAGGGTGACGTTGCATGAGACATTCCGCATGGTCATCCCGAAAGTACACTTGCGAAACCTGATCCTACCCATACCGACAAACTGGGAATAGATCAGCACCGCGCCATCACTGGGTTCTTTGCAGTTATCGAACGAGCAATTGCTAAGTACAATGTCTGGGCACTCCGAGGTATTGGTGTTTCCAGTAATGTTGAGCATCACCCCATAGCTGTGCCGGAAGATCAAATTGCGAATCCGGACGCGCCTGCCGTTGCAGTTCGAGATCGGCATCTCATTGTAACCACCCTGGCTGTTGAAAATCTCGCCCGACTTGATAATGATCGCACCGTTTCTGCCCTTGTCGTATTCGGTGAACAGCAAGGCTTGATAGGAGTAGTGAATAATCAGTTCGTCGATCTCAAGACCCCCACCCAGCTGCAACACGCGGTTCTGTGCCCCTTGCGTGCTGCACGACCACAGCGATTTGATTTTGAACTTCATCCGGCCGTACATCCTGAAGTTGCCTTCATAGTACGTCGCAACCCAGTGGATGCAAGTCAACCTTCCGAACTGCCAGGTCCCCTTGTTCTCGGAAGCTCCAGAATACGTGTCCTCCATGATCCCCGTGAGTCCCCAGGTGTGAACCATATCAATGTCATCGGCTTTGACCCGGACGTTGGAACAACCCGTAATCTTGATCAACCAGGAGTCCACGGTTGCCGTGGTTGAGCCCCCGCCGTCGAAGACGCAGTTCTTGATAACGTAGTCCCCAGCGAGCATCTTGCCCATGTCGTCCAGGGTGACACCGCCGCCCTGCTGGTATATCCAGAAGAAATCTTTTTGGTCCGCACCACCGACCTTCTCGAACCGCACCCAGTTGAGGTTGATCCCCCCGTGAGAAAATTCGTTGCCCACGCCGCCCCGCGGCGATTTTGCGATCCCGAACCCCTGCGCGGCATCGCCCTTGATGATCACGTTACGGGAGGCGTGAACCGCCATGTCCCCCTGGAGGTGGTTGTAAACCAGATCCACCACGAACTGGGTCGCACTGGTCTTGGACTTGATCACGACCTGTTCCCGACCGTAACCCGCAATAAGCGCCCCACTGGCTTGGATGGCGATGGTCGAGGCGCTACCAGCACAACCGAGCCACACCTGATCCCCGACTTCCCAGTCCACCGAAGCATTGAGCGTGATCGTCACGTTCGTCCCAAGAGACACATCGCTCGCCAGCCGCGCCCGCTGCTTGTCAGCGTCGGCCATGTGGTACGACGGGGCGCCGTAGACCGTGAACCTGCTTGGGGTGACGTTCCGCAAATTGCTCCCCATATTGATCACCCAGGTGTAGTGCCCGGCCGACTCAAAATACAGCGTGACCTTGCGGGCGGCTGGTATGGGGACCGACAGCGATCCGATTTGCAACTCGGCTCGGTATTCGATGAACACGTTCCCCTTGAGCTTCCACTCCAGGTCCACCGTTGGGTTGTCCACGATCCGCACAATGGCGTCCGGGTTGATCTGGAGGGCGTAGGTGGTGAAGTTCGACGGGGAGCTGCCGAACTCCAGCACGCCGGGGGTGGGGGTGAGAAGCGCGGGATCGATGTAGACGTTGTGCCCAGTGGCGATGATCACGTTGTCGGTGAGGCCAGGAAGCACGCCACCAACCCACGTTGCCGTTGCGTGCCAGGGGCCGCTTTGGTTTGAAGTTATGATTGCCATCTTTTGCCCCTATGACAGGAAAATTTTCAGACCGTCGGCGTATGCCACGCAATCGAACATCACATCTGAAGGCGGAGGCGACGGGGTGGCCGGGTCACCGATGCTTGAGTTGTTGTAGTTGGTGCCCCCGCTCACGAACAGGTAGCACAACCCCTCGGCATCCGCCGTGCCGGTCACGGTCAACTGCTCCCAGGTGTTCAACAGCCCGGCGGTCATCCGCGCCTCGGTCACGATTCCCGGCCCCTCCAGCAAGATGCCCGGCAGTTCAAAGCTGCCGTCCTTGGTCTTCCGCATGGACATCTTCACGGTGATGGTCTGCCCGTTTGCTACGGGAATCCGGATGGGAACGGCTGAGTTCAGGATCATCTCTTCGTGCGAATTGAACGGCAACAACTTGCGAGCAAAGGTGCCGTCGATCTTCACCGTCGCTTCGTCCCGTTCTTCTCCACCGCACTTGCCCAGCAAAAGCTGGGTCACGCCGGGATAATCGGCTGCCCACTGGTCACCTCCGGAGGCATCCAAAACCGTACAGTCCCGCCACTCGAAAGAAGAGAAGTTCGGCAACTCTTGTCGATCTGCTATTGCCCACAAATAGTACGGGTACGCACTCCAGAGCTGTGAGCGCCGATAACAGTAGTCACTCCCGCCCTTGTAATAACCCCAGGTGTTCGGTTCCTTGAAGGTACACTTCTCCATCAGGACGCGGCCAAGATTGTAAGAAGCATAAGAGTCATATGAGATGTTATTGCTCTTGTTCCGGGTGACCGTCCCAAACAAGCAGTTGTTGAACCTGGCGCGCACCTTGGGTGATAAAAGAAAAGCCCCTGCTCTGCCGCTGCTCACAACGCCGTTGTTTTGGAAAGAACAGTTGAGGAAGATGAGGGGCGAGCTGTAGCTGACACCATAGCCTGCGTTGGTCGCGCACGAAAGGATCTGGCAGTTCTTGTACAGGATGCTCCTTTGGTAGTTGGGCATGTTCTCCAGCCCATAAGCGCCACAGTTCTTGATCTTCAGGTTCGTGACCTTCTGCTCCACCACGCGAGACAAGGCATCTGACATCTGCTGATCCCAGCCGGTGCCGCACGCGAAAATTTCAGCGTTCGTGATTTCTGGGAAACATCCAAAGATTCCCCAGCTCCCCGTGGAGGCATAGCTGCTAATCCAGGCGTCCAAGAGTCGGACATTCCCGCCCATGCCGAGGATGGGTCCGTTCGCGCCTGTAGACCCCGCGATGGCCGTGAAGTTGTTGAGCGTGAACCGCTGGAAGCCATCGGCCAATGGGTACAAGTAGAACTTCCCGGTCCAGTACAGGCAGGCGTTCTTGACTTCAAACTCCGCACTGAACGGCACGTTGGATTGGAGCTTGCAAGACAGGCCGTAGGGCGTGGCCCCCGACGCATAGACGCCCCGGTCGAACAGCACATTGTCAATCACAAGTTGCCCGACTGGAAACAGATAGGTCGGGTTGGACGCCGCGAGGTTGAACTCAAAAGCGTAGCCGCTATTGTAGCTCCCGCAGTAAACGAACTTCATCCACTTGAGGCGGCATATCAGCTCCTCGCCCGTGCCTGCCCCTCGATCAACTTCTAGCGAGCCGCCGTGCCCGAGGCTGTCCAAAGCATCTACGCCCTCGATGGACACGTTGCGCTCAAGGCTGATCACATGGTCGCCAATGCGATGGTTGTACGCGAAGGTGCCGCTCACTAGCTGGAAGGCCGTGCTGGTCAGCCGTGTGACCTGGACCCGCTCGGGCTTGTGCGTCGTGCCGGAGAAATCGTTTTCATCGGCCCCAACCCCGATCGCGATCCAGTCGTTGGTCTGCCAGCCCACCGCGTTTTGCAGATAGATGAACGTGTCACCCACCCCGATATTCGCCGACAGCTTGGTTCGATGTTCCCCGTCGGCCATGTGATACGGGCTTCCCGCCGCCTCAAATATGCCGCCGTTGTTCCACGCCCTCCAGTTGTAGTGGGTGGAGGCGAGGGTGACGGGAAACCACAGTTTGAACTTGCGGGTGGCGGGCACCGGGGCCGCGATGGTGCCGATGGTCATCTTCCCGCCGTACCTGATCTGGATGTTCCCCCGGCACTCGTAGGTGATGTCCGCGCTCGCGGCCACGTCGAAGACCAGCGAGCCGCCGCTATCGATGATCACCACGTAAGTCGATGAGTTATTCGGGCTGTCGCCGATGATCCGGCTGTCCCGCAACGTCACGTTGTGGTTTATGGTGATGGTGTCGCCCGCGACGGGGACAAATCCACCATTCCATGTGCTTCCCACATCGTAGTACCCTGCCGCCGCCGTAGTTTTGGCTGCCATGTGGGGCTCCTATGGAGTTACAGTAAATGACGGGCTTAGCGCTGATACTGATTTACCCTTTTGGGGCATTATTCCTCCACTGCGTATACGATGTCGCTGAACTGGCCTGTTACCCTCGGCGCTGCCATGCTTTACTCCGTGAACAACTTGTACTAGGGGCTGCCCTCAACATCGACTTTCAGCTTTTGAAACATCCACTCTCTCCATCGTTCCAGGGTCAGGGCTGTTGCCTCAAGCGCTAGCATTGCGTACTCTTGTAAGGCCACGAAACGAGGAGCAAGGAGGTCGGAGTGGGCCTGCAGCGCTTTGGTTTCTTCAGTAGCTTTTGCTGTCGGTGCGGTCACAGTATACCGCGCGCCGGACACCATCATCGCGGTCGACTTCGCACCAGTTGTTACCGTGGCGACGTTGCCACCACCAGTCCACGCGGAAAGCGGTAGCGCGGCTTTGGCTTTTGTAGGATTGTACCCGGCCGCCCCCCAGTTCCCCCAGTAACGGACATGGAGATCTATCTGCTTTACGAGCATTGTAAAGCTAAACGGGACCGCTATCTCCATGTCCGCGGACAATGATTGCTGCATGTTGACGAGGACACCGGTTACGAAGATGTCGTCGTACGCGAGCGTAACAACAGTCTTGTGCCGTGCCATCTTCGTCCCACGAAGCAGTTTGTCGTACATCAGATGAAATGCCATGCGCCAATCGTCCTGAACCGTATTCAGCAGGACGCCGGAGTACTGGAACATCGGTGGCTGCCGGCCGTAGAAGTAGGAGACGTAATTGTCGCTGAGCACGTCGACGACTTGAAACTTCTCCTGTTGGGGCTCATCAGCGCGCTGAAGCAGAAAGTCAAGATAGCCATAACCAGCCGATGTCAACGCTGTCGCGAGTATCTTGGTATCCGAGTCTCCAAACGAGTTCACGAACTCCGCACCAAGTGCAGGATCCTCGAATGGGATGAACATCCGCGCCATGTACCCGAGTGACACTTCGTTGTTGTTCGTGTGGTACTTGGGGGTCATCGCCGGGTTCGCGGCAAAGACGCCTTTGCGCCCTGGTGCCCGGAAAGGCACAGCGCCTACCGCTGCTTGGACCTGTAGCCCAACTATTTGCTGTGTCGGATTCAGCGATAAGTCGCCGCCGATGACTACGGGTGCTCCGCCAGGCTTATACATCGTTTACTCCGTAACCTGATTGTTCTCGATCGGGATCAGGCCCGCTTCGTGAACCATGAGAAACGCCCGCTCGAACAGTGGCGGCAGGGTAATCTTGGAGCTCTTGCGATTCCGGGTATTTGTCAGAAGGACCTCGTTGACCTCACAGAGGAACGCAGTCGTGTTCGCGAGAATTACCTTTTGCGTCGTTTTAGACATCGTGCTCCTACTTATGTGGCGGATAGCCGAGAATCGTCAAAAATGACGCTATCGGACTACTCGGGTCGGAGGGCACCTTCCCCAGTTCTGTCCTATCGATTTCCCCGTTCGCCCAGTTCTTCAACTTAGTCGCGCCATCCTGGAAGGTAATGACGGCGCTCTTTATGTCTTCGAGCATCTTCTGCTGCTCGGAAATTGCCGCAAGCGCTTCTTTCTGCACCGGTGTCGTACCCGCTGCCCCTCCCGCAACCTCTTCAACACCTTCTTGCACGCGGGCACCGCGATAAAGGAGACCCTCTCCGCGCTGATGCAGGCCACCCCAGACGGGAACAGTTGGATCCTGGACTCCGCGGTGGACGTCTTCACCAAGTTTGGAAATGCCAGACGACGCGGTTTTCGCAAATTGGGACAAGCGCGCTTTCTGTGACGCGGTGAATTTAGCGGCGATCTTTTCCGCCTCTGCAAGCTTAGGGTTGTCCGCGTATTCGCTTCTTAGCCTGTTGATATTCTCCCGGGCGCCTGGGATATCTGCGCTCGCGCTGCCTGCACTGGCAAGCGCAACAGCAAGCCCGCGCGTCTCAGCATCCGGTTCGCTCACGAGTGCGCTGAGGCCCGCTTCTTCGAGAAGTGTTGGATCGGAGCCTGCCGTCAAACCGGCCGCGTTGAGTGCTTTGTTGGCCTCGCGTGTCCGCTCGTCCACACTCTTCTGGACGGTATCGACTGTGAGGGCCTTGTCCGCAGCGCCGCCGGCCTCTTCGGTTTGAAGAATCGCCTGTCTGATCTTGGGGTCGTTCACGGCAGCGTCATCGATCCACTTCAAGGCTATGCGATCGAAGAAATCTTTGTTCTCTCCGACCCACGCGACTGCCTCCCCTCCCTCCATACCTTGGCCCACTAACGCACTAGCAAGCGCACGCCGCAAGTCGTGCATGATGATCCCGCGCTTACCACGGTCGTGCGCGTATTTCTCTGCGGCCGATCGTAACGCGGAGAAGGAGACGTGTTTCTCTTTATCTCCAAAACGGTCCGTCAGTCGTTTAGTGAGATTCTCGCGGTACTTGCTGAAGTCAGCCGCCGAAGTGCCACGCATCTCACCTAGCACCTTCGTTGCGCGTGACGTACCCCTACCGCCGCTGACACGTTCTTCGATAGCGCGGGGGCCACCTATGCTGCTGAGTAAGCCAGTGTACTGTTGGATATCAAGTTTCGGGCTTGATAGCCATTCATCTGTTTCGAGCAGTCGTGCGGCGCTCAAGTTCTCTTCAGTTCCACCCGCGCTACGCAGCCGCGCGGAGAGTGACGGCTGGTAAGTGAAACTCTGTCGGAAACGTTCCGCGTCTCCGGAAGAGCCCCCTCCGAGCAACTTCCGAACTTGTGCAATTTCTTGGTCGGTTCCTGTCATCCCTGGTGGGAATGAAAGACGCTTTATGCCGGTTACTTCTTCTTCGCGGCGCTGCTGTTCAAGCGCTACCTCGTAGGCTTTCCGTTCTTGCCGGCCTGCGCCTGGGTCGAATCCCAGCGCGTTGGCGTTGGTCGAGTAACTGACGCCACCACTACCGTGTGCACCACCACGCCTCCCCTGGCCGCGCATGTAACTTCTGCCCGCCCCAGGATCGTAGTCCTGCTGGTACCATGGTGTCGGTTCCAGCAGGCGCATGTTCTCCGCCAGGCTACGGCGCGACTCTTCTCGCACACGCTCCTGGTCATTCTTGAGCTTCCGCGCCAACACGTTCTGCGTTTCCGGGTTGGCGATGGCCTGCATAAACTTCACGCCCTGCCCGGGGCCAAGCATCATTTCGGCTATGGCTTCCATGCCCGTCTTTGTATCGGAAAACATACCAGGCATGGTTGCCTGCAGACCGCGTGTCTGGTTCAGGATAGCTGTCGCCGTTCCTATCGGACCAAACTTCTGCTGCAGCTGCGCCTGTAGTTCCGGTGCGTGCATAAGCATCTGTGGCATATTGATGCCCTGGCGCATCAGCATGCCCGGTCCTAGTGCTGCCGCCTGTAGCGCACTTACGCGACCACTCCGAATGTCCTCTGCGCGCTTAGCGTTGATACCCAACCCGTTTGGACCCTTCTCAACAACGTACGGCAGCATCAGCGGCGAGATGCTCTGAGAGAACGTAGTCAGCTGTTCCAGCAGGTTTTTTCCTACGCCTTCCACGCCACCCTGCAACCCAAGTTGCAACGGTGACATGCCCTGTGCGGCGGCAGGAGCGATTCCAGCCGCAAAGGCACCCATGGCACCGCCGGTAGATGGCAGCATGCCCATCTGCCCCCACAGGCCGGCACCCGCCTGATAGCCTCCCGAAACCGCTTGGGCCCCGCCAGGCGACATCCGCGAGTAGGAACGGATGTCCCGCATCGCTTGAATCGCCTGCCCGCTATCGAGCCCCATTCCTCTAAAGTTCTGGATCTCGCGCAGGTTGTTGGCGAAGTTGGGGTCGCCGGTGAGCTTGGCGAACTCCGCAACGACGCCCGACATCTGCTTCACTGACTCGATGACCTGCGCCAGATTTCCCTTCCCGACTAACATACCCGACTGCGACATCGCGCCAGTCAGGTTCATCAGGTCTTGGCGATTCATGCCGGGGACCTGCATCTGCCCAAGCTGCTGGACGAGCTCAAGCCCGCCCGTTGCACTCAGTCCCATGCCGCTACCCTGCGAGCCTTGCAGCCCTCCCATTCCGCCGTAGGTCTGCTGCCGCAATCGATTCGATGCGGTAAGCTGGTCAAGCGCGCCACCCCACATCATCTGAGAAGCGCCGCGCGCTAGCCCGCCAACGATGGGAATGTCATTGAGCATGTTTCCGGCCATCGAGCCGAAAAACTGCCCTGTCATCGCCGCAGCAGGACTTCCGCGGCCTGCGATGAACCCAGCACCGGCGCCGACGTAACCACCCCACTGTGAACCGGCCTCGGATACCCAACGCCCTGCCTGCTCTTGCGGAGTGATTGCGAGGCCAGAAAGCATGCGCCGCATCTGCGCGTCACGCTGATCCGTGAACATCGGACGTTGCGCCAAGCCCGCGCCCATGCTCGTCGGCATCGTTCCGCTCATGGGCGGTAGATTGGCCGCTGTCGTCTGCCCGTACTGCTCGTATGTCCGACTTGCCCCCGGCGACAAGCTCCGCTGGTAGGCGTTGGGAATGATGTAGGGCGGTAGCTGTATCTGTGAAGGCGCAGTCATCCCCGGCGGCAGCGCAATGGGCGACTGCACCTGCTGGCCGGCCATCTGGTAGTACTGGATGACCTCGTCTAGTGAACGCTGTGCCATGCGTTAGCTTCCCATAGCCGACAGTTTGTCCATGACGTCATCCTTAGCGCGACGTGCTGTACGGAGTTCTATCAAGCGCGACATCAGCTTCGCCTGGATGTACGACATGTCGTAAATGCGCTGTGTGACCTCGTCCCGATACGCTTCCACCAGCTGGGTTAGGGTGCCTTTCACTGACTGCGTATCCATGCCCAGCATTTTTCCGACGGAAATCAGAGCGAGCTCCCAGCCCGAAAGCCGCTCGCGCCGCTCGCGATCCAGCAACTCCTGCATCATGAAATCGCCCGTAGACCCCCGTGGCGGAAGCGGGATCCCACGGCTGAAGTACGTGGCCCGCGAGTTTCCCCACGGGGTGTTCAAAAATTTTGAAGCGCGCTCTCATCCGTCACCGTGGCAATCAGTTTGTCAAACTGCGCTAGCTTGTTGATCAGAACACTGAAGACCGCATACGGCAAGCGCTCGATGAACTTCTTGGCTTTGCCACGATCAACGTCATTGTTCTCGAAGCGCGTGCCATTCAGCTCCGCCAGCGAGGCGAGGAGATTGTTCTTGGACATGATCAGGCCCATCGTTCCCACGAATTGCGGCGCGCTGCGCTCGATGATGTCCTGAGTGCTTTCCTGATCGCTGAGTTCGCGGGTCCGGAAGACCACGCGGCTGTTCTTGGTCAGCGGGTACGCGCGCTCGTAGACGTTCTTGGTCATGATCTCGTCGATGACCGCGTTGGCCTCGTCGCGGGTAACCCCCAGCTCCTTGAGCTTCTCATCGTAGGACTTCTCGGGCGCCTCTTGCGAAGCATCCAGGGCTTCCTGCAGCTTCTTCTCCAGCACGTTAGCGTCAAGCGGAGCTGGTTCCCCACCGGCAGACGAGATCGGCGCAGACACCGTTTCTCCGGCAATGGGCGGGATCGGCCGGGGCTCGTTCAACTTGGGCGAGCGTAGCTGCATGAAGCCCTGAAGTACCTTGGCTGAAGCGTTCGGTTTTACTTCCATTTTGGCTGCTCCTCTCTGGGAAATAGTAGGATATCCACAAGTCGAATCAAGGCATAAATTCTTGAGTCTTTGTGGTACAAGATGTCGTAGAGCATACTTAGTAAGCCTTGACAGTGCAAGCGAAATGCGCGATGTTTTTGTCGGTAACGAAAACCACAAGGAGAACAGAATGTCCAAGACCCCAGCCACAAAGTACAATTTTACGTTCAACTGCGGGAAGTCCAAGGAGCCAAGTCACGTCGACGGCGCCCTCGCCAGCTTCCGTTGCCCGGATTGCGGGCTGGCCCTGGTGTGGGACCCCAAGAGCCGCAAGCTCGGCGCGCACGGGCGAAGCGAGGAAACCGTCGGTCACACGCTTCGTGTCGCCCAGGAGCTGTGAGAGAGAAGATGATCGTCACGTACGCACAAGCAACCGTCGATTTCTGGGAGGCCGCGGGCTTCGCACCTGAGCTGCTCTACACGATCGACGGCATCAGCTATTACCAGGTCGATGTGCCACCAGAGAGCGCACAGCTCCAAAGTCCCGATTACCTGAAGCTCGTCATGGACGAACAGGCAAAGTACCCCGACATCCTGCGCGTGCGGTTCGCCCCACCGATTTACACCGTAAAGTTCGATGGGCGTTTTGCGGTCACGCCGAGCAAAGAGATCAAAGGTGCATTCGCGATCCCCATGTCGCGCGACAAACAAATCCTCGAGAAGATGTTTCTGACACCGAGGGCAAGGCCGAACCAGGTTCCCGACTTTCCCATTTTGAAGAGCCCCCGGGCACTTCTAAATGCCATCGTCAAGACGCTACAGCGTAAGTTCGCGGATCGCATTGCGTTCTTCATCTCTCCCGGCGTTGCCGAGACATTCGACGCGCGGATGGTCGCGACGATTCTGTCTCAGGATCTGCAGCAACAGATTGTACTGCCGGATGCCCCGCAGGGTGTCGAGGGCGAGGGCGAGGACGGAGACTACGATGACGCCGAGGAGGTCCCTACCGCCAAATGCAAGATCTCCATGACCTGATCAAGAAGTGCTCGAAGTGCCGCCTGCGCGCGACCTGCACGCAGGTAGTCCCAGGTGAAGGCCCCCAGAACGCCAAGATCGTTTTCATCGCTGAAGCACCAGGTGAAGAAGAGGACAAGCAGGGCCGGCCGCTGATCGGCCGGTCGGGACAGTTGTTCAGGAACGCACTGAAAGCTGCCAGCATAAAAGAAGACGAGGTGTTCATATCGAACACATGTAAATGCCGACCTCCGGACAACCGGGAACCGAACCCGGATGAGATTGAAGCGTGCTGGCCCTGGACGCTTCAGCTCCTGCAGCGCATCTCACCGAAAATCATCGTCCCGCTGGGCGCACCAGCAACCATGACTCTGGCGATGCGCTTTGACTTCCAGAAGCAGCTGGGCGGATCGAAGATCACCCAGATCGCCGGGAAGCCGGTCTTCCTCGCGAAGCGACACTTCTACGTGTTCCCCATGTTTCACCCCAGCTTTGCCAACCGCCAGAACGAACGCCGTAGCGAGTTCCAGGCGCACATGCGCTACCTGGGCAAGGCGATGAACGGCTGGCTAGAAAGGCCAATCTAATGGACAAGTATCTGATGTTCATCAAGTACATCGAAACAGAGCTCGGTGTGAAGCTTCTTCTTCCGCACACGCGCAAGACTCAGAAGTTTCTGGTTCCTACGCGCAACAAAAAACCATGCGAGGCTTGTGTGCAGGCGCAGTATAATAAGCTCTGCAGCAATGCCAAAAACTGCGCGGCGATGTTGTACCACACGATCCTCAAGATGGATACCCTGCAACTAGAGGAGTTCTTGAAAGGAGACAAGTGTTCTGCAAAACCTGCAAACAGTTCTGGCCGTACAAAGCGTCGGCGTCGTGCATCGTCTGCGGCAAGCCGCTCTCACTAACTGCCGACGATTTGCTAGGCGACACGCCTGCCAGGATCGTCAGCGAAGTAAGGCCAGCACAGGTCGAATACACGAAGGCTGTTACTGCAGCCCTGCTGACGGGGCGTCACGCAACCATCGAGGCGGGCACAGGTACCGGTAAGAGCTACGGCGTTGTCCTACCTCCACTACTGGAGGGGAAGCGCATAGTCATTTCGACCGCGACAACTCTTCTGCAAGCCCAGTACATAGACGAGGACCTGCCGTTCTTGAGGAGTCATTTGCTGAACCATGGGCGCGATTTTTCGTTTGCCATCGCCAAAGGACGCTCTCACTATCTATGTCCGAAAATCTATAATGCCCAAAAGGAATGGCGTCTTGCTCAGGGCGATTTTGGCATGGATTTCTGCAAATGGGCCGCAGTATCTGTTTTTCAAGACAAACAGGAACTCGAGCCGCGAAAAATCCCTTTTCCGGAATGTTGGCCGGAAATAGATGCAGAGGATTGTCAAGGTGCGAAACTCTGTGCGCAGTCCTACAATTGCGGCAGGATTCGCGCCAAACGGGCACAGCTAACCGCATCAGTTATTGTTGCAAATCACAGTATAGTCGGATTCGACATTCGTTTCGGTGGCCTCCTGCTACCGCCGTACGATGTTATGATTCTTGACGAGGCGCACAACGCTGAAATGTATATCCGCAAAGCATTTAGTCGAGATTTCGGCGAGCGGCGGATAGATCATCTACTAGCCAACGTTGTCCGCGATGGTATTTTGGCGGCAGGAATTCTGCGCACGGTCGACTTGAATGCTGGCAGCCAGTCCGTAGTTGACATACACGAAGCGATGAGGTGTCTGCCCAGGCTGAACAAGGCCCTGTTCGCGGATTTTAGCGGTACCGGCAGGGATAGAAAATTTGACCCGAGCTCGATTGTAAAGACGGCAGACGAAATTCTCGCTCAGATCGATGTGGTGTTGCGATTTCTCGCACCTCTCAGCCATAGTACTGACGAGAAAGATATCGATCAGGACGTGGACTTCGTGCAAAAGAAATTTGGAACAGCGCCTAATAAAGTGGGCCTTCCGGCTGCGCCGCTCCTCCTAAATCGATTTCGACGCGCCGCCTGCGACCTCCATTTTATTACACATCCTGACCCAAATGGCGATGGGTACGTCCGGTACCTTGAATACCCGACAACGCGAAATCGATCCCGGAGCCTCAAGGCAATTCCGCTCAATATCGCGCCGAGACTGCAAGCACATATTTTCCCCGCACACCAGGTAATTGCAACATCTGCGACGCTCGCAGTAGACGGTAAATTTGACTATTTGCACAGGGATCTGGGATTTGATTCCGATCAAACCGATACGCTTGTCGTGCCCAGCCCGTTTGATTTTGGAAACCGGGCGCGGTTATACCTGACATCCACAGTACCTGAACCCCCGAGTCGCCCGTCACAGGATACGCCAACGTACCGCGCAGATATGCTAACGTACAATGCGAATATGTGCGACTACTACGATGCGATGGCCGAAGAGGTTATGGAGCTTTGCGACTACACCAAAGGCAACGCATTTGTTTTGTTTACTAGCCGCGAAGATATGCGAGAAGTCACACGACGCTGTGTGCGACACCTAAAGTCACGCCACTACGCAGTCAGGATGCAGAGTACGAAGACGTCTGCTAATGCGATGGTAGCATGGTACCGCAGCAAAAATTCGCCGATCTTATTCGGGCTCAAAACCTTTTGGGAGGGGGTGTCCATCAAAGGCGACAAGCTTATCTTGGTAATCATTGCAAAGGTGCCTTTCCCAAGTCCCGACGACATAATTAGCAAGACCCTGAAGGATGCGCGTACGGAGGAGCTGGGCGGAAAGCGCGAGCATTCGATACAAGCCTTCAACGAACTGATCGTGCCCAATATGATCCTAGGGGTAAAGCAAGCCGCAGGTCGCTTGCTCCGCTCGATGACAGATTTCGGCGTTGTTGCGATATTAGATCGGAGGATTACGCTCGGCTGCGTAAAACCGGGTAAGTATGCGTATACCTTGTTGCGTAGTTTGCCCTTTCCCCAGAATTCGGTTATAAAGAGTAGGACGGTGTTAGTGAAGTTCTTGCGCAACTTCATCAAGGTTTAGGGACGTGCATGGCTCAAATCTGTACAGGTTGCGGATACAAGTTCGACCCCAAGCCGAACGAAGAACAACTGATGAAGCTGGGTCGGCGTCCCGTGCTATGCCCGAAATGCACGCAACGCGCCGACCCGGCTATCGTCTCTACCGAAGAAAAGCGGCGCCCTCACCGGCAACCCAACGCCGTGCTCTGCCGGGTCGATGTTTTTGAACCCAACGGCAAGGTTCACCGCTGGATGTCCGAACGCGTAGTTCCGAAGGCCATCATGCGCGCCGACCGCCGCCGTGCCGGACGCCGCGGGGACATCCATGTCTTCGTGCTTTCGGCTGACTCTTCGAAGTACTTTGGGGTAAAACAGCACAAACTGCGCACCAACCTGGCCTGGTTCCGAGAAAAGAACCAGCCTCTGCGCTTCTGGAAAGACCCCGCGGTCCAAGAGTACATGACAGGCATCGATATGATCGAGATCCCCATTCAAGATGTCGGGGATGTCGAAGACGACAAGGGTCTCGAGGCTACCATCCGCCTGATCAACGGCGGGCGCATCCGCATGCAGTACCGCAACTGACCTGGGTTCAAAATACCGCCTCCGCCTGTGGTACAAGGAGTTGAGTAAAAACCAGCCCCTTATTCATCAGGGGCAAGGAGGCAAGCATGGCAGCCGAAAACAGTGGTGGTGGATTCTGGACGGACGTTGGCAAGGGGGCCCTAGCGGGGGGCATTGTTATGCTCTGCGCAAAAGGCGTTGATCTCCTCGTCGGCTACGCTACCGCGCCCGCGCCGCGGCAGCGCAGCCATTCCAGGAAGAAGAAGTCGAAGGCGTCGCCGAAGCGGGCAGCCGCTGGGGCGAAAGCTTAGAGCCAACCATCTGGTTGGCAACTGGGCCGCAAGGCCCTTTAGCCTAAGGAAAACGATTGACCAAGTACAAAGCTCCTCTTTTAGTTCGCGTTGGTAAGCCCGTCGCAGCCACGCTGGTGGGCATCGCGGTTTCCCTGCTAACAACTATCGTCGTAAACAAAGTCGCATCCTGCTTTTCCAGTCCTAAGCGGCGCAAGCGACGCCGTCGAAGATAACTTTTAGTTTCCAGAACAGTTGCTGTTGTCTGAAAGACAACGTATCCGAGACTACGCCCACGCTACGCTCTCCAAACTCGAAAGTACTTCGAGGAGCGGGAAAAGGGTGTCCAATCTCGAAGTAGTTTCGAGTTTCGAACGCTCCGCAGGGCTCCGTTCGAAAAACTTAGTGTTCTGGACCGCTCTCTGTTCAAGCAGCACCAAACTTAGCATGCGCATTTTTCTCAGGCGCTCTGCGCTGCAACAGCGCAACTCTAGCGCTTCTGTTCGTTCGCGCTCGGCCCGACATGGAAGACCAGAAGCACCCGCCCTGTGGCCTTCGCGCGAACTACACAGAAGCTATTTTCCTGAACGACGTCGAGAGCTCTCCGAATCAGCGAAATCTAAAAGATTAGCGAACGGGCGTGAGTCGACATGTAGAGCTCTCAGGAAATTCGTAAGTTTGGATTGCACACTTTTGGCCAGTTCTCGCTTTACCAGGCGAGGAGGCGCTGCAACAGCGCCCGTGTCCGCCGCGCCTAGGAAGGCGCAGGTGGGACCCAACTCGAACGTAGCCATCAGACCTGCGCGCTCGAGGTGATCACTAGAAATACGTGGCCAAAGTTCATGGCGCGCTAACGCGCCTTTTTTACATTACCTTTACTCAGGAGGATGGTGCATGAACATGTACCGCCGTCGGAGTGTGTTCGAGTTCCGAGACCACCTGACGCGCCATGAGATGATCGAAGTGGAGACACTACTCCGGCGCGTCGGAAGAGACCGTTGTTCTTCTGAGGAAGAACACACGGAGCGCTACCAGTACATTCAGCAGTGCCTCGAGCGCATCGACAGACGGCGCGCTACACTGCAAAACTTCCCGGAGCACTTTATCATTATGCGGCATCCGCACATCCGGGGAGAATCTCTGGAGGACTATATGCACGGGCTTCGTGTTGTGTGTGACGCCAGGGAGCATACGCGGTTACCTTACACCGATTACAGCTGCCGCCCCCAGCACGTGCGTGAGTTCTACGATCGCCTGCATCGTCAGGCCCTGCACGTCATGGTCGTCCCTAACACGCGCAAGGACGTCGGCAGGATGACCACCGGAGAAATGTTCGCACATTACGAGTTCAGCTTCGTACTCGACTGGGTCACCCCGATCGAGTGGACAATCGACCTGGGCAACTACACGGTTAGTTGTGGCCCCGATGCAGGTAAAAATCTGTACAACGTTTTCTACAAAGCGAATATAATTCGTTGTGTTCGCAGGGCGCAATACGCCGATTACCGCGAAATCGGAGACCGGATTTCGGGTCCGCGGCTCGTGCGCCCGATGTACCTAGCACGGTTGGTTGAACCGTTTGCGGAGTACAACAAGCATAGGAGGGAGTGATGCGCGCACGCTTTGACATCATCGACCCAACGATCGGGCGCGTGATTCTGAGTTCGCTGTTCAACGCCCCGCCGCACGGGATCAAAGGTCCACAGGTCCAGAAGATCCTGCGGAAGCTTCGTGGGTTCAAGGCCGATTTGGAAAGAGACTACGGCGAAGGCAACGTTGCCCTGTCTCTCGATTCGTACGAGGGCTCAGTCTTCTGGTACCTGGTCCTGTTCCGCCCAGTGGCTTTCATTCCGGACCACGCGGTCTTCGGAAATCGCAAGGTCAACGTCTATGACATTCTCCGTACACGGGGCGGTGCGCGCGACGTTGCGATGAGTAACCTGGGGCTGCAATATGATCCTGAGCACAACTGGCTCGTGCTGTACTGGGACGAGGCCATGAAAGGTGTACTTGAAGGGATCGAGCAGTGTCCCAGCTGGGAGGCTATCCTGGCGGGCTGCCAACGGCGAACGAAGGCCGAGCCCACCCGGGACTTCTGGAGGAGCTGTGCCGAGTCGTACTCCTGGGTCGTGCCTGTTCCCGCGCTTGCGAACATGTGCTTCCTGAAAGACCGCCGCCACGACAAGAATACGTATGACAACATCTCGGTCCTGAATCTCGAGGGGATTGAAATGCTCCATGTTGAGGGGCGAGGTAAAGGTGTCGGCAACGATGCGCGACTCATGGTCGCCAAGACCATCCACTTCGTGCACCACTACGTGCACGAGGACATCCGGGAGTACAAACATGCCCTGGCGATCAAGCGGGAGTGCACGAAAGAACGGGACACGGAGAAGAACCGCGCGGCCCGCAAGAAGTACATGAAGTCTTGGCGCGAAGACCAGAAACGTAAGAAGTACGCTGTAGCTGCGGCTGCAGACTTCGAAGAGAAACACGCGCCCCTGTGGATCGTTACGCGTGCAGTCTACAGCATCATGAAGAGCCTGAAAGTAGGCGTCTCGCGCGGGCGCATGCCCGCGGTGCTGGAAGCGGACAAGTGCGAGAGGTTTTATCAGCAGGCCGTAGGTCGTCTCCTCGCACAGCAGGTATTCATCGCGAAAGGGAGGTGGGACCACATCTCCGAACAACTGCAGATCATCGAAGCCCAGTTGAAGTTCCATCCGGAGGTCCCGCCGGCGTTTGGCCTTTGGCTCGGATTGCGCGACCCGCGCTACCGCAAGGAAGAAAAGGAAGAGGTGCTGCTATGAGCGGAATCCTACTGCATGAGAAGCTTGGCGTAAACGCGCGTCTGACGACCTGCAGCAACTGCGGAGCGGAGCTGCAAGACCTCGTGCTGCTAGGCAACCAGAACACGATCTGGGTCTGCCGCGGGTGCGATAGGAAAGTGATCGGGTCTTCTCGCGCACCTGGAACGTGCGCTGCTTGCAACGGGAAGGACTTCACCAAGGTCCGCGAGCTGTCCGAGCGCGAGAAGATACCGATGGGCCTCTGTGCCTCGTGCCGAACAGCGCAGGACGCTGTGACCGCTGAAGCCAAGAAGGGCGGAGTCCTGTGGCGCTGTAAAGATTGTGGTAGCTCCGGTGCGTTCAAGGCCGGCAGCGAACCAGCGAAGTACTTCCGTGAACTACTCAAGAAGCCCGACCCGAAGCAAGTCGTCGGGGTGGAGTTCAATCGTGATCAATGCCCAGTCTGCTCAGGAGAACTCGCTGAGACCGGTCCGAAGCCGCTGTAAGAAGTGCCAGCTGTCAGCGCTGTGCTTATCGCTGCCGACGGAGACATTCCTGGGCCTGGTGTACCAGTGCGAGGCTTGCGGGCAGACGATCCTCCTTCCCGATACGAGTTTCGTGCCGCACCCGTATCGGCCCATGCAAGGGACGCGCGGACGGATGGGCTTCGCAGTCAGAACTCCACCCTGTTCGTTCATGATTGGCAAACGACACAATCGCTCTATGGCGACCACGCCATTTCCATACATCGCAAACGAGGCTTGTCCGTCTTGCGTCGCTGACAAGAAAGCCGCGAAAGAGAGGGCCCTACATGTCAATGATGCGTTCGTCAAGAAACTGCTCCCGGTGCCCGCTAAGCGCTGTGTGCCTCGTGGGTCTTTACGTCGACGAAAAAAGCCTTGACCTGCGCAAGACGTTTTCGCGTTGCCATAAGTGCGGAACGCTGTGGCGTTTCGGCGGATTCGACACCACAACCCAGTACGGAACTAAACCCTGGGTTGCCTTTCGTG